>Ga0187875_10003884_pt1 | contig 10418 bp, 10 predicted proteins | sample June2016WEW_17_1_2_FD_132978 | JGI IMG/M metagenome (GOLD analysis project Ga0187875, IMG submission 132978) | Peatland microbial communities from SPRUCE experiment site at the Marcell Experimental Forest, Minnesota, USA - June2016WEW_17_10 | ecosystem: Environmental > Terrestrial > Soil >... | reverse complement strand
CCGTGCCGTTCACGCTGGCGTCACGGAGACGTTTCGCGTTGGCGATCATCGACCCTGCGCTTGCGAGGGAGGTGCAAATGCGTCACGAAATCGGGGCTGGCGGCTACGGCGAGGGTGAAGCTCCCACAAACTTGTCCTGTTTCCACAATCCGTCGAAGACTTTCCCGTCTGGATACGTCATTTTACCAGTCCCATCCATATTCCCATCTCGGAATTGCCCTACGTACCTGCGGCCATCGGGCCATGTCATCGAGCCAATTCCATCAGGGAGATCGGCTGAGCCATCGACGACTTTCCAGTCCCCTTTGTATTCTCGTCCATCCTTCCACGTAATCGTCCCGCCGCTCCTGGTTCCGTCGCGGTTCCACGCCCCCACCTCGGTTGTCCCATCTGGTGCCACCCACGTTCCGCTTACCCTGTACTCCTGACCTGCCCGCCACTCCCCTTGTTGGTGAGTTCCCGCCGGTGATGTAATTTCTCCCCGCCCGTTACGCTTGTCATCTTCGTATTCGCCAACGTACTTTGTCCCATCTGCCCACGTGAGCGTCCCCTGGCCGCTACGTTTGCCATCCCGAAACTCCCCCTCGTACTTCAACCTGTTTGGATACGTTTCCGTCCCCTGGCCGTTCTTTCGGCCATCCTTCCACCCTCCTACGTATTTGCGTCCATCCGGCAACGTGTACGTCCCCTGGCCATTCTGCTCGTCATCCTGAAACTCTCCTGCGTATTCGCGTCCATCTGGCCACGTGAGGGTCCCTTGGCCATTCCGTCTGCCATCCTTGAACTCTCCTACGTACTTGCGTCCATCTGAAAATGTATAGGTCCCTTGACCGCTACGCTTGCCATCCTGAAACTCCCCCTCGTACCTCCATCCATTGGGATACGTTTCCGTCCCCTGGCCGTTCTCCCGGCCATCCTTAAATTCCCCCACGTACTTCCACCCATTTGGATACGTTTCCGTCCCTTGACCATTCTGCCTGCCATCCTTAAATTCCCCAACGTACTTCGACCCATCGGGATCCGTTTCCGTCCCCTGGCCATCCGACTTGTCGTGCTTAAACTCTCCCACGTACTTCCGTCCATCGGGAAACGTTTCCGTCCCCTGGCCACTCCGCTCGCCATCCTTCCATTCTCCGACGTATTTGAGTCCATCCGGCCAGGCCAGTGTCCCCTGGCCATTCCGTTTGTCATTCTTGAACCCTCCAACGTACGTCGCTCCATCTGGATACGTCTCCGTCCCCTGGCCGTTGCCACTGCCATCCTTGAACTCTCCAACGTACTTCGTTCCATCCGGCAACGTTGCCGTCCCTTGTCCATTCAGCTTGCCATCCCGAAACTCTCCTGCGTACGTCGCCCCATCCGGCCCCGTGAGCGTCCCCTGGCCATTCGGCTTGCCGTGTCGAAACTCGCCAACATACTTCGCCCCATTGGAGAAGGTTTTCGACCCCTGGCCATTTCGCACGCCGCATCCACAGAGGAACGCGCACAGCATTGGGATGGCAATTCTTGCCGCAAGTAACAGGCTCGGTCGCTTCATCGTCGGCTCCGGTTCAAACAGCTTCTCATTGCCGGTTGTACCACTCTTGCGGGTTCTCTTCAAGCCCGTCGCGATTCCATCCCGCGTTTAGGAAGCCACCAACACGCCGGCGCCGTGGATCTCGCTGCGTTTGAGCGTGACCAGCGCGCGGTTGGCGTCCTCCAGCGGAAAGGTTTGTACTTCCGTGCGCAGCGGGATTTGTCCGGCCAGTCGCATCAACTGCCGCGCGTCATCGCGGGTCGCGTTGGCGACCGACCGCACGATGCGCTCGTGATAGAGCCGTTCGTACTTCAACTCGGGGATCGGCGTCATGTAAATGCCGGCCAACGCCAGCGTGCCGCCCCTCCGCAACGAGCGCAGCGCCTCGGGCACCAGCGTGCCGGCCGGCGCGAACATCACGGCGGCGTCGAGCGTGGCGTCAGGAACGTCTTCCGCCGCTCCCACCCAGGTCGCGCCGAGTTCCGTTGCCAGACGCCGATGCTCCGCGCCACGCGTGGCGACGAATACGTCGCATCCCCAGCGCACGGCGATCTGAATGGCAAGGTGCGCCGACGCGCCGAACCCGTACAAACCGAGGGTTTGCTGCGGCCGCACGTTGCTCAGCCGTAACGCGCGGTAGCCGATAATCCCGGCGCACAGTAGCGGCGCCGCGTGGGCATCGTCGAAGCCGTCCGGTATCCCCACCGCGAACTGCGCCAGCGCACCAGCATATTCGGCGTAACCGCCATTGACGTGAAACCCGGTGAACTGCGCGCGCGCGCACAGGTTCTCACGATCGCTCCGGCAAAACTCGCAGTCACCGCAGCTATGATGCAACCATGGCACACCCACGCGGTCGCCGACACGAAAGTTGCCGACGTTTGCGCCGGCCTGTTCCACCACGCCCACAATCTGGTGACCGGGCACGATCGGCAATTTGCTCGAAATCTCGCCCTCGACCGTATGCAGGTCGGTGTGGCACAAGCCGCACACGCGGACGCGTATCAGCAGTTCATCGTCGCCGGGCGCCGGCACCGGCAGATCGGTCAATTCGAGTGGCGACTGCTCCACCGGACGGGGGCGGCGAAGAAGCTGCGCTTTCATCGCTACACCTCGACGCGCGGTGTGTCACTTCCCCCGCACCAGCAGCACCGGCACGTCGCTCTTGCGCAGGACGTGGGAGGTCGTCGAGCCGAGGATGAATTCGCGGATGCGCGTGTGACCGTACGCGCCCATGACGATGAGGTCGGCGCCAATGGATTCTTTCAACTCGAGAATCTTGGTTTCGGGATCGCCGTGGAGGGTCTCCAGGTTGGCGGTGACGCCGGCTTCCGCCGCCTGCTGTTTAGCCTTGTGCAGGGCTTGGGACGCGGCGTCCTCGGCGCCGAGAGCGGCGACGGTCGTGATGGTGACCTTCGCCCCGAGGGCGGGGACGAGCGCGATGCCCGCACGCAACGCCTTGCTGGATTCTTCGCTGCCGTCGTAGGCAATGAGGACGTGCTGGATTTGACGGAACTTGCCGGGCGTCACCAGGCAGGGTTTGACGGAAGCGCGCACGACGTGCTCGACGCTCGAGCCGAGCGCGCCCGCCAGCCAGGCGGCGTGTTCGCCCCGCTGGCCAAGCACAATCAGGTCCGCTGTCCCTTCCTGCTCCAAAATGATTGGGGCGAGACTGCCGGTTTCGTAACTGGTTTCGCAGCTAACCCCGCTGTCCCGACAGCGTTTCTTGACGGCGGCGAGGACCGTGGCGGCTTTCTCGCGCTGGATCTGCTGGAGTTGCGGCAACAGCGCGGCATACGGCTGGGCGCCGATTGCGCCCGAAAAATCCGCGATCCACGGGCCTTCGAGAAGGCGAACGTCGGTGACGTAGAGCGCCCGCAGCCGCGCCTTGAGCCGTTTGCCAAACCAAATCGCGTAATCGGCGGCGGCGTCCGCTGCGGGCGAGCCGTCTGTGCACACCAGGATGTTCTGATACATGGTCGCTTCCTTTCGTGCCTTCTGGCAACCGATGCAAGCATACACCCAGAGGGCCGGCGACGCCAAACCGCGGCGTTGACAAGGCGCCGATTTGCCTGTAATGCTCTTCGGTGCGGGCGCTTAGCTCAGTTGGCCAGAGCACCTCGTTTACACCGAGGGGGTCAAAGGTTCAAGTCCTTTAGCGCCCACCATATAGCGGCCGATTCGACGTCCGAAACACGAGATCCGACGACGGTCAGGTGCGGGTTTTCGTCTTCGAGGCCGAGAGTTGACGCAACGCGGGTGGGGGTGTAGCTCAACTGGTTCAGAGCGCTGCCCTGTCACGGCAGAGGTTGCGGGTTCGAGCCCCGTCACTCCCGCCAACTCCCCCTTTTGGTTTTTGGCGTTATTCTGCGATAAATCGCTTGTTTTGCCTGCGTTTTCGACGATTCTTGGTTCTTCGGTTCCCTGACCTGAGTTGACAGAAAATGACACTTCTCCCCCGTTTGAGACCGCCAAATGTGGTGACTGGTGTGGAGATACCTGAGAGGCCGTGTTCAGGTAGCTCGGCAGTGACTGAATGGCTGAGAGGGTACCAAGCTGGCTCTCGTCAATGTAGGTCTCGTCAGTCAACACAGGCTGAGCATTGGAAATGATGACCGTGTTGTCATGAACGTCCCAATTAGAGCCTTTCATGCCCCACTCCATCCGCTGGACAGCGAAAACCAAACTCATGGCTGTCGGCATACCGCCCCAAACGTTTGTGGAAAGAACTCGGTTCCGGGCATCTGTGCGCTTGTCCGGAAGGACAACATTTGCCTCTCGCCCCCGAGAACTTGGAAGAAACAATTCCAAAAACTTTTTCTTCAGCAGTTCAAGACTCGTTAGATGAAAACTTCCCGGCGTGGATGGGGGGCGGGTTCGGGCGGCGGGTTTCAGGTGGAGGCAATGGCGGCGGGATGCGGGCGGGGGCAATGGGCGGAGTGGAGGGATGGTTAAAGCCCCCTCTTGTCAACTCGGCAGGGCGAACGTCCCAAGCGGGGAGGAAGCTGCTGTATCAGTCCCGCATCTACGGTTGACCCTGTACTGCGGGCGGCACAGCGTCAGGCACGTGATTGCGAATCGGCGGGATCGATTTCAAATAGGCGAACATTGCCTTGAGATCATCATCATTGAGTTGCCCGATGGATTGCCAAGGCATCGGCGGAAGAATCTCCCGGGACGTGCCGAAATGTCTTCCCATACGCATGGCTTTGATGAAGATATCTTCTGTCCAGATTCCGATGCCGGTGTTATCGTCGGGTGTAATGTTTGCGGCGTAGCTGATGCCCCACGGGCCAGCCCAAGCGGTCAAGGGGACGCCCACAATGCACCAAGGGCCGTCGGGCAGCTTGGGTGGCGGGGGAAGTTTGGCAGCCTCTTGATGGCCGGAAAGAAAACGGGACATATCGGGCTCGGGGCCCTTCGGCCCCATCTTCATCGGTGTATGGCAATCGCCGCAGCCGCCGATGGCGACAAGATATTTCCCGCGTTGCACCACCGCAGAGGAACTTTCTTTGGCTGTGCTGCTGTCGATGCTGAGGGTAACTACCAAGGTGATGGCAGCGATCATGGCGACAGACAAAAGCATGGCTTTCCAATGTTTCATGGCTTTCCTTTCCAAGTTTGCGACCAGTCAGTGACCGAAAACAAAAGCAAGAGTCCAGCGCTAAATCAAGTAAGAAAATGCGCTGGTCAAATCACGGCGCGAGACTTCTGAGTGATGGGGGGGCGATCTACAGGCAGAACTGGCGGCGATTTATCTTTTGCTTCTGAGTTCGTGCTAATACTAATGTCAGCGGGTTCGCACGATATACGACTATGCGATTGTGGACATTGCATCCCCGCTATCTTGATCCGAAGGGGCTTGTCACAGCTTGGCGAGAGGCGCTGCTTGCCCAAAAGGTTCTCAGTGGTGCAACGCGTGGGTATCGGCCCCTACATCGCCTTGGTCACTGTATCGGCCTGTCCAACTCCATGGGGGGACGTGTGCGATCAGAACCCGGGGATTCCACCGCGGATTTCGCCAAGTTTCCCGAAGGGGATCTTTCGAAACCGATCGTTGGCCCCCTGACAACCTGCGACAATCCGGGACAATCTGGGAACAAATCTTGTGAGCCCAGTTGTGAACATGCCTATATTTTCATTCGAATTCCTCAATGAAATCGCAAAAGGGGACGGCTTCGAGCCCCGTCACTCCCGCCAATTTTTCTTGCCACAACAAGTTGTTATTCTGCTTGTTGTGGCATTTTTCTCTGTCAAGATTTGCTCCCCGCATTTGGCTAAAAACAGCCAATCACTCACCCGTTTTAGGGCATTTTCAGGTCGTCGGGTGAGTGCTCTTCGGGGCAAAAAAGAGCAACGGGCTCGATAGTGCGGGCAGTTGCCGAGGAGGAACGGGGCAGGACTCTGAACAGTCGAGCAACACCCCAACCCGCTTCATGGGCAGCAATGGCGGGCAACGGCGGCGGGAGGCTATGGCAGGCTACCTGCTACTCAGGGGAGGTTTATGAATAAGCATCTGCAAAAACTTGTTCGGGTGATCACCAGGAAATCGGGTCAGAGTCTGGTCGAGTACGCACTGATTCTGGCATTGATTGCCGTGGTCGCAATCGTAGTCCTACGGGGTATCGGCGCCCACGTTAACAACACGCTGTCGACCATCAACTCGAACCTGCCATGACCTTCGGCTGAGGGCAGTCGCCAGCAGCCCTCCACCCCCACTCGATTCATGGCAGGGGCGATGGCGGCGGGTTTGGGCGGAAACGGGCGGCGGGAGGCTGGCAAACTGTATGCTTATTCTAGGAGCATGGCTGCAAGTAATTGCCGTCAAAAACCGTGCATTCTTGCTATCGACGATGAGGAGATTTTTCTGGGCTTCCTCAAGGTGGCGTTGGAATGCTTGGGCTACAGAGTGTTTATTGCCTCCAATCCACTGGAAGCCCTCATGGTTTATGAAGAACGTTGGCGAGAGATTGACATGGTGGTATTGGACTTCTTGCTACCCCCACTGACGGGCGACTTCGTCTTCGATGAACTCCAACGCTTCAATCCAGACGTGCGAGTCGTATTGCTGACGGGCTGTGATGAACCCGTGGCAGCCAAGATGTTTCAGAAAGGTCTGCGCGGCTACCTGAAAAAGCCCTTCAGCCCGACTGACCTTGCTCAGAAAGTGGAGGATGCAATCAGAACGCCATCGGCACGCCCCGCCACATCGCCACCAGCCGCTCGAACTAACGGCGGCAGGGGGCAATGGCGGCGGGATACGGCTTGACGGCGGCGGGGGGGCAGAATTTAGTTCTCCACCCCAATCTGCCGGGTCTGGCTTTTTCTGCTTTCCTCTCGCTTCCGCCAGAGTTCTAATGGAGTTCACACACATGGCATGAAGACACAGTCACTTCGAAACTTCGACGTCGTCCTAAACAGGGTTCTGGACGTAGCCGGTTTCATTACGATGGCGGTTGTGCTGACCGCTATCGTTGCGAAGTTGGTCGGCTGGAAAGGAGACCCCGTTGCCCTGTTCCTGCGGCTTCCCCTTTCCGTTCTGATAGCGTGCGATATTGCTATTAGCGGCATCAGTGCAGAAGTCGTTGCGTTGACCCTCAGAGCGTGTCTTCCCTCCAGGGCGAGGCATAGTGAGCGGACACGCTTTGGATTACTCGTCGTCTTATGGATTTTGTTTGCAGTCGTTCAGATTACGTTCTTGATACGGTACCAGCAACCGCTCCAACAATGGTGGCGAACATCAGGCGGCTTCTTTTAGCGGTTTACGGCGGCAGGGCTGGTGCGGGAACCGGCGGCGGGATGCGGGCGGGGGTGAGGGATTGCGGATTGACCTGCAATGTCCTGAAAGGATAATCTCCGAACAGTCAGATAGGAGGTAAACACCATGGGCAAGAACTCCAAGCCCAAACGGGAAAAGTCCAGTGCTTTCATTGCGTGGGCTTATTTCGCATGGCTTTTCGGCACTTTCCTTTTTCTAATACTTCCATCTGAGGTAGCGGGTTTTTCTGTGCTTTACGCCATCGGCGGAGAAGGAACCGGTTGGAACGACTTACCAAAGGTATTGCCTCTAACACTCTTAGTTCCGTGGCTCTTCATCGGATGGATTTACGGTGGTCGTCGTATCGATAAATACTACAGACTGCGAAATCGGGGCGAGACCCTGAATTACTTCGTGCTGTTCTCAGTGCTACTCTATTTTTTGATTATGGTTGGGTCATTAAAAGTTCTGAGCGACGGGCTGAAAAGCCAGACAACCATCAGTGGCAATGTTGTTTTGTTCTTAACCTTTATCGTTGGTCTCGTTGTTTGGTCGGCTGTCTCATATTGGCTCGCTAACAAGTGTCTTCCGAAAGAAGAAGGATCGCTTTACGAGAAGGATGCCAATGTTTACTACAACCGTGGCGTTGTTAAAGAGAACGAGGGGGATTGGGACGGTGCGATTGCTGACTACTCGAAAGCCATTGAACTCAAACCAACAGACGACATAAACTACTTCAAGCGTGGCGTTGCTAAAGGGCACAAGGGCGATTTTGATGGTGCCATCGCCGACTTCACGAAAGCCATTGAACTCAAACCGCAAGACGCCATCAACTACTTTAAGCGTAGCGTTGCTAAAGAGAACAAGCGCGATCTGGATGGTGCGATTGCCGACTGCACCAAAGCTATCGAACTCAACCCAACATTCGCCATCGCCTACAGCAATCGAGGCAATGCAAAAGACAAAAAGGGCGATTCGGATGGTGCCATCGCTGATTACACGAAAGCGATAGAACTCAAACCGAAATTCGCCGATGCCTATACAAACCGTGGCAATGTAAAGAAAGCCAAGGGAGATCAGGCAGGAGCGGATACGGACTTCGCTCAAGCCGCCAAAATCAAAGACCCCTGCCCCTGATGGAAAGACCGAGCGCCCCGCCCGTTCGTGGACTGGAACTGGTATCAACAATACGTCCACTGATTTTTCCGGCGAGCGAGGCGCTCCCAAAATCCTTCGACGGCATCCAGACGGAAACCTGCCCTGATTGATTGGCGGGCGGGTTGGGCGAAAAGATTGGTAGGCGGTTCGTTCAACTGCGAACTTGGGGATGCCGTCGTTGTGCAAAAGCATGCTCTAAGAACCCAATCGAGAACACAACGCCTCCAGCGATACCGCTGCACAGCAAGACATCCGAATAAAACCATCCCCCGAATGTCGCCTCCAACCACCAGCGTGCCCAAGTCTGTCCTACAAAGAACGTGACCAGGCAAAACAACAGCAAGCAAGAACCGACGAGCAACAGAACTGATGATAGGCACCTCTGCTGTCGGAAAAGCGATGCCGACCCATAGACGAGGATGGGAGGTACGAGGGACAAGAGGAAGAGGGATAGTAAATAAAATGCCAAGCGACCGTTCATCATTGCCACTTCTACCACTGACGCAGGTTGGCTTCAAGTTCAGGCGGCAGTCCCGGCGGCGGGAGGCGGGCGGTTGTTCCGCTGGATTGCCTGTGATAAAATGGACGCATGGATGACCGAGACCGGTGAGCGCGATTGCTGAACATGACGAGACTCACGACCAAGGCGGTGATAGGCGCGCTGATGGGACTACTGATCTTGTCTGGCGGTCTCCTGTGGCTGCGCCGGCAACGGCCCTCACAGGCACAAAAGAACCAACAGCCAACACAACCTTCGCGAATTGATACGCCCAAAACTGGACGGCCGATCAAGGCGAAACCGGGAACAATCGTGCTCCAAGAAGTGTCTGTATGGGACACGAACCAACGATCACAAGTTTCAAGCGTTGGCAGTTACCAGTGTCCGCCCACGCCGAATTGGCCTGTCCAAGCTGCACAGGCCGTTCTCACCACGCCGGCTCACCAGTTGTTGGCACGATTGACTCAACTCACGTCTAACGTCAACTCCCTCAGCGGCGAGCAAGCTGCTGAGATCAACGACTTGCTGGCAAAACTTGCGGCGGGCGGCACGGCAGCCATTCCTGCGATCCGACAATTCTTGCAGGACGGTCAGGATTTCAGTTTCGATTCGATCGCCGGTGGCGATCTCGTCAATTACGGAACGATTCGACTCGGTCTCATTGACGCGCTGCAACAGATTGGCGGCCCCGAAGCGCTGGAACTGGCGGCATCCACTCTCCAAACCACGGCCGATCCTTTTGAAATCGCCTTTTTGAGCCGTTACCTCGAACAGCAAGCTCCCGGACAGTTTCGCGAACTCGAACTGACCGCTGCCCGCGAGTCGCTCGCCCTGGCTGGACAAGTTCCAATCGCAGGTGTGAGCGCACTGTTTGAGCTACTTCAGGCATATGGCGATGAGAACGTCGTTTCCAGCCTGGAGAAAGCCGCGTCACAGTGGAGTTACTACGCAACCCTTGCGTTGGCGGGACTTCCGAACGGCGCAGGCATCCCAACTCTGATCAAATTGGCGCAAGACCCCGCCGTGAGTGCGATGGGCGCTGGCGATTTTGCGCTGCGCCCACTCGCGCAAGTGGCGCTGCTATATCCCGATGCAGCGAGCGCGCTTCTCGATGCAGCCCGGCAGAATCAAATCCCCGATACAGCTTGGTCAACCGTTGCCGGTGCTCTGGCCGGAAGTTACTTACAATACGGGAACCAGATTTTCGGCAGCACTTCTCCGGCATTGAATTGGTCGCCGGAGCAAGTGAGTCAGCAAATTGCACTCATCAACCAGTTGTTGACCGTCACCACGAGTCCCGCCGGTCGACAGGCACTCCAAGAGGCGTCGGCGTCGGTTTCTAGCAGGCTGACGAAGTGAGGGGGCTATCGGTTTGCCATCACGCCGTGAGGGCAGGGGGGCGGCTTGCGGGCGGGAGGTAGTCACCTCCAAAACCGGTTCGAACTCAGCCCCGTCAGGTAGTCGCCGCCTAACAGGGGCTCACCTGT
>Ga0187875_10003879_pt1 | contig 10426 bp, 11 predicted proteins | sample June2016WEW_17_1_2_FD_132978 | JGI IMG/M metagenome (GOLD analysis project Ga0187875, IMG submission 132978) | Peatland microbial communities from SPRUCE experiment site at the Marcell Experimental Forest, Minnesota, USA - June2016WEW_17_10 | ecosystem: Environmental > Terrestrial > Soil >... | reverse complement strand
GAGTTGGCCGGGACCGAGGCCCATGGTGATCCCGCCGGGCGTCTGCGCGCTGAAGTTCGACCAATGGCCCTTGCCAATCGTGAATCCCAGCAAGACGAAAACCGCCATCGCAATGAATTTCGTCCAGGTGGAAACATTCTGCAGAAGAGCGCCCCAGCGCAGTCCGAAGACATTGACGTAGGTGAGAATCACGATCAGACCCAGCCCGACTGCGTGCGCGCGAGTGAACACGATTGCAAAGGAACTCCACAGCAAATGCCCGTTCGCGAGCGCCGGGTACGACAAGTTTATTGTCGCCATCACATGCTGCTGAGAAATCACCGGAATGATATTGCCCATGTAGGCCGCCGACGCCACCGAGAGCGCGGCGATCGTTCCGCCATTCGCTACCGCAAACAGCATCCAGCCATAAAGAAAAGCCACGAGGTCTCCATAGGCCTCACGCAAGTAAATGTATTGGCCGCCTGAGTCAGGAAACATGGAGCCTAACTCGGCGAATGCCACACAGGCGCAGAGAGAAATCAATCCGCCCAGCACCCACACCAGGAAAAACAGTTTTGGGTTGGGCAGAGGGCCGGCAATATCCTTGGCGGTCAGGAAAATGGAAGAACCGATGACGCCACTAACGAGCAGCAACACCGAGTCCAACAAACTGAGTCCGCGAACGAGGCTCGGTCGTTGGTCGGATTTTTCTATTTCGGGGGCCGGAACAACGGGGGCCGAGTTCATCGAATCCTCAGGGCTGCGTGATTAGTGCTGAGCTTGTTCATCCCATGCCAAGTTCATCGGAAGATTCCAACGGCGTTCCGCAGCGTCGGCAAATGACCGCGGAGCAGTCACCGCAGATCAGCGGGTCGCTGACTTCCGCGGCACACACCGGGCAGTAGAGAATGGGTGAGGGTTGCTTTGCTGCAGGCGACGGTTTCGGAGCCATCTCCATGTGCAGGGAATGTAGCACAATTCTGGCGGCGGAACTGTGCTGTGCTGGCTATTCTGGCGGTTTTCGCAGGATCAAGTCCTCAGGCGCTGGCGGAAGAGAGAAGGGAAACTGCCAAACCTTATCTTTCATAGACACGCCAAGGAGAAAGTCCTCGTGCTCCTTCCATGGGCCAATCCACTTGTTCTTGGTCGCGAAGAAAACCCAGCCGTGCACTTCGGGATTGCCTGGGTTAAGGGTGGCCGGCTCGAGGTACTTCGTGGTCAGAAATTCGATAAGCTCGGCGGATTCCTTTTCGTATTCGCGAAGCAGCGCAGTTTTCTGTTCTTTGAGCGCTGGATGTTTCTTGATTTGCCGTTCGGTTTCAAAGACCTGCGTGTCCACATCATTTTGCAGCCGATTCTGCAGTTCCAGAGGGTCCTCGAAGCCTTCCACGACCTCATGGTGACGAATGAAATCCATCCGCAGGTCGGCAGGGAAGTCCAATTTGCCGGGGCCTTTGTACTTGACTGCCAGATCCACCGCGAGAAGGCGATAGGCGAGGCGGTGCTTGCTCTTGCTAAGCTCCTGAGAATTCACCAGCAGCGTCATATCGACGTCTTTATCGCTCATTGTCCAGCGAAGCATGCCATCCTGTCCGCGTTCGAACGTGCAGCCGGGAGTTCCGGCAGTCCAGCGAACAGTGGGCAAATCGGGCTTTTTCTTCGCTTGAACGAACGCGGGAAAAATTATCGCGCAAAGGGCGAGCGTAAGCGTTCCCAGTACCAGTCGTGACGATCGCATTCGTGCAGAGTGTACCGCGTTTGGTGGTAGGAGGTCATCCGCGCCGCAACACTCGTGCCGTATTCCATCGTCGCGCCATGACCTTTGCAGCGAAGGCCCCGCGTTCCAACTGCGAGACTCGTGCGGAAAATGTGTTAGATTGGAAATTGGTGAGGGCGCGTAGCTCAGGTGGTAGAGCAACGCCCTTTTAAGGCGTGGGTCGCAGGTTCGAATCCTGCCGCGCTCACCAAGATCAAAAAATGGCATAGAATGGCCCTCCGCGCGAGGGCCTACGTGTTTTGTGGTGAGAACTGTATAAATGACCACGGTCCGTTGCAGCGCCATGTTATTTGACCTGGATGGTGTGCTCATCGATTCCACGCCGGCGGTCGCGCGTGTGTGGCGCCGCTGGGCTATTGAGCATGGCCTCGATCCAGAGACAGTCGTGCGGATGGCGCATGGCCGCCCGAGCAGAATGACGATCCGCGATTTTCTGCCCCGCGCCGACATTGCAGTTGAAGACCGAGAGGTTGAGCGTCGCGAAATGGAAGACCTGGATGGGGTGGTTCTGTTGCCGGGCGCGCGCAAGTTGCTCGAGAGTTTGCCCAGCGATCGCTGGACCATCGCCACCTCCTGCACGCGACCGCTCGCCGAAGTCCGCTTGCGAGCCGCCGGACTGCCGATTCCGAAGACGATGATTACATCGAGCGATGTGAAAATCGGCAAGCCGGATCCAGAGCCCTACTTGAAGGCGGCGGCAATTCTGAACTTCGCGGCCTCGGATTGCGTGGTGGTGGAAGATGCTCCCGCTGGAGTTCGGGCAGGGAAGGCCGCGGGCGCTCGTGTTATCGCGTTTCCCACAACCATGGCGCGGGATGAACTGGAAAGAGCCGAGCCCGCATGGATCGTGCACAATTGCGCAGACATCGCGGCCCGTGTTGATCCTGGAGGGTTGCTCTTAAGCCTCGCGCTTTGAAATCGCAATCAGGAGCATTGCGCCGCTTCATGCGCTCAACTAAAATCCTCGATTCGTGAGCAATCTTGTCGAAAGCGGAACGTGGGGATTGCCCGTTGACCAATGGCAAGGTCCCGATTCGTTAGAATTACTGGGATTGAAATTGCGAATCAGACGATTGGCAATTAAGAAGCCTCAGACAGGCGGAAACTTGTGATCATTGGCATTCCGAAAGAAATTTATCCGGGAGAACGGCGGGTTGCACTGGTGCCGTCGGTCATCCCGACCCTCACCAAAGCGGGTTTTGAAGTTCAAGTTCAAGCGGGCGCCGGAATGGATGCCGGCTATCCCGATTCCTTGTATATCGAGAAGGGCGCCCAGATAATTCCCGACCGATCCGCGGTCTTTGGGGCCGCCGATGTTGTCGCGCAGGTTCTTTGTTATGGCTCCAACGATGTAAATGGTGAGTTGGATGTGCCCCTTTACCGTCGGGGCCAGATCCTCGTCGGATTTCTGCGTCCTTTTGGTTCATTGGAAATTGTTCAGAGAATCGCGCAGACGGGCGTCACTTCATTTTCTGTGGAACTGATGCCCCGCATCACCCGTGCGCAGAGCATGGATGCGCTTTCTTCCATGGCAACAGTGGCGGGCTATAAGGCCGTTCTGATCGCTGCCGGCTCGCACCCGCGAATTTTTCCAATGCTTACGACTGCGGCCGGCACGGTGACTCCCGCTCGCGTTTTTGTGATCGGCTGCGGCGTCGCGGGACTACAGGCGATTGCGACCTCGCGCCGGCTGGGGGCGGTCGTTTCCGCGTACGATCTCCGTCCGGCGGCCAAGGAGCAGGTACAAAGTCTCGGCGGACGATTTGTCGAGCTTCCAATTGAAGCCAAGGACGCGCAGGATGCCCGCGGCTATGCTCGTGCTCAGGATGAAGATTTTTATAAGCGGCAACGCGAGTTGCTGGGGCAGGCCGTTCAGGAAAGCGACGTGGTGATTACGACGGCTGTGATACCCGGCAAGAAAGCCCCGATCCTTGTCACGGAAGAAATGGTGAAGGGGATGCCTCTTGGCTCAGTGATCTTGGATCTGGCTGCGGAACGTGGGGGCAATTGCGACATTACCGAGAGCGGCAAGACGGTCGTCAAGCATGGCGTTACCATCCTCGGACCCGTCAATCTTGCCTCGACTGTGCCCTACCATGCGAGCATGATGTACTCGCGGAATATCAGCGCTTTTCTTACGCACCTGGTTAAGGATCAGAAAACGAATCTTAATCTTGAGGATGAAATCGCGCGCGAAACCATGCTTACTAACGGCGGCGAGATCGCCCAGCCCCGCGTGCGCGAGTCTTTTAAGCTGGCTGCGCTTGCCAAGCAGGACTGAACCAAAGTTCGCGCCAACGTGAAATGCTTCGAACGGAGGAAGAATGAATAGCAGTTCGAACCTGATCAACGCACTCTTCATTTTTGTGCTGGCCGGATTTATTGGCTTTGAGGTGATCCGGCATGTTTCGCCGCTGCTGCATACGCCGCTCATGTCGCTGACCAATGCGTTGGATGCTATCGCCGTGGTGGGAGCGATCGTGCTGGTGGGCGAGCACAAAAGCGAGCGGGCGGCGATTTTCGGATTCATCGCCGTCGTGGCCGCAACCAGCAATATCGTCGGCGGTTTCTTCATTACTGACCGCATGTTGAAAATGTTCAAGTCCAGCCGTCCCGCGAACAAACCGGTGGCCAAGTAATGGGTCCCGAACTGGCAGGCAGTCAAATCCTTATTGAGATTCTGTACCTCATCGCCAGCGCCCTTTTTATCTTTTCGCTGAAGTGGATGAGTTCGCCAACCACGGCGCGCCGCGGCATATGGGCGGGCGAGACCGGCATGGTATTGGCGATCGGCGGCACGCTACTGCGCACTGGGCTGACCGACTATCGGATGATCGCCATCGCGCTCGTGCTGGGTGCAATTATCGGCGTTCCGCTGGGTCGTGTTGCCATGACTGCCGTGCCACAGCGAACCGCGCTCAGCCATGCTTTTGGAGCGCTTTGTGTGACCCTGGTCGGCTCGGCAGAGTTTTACCTGCGGACGCCGGACATATCACGCTTCATGATGTCGGTGCTCTCAATCGAGGTCATACTAGGAGGGCTGACCGTCACTGGAAGTCTGATGGCTGCCGGCAAGTTGCAAGAGATTCTGCCGCAGCGCCCGCTGACCTATAAAGGCCAGAACCTCGTCAATTTCTTACTGTTGGCTGCCGCTTTGGCCATTGCCGTCACTCTCGTGCTGCATCCGGGATCGCGTGGCCTGTTCCCGGTCATGGTTCTGATCGCGCTGGCGTTCGGGATTCTTTTGATCATCCCCATCGGCGGGGCCGACATGCCGACCGTCATTTCGCTGTTGAACGGCTATGCCGGACTCTCCGCGGCGGCCATGGGCTTCGTGCTCGACAGCAAGTTGCTGATCATTGCGGGCGCGCTGGACGGCTCTTCCGGTCTCATCCTGTCGATCATCATGTCGAAGGCAATGAACCGTTCTTTTACGAACGTTTTATTCGGGGCATTTGGACAGGTACAGGCAGCTGCCGCCGCAGGGGAAGAAGCGAGGCAGGTGCGCAGCGCCACTGCTGAGGAAGCGGCCGTGATTCTTTCGGGCGCGAATCGTGTGATCATCGTTCCCGGTTACGGCATGGCGGTCGCGCAGGCGCAGCACAAAGTGCGCGAATTGTATGACGCTCTTACTAAACGCGGTGTTGATGTGCGCTTCGCGATCCACCCGGTTGCCGGGCGCATGCCGGGCCATATGAACGTGCTGCTGGCAGAGGCCAACATTCCTTACGACCGGCTTGTGGAGATGGACGAGATCAACGGGGATTTTCCCCAAACTGATGTGGCCCTCGTGATCGGTGCCAACGACGTCACGAATCCCGCGGCGCGTTCCGACAAGACGAGCCCTATCTATGGCATGCCCATCCTCGACGTCGACAAGGCCCATACCGTCATGGTGATCAAGCGCAGCATGAATCCTGGTTTTGCGGGTATCGATAACCCGCTTTATTACCTGGATAACAACCTGATGTTATTCGGGGATGCCAAGGCGTTTGTGGGCAACATTGTTCGGGAACTCGGTGGCGGCCACGCCTAGCCTGGGTTTTGTAAATGCAGGAACAAAGGAAGCGAGGAGAAATTTGAGGTTCGAGTGAGGCCGATACAGTCTCGCGGAACACACGAGACTGTATCCGCCCATTCTCTTATGCGGCTTTCTTTGCCTGTCTGAGCTTTGCCCAGCGGGCTTTCTGGGCGAGAGAGATTCTCCTGCGCCCTGCCGCGGAGAGTACCCGTTTCGCTCGATGCGGGCTGCCGTTCATGGTTATGGTTGATCCACGGGTAAGCTTCTCCAGAACTGCAATCGCTTCTCCAAGCTTCTGGACTTGGTTCTGTGCATCCCGGCGATCCTCGCGGAGCCGGACCAGCGCCTTAGCAATGTTTGTCATTCAGAATTACCCCCTCAGGTAACTACGTCGGTGATTGTATTACTCGGCAGGCAATCCTACCAGAATAATCAGTTGTAAAACGGATTACTCAGAAGAACGTTGCCGGAATAGTGACCGAGGGATAATCCTCGAAAATGCGTACCAGTCCAGTCATCCCAGCGGCGGGAGAAGGCTGGAGGATCCGAAAAGGAAGAAAGCGCCGACCGCCAGGCTGTAGATAGCCGTAAGCGCTGTAACCACAAACTGAAAGCGTGGCAAGCGCGAACTCATACCGAAAAGTCCGACCGCTAATGCGGTCATGATTGTATTCATGACCAGCAGCCCCGCAATGAACATGGCGAGACCGAGAAAGCCCTTACTGACGCCGCCAAGATTCGCGGCGAGCAGGAAAATCATGAGTTGGCTGGGAGTTTCAGCGCCCAGCCCATGTACGACGCCGATCATCGCGACCGACTTGGGGCTGTAATTCCACACCTTATCTTCGGGAGCAGGATGTTCATGGTCGTGCCAATAGTTCTTAATCTTCCAGTGCGTCCAACGTAATGCCTTCGCCAGCATGTGAAACCGGCTGCGTGGGGCGGGGTTGCCTTTGAATAACGATCCTAGTACGTAGATTCCCAGCACCAGCAGGGTTAGTCCTACCAAACGCTCCGCGATCCGATCCATCCCGCGCGGCAACGACAGTTGAAATACAATTACCGCGCTACCCAGCACGGCCACCGTGGCCGCATGGCCGAGCGCATAGAGCAATCCGAGCCGCATCCCCCGCCAGCGATCGACCTGCACACTTGTAATGTCCGTAATTGCCGCGATGTGGTCATAATCGAATCCATGATGAAAACCAAGAATGACGGCCGAGAGCAGGGCGAGTTGGAGGCTGTTCGGCGTGAAGGTCATGGATTCTCGCGGGCTGCCCCGAGGCATTCATTGTTCCATAAGCCGCAAGGAATCGGAAATGACTGTTCCAGGGGTAGAACAGAGTTCTTTTCAGTTTGATTTGATTGAGGATTGTTTGGTCGCCACATTCCTGACGATTTTGTGCATGAAAGAAGGCCCTGCCTGCCGCAGGGCCATTTCATTTTCCCTTGTAGTTTTCCGGGAACGTCTTCCCGCGAGCACTACGTGATTTTCACTATTCGGTCGAAACTTCCCAGCCTTTTACGTCCTTTCCCAGAAGCACCGTAACTTTCACAGGGGCGCCGTGATAAAAATTGGCCCCATATTTGTCGATGAGCGTCGAGCGGTCCCAGGTATTGAAGGCTTTCACCGCCGGCCCAGCGGCGTCGAACAGATCGCCAGCTTTTGTGGTATCCCATTTCCAGGAATACTCAACCGTTGCCTTGGATGGGCTGAGCATCGTAATTTTGCCGATCTCTACGAGTTTCCGTTCGGCGAGCGGCACTGCGTATTCATCGTTATCGCCGTTCTTTGACTTTTTTACGCCTGCGATCTCGGCAAGCCATGCCTCTCCTTTCGGAGTGAGTGATACCGGCGTCTTATAGTTCACATCCTTGCCGATCTTGAGATAGCTTTCCTTCTCAAGCAGACGATAGTGAGGATCGTGAGGCTTCTGGTCGGCGTCGGACTTGACCAAGCCCGTCGCGAAGTGCAGGGTTGGCGGAGCCTGCTTCTCGAGACTGGCCAGCAAAACCGGACTGACCTCCGCAGTCGTGAGGACTCTCCGACTCTCCATCACAAAATACAGCGACACACCGGCGATCGCCACGATCAAGGTCACAATCAGCAATAGCGGAACAATCGATGAAGTTCGTTTTTCTAACTCAAGTTCCTGCTCGAACATGACATTCCTCCGAAGAATTCCTTCGCACCTGCCAGCCTACTTCGAATCTCATTTCAATTCTGCGCCCGGAATTGCCCGCGCCCTGTGACGTAGCTCACAGAGCAGTGTTGAAAAGATCACGACGGGCTTCCCGTCTGCTCCGATTGACTTCAACTGGTTCGCAATCAATTGCAGTGGCGGCTTTCGGCGGATGCGCAGGGTTTCCGGTAAATAACTGGAAATAAGCAATTTAGTGGCTTGGTCCGACTGGAGAACCAATTGCCACATCCTTGTGTTCTACGCAAAGGGGCGAAAAGCCGAATTGTGAAGGGCCCAATCCTCAAAATCGCGACTGCCGGAAGAGCGCAGAGAATGCTCACGTCCGTAATGTCCCTTCTGGTTCTGGGAAGTGTGCTGGGTTGGTCTTCCGTCTTCGTGCCCGCGGTGGCGATCGTGAATCGTACGCGGATATCGAACTCGGAGAGCGGCCTTCGCCGTATTCCGGCGCACATCTCCGAGTTCAGTCCTGTTTCCGAGCCCTTGGCTCTGCCGAAATGCGGAAATGTCCGGCCTCCCGAGGCGTTGCTGACTCCAGACCCGCTGTTGCCGCCGGAAGACGACGACTTGCTCGTACGTGTCAGTTTCATTGTAGGATCGGACGGCCACGTACACAGCGCCTTCGTTCTGAAAGGCGCAGGTCCCGGCGATAATGAGGCGGTGCTGAATGCGGTCCGCAATTGGCGATACCGTCCCGCCCTCTGCAATGGTGTTCCTACTGATTCCGAAGCACGGGTGCGATTCAGCCTGCGCTAAGCAGCAAATTCTCCTACAATACCGTCGGGTGAGATGCCTTGACTGAGAAATCAAAACCTTCGGATCCGCCTGAAGATCGTCCCGTTAGCAATCCGGAGATCGAAGACTTTTTTCAGCGCTTGCCGGGCAATTTCCACTGGCCCAAGCCGAGCGCGGATGCCATCGCGGCCGCCGCCGAATCTATCCTTCGCATGGGAGGAAGTTCAGCGATTGCGGAAGAACTTGCCGCGACTGGCACCGATAAAGGAAGTGCGGAGGGTGCCTGCGCAGGCTGCGGCGGGCTGTTGCCCGTGGGCGCGCGCTTCTGTGTATGGTGCGGACTGCCAAAAGAAACTGGTGCAGCCGGCTCCCCGCAAGCTGTCTCTGGCGCACAACATCACATTCACCACCACTACCACCACGTAGTGCCGGCACAAGGCGTTTCCGCCGCTCAGTCCGGCGAAGCCGGATCGTCCGCACCTCGCGGGCGAGCTCCAGGTTCGAAGGGTCCAGCTCCGGGAGGTCGCGCCGAAATTGCTGCACGTCAAGTGGTGCAGGATTGGGCGCAATCCTGTAATAACCGCCACATCGACGATCTTGTCGAGCTGTATTCGGCCGATGCGACGCTTATCCGTTCCAGCGTTCCTCCCGTGCGCAGCTTGCCCGCCATACGGGAATTTCTTTTGTCGATGATGGCCGCCGGGTTAGGCGACGTCGAGATGGAATCGCTCCGGCTCGAAATGATGGGCGACATTGCGATGGATATTGGCCGTTGCAAAATGCTGGTCCCGGTGGTCATGGGAAAGCGGCGCGAGGAGCGAGGGAAGTATGTTGTCGTTATGGCGCGCAACTCGAATGGCAACTGGAGAATCCTCGCGGATTGCTGGTCCAGCGATTTGCCCGTGACCGCGCCGCCAGCCCCCGAAGCTCAAAAAGGGAAGTGAACTGGTTGCATCGGTGACGTCGCCCGTGCACGGCCGACTTGCAGCCGGCAAGTCCGGTCTTTCGCAATGCAATAAAAACCCCGGTCCTTTCGGACCGGGGTGGTGTTTGTCTGACTCGACCGTGACTTACTGACCAGTCTGGCGGCTTGCGAACACCTGCCGGTAGCTCAAGCTTTCCACGTCGCGGAACATTGGTGTTCCCGGCGGCAAGCCTGCTGGATTCGTGAAGTCCACGTCAAAAATATAGTTACGTGTCGGAGGAGAATAGACAGAATACTGGCAGCACTTGAACACGCCGGTGTTGTAAGTGGCGTAGTACAGGCTGACCAGCGACCCTCCGTAGTTGAGGGTGTTACCCGACCAATCTTCCAGGAAGCGCAGGAAGTTGTGGATGCCGCCATCGGTGCCGAAGCCATAGTCGGTTCCATTTTCCCAGCTGGGGAACGGGAAGGCGAGGTTCTTTCCGCCAGCCACCGCGACCCGATAATACGTATCGTGCGTCACCTGGCGATTTCCACCCGATCCCTTTGTCGGAATGCCAGTCATGCTATTGAGATCGACCCAGTCTTTGGAAAGAATCGTGACGGCATCGGCAATGACTGATGCTGCCGAGTGGACTGGGCTCGTCTCATCCGGTCCGGGCCCCGCTGCCGTGGCTGCCGTAAAGTAAGTGTCGGTCGGATTGGTGTTGTAGTCGCCTTGTATGTACACCGGGTTCTCCGACGCAACGGTGAATCCGCCGTGGTACGTTACTCCGCCAGAGACT
>Ga0187875_10003878_pt1 | contig 10427 bp, 12 predicted proteins | sample June2016WEW_17_1_2_FD_132978 | JGI IMG/M metagenome (GOLD analysis project Ga0187875, IMG submission 132978) | Peatland microbial communities from SPRUCE experiment site at the Marcell Experimental Forest, Minnesota, USA - June2016WEW_17_10 | ecosystem: Environmental > Terrestrial > Soil >... | reverse complement strand
GTTGCCGCCACCGGCCCGATACTCACGCGAGTAGCTATAAATTTCGGGATCAGGAGATTCGCAGACACGACATGCAGGAGCAGGATCGCTACAGTGATGATGACAAATGGTCCTGGGGTGTTGAACTGAAGAAGCGCTGCCGCAATCGGAAGCGCTAGCGAAAAGATCAATCCGAGAAACGGCACCAGATTTAACAGCCCGCTGACGATTCCCAGCGCTATGGCGCCCTTCATGCCAATACCCCATAATACCAGCGTGGTCGCCACGGCCATCACGGATCCGACGATAAGATTGCCCACAACAAAGCCCCGAACCATGTGGTTCAGCGTCGCGATGAATCGAGCTGAGTCGATCCGCGAACCGAAGAGGGCACTCATCCGGGTGGCCATTTGATCCTTGCTGCAGAGCATGAAGAAAGTCAGAAAGGGCACTACGCCAGCAATAATTAGGACTCCCCACGCGGATCCCGCTCCACGCACCAAATAAGCAGGCCAACTTGGCGATTCCTGCAAGCGAACCTCGGGAACTCTTTTAGTGGGCTGCACGTCGTTCGTAAGGCTTCCAGCGCTTTGCTGAACCTCTTGAATTTTCCGGCTGATTGGCTCAATCGCTTGCTGAATCTTCGCGGTATATACGGGAAGTTCTTCCGAAAAGGTTGTCGCTCTTCCATAAAGCGCGTGACCCAGCAGCCCGATTAGACCCATGCCTGCGAGCACAACGGCCGCCGCGGCGACACCTCGCGGCAGATGCAGTTTCTCAAGTAAGATCACCACGGGGTCGAACAGGATCGCGAGAAATGCCGCCAGGATGACCGTGATGCAAATCGAACTAGCGTAGTAGCTGAACACCGTCAGCAATCCCACCACCAATATGAAGAGCAGAATCGCTATTCTGCGAAGAAGCTTCTCGGATGGTGAGGTCGAAGACGGCAGCGCCGTTTCCTCCACACCCGCCCGGCTAAGTTCAGGGGGGCCACTTTTATTTGTCTTTTGGCCTGGCATAGGTTTTCTGCGCGTGAATGCGTCGCTGGCTGGAGATCGGAAATACGGACCAGTCATTCTTGACTCCCGGGCCGATGGAGGAATGCATGCCCGACAGTCTCATTAGGCAGGTTCCCGCCATGTTCTTAAGGCACAGTTCTTCAGGGCGGCGAGACTCGCATCTTTTACTGTGATGAAGTCGCTTTTTGATCCTTGACCTGCAGATCATTCACGACTTGCTTCACATTGGGCACTCCAGTGGCCACTTTCTCCGCACGGTCGCGCTTGGACTGCGAGTTCACTTCTCCTGTCAGCGTGACCACACCGTTTTTCACGTCGTATTTCACACTGTCGTGCATCTTGTTTTGGATCAGCGCGGCATCCAAATTCTTCTCGATGCCGGCGTCCAGATCGGAGTTCACGGCCTTGGCTTCCTTTTCTGCGCCCACGGGAATCACGGCAATCTGATCCGCGACAACCTGGGGGCCTGCCTGGGACCTTGCAAGGGATTCGGCTTGGGCCTTATCGTTCTCACTGGCCACTTGTCCGCCAAGGGTGACGATGCCCTTATCGCGATCTTGACTGACGGAAACGTCTTTGTACCCTGCCTGATCGAGCGATTTGCGGATACTGTCGGAAACGTCAGGCGATTTCTTGGGCGATCCGGAACAGCCGGCCAAGGCCCCGATTCCGAGCAGCGTGAGTATGGGTACTGACAATCTGAGCATTTTCATGGGTCTTTCTCCTTTGCTGAATTTCAGATGGAATCTCTAACAGTGACGAGGCGATGGAACACTTGCTGCCTTTGCATCCGGTGTCTCCGCACGAACTGTCGATGCCCCGCGTCGTCCCTATTGCCGCGGACACGACGTTCCAGGACTTTCCCGACGATATCGCCAACGAACAAATTGGGAGGGCACAGTTCCTGCTTTTGCAAGGAACATTTCTCTTCTGCGTACTTCGGATAAGGGGCAGATGATCCCAACCCAGATGTTAGTCACCAGAAAAAAGTGTTTCTGTACAGAAAGGAACACAATGCGATATCGGTCGTGTCGTTGCAGCCGTTGGTGCCACTACGTACGTTCTCTACTTGGTGTGGAGTCAAATTCCCATTCGATTTTTAGGTTTCAGGGTCAGCCATGGCCTGTTCCAATGTGAACATTTTCCAAAAACCATTGGCGCTATCGTGAGTCTGACAATGGAAATCCATCACCAAGCCGTCTGTTCGACCTTGCTGATCCTGATTTGCATCGGTATTGGGCGGCCGCTGGTCGCTCAACAACCCGCAGCGTCCGCAGTTGAGCTTCCTACTGTACTGAGTGGGGAAGAGGTCGTGAGCAGGATGGTCCGGAGAAACCTTGAACGGGCCAAGGCACTGGGTGCCATCCAAGGGACCAGGGTGTATCGCCTGGAATACCGAGGCTTTCCAGTTTCCAGAGACGCGGAGATGGTTGTGGATGTGAAATACCGCTCTCCGGCGACGGTGGAATTTACCATCCGATCCGCTAGCGGTTCCGATCTGCTTATCGAGAAGGTCTTCAAGAAACTGTTGCAGAAGGAGAAAGAAGCACTCATCCCGGAGAACCAGAGCCGCGTAGCCCTCAACAACCAGAACTACATCTTTACACTCGCCAGCGAAGAGAATACACCGGGCGGCTCATTCTATATTTTCTCTGTTGAACCCCGCACCAAGAGCAAATTGCTCTATCGCGGCCAAATCTGGGTGGATGCAGAAGACTTTGCTTTGGCTCGGATTGAAGCAACGCCTGCGGTAAGCCCTTCGTTTTGGATCAAGGGCACCGAGGTCGAGCAGGTATATCTAAAGGTCGCCGAATTCTGGCTCCCGGCGTCGAATCGCAGCACCAGCAACACTCGCCTGGGAGGTAGTGCCGTGCTCACCATTGAATACAAGGACTACCAGGTTACCGCCATTCCCTCTTCGGACAACTCTGCTGGCGCGGTTGTTCCCGCCGGGAACTCTCTTCTCCGGGAACTGATGGATTTAAGCAATCATCGCGTTAGCCTCTCAGGGTTATGATCACGGTCATCCTTTTACCTGCAGGTGGCACCAACCCGATTTCCGCAATGGTCGGGTCGGGTACGATGAAGAAATGCCTGTCCTGGTTCCGTCATGTGCTGACTTCTTCCGCGCTCCTCCTGGTCTTGCCAGCGATGTGTCCAGCCCAGGAGGCAGGTCGCTTCCAGCTTTCTCCCCCCACGCTGCAAGAGGTGCACAACATTGTTGTTGATCCTCACTTAGGACCGCAGCCGCCCTGTGGAAAAAAAACCATCCCGCTCTATCCTGCTCTGCAGGATCCGGCCATTGTGAAGTCATGGAGCAAGTCTGACTTCGGCCGCGATTGGAGACCACCCGCGTGCACGGGTTGGGCTGCGGTGGGATTTACGACGTTGACTACCACGGTCGCGCGATTTCGCAATGCCTCCCATGCGGAGGGCTTGCTTCGTCAGATCGGTGCAATTTCAAAACTCGCGGGCATGCGCTACTGGTCGACCACACACCAGCGGTGGCAAACCTTAATTCTGAACGCCTCCGCTCTGACAGGCTTGCAGCACGATCAACGCCGCCAAGACTTCACACCCGATGAGATGAAGGAGGGCCAGATACTCTACTTTGAACAGGTTGATAACATCTCTGGCAAAGCCACCTATCGGATGCACATTGCCGAGGCTACGGCGGACCGCCTCGTCTTCGATGTCGAGAACGTCAGCACGATACGCCGTCTCCTCGTACCTATCCTTCATCCGGGCGACATGCAGTCCATTTACTTTTTGAATCGCGAATCGGATACCGTCTGGCGCTACTACAGCATGGTGCGCACAGGGAAAAACGCCAACCCGCTGATCTCGGGAAACGAGTCTTCCTCAATCAACAGGGCTGTTGCGTTCTATCGCCACCTGGTCGGAATTCCCACCGACCAGGAGCCGCCGGAAGCGAAATGAAGTCAAGAATTGCGTCACTATCACAACTCCAGTCGCATTTGCGCCGATCGTAGGTGGCTTGATGAGGCGCGAGTTATAGCGAACTGCCCCTTGCAATCACGGGCTCGAATCCAGTCCATAAGTCGGATGGCGAAAGGTTCCGCCAATCTTGACGGGCACGATCTCTCCAGTATTCTTCTTCTTTAGGAATGGCCCTACAGCGTTAAGCAGAAATGATTTCATCCCCCTCGCATCCGCACGCTTGGCGCGAATAGGCCAAAAAACATGAATGTGTCCTAGAACGCACAGACACGGGTGCACGACTCTTTTACTCTAAAACCTGGTGATTCCCACGGTCATTAGAGGGCGTTGCAGGCAAATGCCCGAGGAGGAAGATTTGAAATCTTCTGGAATTAATGAAAGAGGTTTCGTCAGAGGGATTCTCGTGCTCATTCTTGCGCTGCTTGTAGTGGGCGCGGTCTATTATATTTTTACGAGAAACACGTCCATCCAGAACGCCTTCCACTCTATTGAGGGATCAACGCAAGATGCGGCAACCACCTCCAGGGTTCGCACGGCTCTGCTCCTGTCGAAACAGGTATCCCCCTTCGACGTCAAAGTGCAAACAGTCCAGGGCGAAGTCACCTTGGAAGGCCAGGTGCCTTCCGAGCAAGTCAGGAGCGTGGCGGGAGCTATCGCCCAGGACACGTCGAGCGTCAAACAACTCCACAACAATCTGAGCGTAAACCCTTCGATAGAGCGCAACCCCGATCGGGAGCATCTCAGCGAACGGGTGGCCGATCTGGAAATCAAAACTTTGGTGACCGACGCTCTTTCAAAAGATCCGGAGTTGGCGGAAAAACACATCACTACAGAAGTGAAGGATCGATCCGTGACACTTGGCGGAACGGTGCAGACCGTTAGTCAGAAAAACTCCGCGGACAATATCACCTGGCAGGTTACGGGCGTCCAGGGACTTACGGATAATATAAGCCTCTCCGATACTCAGGCAATGCCGGAGAGCGCTGACGATAAACTGGCCCGCCGCGTGGAGTTTGAACTCTACTCCACAAAAGCAATCCCCCTGAAAACTGTCCAAATCCACGCCGATAATGGCATTATCACTCTGACCGGAACGGTATCGTCCCGTGCGGAAAAACTGCTGGCGGAAAAGACAGCGAAATCAGTTGATGGCGTTCGCAGAGTCGTCAATAGTCTGGCCGCACCAGAAGAATCGTAGATTCCCGCGATATACCAGAATTCCATAGTGCTTCGATGCGAACTTGGCTCAAGGGTTCTTATACCACGGCTTTGCTCAAATTCCCTATTTGCCGAGCCAGAGTTCTGCAAAGCCACAGAAGGGAGAGTCTTGACAGTCGATTCGGACCGTGCCGGGGTCGGCTACCTGATGATCAGACGCGGACATGGCCCCTGGTGTCATTCGATCCACGGCCAGAACCATATCCACAGCTCCCTCCTGAGCGCCGCGTTGCCGGATATCGGGTCAATTTTCCGATTACTGCGGCGGTTTCAATGGGTCGAGGCAAGACTAACTCGAAGTCTACTTGCAGGAGTCTCAAAAGATAAAGTCGTTCGCGAGCGTTGATTCAGACGGGAGACTACACTGTTCAGTTCTAATTGAGTGCAGCCGGACAGTTCGGTTCTCCACGGGGAGTATTATCGGATCAACTAATTAGATGGTCTGATATCGACCTGTTGAGTTCACCGCGTTTATCGGACACGCCGTCCAATAGTGGGGGATGAATCTTGTCCTGGATAGCGATCTGGAAGTAAGCAAGTTTCCGGGCACTCCGTCGAGCAAATCGATCTTCACAAGGCATGGCTGCGATATGAAAATTCTCTCATTTTTCCCTCACTAAATCCTCGGAGCGCTTATCGAACTGCGGTGACAATCGAGGTATTCATAAGCAGCATCTATCTCGTTGACCGGATCAGCAAACTCATGGGTAATTTGTCTTTCGTTGGGCCGTCAGGGATTGAGCAAAACCAAGCACAGGCGTAGGATTGCTCCCATCAGGTCCCAACGGGACTTGATTGGAGGTGCTCCATGCCGTTTAATTTCATGACCCTATCAAGAGTAGACATGCCAGTAGGCCGAGGCGAAGGCCTGAGGATTCTGGAACGTGATCAATTCTGCTGCAGGTACTGCGGATTGGATGGGAAGGCCAGCTTTGAAAACGCGCTGGTGATGTCCGTTGATTTTGTCGTGCCGCGCGCTCATAAGGGCAAGAAGGACCCGGTCAATCTGGTAGCTTGCTGCCGTCCGTGCAATATGATCAAAGGCAAGCGGATCTACAAGAACTTCGAGGATGCCAAGAAATATGTGCTTGCGCGGCGCGAAGAGATGCGCCAAGCCTGGGAAACCAAGCACTCCCGCCCGGCGGCAAAAGCGGCTTCCGCTTAATACGTCTCAAACGGGCGCTGACAAAGAGTAAGGCAGTGGCTCACGGATGGCCGTGTCGCGCGGCGAAATCACGCGGGCGAATTCAGGAACGAGCAGAAAGCATAGCTGCTGCTCGGCATTTTAGAAAAAGCCGGGAAGGAAAAACGCGAACGACCGCGAAGAATGAGGCCAGCAACGGATCAGATCCAGTAGGAGGTCCCGTGGACTACGTTCTTGAATGGATGATAGACCACAACGTTCCTCTGACCAGAGCTAACTACGATTTGCTCAATTGGTGGGATAGCGAATACCCCTTAGGGCCGGAGGATACCCTGCCCGATAATCTGCTCGAAGACGAGACGGATGACGAGTCGTGACATAAAACGACTCAGAATAGTTCCCGCCCGCTGCTTCCGCCGCTGCAATACCGGTGAGTTTCGCGCTGTACAGTTCGGACGCGAACAGTGAAGTTCCGGAATGGCGCTAAGTGTGTTTGACAACAAACTCCATCGAACGCTGGCCAGAGTCATTCCGCAATGCGGTATGGTTTCGCAGGCGGTGGCTTTCAATATGTTCTTGGCGTTCTTTGCAGTCCTGTTGACAGGGCTGAGCCTTATAAAGAGCTTCTTGGAAGGGGAAGGGGGGCAGCAGGTCGCCATGCGGATTTCGGCGGTCCTTCCCCCAGGCACTTGGCAACTCATATCCGGGTACGTGTTACGCCGGGAAATGAACTCCTGGTACCTGGCTCTTATCGGTTGGGTCGGAACGCTGCTCGTGGGCTCGCAGGTGATAAAGCTCATTATCAAAGGAATCGAGCTAGTTTATGGTGACCACGCCACGCACTCCTTTCTCGGGCGGCAGATTCGTGGTTTGCTTTTGTTTTCTTTGGCAAGTTTGGTATGGCTCGTTGCTGTTGCCGTGAGTGTCTTTGGTCGACCTTTGGAGCAGTGGATTACAGCCGAATTTGGTAACTATTCATTGGTTCGTCACTTATTGATCGTCACGCTCTCAGTCTTGGTGATGATCCTGGCGATGTTTGTCCTGGCCTTAATTTACCGTGTTGCGCGACCAGGTACAACGACCTGGGGGTCCGTTCTGCCCGGAGCGGCCGCCGCAACAATTTTGTGGTGGGGCGTCAGTTTGCTATTTGGAATTTACGTTCGGAAGATCCAATTTGGGCCTGTCTACGGTGGCTTGGCCGCGGCGATCGGCTTGATGGCGTGGATGGAAATCTCTGCAATGCTTATTTTTGTTGGTGCGGCTTGGAACTCAGAAAGTGCCATTCGGGACGATTGAGGGTACGTGCAGCAGGAAAAACAGCTGGTTGATGAACCCTGCCAAGACTAACAAATTGCGTCTCCACAAACTGGATCCACCGCCGTCGATTTCGGGGGTATTCTAAATCGTATCTGCTTTCTCTTGCCACTTTCCGATAAACGTTTTCTTAAGTATTGGCTCCGATCAGCTGTGCAGCAGCTCCGCTATCGGTAGTTATCTGCCAATCGCCCAGACGATTTCCAGGCCGAGTTCTCCTTCCTTCTTGGAGCCAGCTTTGCCGACCCAGACCATGCTACAGCGCTCGGAACGGGGTGAGTTTTCATCGAGGATTAAGTTCGAGCACTTGGCCGTGCGTAAGAGGGAAACTTTCCCGCAAGCGGACCCGTTCGCTATGCCTTTTTGAACAGACAGCTCAAGTCTCGACCTGTTAGTTTTTTCAAGGATCTTGATTCTCCGCCCGCACACGCATGCAACTACCCGGGATTCGAAAATGGAAATTCTAGGATTGTCGATTCGCGGACTGTGTGGGTCCAACCTCGCACTCTCTTTGCAAGGAGGAATTCATGATGTTTATTCATCTTCGCGGTTTCTTTTTTTGGGCGTTGGCGCTGGTTTGCTTGATTCCGCCTCCGGTCTCGACTGCACAAGGGCATGAAGCCACTATCTCAGCGGCTCCGGGCACGGTGGTCCGCTGGGCGGGGCCGGGCGCGAAGCGCTGCAGCATGAAAGGGCGCTCGTGGGCCGCGTTGGAGGGAACCTGCTACTATCCGATCGACCTGTTGGAGAAGCCTGGTCCCATCACGATCGCGCTCTGGGGCTCCGGGCCAAAAGAGCTCGCCCGCATCTCCGTGGAGCCCAATGATTACGGGACCGAGGAGGTCACGCTTCCCGACATTCCGCAAGCCAACCCCTCGCGAGAGGACCTCAAGCGCGACGCGAGCGACCGGGCACTGCTGAGCAAGATATGGATTCGCAAAGAAGGGCCGGCGAGGTTCACGCTGCCCCTTGGGGTGCCAGCCAGACCGCTGCCCGAGGGCAAGTCTTTCGGCGTGAAGCGGATCTACAACGGCAAGCTAGCAGCGCAGCCCCATATGGGGTCCGACTACGATGTGCCGGTGGGCACACCGGTCTTGGCCGCCGCGGACGGGACGGTAGTCTTCGCCAAGGATATGTTCTTCGAGGGCAACGCCGTGTTCATCGACCATGGCGACGGCCTCATCAGCATGTGCTTCCATCTCTCCGAGCTCAAGGTCCAAGCCGGGCAGGAGGTCAAGAAAGGCGAGACACTGGGCCGGGTAGGAGCGACGGGCCGCGCCACGGGACCGCATCTCTGGTTCGGCGTCCGCTGGCACGATGCCCGCATCAACCCGCAGTTCGTGCTTGAAGAACCGGGCAAGATCCCCGCCGTGAAACGAGTGTCACCGTAAAGGTCAGATGCTGGCGTGTCGACGACCTGCCTGAAACGAGAATTGCCGAAAAAGTTTCTATCTCATTCGGGAATCGAAACCGGCTATACCTCCAACAAGATCTTCCAGTGTCCCCAGAAGCCCACTTGGAGGAAATACGGTATTAAGGAGCGCAGCTAGCGACTCGATCTCTACGAATCGCGTTGCCCATGGCTGACCGCACGATGCGTTCTGTTTCGGCCGGATCAGGTGGGCATGTGATGTAATCGAAGGCTCCAGCGCGGAGAGCGGCAATGTAATGGTCCCATTCGGCAAAACGTGATAGCACAATCACCGGAGTGGGATTCACCGCCGCCACTACATCCCGGAAATCACCATCGGGCAGCGTGTCGTAGCAGAACACCATGCGGAACTTCTCTTTGGCCAGAACATTTCGTGCTTCGTCGAATTTCGTGCAGCCGAATACGCTAAAACCACATTTCTTCATCATTGTGTTAATCTTTTTATGATGTTCTGTCTCGGGCGAAATCACTAAGACGTGATCATGGTTGATCATGTTGTTCATCTCTGTCCTCCTCAAGGCGCTTAAAAAGAGAATGACCTCATTCGGCATTGCTAGCGCCACGTTCTGGAAATGTTTTTTGCTATTGAAAAGCGGTAGTTCTCCCGGGCACTAAACCTCGCATATCAACTCAGTCGTGCAGCACCACACTCAGGAGTGAATCGTTGACGTGAATCTCGCCGTTGTACTGAATGAAGCCCAGTTTCTTAAATTTGTTCATGAAGAAATTGACCCTTGACCGCGTTGTGCCAATCATTTCCGCCAGCATCTCCTGCGATACTTTGGGAAGTGTCTTGAGAGGATGGCCCGGCTTGCCATAGCGCGCGAGCAGTAGTAGAGTGCGCGCCAGTCGTTTCTCGCTGGAGTTGAAAAGCTGGTCTATCAGGTCCGCCTCAACCCGGATGTTGCGCTCCAGCATGTAAGCAATGAAGCGGTCGGAGAACTCGTGTTCCTCGTGGAGCGCGCGAATCATCTCATCTCTCTCAATGACCAGCACGCTGATAGGTGAAATTGCGGTTGCGGTCACCAGATAATTGGACTGGCCGGCAAGGCACCCTTCGCCAAGGAAATCGCCCGGTCCAAGAATTGCCAAAACAGCTTCTTTGCCGGTCTTATTCACCACAGTAAGCTTCGCGCCGCCTTCCTGAATGTACATCACCTGCTTCGCGGGATCGCCCTGTGTGAAGACGGTGTCTTTCGCCCGGAACTTGGCTACCTTTCTTCCCAGACCGGCCGAGTCGAGAAACAAACTCACGTCGAAAACAGGAATCATTGAATTCGCTTTTGGAGGAAGGCGAGGGACGTTGACGGAGACGCGGATAACGGCTGCCGAAGACACCATAAGCCGTTAACCTAGC
>Ga0187875_10003870_pt1 | contig 10435 bp, 16 predicted proteins | sample June2016WEW_17_1_2_FD_132978 | JGI IMG/M metagenome (GOLD analysis project Ga0187875, IMG submission 132978) | Peatland microbial communities from SPRUCE experiment site at the Marcell Experimental Forest, Minnesota, USA - June2016WEW_17_10 | ecosystem: Environmental > Terrestrial > Soil >... | reverse complement strand
TGCGCTACTTGTTGTTGAAGGCCAAGCGGATGGCGGTGACCAACGTCGAGTTCCTCGCGTTTCAGCGAATGAAGAAAGTAGCGTAAAAGTGGCCGTTCCGTCGGATTCTCGCTCAGAGCCGTTAAAGCTTTGCGAAGTAATGTTTGTACGTTCCCCGTTGGCGTAGACATAAGCTTCCACTCTATTCACGCGGGGACTGCTCTGAAACTTATATTCAACCGCAAAGTAGTCGTTGGCGTCCTGCCCCCGCACGATCCACGTCACCGACTCTTGATTCTGATTCAACTCCACCCGGAAGAATACGTGATAATCCCCTAAGTGAAGACCACGCAAATTGCAGATGCCGAAAGTCTCTTCGGGTACACAAAGCATTGCCCTTCCTCCCCTCGATTCGCTGTTCCACTGACCTCCTTTTAGCATCTGCCAGTATGCCGCCGGCCCGATCGCCATATCGGGCGCCCAGTCGTCATGGTAATATTTCGGGGCCCGACGCTCCCCAACGTACTGACCGAACCTGACGACGCTTTCCTTTCCGAACTCCTTTACGACCCACGCGCCAGTCAACACGAAGGCAAGGACCGCTAGATACATCACGGCCCGGCCGCGGTGCTCTCGCTGGAACAACACTTTGAGGAATTGCTGCCATTTGCCGAGCTCACCTGGGGGAACCAGAGGGTCCTTTTCTGGGCCGGCGGCATGCTCGGCCGTAGTCTGTCCTGATGCTCTGTCGAACGTCGCAGGCTTCACCTGGGGGTGGTCCCCCGCGGGCGGCCTGGGACGAAAGCGGAATGCCCCTTCCTCGGCAGTTCCGGTCGCCGGCGCAAGGACGCCGGGGAATACCTCCTCCAGACAGTCCAGGATCGCCTTGATCTCTTGCGAGGAGCAGCCGGCGAGAAAACTCTGGCAAACCTCCATGCGCGAACCAGCGCTTGCCCACTCCTTACCGCCGCAAACCTTTCGAAACGCCGCAAGCGGCATCGAGCAAAGAATGATACAAAGTAAGGAGGGGTTGGCCACTGTATGCCGCACAGAGGGATGCTGTCCGAACAATAGCCCCCGGTTCGTGTAATAGTAAAGATCGCACGCCAGTAACCCAAGTAACTGGGCCTCGCTTTCGACATGACGTGGCGCCGGCCGGAAGGCGGATTCGACCGGACCACACACATATCCGAAGGCGGGAATATTTAAACTGGCGGCCAAGTTCCATTCCGCTCTGAATGACTGCTCGTCAGCCCGCGCCAACGCAATGTAAAGATCGCTTTCCATGAGTCGCTGATAGGCTTGCTGGAGTGGCACGGAAGCTTCAGCAATGAAACACCGGGCTGGAATCCTATAGAACTCAACCCACGCGCGGGCTACCCTTCCTATTAGCAGATGGGCTCGACGATCACCCAGCGCCGTTCCGATGTAGATTCGAAGGGGTTCGCGCCACTTGGATGAGGCTTCCATGCTCCGCCAATTCAAATCATTATAGTGCTTAATGATGCGTCAAGTGGGAACCGGTTACCTGCCCGCCAACCCGGCGGCGGAACCCGGCGAGGGCGGCAGACGGTAGAGCATCTCCTCGCCCGCATTTTGCAGATGGCCCGGCTTGGTGCCCTTGGGGACCATCCTGATAGACGTGCTGGTATGTGCGGAAGAAGAATGCGCCCTGGTTCGGCAAGGCCGGCGAGAACTCCACGGTGTGGGATTCGCCCTCGCCCAAGATGGGCGGCTCCGACGAGGAAACATCTTCGCCCACCTGGGGTGGCGCCAGCAGGATTCGGATTGGGTGTACCTGCATGGCGGCGGTGCTCTGGGTGCCGCGGGAGCTGTGGCCGGCACCAAGTACAGTTGCCTGGCCCCTTGCAGGATTACCAGCTCCGGCCGCCGCTAGACGCGCAGGAAGTGGTGCGCGCGGTGCGGGCCAGTTTGCATGTGCTCACATCGGCGCCGGACCGGATTGGCTTCCCATTGCTGGCAGCCGTGTACAGGGCGGCGCTGGGTGGAGTGAATTTCGGCGTGTTTCTGAGTGGCAGAAGCGGCGTGTTCAAGACCGCCCTAGCGGGGCTGTGCCAGCAGCACTTCGGGGCGGCCATGGAGGCCAGCCGGCTGCCGGCGAACTTCGCTTCGACAGGTAATGCGTTGGAGCTGCTGGCCTTCTGCGCCAAGGACGCATTGCTGGTGGTGGACGACTTTGCCCCGAGCGGAGGAGCGGGGGATGGCGAGTCTCCAGAGGGTCGCGGAACGCCTGTTCCGGGCCGTGGGGAATCATCAGGGGCGGGGACGTCTGAGGGCGGACGGGCGGCTGTGCGAACCGCAGGCGCCGCGCGGGCTGGTGCTGGGAACGGGGGAAGCAGTGCCGCGGGGACAGAGTAATCCGGGCGCGCCTGGTGATCGTGGAAGTGGGCGCCGGACAAGTGCGGCGGGAGCGGCTCACGGAGTGTCAGCGGGCCGGAGAGGAAGGGCGCTTGGTAGGTGCGATGGCGGCCTTTGTGAAATGGGTGGCTGGCCAGTATGCAGAGTTGCAGCAGAGCTTGCGAAATCGGGTGCTGCAGATCCGCCGTCAGGGTGGCGGGGGATGGGGGCACGCGCGCACCCCGGCGGCATTGGCGGAGTTGCAAGGCGGATGGGAAATGTTCTTGCAGTTCGCCATGGAAGTAGGTGCCCTGAACTGCGCGGAAAAAGACACCAGCGCACCCAAAGAACTGTGCGACGCCTGCGCGGCAGCCATTCCGGTCGGCGCCCCCGGCCCTGGAGGGGTGACGGTTTCAACATATTTCGATGCCGCGAACAACAGATGCGTTGCACCGCCAAATTTCCCTTAGAGTCAGTCGATCTGGCTTCCCGGCCCGGTACGGCTGGCGAGGCGGGGCGCACATCGGCATGTAGCGTGACCGGCTTCTCATCACCTTGGCCATATTCTGGAAGCCCAAATTGCTCTCACCGCGGGATCGTTCCCATGAACGTCCTCGGATTCTTCGCGTTGTTCATGCCAGAGACGAAAGATCAGAGCGTTCGCGAGACCGCAACACCTTCGCCCACGACTGCAGCGGCACCTGTTTAGATGCTTCGGGTTCAATCGGCCTTTTCACCCTCCGCCATCATGCCGAATTCCTTCAGCTTCTGGAAACGGCGGTGTATACCAAGAATCTCAGCGGCCTTTGATTTATTGGCTCCCGCCAACGTCATCGCACGTTCAACCATAGAACGTTCGAGAGCGGCGACACACTTCTTCCAGCCGCCTTCGATCGGCACGGCGTCGGCCCAATGAATGGGGGTGCTGTCCACGCGCTGTGCCAATTGAATCTCGGCTGCGTCAATGATGCCGGCCGGAGCCAGCACGCGCGCCCTTTCGACCGTGTTCTCCAGTTCACGTACGTTGCCCGGCCAGTTGTGCGCGCACAGTTTCTGAAGCGCCGCCGGCGTCATGGAGACGGGCCTTCCGCTGCGATGCAGAAAAAAGTCGACAAGGGACGGGATGTCCTGCCGCCGCTCGCGAAGAGCTGGGAGTGTTATCGTCACCACGTTGAGACGGTAGTAGAGGTCCTCGCGGAAACGTCCTTCGTTCACGGCCTCCTCCAGGTTCCTCGCCGTGGCGGTGATGAGTCGGAGATCCACCCGGATGGGAACGCTGCTCCCCAGCCGCTCAATGGTCCGCTCCTGAACCGCACGCAGCAACTTAGCCTGCAGAGCGGGCGCGAGTTCGCCGATCTCATCCAGAAATAGAGTTCCCTGATGCGCCTCCTCGAAGCGCCCGACCCTGCGGTACATGGCGTTCGTGAATGCCCCTTTCTCATGTCCGAACAGCTCGGATTCCAGCAGCGTTTCCGGGATGGAGGCGCAGTTAACCTTAATCAGAGGGCCGCGGGCGCGCGTACTGTTGTGGTGGATTGCATTGACCACGAGTTCTTTTCCTGTTCCGGATTCACCGCGGACAAGAACCGTCGCCTCGCTGGAGGCGACCTGCCCAATTCGCTTGTAAACATCCTGCATCACTGGGCTGTGCCCTATCATGGCTGATTTAGGTGGGGATGCCGGCGGAGCGTCGTGAAGGGCGTCAAGCACCGCACTTTTGGCCAGCTTCCGATGCTCGATCGCACGCCGCAGCTGAGGTAGGAGCATATCGAAGTCGATTGGTTTGGTGACGTAGTCGAAGGCGCCGACCCCGACCACCCCAAGCCGGGCAAGCCGGAGGCGTTTCTAGTAACGCCAGCGGATGAGCTGGCACCGATGTTCTCGCCCGACGGACGATGGATCGCTTACAGGTCGACCGAATCGGGAAGAAACGAAATCTACGTGCGGCCTTTCCCCGCTGGGCGAGCCGGCAAGTGGCAGATCTCGACCGGAGGCGGGCTGTACGGAATCTGGTCCAACAACGGCCGGGAGCTGTTCTACGAGACAACGGACCAGCGCATCATGGTGGTGGATTACACGGTGAACGGCGATTCTTTCGGGCGCGGCAAGGCGCGCGTCTGGTCCGAGAAGCGGGTTTTCTATACAGGTAATTTGAACCTGGACCTGGCGCCGGACGGCAAGCGCTTCGCGGTGTTCCCCATGGCGGAAGCCGCGGGAGGCGAGAAGGGTTCGGTACACGTCGTTTTCCTGCAGAACTTTCTGGATGAGCTGAAGCGGAGGATCCCGGGAGCCAAATGAGCCCACAGCACTCGCCGCAGGAAACCGGCGAAAATGTTCCGCGCCGGCCTCTACGCCCGCGTTTCCACCAACGACCAACAGACCATTCCCATCGGAGGAGGGCCCGCACTTCCGCTTTATCATGGGACGTGGACTGCGGTACCGAGATCCGACTGTTTGACCCGCGGCGCAACTCGCCGGATTGGACCGACCTGATTCGCCCCACAGAGTGCGCCGTCTTACATGGAACGCTTGCCTCAAATCCTGCCCCGGCCGGGTCGATTCAGTTTTTGGAGGTCCTGAACGGATCGAGGTGGCGGAGGCTATCCAGCAGGTATTCTGAAAGGGGGTGACCTAGATGGATCTAACTCGCATATCCGAGATCCTACGGATGCTGCAGCCACGGCAAGAAAAAGTGATCCGCCTGTACTTCGGGCTGGGCTGCCAACGACCCCATTCGGCTTTGGAAATAGCAGAGGCATTCGAGGTTTCTTCCCAGGTGATCGCAGGTATCCTGGGTGCGGCGGAGAGCAGGCTGGCGCGCCTCGGGTTGACTGGAACTCGCTGCGGCCGACTTCGACCTCTCGCTGACCGGGTTCGATCCCAGAGAACTTGAAGATCTCCTGGCGCTGGCCGACAACGACGAGCAGGCCGATGTGACGCCGCCGTTGCCAGAGAATCCAGTGTCCCGCCCTGGTGATCTGTGGCTCTGCGGCAACCGGCGCAACCAACACCGGATTCTTTGCGGGACGCGACCAAGCCGGAGTCGGTAGCGCGACTGCTCGGTGATCGCAAGCCCTTCCTGATGGTCACAGATCCACCCTACGGCATTGAACTCGATTCCGAATGGCGCGACCGCGCCGGCCTGAACGGCTGCGGACCGGCGGAAGCCAGTTACATGAAGAACCGCACGGAAGGTCACACGGAAACCAGCATCTCTGGCGACACGCGCGCCGACTGGAGCGAAGCATTCGCGCTCGTGCCGAGCCTACAGATCGCGTACGTCTGGCACGCCAGTCTATTCACGCGCGAGGTACTGGATGGCCTGCTGCGAATCGGCTTCCTACACCACCAGCAAATAATTTGGGACAAGCAGCGTACAGTTTTGACCCGCACCTTGTATTGGTTTCAACATGAACCTTGCTGGTTCGTTCGGAAGAAGAACGCGCCGTGGTACGGCAAGGCCGGCGAGAATTCCACGATCTGGGCTTGCCCGTCGCCCAAGTTTATTATGGGCGGGTCAAAGGACGCCGGAGACGAAAAGCAGGACCATCCTACACAAAAACCTGTCGATTTGATCAAGCGCCCGCTACTGAATCACACGAAGCGGGGCGAGTCCGTCTATGAACCCCTCCTCGGATCGGGTAGCTGCCTCGCCGCGGCGGAAATCACTGAGCGCGTCTGCTGGGGTATAGAGCTGGACCCAAAGTACGTTGACGTGGTAGTGAAGCGCTGGCAAGGGCTGACGGGCGGGAGAGCCACGCTGGAGGGTGATGGCCGCACGTTCGAAGAGATCGCCCAGGAACGCCAGCAGGTGCCCGCATGAATCGCGCGCTGCCGGCGCGAGATCGCAGCCGTCGAAGCGCAGATCCGGGCCGGCCATCCCGACTTGCAAGGGCTGTGCCTGGCTCTGGCGGATTGGTCGGCGGAACTGCGCCTCATGTTAGGACATATCGGAAGGGAAAAACGTGCGGCCAATAACAGGGCCGCGGCTGGCCAAGGAATAGCGACAGCCGCGCCACAGTTCGCCCACGTGCGAGCGTCGCACGCTGACTGGCAGTATTGGGCCACCACCGAAAACTCGCGCACACAAGCGAAAAGCCCGCCGCGGCCGGAGCCGGGCGGGCGTGGGGGAGCGTGGGCGATGCTACTTCGGCAGCCGATAGCTGCGCTCACCTCCTTCGGGCTTGAAGCTCTCGACCGTGAACCCGGCCTTTTTCATCGCGCCGGCCATGAAGCCCCGGACAGTGTGACGCTGCCAGCCCATCTTGTCCATGATCTCGCTGATCGTGGCGCCCTTGGCCCGCTGCAGGAGGGCGATCACTTGGGCCGTCTTGCTGCCCTCGCGCGCCCCGGCGGCATCCCCCGCCTTGGCGGTTTTCTTGCCCGTAGGCGCCTTCTTGGCGGCGGTGGCCTTCTTGGTCGCCTTACCCTTCACCGGCGTGCCCTTGGCGGACTTTGCGCCACCGTCGGCCTTCTTGCGGCCCTTCGGCTTGGCGGCCGGGGCCGCAGGCGTTTCGGCTTCCGCTACGGGCTGCGCGGCCTCGCCCAAGCTCTGAATCTGGTTCCAGATCCGTTTGGCCCAGCGATCCTTGGCGGCCTTGGTGTCGGGAAGGCCCTTGAGCGCCACGACGCCCGGCAGGCTATTCCACGTGGCTACCAGGCGCTCCGTTGGCCATGCCTTGGCCAGTTCCGCCAAGTCTTGCTCGGTGCTGAAGCTGTCGAACGGGGTTGTGGTTGCGGCGGCGGCCTCCTCGGGGGTGGCGTGCGCCGTGATGTTGTTTTCGATGTCGATGGTGTAGAACATTTTGGATCTCCTTTGTTCCGCGCGATTCGCGGTCACCACGTGGATCACTCTGCTCGGCCCGGAAGGCAAGGCAATTCTTCAGAAAATCGACGCTGGCGAAGGTGTGGCGATGGGGGCCGCGGCGGCCCGGCGATGAAAGCCGCGTTATTCGTCCTGCTTTTGGCGTCGGCCCTCTTCGGGCAGTACTTCCCGGCATCCTCGCCTGGCGGCGCAACTTCCTGTAGTGCGCCCCGGGCCTTACAACCACTTCCAACGAAGTCCTGCAACTCAGCTTCGTTTCGGCGGGTGCGACGGTGTCGGCGACGCTCAACCGGGCGTTCATCGAATTGCTAAAACCGTGAGGACGCCTATCCACGATCACGCGGCTCGCGGAGTAACTGGGAGGGCGACGGGCACGGATGTCACAAAATGTCAGGAAATGTCACGAAATTGAGACCAAAACAGGAGGAGGCGATCCTTGCGCTACTGACGAACCGAGGCGTGGAAAACGCTGCCCGCGCAGTCAAGATCACACCGCGCACGTTGTATCGGTGGCTGCAGGAGCCTGCGTTCGGCAAAGCCTATCGGAAAGCGCGGCGGGATGCATTCGGGCAAGGCACGGCGCGTTTGCAGCAGGCGTCCAGTGCGGCGGTTTCTACCGTGCTGAAGATCATGTTGGACCAGCACGCGCCGGCCTCCACGAAGCTGCGGGCCGCCGATCTCGTGTTGACGCACGGGGCCAAGGCAATCGAGATCGAGGATATTGATGAGCGCGTCTCGGAACTCGAGCGCGCCGCCGAAGACACGAAAAGCAATCGGAGATAGCCATGTCCAGAATCCTGCAAAGGCTCCGCAAGCTCGAAACGCAACTCACGGATCACAGCGGCCACGTGCCGCACTCGGAGGCGTGGTTCGAGTATTGGGCCGAACGATACGACCGGTTCGTTGCCACAGGCGATGGCAGTTTCATCAAGGGCATGACGCTGGACTTCATCGATGAAATAATCGCGCGGTACGGGCGGGCGGTGGCGCGAGGTGAGATCAGCCCTATGACGTTCTCGGAGGACTGAAGCCATCGCGGAAATGTCTTCTGCCGATATGTCGCGTTATCAGGGAGCTGGAAGGAAAGGAAATGGGCCATTCACGCGCGCGCCTAAATGGAATCAAGCACTGGGGCTTCGAGCCAAGGCGCGCCTCGCTGGCATTCCCCGAAGCGACAGCGGCTCGAAACACCGTGCGCTACCAGTGCTGGACCGAAGGTAGAAGCAGCGTATGCTCCTGATCGACGAACACGGAGAACGGCCGATCTGCACGGATTGCCGGAAGCCATTTGCGGCACCGCCAAGCAGATCGCCGCAATTCGGCGCCAATGGCCCGATATCGTAGTGATCTGTCGGCTCTGCTATCGGAGGAGGCGCGCACGGTTTGCGCCTCGGAAACATGCGGTCTAGCGCGCCACCACAGCCCGTCTTACAGTCTTATAAAGAAACCCGGTCAAAATTGTCCGGACCATCCGGACAAATTGTCCGGACTCCCTGCCACGATAAGGGGCTGGGCCAAGCTGCCGAAGGACGTCCTGCGCAGCGATCTGCCGCCGGCAGCAAAGCTGGTATTCGCCGGCTTGGCGGCCGAGCTTTTCCACCGAGATACGGTCGAGATGACTCATGCGGAAATCGGTGCGTGCTGCGGAGTCGGCGAACGCCAGGTACGACGGAGCCTGCGCGCATTGGTGGCTAAAGGCCTGATCGAGCAGCGACGCCTGTCGGCAGGGCGCGTCTTTCAGTATCGGCTGTTACACGCGGAGTTCGGCGGACCGGCGAATCCGCAGCCGCGATCCTCTGAGGCAAGAGTCGAGGCGCTCGTCGCGCCGCCTGCGTCGGCTGCCATGCCGGTTTGCGCACAGTGCCATCTCCCACGCAGGCGGGTGTATCGGTCCGGCATTTGCCGCGGCTGCAAAGCCGCAATGGATCTAGCGGCGCGCGTGCGCGAGGTTCGTGCAGAACTGGGGCCCGACGCCTCGCCCGAGCAGATAGCCGAGCGCATGAAGCAAATTGCCGAAGACCGTGGGCGACGCCGTCTGACGGCAAAAGTGAGGCGCGTGATGGAGGCGGTGGCGTGAACAGAGCGGCGGAGGAGGCCGGAGCGCCACAATGATCGGCGAGAATCTCTCTCGGCGTTTGGGGCGTCTGGAAGACCGCATGCCGCCGGCCAACGAAGAGCCGCTCGTTTTTTTGATCATAAGCGTCGATCCGGACGGGCGGCGGGTTGATAGCGGCATCCGGATACCAGTGCAACAAGTCCCGAAGCCGTTCAAGAAAGGACGCTGGTGAAGGGCATCGCCAGACGCCTGCACCGGCTGGAAGACCAGTTGACTCCTGCGGATCGAAAGCCGCTGAAGTGCTCTCGCACGATCATACAAAAGTGGAAGCGCTGCCCAACGAGTCTGGAGAATGCCAGGTGCAAAAGGGCGCTTTGCCCGGACGGCACTTTGTCAGAGCTGGTGGAATTGGAAGGGAGCGACGAAGATCTGCCGTTCACTGACCAGGCGCTAGACAACTGGGTTGCCAGCTTTCCGGTGGAGACCATATGAAATCCGTGGTATCCCGGCTGGCGCGCCTGGAGCAGTTCAACCGGCTGCGCACGGCGCCGCAACGCATCCGGATTCAGTACGGCTATCTGAAGACGTTGCCCGACGACTACACGGGCCCACGTCACGTCGTCACGGTGAAGCAAATACCACCGGAGGAACTAGCGCCGGCCGAGCGTGCGGAAGCCTGGTTCGAATGGGAGGAGCGCCCTGGCCCTGAGCCAGCCTCGCCGGCCAGCCGCCCCAACGACGAGCGTGTCGTCCAGGTCTGCTACGTGGAGGGGAAAGCGAAGGCCTGAATCCGCGCACTCGCTGGCCGGAAACCGCTACCGATATGTACTCGTAACATTCTTGGACGTCAAGGGCAACACGCCGATCCTGGTGGCGCGCGCCACCCTCGGAGTGTGCCTGGATTATCACTGTGCGTTGCCAACCGGCGACCAGCGGAGATACGATGGGGCCTATGACGGCTCCGTCACTTTCTTCCCGGAAAAGATTTTTGCGCAGAAGCGGCGGGCGGCTTGGCTCTGCTCACCTTGCCATCTATGACACCTGCGCAGTCCCAAGCCGACGGCATTGGCGGCAGCCAACGCGAGGCCCCATCGAGGATTGCCAGCGCGTTCATGACAAATTGCGCTGTGCCAGGCCTGTCGGTCGCGATTGCAAGGCACGTTAAGATTATTTACGAGCAGGCATTTGGATACGCAGATCTTAAGAAAAAAGAGCCC
>Ga0187875_10003868_pt1 | contig 10438 bp, 10 predicted proteins | sample June2016WEW_17_1_2_FD_132978 | JGI IMG/M metagenome (GOLD analysis project Ga0187875, IMG submission 132978) | Peatland microbial communities from SPRUCE experiment site at the Marcell Experimental Forest, Minnesota, USA - June2016WEW_17_10 | ecosystem: Environmental > Terrestrial > Soil >... | reverse complement strand
GCGCTTTGCCGAGGAGGCGCTCAAGCTGTTTCTGCTGCGCCGCTGCACGGACGACCTGAACCCCGACCCCAGCCACCCCGGCTGCGTCTACTCCGAGATGAAGATGTGCCTCGCGCCCTGCTATCGGGGCTGTACGGACGCGCGCTACGGCGAGGAGGCAGCGGCGGTTGAGCAGTTTCTCTCCACCCGCGGCGAAAGCCGCCTGGTTACGCTACGCAGTGAGCGCGAGCAGGCCTCCGCCAACCTCGAATTCGAATCCGCCGCGACGATTCACACCCAGGTACAGCGGGTGGAAGCGGTCCGCGCCCTGGCTCCTGAGCTGGTCCGCCCGCTCAGCCAGCTTCGCGCGGTGATTCTGCAAGTTTCGGCAAATCCGGACGAGGTCGCCGTCTTTCTCTTCGAGAACGGCCGGTTGCGCGGACCGGCTGCGTTCTCGACGGTCGGAATGAGGATCCAGAATGAGCAGCCGGGGCCGGGTTCGCTCGTTGCCGATTCGGCGGCGATCGAGCCCATCCAAGAGCTCGCGCCTTCCGACGCCGCTCCGCCTCCCGATGCCGCCCTGCCCGAGGCCCTGCCCGAAGCTGAAACCGCCGCGCCGGCAAAGCTTCCCCGCGGCCTGCTCGAAGCCCGCATGGAGGCTGCGCTGGCGTCGCTGGCGGAGCCGAACCAAGCTCCATCGCCGACCATCCGTCAGGGCCACCTTGCACTGCTCAAGCGCTGGTACTACCGCCCCGAGGCCCGCCGCGCTGGCGATATATTCTTCCCTGTCGCGGAAGGCCGCTGGCCCGTCAAGGCCCTGCTGCGCGGAGTGGGCCGGGTGAAAGCGAGCAGGTTCAAGGCTCCAGGGCCTGGCTCATAGCATCGAGCGCGCCTTCCATGGATTCCCAAAATGTGGCAGCTTTCGCGGCGAGGCTCGTCAATCGACCTTCACGAGTTGTGCGCCAACGCCCTCCAGTTCCATCTGCGCGGGCGACTGGACGAGTCGGTCAGCTTGAGCTGACGGCCTTCGACTTCGCTTTATCGAGCCACGCGCTCAAGCAGACAGACGAAGAAGCCGTCGGTGGGCAGGGCGCCGGGAAGCAGACGAAGCGCGCCTTCGGGCGTGAGTGCGGTTTTGAGACGGTCGGCCCCGACGGGGGTGAGGATGGATTGGTCGAGCAAATCCTGAATGAGGGGTTCCAGCGAAACCTGGCGGGCGCTGGGGGTTTCGGCGAGCGCCCCGGCGACGACCTGCTCGTTCTCTTCGGGTTCCATCGAGCAGGTGGAATAGACGACGCGGCCGCCGGGGCGGACGGCGCGAAGGGTCGCCAGCAGAAGTGCGCGCTGGCGCACGGCATGCCGCGGCAGATCTTCGAGCTGAAGCCGGTGGCGGATCTCCGGGTTGCGGCCGAGCGTGCCGGTGCCGCTGCACGGCGCGTCCACCAGGGCGAGGTCGAAGGCGGAGTCGTCGGCGAGGGCGGTCGAGTCAATGAGACGGCATTCGACCCGGTCGCCAAGCGGGGCAAGGCGCTGGCGCAACGGCTCGAAGCGCTGGGAACTGGACTCGCAGGCGAGAATGCGGGCCGTGGGGTTGCGCTCGGCCAGGATCAGGGTCTTGTTGCCGGGAGCGGCGCAGGCGTCGAGGACGCTCTTTCCATTTTGATTGGAACTCGCATCGGCACAGCCGGCCAGTTCGGCGATCAACTGCGATCCCTCATCCTGGAGGCGCAAGCGGCCTTCGCGAAAGGCCGCGCTGGCAGTCAGGTCGCCGGAGACGACTGTGCGGGCGGCGGTGAGCAGTTCGCCGAGTTGGAGGTGGATGCCGGAAGCGGCAAGTTCGTCTTCGACCGCGGGGTTGTCGATGCGCAGGGTGAGCGAGGGCTGGCTCTGCCCGTGGCGGCAGAGGGCGCGGGCAACCTCAAAGCCATAGAAGCCGGCCCAGCGCTCGACCATCCAGGCGGGGTGGGCGTAAGCCAGAGCGATCTCGGCGGGGGTTTGTTCTGGAAGACCGTCCTCAGGGGCTAAAGCCCGCGTTGATTCTGCATGATTGGTGTACGGGCTGAAGCCCGTACCCTTCAAACCTTTAGGCTTTCCAGGAGTCTCCAAAGCCCCGAGCTTGCGCAGCACTGCGTTGACCATGCCGGAGGCGAAACGGTGCCCGGCTTGCTTGGCCAGTTCGACGCTCTCGTCGATGGCGGCGCAGGCGGGAATGCGGTTCATGCGCAGAATCTGGAAGGCACCCAGTCGCAGGGCAATCCGAATCTCCGGATCGAGCTTGCCGTTGGGCCGCTTGAGCAGCGTTTGCAGTTGGTGGTCGAGCCGAATCCGCCAGCGCAGTACGCCGAGGACCAGCGCCGTGGCCAGGTTGCGATCCGGTGCGGAGAGCGCGTTGACGGCCCTGCCCCGAAGCAGATCGTCGGAGTGGGAGGGTCCGCGCTCCACCGCCAAAAGGACGTTGAAGGCCGCCTTGCGGGCCGGAGAGATTTCCGCCTGGCGATTCTTCGGCGCGACCTCGCCGGCGCCGGATTGCCGGGCAGCGGTCACCGGACCGGCGCTCCGAGCCGTGCACCGGGAGCGAGCGGGCTTCCGCGCAGGAATTCCGCTGCCGCAAGCCGCCTCTTGCCTTCGAGTTGCACTTCGAGGAGTTCCAGCCAGGTATTTCCGGCACAGCGGACCAGGAGGCGATGGTTCTCGACACGAATCTGGCCGGGTTCCGCCGGGCCCGACGTAGCGAGGTCCGGCGCAGCGGCGACTTCCAGGCGATGAACGATGAGCTTTTTGCCGTCGAGCGTGGTGAAGGCGCCCGGCCAGGGTTGAAAGCCCCGCCAGCGATTCTTCAGTTCGTGGGCGGTGCGGCCGGCAAAGTCCATGCGGCCGTCTTCGCGGTCGAGAAGCGGGGCGAAGGTAGCGAAACTGTGATTCTGCGGGCTCGGGTGGATGGTTTTGGCGGCGAGGCCAGCCAGGGTTTCAACCATCAGCGGCGCGCCGGTCTTGGCAAGCGCGTCGAACAACTCCACGGCGGTCTGCTCGGGAGCGATCTCGACCGTCTGCTGGAGGAGAATGGGGCCGGTGTCGAGGCCTTCTTCAAGGAGCATGGTGGTGTTGCCCGTGAAGGCATCGCCATTGGCCACCGCCCACTGGATGGGCGCGGCGCCGCGGTACCTGGGAAGGAGAGACCCGTGCAGGTTGATGCAGCCGCGGCGCGGCAGAGTCAGCATCCAGGGCGGAAGGATGCGCCCGTAAGCCACGACGACGATGGCATCGGGAACGATGGCTTCGAGCCGGGCGCGGAACTCGGGGTTGTCTCGAATCTTCTCCGGCTGAGCAACGGGCAGCCCTGCGGCCAGCGCGGCTTGCTTGACCGGCGGAGCGGCGAGCTGTTGAATGCGGCCCACGGGGCGGTCGGGCTGCGAGACGGCCAGCGCGATCTCATGGCCCGCCGCAAGCAAGGCTTCGAGAGTGGGAACGGCGAAGCTGGGCGTGCCGCAAAAGACGAGCTTCACGGCCTTACCACTTGCCTTCGCGCTGCATCTTGCGAATCTTGCGCAGGTTCAGGTCGCGCTTGAGGGCGCTCATGCGGAAGATGAATAACATGCCGTCCACGTGGTCGATCTCATGCTGGAAGCAGCGCGAGAGCAGGTCGTCGGCATCCATCTCGAACCACTTGCCGTTCTCATCCTGGGCGCGGATGCGGACCTTGGCGGCGCGGACCACCTTCTCGCGGATGTCGGGAAAGCTGAGGCAGCCCTCCTCCTCGTAGACCTTGCCCTCGCGGAAGATGATTTCGGGATTGACCAGAACCAGCCTGTCTTTGGGATCCTTGCCCATGCTCAGGTCGATCACGGTAAGGCGCTTCGACACGCCCACCTGCGGCGCGGCCAGGCCTATGCCCTTCGAGTCGTAGGTGGTCTCGAACATATCGGCGGCCAGCTTGCGCAGTGCGTCGTCGAATTCGCTAACCGGCTCGCCGGGCTGCGAAAGCACCGGCTCGGGATACTTGAGAATCTTGAGAATCATCTCTGTGCGTCAATAGCTCCGTATCTGTTCGATGTATCCGTCGAAATTTCGTTTCATTTCCAGCGCCGAGTCGCCGCCGAACTTCCGCTGGGCCAGGTCCGCAACGGTGAGGGCGACCATGGCCTCGGCGGCCACGCCGGCGGCGGGCACCACGCAAATGTCGCTGCGCTCGTAGCTTGCGGTGGTTGCCTCGCGGGTGTCGAAGCGCACCGATTCCAGCGGCCGGCGCAGCGTGGAGATGGGCTTCAGGTATCCGCGGACCACAATGTCTTCGCCGTTCGAGACGCCGCCCTCGATGCCGCCGGCGTTGTTCTGTGGCCGGGTGAAGCGGGTGGGACGGGCGTTGGCCTCCGCGGCGTACTGGATGGGATCGTGGACGGCGGAGCCGAAGGACTCGGCAGCCGTGACCCCGCGTCCGATCTCCACGGCTTTGACAGCCTGGAGGCTCATCACTGCCCAGGCAAGCAGGCCGTCGAGGCGCTCGTCCCAATTGGCATAGGTGCCCAAGCCGGCGGGAACACCGTGGACCACCACCTCAAAGACGCCGCCCACGGTATCGCCGGTGCGCGAGACCTCCTCGACCTCTTCTTTCATGCGGGCTTCGGTGGCGGGATCGACGCAACTGAGCAGGATTTCATCCTTAGCGGCGACGGCGGCGATCTCATCCCACGCAGCCGCGCGGTCAAGCTCCACGCGGCCCACGCGGATGACGTGGCTAGCAACCTCGATGCCCAGCGTGCGCAGCATCAGCTTGGCAAAGGCTCCGGCGGCCACGCGGGCGGTGGACTCGCGAGCCGAGGCGCGCTCCAGCACGTAGCGGGCTTCGGGGAAGTTGTACTTGAGGGCGCCGGCCAGGTCGGCGTGGCCGGGCCGCGGCGAGGCGACCGCCTGGTGCCTGGCGGGGTCGCCGGCTTCCACGGGCAGCTTCTCTTCCCAGTTCTTCCAGTCGCGGTTGGCGATCTCGATGGCGATGGGCGAGCCGATGGTCTTGCCGTGGCGCACACCGGAGAGGATGTGGGCCTTGTCGGACTCAATCTTCATGCGCCCGCCGCGCCCATAGCCCTGCTGGCGCCGCCAAAGCTCGCGGTTCACAAAGTCGAGATCGACGGGCACGCCGGCGGGCAGACCGGAGACGAGTGCGATGAGAGCTTCTCCGTGGGACTCGCCGGCGGTTGAGAAACGAATCATGTTGATTCGATTGTAACGGAACAGAGATCAGGGATCAGGGAACAGGGATCAGAGATCAGAGGGCAGCCGGGCGAGGATTGGTCAGCGGCGGGCGGTTGCGCGACAATAGTTGCAATCAGCGGCGAACGGAGGAATCACCATGCGCGCTCGGAATTGGGTGGTTGCAGGTTCCCTCGTGTTCATCGCCCTTGTGTTCATCGCGGGAGCGGTAGGGCTGCGGCTTCTCCGTATCACTCCCCTTCCGACAAAGGACCAGGTCACAGAACGTCTGCAGATGTCTAAGCCTGATCATATTCTTCTTCCAGGGAGCGAAACGGCTGCCTACGTCAAGAACTATTTGGTGAATCCGGAGATACCAGTACAAAGTTGGCAGCCCAGCGAAGTCGATCTCAAAATCATGGAAGCCAACCTGCCGCAAATCTCCGACTTGAAAGAAAATGGACCGGGTCCGGGCAGGCGCATCGACCACCCCAATGAGTATTTCCGCCAATACCTGCCGATTGTGCAATCCGGGAAGAAGCTGATTTTCGTGAATGCTTCCTGTGGGATCGGAGTGGACTATTCAGATGAATGGCGCCATCACCTTCAATTCGCAACCGACGGGGGAAAATGCTTTTGGCAGGCTTTCTACGACCCCTTCACGCAGAGGTTTTCAAACCTGCTGATCAACGGCGTCGCTTGAGCTAGCAAATCGCTTCCGCCACACGCCTATTCGCTTCTCCCATTCTCTGATCCCTGATCTCTGACCCCTGCCTTCACCGCGCATCGATCAGCCGGATCGTCTCCAGAAACACATCGCCGTCGATGGTCAGGCTGCGGGCGCTGATCTTGTCCATGGTGTCCTGGGTGGTGTGGTGGTAGCTGTTGTTGGGGCCGTAGTCCAGGTCGATCACGTCGATCGAGGGCACGCCGCGCTGGACAAAGGGCAGGTGATCGTCTTCGACCTGCTCCTCGGTCTGAAAGAAATGGTGGCCGTAGCCGAACTTGTTCGCGGCCTTCGTCATCAACGCGACCAGCCAGTCGGCGGAGCGGCTTTCGCGCTGGATGTCGAGATCCTTGTCGCCGATCATGTCGGCCAGAATGAAAGCCTTGATCTTGCCCAGGGTGCCGTCGCGACCCCATTTTGCAGCCAGGTGGCGAGTGCCGTAGAGGGAGTCGGAGGTGGTCCAGGTGGGTTGAATCGACTCTTCGCCGTCGTCGAAGACCAGCCAGACCGAGTAGCCGTCCAGCTTCTTTCCGCCTGCGATCTTCGCGCGCAACTGGTCGCCGATGGCCAACAGCAGGCCGGTCGTCGAGCCGCCGTCGTTGGCGCCCACAAAATTGATATTCCGCAGCCAGTAATTGGTTTCGTAATGCGTGGCCAGCACAATGACGCCGTCCTTCTTGCCAGGGAAGCGGACGATGAAGTTGCGCATGGCGACGGGCCCGATGGGCGTATCGGCCGTGAAGGCATCTTCTTCAAGCTGGTCGCGCTTGAACTGGCTGCGCAGGAACTCCTCGGCCTTGGCGTGCCCAGGGCTGGTGGGCCAGCGCGGGCCGATAGCCACAAACTGGCGGGCGTACTCCAGGGCGCGCGCGCCGTTGAAATGCGGCTGAGCGGGGGCGGCCAGAGGGGCAAAAAAAAGCAGTCCAGCCAAAGCGCCCTGAACGAACGGAATCCTGGTCGAGAGTTGTGGATTCCCACCCGGCATTCTCCAAGGTCTTAATGACGAGACCTGGGACACCCTGCAAAATGAGGAAGAAGAAAGGATCACTTTGCGGCCTCCTTGGCTTCCCTGGCCCGGCGGCGTGAAGGATGCACCCACCAGGCCACGCCGATGCCAATCAGATAAAGCGCCAGCATGGGGACGGCGTAGATGCACATGGTCCATGGGTCGGGGCTGGGGCAGATGACCGCTGCCACAATGAAGACCGCCAGAATCGCGTAGCGGATGTTTCTCCACAGAAAGCGCGGGCTGACGATGCCAAAAAGCGCCAGAAAAAAGATGAGTATCGGCATTTCAAAGCTGATGCCCAGGCCGAGGATGATCGAGAGAAAGAAGGTACTGTAGTCGTCGATCGTGACCATGGGGGTGAAGTTGTGCCCGAAGCCCACGATCAGTATCTGGATCGCCGAAGGCAGCACATAAAAGTAGCCGAAGGCGGCGCCTGCCAGAAACAGGCCCACCGTGGCCGCCATGAAGGGAATCACAAACCGCCGTTCCTTCTGATAAAGCCCCGGAGCAATGAACAGCCAGACCTGGAAGAGGATGAAGGGCGAGGCCAGAATCGCTCCGCCGAGCAGCGAAACCTGCAGATCCAGGTTCAAAGGATCCATGGGGTGCGTAAAGACTAGGTTCTTGCCGATCTTGACCAGTGGCGCCTGGATGAAGCCGACGAGCCGGTCATGAAAGGCCCAGGCCGCGAAGAAGCCCACCGCAAGGTAGATGGCCGAATGAACGATGCGGCGGCGCAACTCCTCCAGATGCTCCATCAGGCTCATGCCGGGGAGCTCCGCGCGCTGGCTCACCGCCGCCCGCGCCTTGCCGATCGCGTCCGCGGGATCAACCATGGCTGGCTTGCTCCATTGCGGAGGCAGTCTCATCCGCTGGGCCTGCTTTCACGGCCGCAGGTGCTTGTTCTTCAGTAGCGGCAATCGTCTCCGGCTGGGCAGCGGGGACAGTCCCGTTGCCTTCCGCAGCATCGGAGACCTTTGCAAGCTCCTCCTCCAGGCTCCAAGGCCGTGCCGCCGGCACCTGCTCGCCGGTCGAGGGCGGCTGAAAGCGGGGATAAATCTCGCCGGCAGGGGTTTCGGCGGCGGGCGCTATCAGCGAAGGGTAAGCGCCCTCTTCCCAGGAGGAACTTTCGGCCGCCGCCGGGAGTAATAGAGCGCTCCCGCCGTTTGAGGTTGGGCCGGCTGAGGCCGGAGTGGGTGCTCCAGGTCCCGGGGTCCCCGGCGACAGGTCTTCGTCGCCAGGGTGAGGATTCGCTTCTGAGACCTGCGAATCCGCATCTGCCGCCGGTTGTGCCGGCGCGGCCAGCGCCAACGCCCGCAGCCGTGCCTCTTCCGCCTTGCGCCGGTCGGCCTCCTCGGCCGCGCGCAACTCCTCTTCCATCTGGAACTTGAAGTCGTTCGAGGCCTTGCGGAACTCGTACATCAGCTTGCCCATCTGGCGGGCAATCTGCGGCAGCCGCCGCGGCCCGAAGACCACCAGCGCCAGCACCATCAGGATCAGCGAGTCGGCCCATCCCACGGTGGCGAGTTCGATTGTCGGCGGTGTGACCATGAAGGTTCATGATACCTGCCCGCGCAAGCCACTCACAAACGGGCGCCGCCGGCTAGTCCGCATGGCGATGTTTTCGCCGGATGCGAATTCATTCGAGTAGATTGAACCGTGAGCCCTCTTCCTTCGACTTAGGTAACGAATGCACATGGATGGCGAAGATCGAATCCGGTACGAGTGGCTCGCGCTCCGCTGCCAGAGCGGCGAAGCGAAGGCCTTCGAGGATCTGATTGCGGTGATGGAGCGGCCGCTGCTCTACTACGCGACCAGTCTGACCGGCAATCCGGACAGCGCGCTCGACGTTCTTCAGGAAGTGTGGATCAGAGCCTTCCGCGGCATCCGCAAGCTGAAAGACCCCGGCACGCTGCGGTCGTGGCTGTACTCCATCACGCACGGCATCGCGGTGGATCGCATCCGCAAGAACTATTCGCGGGAGCAGACCGAGAAGGTTCAGTTTGAGGAGTTCGAGGAGGCAGCGGAACCATCGTTTGTCGCGGAAGACGCCGCCGCCATCCATAGTGCATTGAGTCGGATCGGTATCAAGCATCGCGAGGTTCTGGTCCTGCATTTTCTTGAGGATCTGTCCCTGGCGGAGATCGCAACGGTTGTGGGATGCAGTGAAGGCACGGTCAAATCCCGCATCCATTACGCAAAACGAGCCATGAAGGACATCCTGAGTGGAGGTGGTTATGGAACAGGAAAGTAGCAGTTTGCGGGACCGTTTGCTGGGGCGCTTGCCTCAGCCGGAGAATATAGCAGCCTTCCGGGAGGAGACGGCGTCGTTGCTGGCGAAGCACGAGAAGGCGCTCGCCACAGAGTATTGGACGAACCAGCTAATTGCCCTCTGTGCGGTTGCCCTTCTTTTGTTCGCCAATTCAATCTGGGGCCCAAATGCCAATTCAACCTGGGGCCTAAAACTCACCAAGACTACAACGATCACCTGTGATGTTATGGCGGGCGTCCTATTTTTTCTTTCCATCCTCAACGGCCTGCAGCAATTCATCTATCGGAACCAGGTGAAGCTTTTGAAAGAAGTCAAACAGGTTCAGTTGCAGGTGCTCGAATTGCAGGCTTCCCTTCAAAAAGGCGAAGGCCGGTAAGCAACTGCGCTGCATCGTCGGCGCGGAATTGCGGCTCCAGACCGGGGCCGCATTTTGGGCCAGCTTCCGCTCAGGCGGCAGGGCAAACCTATCTTAATCCCCTGATCGCTATTCACGGTTGGCTTTGTAATCAGGGCTCGACTTCAGTCGGGCCACCACGGAAGCATTAGACAATAAGGGCTTTAGCCCCTGCCAATCTCCCCATCTCCCCTTTGCCGATTGCCAGCCAATGCTGTGTGCAGGGGCTAAAGCCCACCGTGATTTCTTCGCCCATCTACGGCAAGTTATCTGAACCAACTGTTACGCCTGCGTTACACTAGAGTGCAAAGGAAGCGGTTCCTGCCGGTTTGCATTTCAGCAACCTCTGGCTTTGGGCTGCGTCTAAATTGTGAAAGGGCTGCAACACCCCCGTGGGTGGGGGCTTTCCTCGAGCGGCAATCGGCTGGCGTCAACGCCGGCTGGCTCAGGAACAGTCAGCGCATCCACTGCAGACCACGTTAGCTTTCAACATCCCCGTCCGCTGCCCCGCCAAAGCAATCGAGGGGCGAGTTGGACTGAAGGCGGAATACGGTGAACCTGGTCCTTGACGATCCCATGGCGGTCGCCGCGGCGACTGGCAGCAACTGCAGCCTTGAAGACTACCTGGCGCTCCCCGACCACTCGATGGATGCCCGCATTGCGGAAGCTCGCGCCAAGCTGGGCGCGACCACGCTCCTGCTCGGCCACCACTACCAGCGCGACGAAGTGATCCGCTTCGCCGACGCCACCGGCGACAGCTACAAGCTCTCCCGGATCGCCGCCGAAACCGACGCCAAGTACATTGTTTTCTGCGGCGTCCACTTCATGGCCGAGAGCGCGGACGTGCTCGGCCGCGCGGGCCAGCAGGTCATC
>Ga0187875_10003852_pt1 | contig 10458 bp, 7 predicted proteins | sample June2016WEW_17_1_2_FD_132978 | JGI IMG/M metagenome (GOLD analysis project Ga0187875, IMG submission 132978) | Peatland microbial communities from SPRUCE experiment site at the Marcell Experimental Forest, Minnesota, USA - June2016WEW_17_10 | ecosystem: Environmental > Terrestrial > Soil >... | reverse complement strand
CTAAGCGTGGTCACGCCAAGGTGCTCGATTTCGGCTTGGCCAAAGTCACGACATCGAACAGCGGCGGGCAGAGTGAGGCCACGCGAAGCGAGGCGGTAGAAACCCACCTGACCAGCCCCGGCTCAACGCTCGGCACGGTGGCTTACATGTCGCCCGAGCAGGCGCGCGCGAAAGAGTTGGACGCGCGCACGGATCTGTTTTCCTTTGGAACGGTTATTTATGAAATGGCCACCGGCCAGTTGCCCTTCCGTGGCGAGAGTTCCGCAGTCATTTTTAACGAGATCCTGGAACGCGACCCGGTTCCCCCGATCCGCCTGAACCCCGATCTACCACTCAAGCTGGAAGACATTATCAACCGGGCGCTGGAGAAAGACCGCGAGCTCCGTTATCAGAGCGCGGCTGAGATGCGTTCCGAACTGATGCGACTGAGACGGGACACGGGGACGGGGCGCGCTTCCGCTGCTAGTTCGGGGACGGTGGCCGTCATACGCGAAAGCGGCTTTCCAGTCGCCCAACCGCCGTCGCCAACATCCGCATCCTCCCCTGCGCTCACTCCGTCTCCGTCATCGAGCGGAGTGAGAGTGGCCGAACTTCCTGGAGCGAACAGGAAACTCTGGAAGGTCGTTGTTCCCGCCGCCGTGATACTTGTGGCTGCTCTGATCGCAGGTGGCCTGTACTGGCGCTCGCGGTCGGCGGGGCCAGGAGCCAATGTTACGCCTCTCTCGGAGAAGGATGCAGTCGTCTTGGCCGACTTCGACAACAAGACCGGGGACGCTGTCTTCGATGACGCTCTCAAGCAGGCGTTGGCGGTGCAACTCGGACAGTCGCCTTTCCTCAACATTCTATCCGAGCGGAGAGTCGAGGAAACGCTGCGCTTGATGGGCCGTCCTTCGACCGACCGGATTACTCGCGATGTGGCGAGAGAGCTTTGCATTCGGACCGGGAGCAAGGCGATCGTTCTGGGTTCCATTTCCAACCTGGGAGGCCAGTATGTGATCGGCCTGAACACGGTCGGATGCAGCAGTGGAGATACGCTGGCCACGGAACAGGAGCAAGCCGCGACCAAGCAGGACGTACTGAAGGCGCTGGGCGCGGCGGCCTCCGCGCTGCGGGGAAAGCTGGGCGAATCCCTGGCCACCGTCCAGAAGTTCGATGTTCCAGTGGAAGCAACCACTCCTTCTTTGGAGGCATTGAAGGCTTACAGCATGGGTGTTACCACCGGGCGCATGAAGGGCGACGCCGAGGCAATCCCCTTCCTGAGGCGCGCCATCGAACTCGATCCTAATTTCGCTATGGCCTATGTTGGGCTGGGCGTCCACTATTCCAACCTCGGGCAAGCCAGCCTGGCTGCCGAGTATGCCAAGAGAGCGTATGACTTGCGGGAGCGCGTAAGTGACCGCGAGAAGTACCGCATCTCTGCCTTTTACTTTCAGTACGTCACCGGCGAAGTGGAAAAAGCCACCGAAGCTTACGAGCTCTGGGCCAAGACTTATCCGCGGGATCTCGCGCCTCATACCAACCTGGGTGTCCTGTACAGCACCCTCGGACAATACGACAAAGCTGCAGCCGAGACGGAGGAGTCGCTGGAGATTGAGCCCACGCTGACGGCGTACGGCAATCTGGCTGGCATTTATATGAACCTCGGCCGTCTGGACAACGCACGGGCAGTCCTGCAACAGGCCCAAGCCAAGAAACTCGATGGCTTGGCTCTCCGTTCCGACATGTACGGTCTCGCCTTTCTGCGAGGCGATACTGCTGAAATGGATCAGCATGTTGCCTGGGCTGCGGGCAGGCCGGGGGAAGAAGACCCGATGCTTTCCACGCAGTCCGACACCGAAGCCTGCTACGGACGACTGGCCCGCGCGCGCGACTTTTCCCGCCGCGCCGTGGACGCAGCGGTGCGTGCTGATTCAAAGGAGAGCGGTGCGATCTGGCAGGCCAATGCCGCTCTACGGGAGGCTGAGTTCGGGAATGCGGCCGCTGCCAACCAGAAGGTGGATGCGGCTCTGACTCTGGCTCCAGGACGAGACGTAAGGGTGCTGGCTGCCATGACTCTGGCGCGGACCGGCGACACGGCGCGAGCGAAGAAAATTGTCGAGCAATTGGAAAAGAGCGAAGCTACGAATACGATGCTGAAGCTCTACTGGCTGCCGACGATCCACGCCGCCATCGAACTGAGTGGGGGTAACGCATCACAGACGCTGATCTTTCTGGAAGCGGCTGCTCCATACGATTTGGGGGGACCACAGCCCTTCGGCAACTTGTACCCGGTTTATGTGCGCGGCCAGGCATACCTGGCGGCCCACAACGGCAGCGCGGCGGCTGGCGAGTTCCAGAAAATTATCGATCACCGAGGCATTGTGCTGAACTTTCCCCTGGGTGCGCTGGCGCATCTCCAACTGGCCCGTGCGTATGCCCTCTTCGGCAACACCGCCAAGGCCAAGACTGCGTATCAGGACTTCCTCACGCTTTGGAAGGACGCCGACCCCGAAATCCCCATCCTGAAGGAAGCCAAAGCGGAGTATGCGAGGCTGCAATGAAACCTCTTGGGACGGTTCTTCTTATTACCTGTCGACGGTAAGCGTTTTGCTAGGCACTTTGAGGCGAATCGACGTGCTGCGTCAGCGTCCTGTTGATCTGTTGACCGTCCCTCTGGGTAGACGCCGAAACCACAGGCGTGAGGTCGAGAGTTTGAGATGGGCCGACCTCAACCCAGAAAAAAGAGGAAAGAGGCAAGACTTAGCTCCGTTTTGCCCATAGCTTGTACGCGGTAAAAACTGAAATTCCGTATTTCGTGGCAAGCACTCTGAAGGGTGCTTTTGTCTGTTTTCGTTCCTTCCGTATTTCTGCCACATCCTTGGGCTTCAACACGCGGAGTGGGGGACGGCCCAATCTCTTCCCCTGGCTCCGGGCGTGCTGCACTCCCGCCTTCACCCTTTCGGCAATCAGGGAGCGTTCCCACTGGCTCTTGATCTGTAACCCTTCGTCCTCCCTCCGGTCGACCATTGCCCCGGTACCAGCCTCAGCCCAGGCGGAAAACTCTCGGCCCTTGTGAAAAGCAGCTCCGTTCCCGATGGCCGATCCTACGGCCGTGGCCACCAGGGGACCTACTCCAGGGAACTGCTGCAGCCGAGCGCAGGCTTCATCGCCTGCAGATGTTCCACTCCTGCCAAAGAAAATCCACCAGGCGGCGCATGCGGGTCGTCAGCTTCTCATCCCCGTTCTCCGGCATCTGCCGGCGCAGGCTGGCCGGCCCTTTCCGGAAGCTGATGCCGCGCTCCAACAGGAACGCTCGAATCTGGTTGATGACGCTGGTTCGTCGTGACACCAACCGCTCGCGCACCCGATGCAGCGCTTGCACGTCGAACTGGTCCTCGGTCTTGATGGGTAAGAAGCGCATGTTCTCCCGCTGTCACACGCCTATGTGATTTCCCTCACTGCGGGGCCGTTCACTTCTGACCGACTATCTGGTCCTATGACTCTGAGGACCTCATGACCGAGGACCACAACAAGAATTCCGAGGATCGGGACAGCGCCGCTCTCGATCGCCGCCGGTTCGTTCAGGTCGGCGCAACCTCGCTGGGCGTGGCCGGGTTGGGTGCGTGTGTGTTCGGATTCCGTTATCTCTCACCGAACGTGCTTTACGAACCTTCGCCGATCGTCAGCGTGGGCCGGCCCGAGCGTTACACCATCGGCTCGGTTACGCTCGACCCCCGCTTCGGCATTTTCGTGGTGCGAGACCAGGAAGGTTTCTGCGCGTTGAGTGCGGTGTGTACCCACCTCGGGTGCCTTACGATCTGGAAGGCGGATGCGGGCGTTATCGCCTGTCCTTGCCACGGCAGCACGTTTCGGCGCGACGGAACTACCATCGCCGGCCCAGCTCCCGCACCTTTGCCGTGGCTGAAAATATGGCTCGGCGACGATGGCTATCTCATCGTCGACCGATCAACGACCCTGTCCCCGCGTTCCGAGTATGTCCGGGTGGAAGCGCATGGCTAGCCCACTCGGTATCCCTGACGGCAGCGCCGGACTCCACAACCCCTTGCACGCGATTGTTCGCTGGCGCGAAGACTTTCAGCGCATGATGTCGGCCCGGGTGCTTGAATCTCAGCTAGGGTTCCGCGTCACCTGGTACCTCGGTGCTCTGACCCTGGGCTGTTTCACGATACAAGTCACCACCGGGCTGTTACTGATGCTGTACTACCATCCGTCAATTCCACAGGGCTATGCCGACATGAAGGACCTGGAGTTCGTGGTCTCCTCCGGATACATGTTGCGCAGTCTGCATCGCTGGTCGGCACATGCCATGGTTTTGCTTGTCTTCATGCATATGGCCAAGGTGTTTTATCGCAAGGGCTACAAAACACCGCGCGAACTGAACTGGATCATAGGCGTCTTTCTGCTGCTGGCTACGCTGCTGTTGAGTTACACCGGCTATCTGCTGCCCTGGGACCAGCTGTCGTACTGGGGCACCACGGTCGGAGCGAACATCATTTCTTCGATTCCCTTCGTGGGCTCCCACCTACGCTTCTACCTGCTAGCTGGCCACACCATAAATGCGAACGCGTTACTGCGGTTTTACGTGTTACACACGATGATGCTTCCGCTCCTAGCCATCGTGCTCATCGCAGTGCATCTCTGGCGGCTGCATGAAGACGGTGGAATGTACAACTTGAGCAAAAACGGAATCCCGATCGTGCACGAACACAGTCCGCTAGCGATGGCCGACGCGCCCAGACGGCTGGAAGAGGAAAGGACTCTCTCCTACCGCGAATTACTGTTTCGCGAAGTTATCGGCATCGAATCGCTGACGGTTGTCCTGTTTATGATGGGATTGCTATGGAAGGCGCCGCTCGAAGAACTTGCGAATCCTCTGTACACCCCCAATCCTGCGAAAGCGCCCTGGTACTTCACCGGCCTCCAGGAGTTGCTGCACTACTTCCCACCCTTCGTGGCGGGAATCATTCTTCCGGGGCTCATCGTGAGCGGCCTGTTCTTCATTCCGTTTTCTCCGTTCTTCGATAACGTCACCACTTACGATGCGAACCACTGGTTTCGCAGCAAACCGATCCGAATGGTCATCGCGACCGTTCTAATCCTCGCCCTGAGTGTGCTGCTGGTGCGGGTGCATGCCTGGGATGCACTGCTTCCGGCGTTAGTGGTTACGATTCTTCTGCTGCTCGCAACGGAGTCGACGTCACAGCCGGCCCGAAGCTTCCGAAGCTGGCTGAGCTCCAGGCCGCTTTCGTTTTGGATCATGACGCTGTTCCTGATGGAGGCTGTCGTCCTGACCTCCGTGGGCACGCTCTTCCGCGGTCCGAGCTGGGCGTGGGTCTGGCCCTGGAGGGGCTGAGTGAGTCTGAGAAGTCAATTCGGCCGCGTGGCCCGGTTTCTCGTGGGCACAGCGCCGCGCCGCTTCGCCTCGGTGAGTGTCCTGTTGGCGGTGGTCTCCTCAATTGCTCCTACCCAAGATCTCTTCAGCCAGTGGCGCCACTATCAACGATTCTATGTACAGATGATCCGCAACCGTCCGGATGCGGCTCGTCTCGAGCACCGCTTCAGAAGTGGTATCAACCAGATATGGATTCCCGAGCAGCACGTGGTCGATCGCTGTTCAACTTGCCACGTGGCCCTGCAGGAACCCAGCTTGTCGGATGTGCGCAAAGAGCCGTTCCGCCCGCATCCCCCGATGCCGCACTCGCTCACGGAATTCGGGTGTGTGGTTTGCCATCACGGGCAAGGAGCAGCCACCACCGTGCAAGAGGCGCACTACAGCACGAAGGCGTGGGAGCAGCCGATTCTGCCGGCCCGATACACGGAGTCCTCCTGCGGCCAGTGCCATATGGATGTGCTGAGAGGAACGCCCCGCCTCAACCAGGGCCGCCTCTTGCTGGCGCGCTACGGCTGCGCTCACTGTCATGCCATCACCCAGCCCGATGGAACGCTGGTCGTCCCGGTGGATGAGCCGCCCTCACTGGAACACGTCGCGGAAAAGACGACGCGCGAGTGGATTTTTGCCTGGATCAAGAACCCGCAAGCGTACGCCGCCTCGGCCACGATGCCGAACTACCGGTTCAGCGACCAGGAAGCCGCCGACATTGCGTCCTTCTTAGTGGCGCAGAGCACGGCTTCGGAAAATTCCACGAAAGAGTTCAAGAACGCAGCTCCGCCATCAGGCAACGAATCGTCGCAGGCCGGACCGAGTTTGTATGGTACGTTGTTTTGCTCCTCGTGCCACGCCATCCAAAACGCCGCGGGAAATCTGGTCGGCGGAGACCTCGCGCCGGAGTTGACCCGCGTGGGCAACAAGGTGAACCCCGACTGGCTTCGCCGGTGGCTGCAGGCTCCTCAGGGATACGATCCTAAGACGCGCATGCCGCGTTACCAGTACGACGAGAAACAGGTGGCCTTGTTGTCGAGCTTTCTGTTGAGCAAGAAGGACGATGACTTCCTGGCCAACGTTCATTTGCCTGATTCCGATGCGCCGAGCATTGCGCGCGGAAAGAAACTCGTCGCCGACTATGGCTGCACAGCTTGTCACCGCGTCAACGGAGTGAACCCGCCAGAAAGTTTTGCTCCCGATCTTTCGCGTATCGGCAGCAAACCGCTTTTCCAGGTGGGCTTCATTCGCGGCATGCCGGAAACGCTGCCCGACTATATCGCGGGCAAGATCCATGATCCGCGTGCCTTCGGACCCGCGCTGAAGATGCCCACTTTTAGTCTCACCGACGTGCAGGTTGAGAGTCTGACGACTGCGTTGCTGGCGCAGACCGATCGCGCCGTGACCATGCCTCCGGAACTGGTGCGCACGACCTCTCATGCGAAGTATCATCCCGGCGGCGATGCTGGCCGGTTGATGGAAGACCTGCGCTGTCAGAGTTGCCACGCCATCAATGGCAACGGCGGAGACATGGCTCCAGATCTGACCTTTGAGGGAAGCGCGGTGCAACGCAAATGGCTGTTGGATTTCATGAACAATCCCAACACCCTGCGTCCTATGCTCATTCGCAGAATGCCCAAGTTCAACTTAAGCGATGCCGAGATCAAGAACCTTTCCGATTACATACTATCGGCCTATCAGGCGTCTGGATTCGATTCGCAGGCGCTGGAGGCGAGTGCCTTGAATGCCGATGCCGCTGCTCGAGGCAAGCAACTGTTCTATACCAAGTATGCGTGCCAGTCGTGCCACACTGCCGATTACAAGAAAGACAAAGGCTACGTAGGCCCTGCGCTCGCGGGCGTAGGGGACCGGTTGACTCCCGTCTGGATCTACAAGTGGCTGAAGAACCCGAACGCGCTCAATCCGGGCACGCTGATGCCGAATCCTAACCTGTCAGATGGCGAAGCGCGAGACCTGACGGCCTTCTTGGTGACGTTGAAGGAGCATCAGAAGGGAGGCGCAAAATGAAACGTACGGCGGCTCTCGGCCTCGTCCTCATTCTGATTCTGTCGGGCTGCACGGGGCACCGGGCTGGGCATCCGTTGCCCACTCCCAAAGCATTTGGAACACAGATCGTAGAGGTCAGCGGCGGAAAGCAGATCGGTGGAGTGGGATCCAAATTGTCCGACCCCTTCGTGGTGCAAGTGAATGGCGCCGACGGAAATCCTGTCGCCGGGGCGCTCGTGTCATTCCGCTCCGCGGGGATCACATTCAACCCGCCCGAGGCTCTCTCCGATTCGAGCGGACAGGTCAGTGTCGTGGTGCAACTGGCGGGCATTCCCGGCAGCTACCAGGTTCTCGCCGAGACACCCTCAGGCGGAGGAAAGGCGACTGTGACCTCGTGTGAGATTGCGCTGGGCTACCAGGAGAAGCTGGGCAAAGAGGTGAGCGAGAAGTACTGCACCGTCTGTCACGATCCCGAATCGACACCGGAGCGAGTTTCCAACTTTGACAACCTGGCCCCGCCCGCTCCGCACATGTTTACGGATGGAAACACACTCAATCCGATGTCGGATGCTGACCTGATCAAGATCATCGCGGATGGCGGCCCCGCCCTGGGGAAATCTCCGCAGACGCCGGCGTATCGAGGCACGCTAACCATGCCCGAGATCAAGGCGGTGGTGGCATATCTGCGCGCCGTTGCTGACCCTCCTTATCCCGGTGCGACAGGAAAATAGCACATCCGCGGCCTGGGTGGGCGTCGTGCCACGGCAGTACTCCACCGGAGGCAAACAAAAACTGTTAGGCATCAGCAAGCGAGGCAACCTCTATCTGCGTCGCATGCTGATCCACGGTGCCCGCAGTACTGCTCCGGGTCAAGTACGACACGGGAGGATTCGGGCAGTGGGTGCATCGGCTCGCCCAGCGTGCTCCGCGCAATAAGGTCATTGTCCCGATCGCCAACAAACTGGCTCGTATCGCATGGGCCGTGTTATCCAGTGGCAAAGACTATTACCATCAGCGGCCGCAAGGTGCCGACGCTTATCTTTCCCCTCAAGGTCAAAATGCCATTCTCTCGCCGACTTGCCTATGTCCTTCTGCGGTTCATCCCACCGCGTACACCGCAGCAGTCACTCCCCTAAGCGCCGCCGTAGCGGAGCGAAGCCCTTGCACAGCGCAGCGGAGGCGGCGCCTCATGCGGCTTCGACCTTCAAAAGCGGGGCGCTTTTTCATAATGCATTGAGAATTTCAGGGCGAACCGAGACCACGCCGCAAAACAAGTCTCTCTAGCGGTATAAACTCAAATGTTCAATGTTCAATGAACTCATAGGAGGGAAGGCGTGCGTCATGAAGCGAAGTGTTTCGTTCTGGCAGTGGGGGTGATGCTGATGGTCGCTAGCGCCGCCGGACAGCAATTTCAGCTCATGGAAACTTCCATCAACGAAATTCATCGCGGCTTGCAGAGCGGCAAGCTGACTTGCCACAGCCTGGTGCAGCAGTACCTAGACCGCATCAAGGCGTACGACCAGCAGAGGCCCACCCTCAATGCCATGCTGTACGTGAACCCCAAGGTGCTGGAGCAGGCCGATGCCATGGACAAGCAGCTCAGACGCGGCATTAAGCTCAAGCCGCTACAGTGCATTCCGGTGGTGCTGAAGGACAACTTCGACACCGCCGATATGCCGACCACCGGCGCATCGCTGGCACTCAAGGGCACGCAGCCGGCGAAGGATGCGTTCACGGTGGCGCGGTTCCGTCAAAACGGAGCCCTAATTCTCGGGAAAACGAACATGCATGAGCTAGCGCTGGCCGGGCTAACGTCGAGTTCGCTAGGAGGCCAGACCAAAAATCCCTATGAGCTGTCGCGGACCCCGGGCGGTTCTTCCGGCGGCACCGGGGCGGCCTTGGCGGCCAACTTCGCGACCGTGGGCACTGGCTCGGACACGGTGAACTCGATTCGCTCGCCGGCCTCCGCCAATAGCTTGGTCGGCATTCGTCCCACGCGGGGGCTGATCAGCCGCGCCGGTGTCATCCCCGTCTCGTTTACGCAGGACGCCGCCGGGCCTCTGGCGCGAACCGTAGCCGACGCCGCAGTCATGCTCGATGTGATGGCCGGCTACGATCCCGATGATCCCGTGACGGCGCTGGGAATCGGCAGGATTCCCGCGACCTATACCGCCTCGCTCGACCGCATTGGCCTGAAGGGTGCGCATATCGGGGTGCTGCGTACCCTATTCGGAAGCGGCCCCGACCACCAGGAGGTCAACCGCGTGATGGCCAATGCCCTCGAAGTGCTCAAGAAACAGGGCGCAATTCTGATCGACATCGACGACGCGGCATTTGATACCGGCAAGCTGAACGCGGACCTCGATGTGCAAAAATACGAATACAAGTTCCAGCTCAACAACTACCTGAAAGCCCAGCCTAACCCTCCCGTGCACTCGCTTGCCGAGCTCATCGCGTCGGGCAAATACCACAAGGCTTCGCTTGAGAAGTTCCTCGCTTCGGCGGAAAGCTACGCGGATGGCCCGAACGAGCCGGACTACAAGGACCGGCGCGTCAAGATCGATGACCTGAGGGTTCAGTTGGCGAACCTGATGGCGAAAAACAACCTGGTCGCGCTGCTCTATCCACACCAGAAGCGCCTGCCGGTGATGATCGGCGAGATGAATCAGGCGGAGCGCAATGGCATCCTGGCCACACTCTCGGGATTTCCGGCCATTACCGTTCCGGCAGGGTTTTCCACGCCGACGGAGAGCGCGCCGATCGGGGTGCCGGTCGGGATCGAATTCCTCGGTCCGCCGTTCAGCGAGCCGCAGTTGTTGCAGATCACCTACGGCTTCGAGCAGGCGACGCACGCACGCAAACCACCGCAATCTACGCCGCCGCTAAATGGCCGTTGAATTGAGGAAATAGGGTTTTAAATCAGCCACCACCCAGGCAGCCCCTGTAACAAGGAAAGTCAGGACGCATTCGGACCAGTTGAAATGCGCCTTCGGGTGAGCGATCAGGTGCGGAACCCAAACCATTACGCCAAAGAGTGCCAGCATGAGCGTCATCAGGCGCATCGCAAGCCG
>Ga0187875_10003849_pt1 | contig 10466 bp, 13 predicted proteins | sample June2016WEW_17_1_2_FD_132978 | JGI IMG/M metagenome (GOLD analysis project Ga0187875, IMG submission 132978) | Peatland microbial communities from SPRUCE experiment site at the Marcell Experimental Forest, Minnesota, USA - June2016WEW_17_10 | ecosystem: Environmental > Terrestrial > Soil >... | reverse complement strand
TGAAAGTGAATAAGCGATTCGTCCGTGAACCGAATTGCGCTCCAAAAGTTTTTGCCGATAAATGCGGAGCAAAAACGTATAAACGGAAACCCGCGCGATATTTTTGTTGAAAGATCGCCATATGTCGTCGGGACGGACCCAACCAATGCGCCTTACAAAGATTTCGAGCACCTCGCGCTTCGTCATTTCTGCCTAGCTCCAAATCGGCGCTTTTGAGCCATCGTGGAAGCGCGCAAATAAAAATCGGAAGGCGAATCAAAAACTGCGCGCATTTCAGGGCCGTTTCAGAATTTCAAGAAGCCGGCGGCTCCCTGCGCTTTTTTCTTGCTGGATCGTTTGCCCAGCGCTTTTTCGAGTTCGCCTCTGCGTCTCATCAGACCCGGCTTCAACTGCGGCGGCGTTCGAGGGCTCCGCAGTGCCTTCGATACGCCGAGTAGCTGTTCCGAGATTGAAAGTTTGCGACGTGCCATATTTTCCTTATTCTCCGTTTCTCAGTCGGCCGAGGCCGAAACCGGCGGGGTGGCGTGACAGCTTGCCCGAACAGGCCGCATGCCTCGCACCTGAATATCCGCGTACCAGGTGTGGAGACACTCAGGCGCAAAGGCCCGCCGCAGAATCCGCACTTGCCGTTTCCGATTTGTTCCGCCGACCGTTTAGAATTAGTATTCACAACGCGCCCACGGTACACCGGCTTTTGAAATACGCTGTGTTCGCTGCGAGTTGTTGGCGGAGGTCGATTTGATGGTTTCCATGCACTCTGTTGCGGACGTTAGGCGTGCCGAGTGTTGGTTTCCATGTAACGGGCCGATCTGAGCCCGAGGTTTCCATGCACATTTCCGGAGTCGATGATGAATTATTTTCTTGACAACGTTCCGAGTGACCCCTCTGATTCAAGTGGTCCCGGCACGGACTCCGAAGAACGGAAGCAGAAGAATGTCGGTGGAAGGCCTAGCCCGATTGATGAGGAGACACTCCTCAATCGGCGTAACTGTTTTATTGGCATACTTTCTCCCGGTTGGGGCGACATCGGCTGGTTGCTTTCTCGTGCCCGTACACGGCCGCGACTGAGGAAAGCTCTTGGTTTGGTCCAGTTCGCAGCAAACGAGCAATTGCTGAAGAGCTTTCTGCTGACGCCAACGATCAAGGCTTCACGCAGCGACATTCAGAAGACAAGAAAATCGTTAAGTGACGTGGTGACAGAAATCTACGACCTCATACCCAACGTAGATCGCCAGCGCGAACACGCGAGTACATCTGGGCGCGCGCTGATTCGGGTGTCGGCCGAAAACCTGGAAGTGTTTCTGGACGAGCACTTCAGCCGTCTGACCAAGGTCAAACCGCTTGATTACGAGATGAGCCGCCTTCAGGCTGAACAGAAAATGCTGGAAGAGAAGCTCACCAGACAAGAAGCGTACGTTGCGCAAACGGAGTTGGTTAAGTTCGTAGGCTCCGGAAAATACGCTCACAACCCGCGCAACTTAGCGTACGCGATGGCGGGCCTTCCGGAACTTGGTTGCTGGCAGTCATTCAATAGATGCGCAAGACAGCGAAGCCCAGTCTGGCCCACGTGGACTTTTGGGGTTTTCGAGATTATTGCCAAGTGCTGGGATCGCTCAGAGTCCGAATCCAGTGAGGCCCTTCTAGCTTCTCTGGAAAAGAAAGTCCGCACCCTTCCGAAAAATAGCTACCTAAGGAATTTGCTGTCGGACAATTGGCGATACCTGCGGCAAGCTGTTGAGCAGACGAGAATGACCGACGGCGTGCCTACTTCGGTGCCATATCGACTTTTCGCCAGTTTCATGAGAAATCTTGGAAACCGAGGTTCCGACGTAGAGTGTCTTCGCGCCGACCAAGAGAAGCTTGACAGAAACATGTAAACGGTCTCCGAGGGACACCCCGCGTATTCTCTAGGCGTAAAGCAAGCGCGGCGTTCCAAGCGCGGAGAAGTTGGGCTAGCCTTCCTCGGCCGCGGGTGATTCAGTATACTTCGAACTCGGGGAACTGATTGATGCCCACCAGACAGCAGACCATAGAAGCGGCGACACTGCTATTCGATGGCGCTCTTTTCCCCGGCGGAACTGCGACCCTTAAGTCGGCGTGGGCTGGAATATACCAGTGCTTGCTCTGGTATGAAGTATTGCCCAATGGTCTGCTTGGGCATTCCCGCCTTCCTCATATAATCGACGCTAACAGATTAACTAAGTCTCAATACTCCGGCCCCAGCGCGTGGCAGCCGGAAGAACTTTGCACAGACATCGAGAGCAGCTTGCCCTAATGGCAGCAGCGCGCTGACGGTCCGACAGCCTGAAGAAATGGTCGATATAACTAATGGCGGACTGGCTTTCTAGGGAACAACGTTCAAACAATATGGCGAGCATCAGGTCGAAAGGTAATGCCTCGACTGAGCAGACGTTCGCCCACCTCCTCCGGAGAACCGGGGTCTCTGGATGGCGAAGGCACCTTCCATTACCCGGCAAACCGGACTTTGTTTTCCCTATTAATCGAGTTGTTGTTTTCATTGACGGATGCTTTTGGCACGGATGTCCGCGCTGTTACCGCATGCCTGAAGATAACCGAGCGTACTGGAAGGCAAAGGTCACCTCAAATCGTCGCCGCGACCGCCAACGAACGCGAGAATTGCGCTTGCTGAATTGGCGTGTCGTGAGGGTGTGGGAGCACTCATTGAAGTCTTCAGTTGGGCGCGAACGAGCCTTATCAAGACTGAAAACGGCCCTGCTGTAGCGGTCTACTATTGCTTCCGGCCGCGCGTCCAGGGGCCACCCAGGGAGGTTCATTGGCGCGCGGCACCGCCAAGGGCCGGTTCACATACAGCGCCTGCTCCAATTCAATATTCGCCTTAAGTCTGAACAGCAGGGAATAATACTTCACAAGCTTTTCGGACAGCTGGGGGGCGAAGTGCTTGAACGCCGCCATCGAAAGAAGCGTCTCCCACGCCTGCGTGATCGGGCCTGCCGCGGGAAGCTCGTGCGGTGGAGTATTAGTCAAGTCCGCGCAGGCCCGGATGCGGCGTCGATTTCCCGCTTGACGAGTCCGTAGAACACGGCCAGCAGCTCACGTATCTCCGTCTTCGTCTTGGGGAGCTCGTAATACTTTTGCACCAGCAGGAAGATCAGACCGCCAGCGGCGAACGATCCCACGAAGTTCCCCGCGGCGCTCTCCAGGAACTTCAAAAGATGTGGCATCACACACTATGCCAGTGCTGATATTTGAGCTACCTCCCTCACCTCGCGCTGTCCGCGCTCAACGCGCCGTCGTCACAGTTTTATGCTTCGCTTCACGCGAAGCCGACGTTCCTCCTCCTCGCGTTCGCGGCGCAATTCGTTTCTTTCGTCGGCCTCGCGTTTTCGGGTCGCGGCCTCCAATCGATTCTTCAGGTTTGTGGTCGCGCCGGGCAGCCAAGTCTTAAAGTTGTCGATGACGGATTGAACCTCGTGCTCCGCCGCACCCACGAAGGCTTGGTTGCCACGGAAGGTAAACGCCCGCGGGTCCTTCCCGACAACGTAGGTCAAGTGCCCCAGCTGTTGGAGCGCTTCGATCCACTCGGGCGTAACTGCGCGGTCTAGTGTGAGCGTAAGGTACCCGCGGTCCCAATCAAAGTCGATGAGCTTCGGCGGGGTGAGCGCCAGCGGCTCGTCGATTTCGGCGACGCCGACGACCGTGTCGGCAATCTTGCTCAAGCGCTGAAGCGTGACTGCCTCGGACCGCTGATGTTGGATGAGTCCTTTGACGTCCGCGACGGTTGCCGGCCTGTCGCCCGGTGCCTGCCGGATCATGCGCGCGACGATCGCATCGAGGAAGTCATGCTCTTTCGCGACGTGGCCGATCTGGCGGTACTCGGTTCCGGCGGGCACGGCCGTGGTGAACAGCTCATTCAGCATCAGGCCGAGCGCGTAGATGTCCGCTGGGACCCCGACCGTCTGGCCCGAGACCCGCTGCTCTGGGGCCGCGTACTGGAAGTTGGCGAGCCGCTGCGCCGGTGCCGTCTCGACCGTCGTCACGAGAAGGTCCTCGGTAAACCTCGCCGTGCCGAAATCCGCGATCGCGAACGTATTCGAGCCTCGGTCGTAGAGCACGTTCTCGGGCTTGAGGTCGCGGTGGACAACCCCCTGCAGGTGAGCGGCCTCTACGCCGTCCAACATTTGGCTGAAGATCGCGAGCGCGTCGTTCGGGGCGATTCCTCCCCGCATCAGGTCACGGAGGCTGGTGTCGTACCTCCGCATGATGTAGAACGGGCCGACGGCCGCGCCGACGCGCGCGACCCCGTGATCGAGCACGGTGACGATGTTTCGGTGTTTATTCCGTTGGAGAAACGCGATCTCGTTCCTGAATCGCCGTCGCTTGTCCGTCGTCGCCCGGTCCTCGACGAGAACCTTGACCGCGATCGGCGCACTCTCGCCGTCGACGCCGCCGTAGACGCGCCCCGCACCGCCCTCGCCAAGCTGCTCGTCGACAACGTACGTTCCGAAGGTCGTCTCGAACGATATTGGCTTTTTCAGTCTGTTCATGACGATTGCCTCCGCACGCTCGTTACGCTCCGCCGGTGGCCGCTGACCACGGTGGTTTTGTTATTAAGCTCCGAAACACCCAACGCCGACGCGACCCTCAGAACGACAAGAAGGCCCTCACGGCGAAGACGCACACCAGCACTAAAGGAACTAACCTCGCGACAGTCGGGCAACCGAAACTCACGGAGTCACATGCTTGAAAAGTTTAGAAAGCACCTCGTAAAGAAGTCTGCCAGCTACCGGACCAAGAAAAAGAGTGAATAGCCAGTTCTTTAGAGTGCTAAGCAATCTGAAAGTACGCGAATCGGTAATGAAAGCATTTTTGGAGCCGTGGCGGTCAACCAAGTACAACCACACGATCAATGGAAAACTCCAAAGTGTGACTGCCGACCACCAAAATCCCAGATGGCCAAGCGTGTGGATGAATGACACTACGCACAGCCCAGCGCCTAAAATCCCCGCGACCGGACAACACACCCAGAAAACTAGGAATTTGTTAATTTGCCTATCACGCTCTATCTTGTCCAACCGACCTTGCCAATCCCGGCGGTCGTTTGACGCAGACTGCCGTAATTCCTCATGCTCACGTTCGCGCCGTGAAACCAAACTCTCCAATTCAGCGATGCGAACGTCTTGTTTTCTGTTTTGGTCTACCAGACGTTCCTCCGCCAAGCGGGACGTTTGAAGCTTCTCAAGAACTTTTTGGTGCTCCTCTATCAGAGCTTCTTTAACCAAAGCTGCATCTTGATCGTCGTTCGCAGCCCCAGCCAACCGAGTCCGCAAAGCTTGGCTCATCAAAACAGAGGCGACCGTCCCCTGGTCCAGGTCCCGGACATTCTCGAATCTCGCCAAGGACTCCAGAATTCGGATCGTGACTTTCTCTGCGGTGGAGTCAAACTCGTGGAAAAGAAACGCAAATCGCAGGCTCCGCACGATTGCCTCTTCAAAATCTGGTGTCCGAGGAAGCCACAACTGCAGCATTTGGATTAGAGTTGTGGGGTGAACGCATATCGGAATGGATTCTTGCGCGGCACGCCGCTTGTAGGCGTCGAATCCGATAAATCGGTAGTCGACCGTGACGATCCAATATTGTGCTTCGATCGGAGATTCAACACGCGGCCTTCGTTTGTCGTTGACGAAGTGCCACAAACAGACATCGTGCAATAAACGCTCGTAGTCTTTGCGTTTCGTGACCGGGCGACTTAATTCATGTTGTTGCTGCAGGACGATGTCGTCGATTACATCTTGCCTCATGGTGTATTCATCGACCTTGGCGTTATACAATTCCACCCCCTTCGTTCGGATAACTCGAAGGAGATCCTGCAGGTAGGGACCAAAATAATCCGTCGCCTTAATCGGGCGGCCTGCGCGATTTGATTCCTGAACGAATTTGAGGGTCACGCCAGTCAGACCGCTACGAAGTCCGGCAGCTGCTAAGTTGGGTTCGAGTCGTAGGTCGCTTAGGAACTCCTGATGTGACCGCACGACCCGCTTGAACTCATCAACGGTTAGTGGAAAGATGTAAAATTTCCCGGTGACTTTACCGGTTAGCTTTTTCAATAAATCCACCAACGATTCGGCGGCTTCATTGGAGGGATTTTCATGTAAGCCGAGCATGGAAAACAAAACGTTGGTGTCGACGAAAAGGTTGAATGAAGCATTTCCAACGATCGATTCGTTGAGCACAGTCAGTGTTTGCGTTGTGAGATTGCTCGCCTCCAAAAAAAAGAAGGCGTTTAAATGCCTCAAAATATATGACCGCACGGCAAGCGATTTTGGATTAATGAATTGGATGATGGCGCCGCGCAGCGCAGGTTGGATAGTGTCGGGATAATGCTGGACAAAAGCTTCAAAGGTCGAAATCCGCTCCAAGCGCATCGGCGAGCCCGAAATCAGCTCGTAAGTGCGAGCGCCGATCTCTTGGACCAGCGGGAAGAGCATTTGTTCGTTGAAGTCCTTCCAACACCGGTCCTTGTCCAGAGTGGGGCACGCGCCTCCTATCAATTCGGTGAATGCGATTTTTGCTTCTGCTTCTACACTTTCTGACTCTTTAATCCGCGATTCGATTTCACGGAGGCTCTGTTCGCTAATCTTTAGCTCGCCGGATGGCATTCGCAGAAGAGTTCCCGAGGCGCAGAGACGATCAATCTGGGCTCCTATTCGGGTCGGCTCAGGCGAGACTGAGAATCCGCTTCGGAGCGTCTCCGTCACGGATTCCGGAGTGAGCGGATTTCCGGAGAGCCAGATAGCGGCCAATATGAGTTGCCGGAGTGCCCCATCCCACCAACCAGCCTTGTTCAGTTCCACATGATGCACGAGTGAGACGAGTTCTGGTCGAATGCTCGTTCCCGTCATTTGATTCACCCTCCGCTAAGAAGGACTTCATCTAGATGAAATATACTCTCAGAGTAATGGTAGAGAAAGTCCGAGTGCGACGCCAGCGCGTGATAACACGGGCGCAATTGTGCAGAGTCCGCTCAGTTGACGTTCTTAGTAGCGCGGATTCTGCGAGATGCGTGAGAGAATCGGCTGTTCCGGGCTGCGTTTATCGGGAGGGGGGAACCTCCAAAACTGTCATTTGATAAATGTATTCAGATTATGATAAGTACACTGTAATGAATATCGGGCGAGCCCAGATTTGCGGAGCGAGCGCCACGACCACTTGGCGCGTCATTCTTCAAGAACGTGGGCATAGATAGGAGATTGATGGCCATGGCGGACCCACAAGACAAGCAGGAGACTCCCGATGGAAAGGCAATCGTCGAGGAACACCAGAAGGTGAATCGGAGAGCGTTTATGCGCGTCGCCTTTAACAGGGCGGGGAAGGCCGTGGTCTCCCTAGCAGCCGTTCATGAAGCCATTGGCTTGAAGAGAGACGTCGTGGAATGGCTGCCGCCAGATGATCGTGACTCCCAAAATAAAACGCTGTCAGCTTTGTTCGGACCCGGTGATGTTAGAAGCGCATCCTTAGTCCCAGCAGCAAATCACAAGTGGAAAACTCCGCCAAAGAACATGGACTGGTACCCGCTGGACGGTTCGTGTGCCGACGCATATCGTGAGCGGTTCTTTGGACAAGCAATTTTCAGAACAGTCAAAGGGGACCCCTATATTGCGCCCGACGACAGTATTGGCCTCTTCGGCTCACAGATATCCAACCTCTGCACTCGTGAATGGATGGGAGCCCCGCAGGGGGACAAACCCGTATTGCACGTCTCCCGGCCCGGATGGTCGACACGTCTTTGGTGGAACCTGCTTTCCCCGGCCGGGGCGGCTGTGACAGAACGCCAGCAGTTTGGAGTTGAATGGCATGAGCGTAATCACCACTTCGTCGGCAGCGACGGTAATATCTTCGCGCCGGACGCGGGAACGGGTTGGATAACGAGCGACCACTTATTGGTTACGGCCCTTCCGAGGGATTCCGACCTTACGAGACGCGTCGTCATATTCGCCGGTTGTCACGGTGAGGGCACACTCGCTACGCGAATCCTGCTTGAAACACCGTCAACCGACCAACTAAAAGACCTCTTCAACGCCGTTCGCGGGGAACGGTTTTATCAAGCCTTGTTCCGCGTAGAAATAAAGAAAATAGAAACAGGAGAGTTTCGACCTTCCAGTATTCAATTACTTGACGCTCGCACCCTGCCGATACAATTCTCCAAAGCCTAATGCTACGTTGAGATGACGGGTCGTCTTACGCCTTCGATAAAAGGTTGACATGCGGCAGTTAATTAAGGAGTATCGGCCGAACAGAGGTGCGTGTCGGTTTGATCGCAGTAGATCGCGAGAATCGACAACTGCCAATGAACCAACCAATTAGAATCGTGCTGGTTAGGCATGGGGAACCAAGTTCCTCTGGATCAGAAAAAGACAAAGCAGGTCTGTCAGCGAACGGCATGAAGCAGGCGAGAGCTGCGGGCGACTGCATCGGCCTTGATCAGTCTGTCGTACAGATACTCACCAGCAACCTCCCCCGAGCTCGACAGACCGCCGAAATCATCTCCGAACGCATTGTACGACCTGTACAGATCGTTCCCGAATTGGAAGAGGTGCATTTGGGAGATTGGACAGGAAAGGAGCCGCAGGAAATACGCAAGAAATCTCCACAATTGATTGAAAGATTCCAGCGGAGCCCGGAAGATTTTCAGATACCAGGGGGAGAAAAGCTCTCGGTCTTTCTCCGACGCATGAGGGACGCACGGAGGCGCATCGTAAGGGAGGCTAAGGCGGGCACAGTCGTCGTGGTTGCACACAGGATCATAATCGCTTTCTTGATATGCGAATTTCTCGATAAGGACCCTCGCGCGTTCACTCAATATATGCCAAACGAGCATTGTGGTATTTCCGTTCTTACGGAACAAGCCGCCGGCGAATTCAAGCTCGATCATTTCGACATGAAACCTTCCGCCGAAATATCCGAGGCCAAGAGGCAGGAGAACTGGATTTTCATGGGCATTTCATTTACAACTGCACTTTTTGCGTTCGGGATAGCATTCAGCTTGATGCCCCCTCCAAAAAATCTTAGAAACGCGGCTTTTGTATGTTTTCTAATAGCCCTTAGTGCCTACTTCCGTTACCTGTTTAAGTACTGGGATTTCTGGCGGCACGTCCCTCCGATGAACTTTTTGCACGACAAGATCAACTGGCTGATAATGCTCGTGGGCTCGATCATCGCCGTGTCCTCTTCGTGGCCATCAGTGTTTCTGGGGCTCTGGGCGTTGTGCTATACGCTTATCTCTTGGAAAGAACGTCTCGCTATCAACGAGTACGCAGACTTAGTCCGGTATTCGCCCGGACTTGAGAAACTCCGGACGAAGAGTAAGCTTGCGCTAGTCAAGGGTGCGGTGTTTGCTATTTCGGCCGGGGTTGATGCTCTATGGGGGCGGAAAGAGTTCCGGGGAACCGTTGATTTCGAAATGTTCTTGCTCTGGTTAATCTTGACTTGGACCGGATACGCTCTGTTAAGGGATATAATCTCTAGTAAGGCGCGCTCATTGGTGACTTGAGCGATACTCACTTGCAGAGTCCAACGGATATCCTACCGCGACGAGCATCGAATTAGCTCCTAAGTCAAAAAAAAGCGCAAAACACAAGAAGTGATTGAGTAACCTCGCAACAGTTCTCCTCGCTCTCCGCCGTCGCTTTCACGTCTGACAGCTCTCGAACTCGCGTGGCATTCGTTCCTGTGGTAGAAAGTCGAAGCTCCAAATTCAAGATGCGGAGAACACACTATGCTTCACGTCGAGGTTAGATTGGTTATGCGCGGAAAGGAACTGGACCTGGACTCTATGGTAGAAGCCATCGCGCGTAAAGTTTGCGATTCTATTCACAAGGAACTCAAATTCATCCCAACTACATCGAAGGCTGCAACGATTGAACCTTTTCAAGGACTCGGCTCAGAAGCGCCGCGTCATGCTGTGTCTATTCGAGAGGCCGCTCGCCTCCTAAGCATTTCCGTCCGCACTTTACACAACTATATCGCTTTGAACACGATCCGCACAGTGCGTGTTGGGCGGCGGGTCTTGATTCCAATGAAAACTGTCAGCGATGTCGCGAGCAAAGGGATTCCATCGGGGCGGGTCCACGCATCGACCGGCAAACACTTTTAAGCGCCTGCCCGGTATTTGTTCGGGAGCAAGTTGGGAGCATCTATTGCGGCGCTTGGACAATTTCAACGCTCTATCGTGACCTTCTATTTTTCCACCAAATACTCGCGTCCTGAATTTGAGAGCAACTCAGGAGCAAAAGGTGCTATTTTTGTCTCTACGGCCGCTTCGTAAAGTGCAGAAAAGCAAGGCGGACCACGACTTAGATTTGGTCCTAATCACTCTACGAACCAGAAGGTCGGGAGTTCGACTCTCTCCGGGCGCGCCATTTCCTTAGTTATGGTTACGTTTTTCGTTTACGTGCTGCGAAGCCAGGCGAGCGGGAGATCCTACGTCG
>Ga0187875_10003841_pt1 | contig 10478 bp, 10 predicted proteins | sample June2016WEW_17_1_2_FD_132978 | JGI IMG/M metagenome (GOLD analysis project Ga0187875, IMG submission 132978) | Peatland microbial communities from SPRUCE experiment site at the Marcell Experimental Forest, Minnesota, USA - June2016WEW_17_10 | ecosystem: Environmental > Terrestrial > Soil >... | reverse complement strand
CCTGCTTGCCACATTTGGACCCTCGGAACCTCACGCGAATCTCCCTCGCCTTCTCATCTACACCCAAATCCACCACAACACTCGGGTTCCCGCCTTCGCAGCCTCTCGGTTGCGGAGTCGCTGTGTCTGCGCTGTTTCCGTCACGGCCATGCGCAGTATTCGAGTATACTGGCGCGCGCAATCCGAATTCACTTCTGGAGTGTCCCATGCACCGGCGTATCTTTCGGCACATTCAGTTCATCGTTCTGGTGCTGGCTTCGGTCTTGTGCTTCACCGCCGCTGACGATTCTTCACTCCCCGCACCGCCGGTGGCAAAGAAAGTCCCGAAAGTTACAGAGATCAACGGCCGCAAGCTGGTGGACAACTACTACTGGCTGCGGGACAAGCCGAACCCTGAGGTGAAGGCGTATCTCGTCGCGGAAAATGCATACACGGACGCGGTGATGAAGCCGACTGAGGGCTTTCAGAAGAAGCTCTACGACGAGATGCTGGGGCGCATCAAGGAGACCGATGTCGAGGTTCCGTACCGGAAGGGCGAGTACTTCTATTACTGGCGGACGGAAGCGGGGAAGCAGTACGCCATGCTCTGCCGGAAGAAGGGCAGCATGGATGCGGCAGAAGAGGTGCTGCTAGACATTAATGAGCTGGCTAAAGGACAGGCGTTCATGACGATCGCGACTTACAAGGTGAGTCCTGATGGGAACATGATGGCGTACGCTTTCGACAATACGGGATTCCGGCAGTACGTGCTGGCGGTGAAGGATCTGCAGACGGGAAAGATGCTGGTGGATCACGCGGAGCGGGTTGGGTCGGTGGTTTGGGCGAACGACAACAAGACGATTTTTTATACGCAGGAAGATGAGGTGGCCAAACGGCAGTATCGGCTTTACCGGCACACGGCGGGGACGACGGGGCATGACACGCTGGTGTACGAGGAGAAAGACGAGCGATTTGAAGTTGACGCCCGCGATACGCGGAGCCAGGCTTATGTCTTCTTGATTTCGGCGAGCCATACGACGAGCGAGGCTCGGTACATACCGGCGGATCAGCCGACGGCGGAGTTCAAGGTGATGGAGCCGCGCAAGCAGGGCGTGGAGTACTATCCCGACCACAATGGCGACTCTTTTTATATTCGCGTTAATGATACGGGACGGAATTTTAGGTTGGTGAAGGCGCCGGTCGCGGATCCGGGAAGCAAGAACTGGCAGGAAGTGGTGGCGCACGACCCCGGCGTGATGCTCGATGAGATGGATTTCTTCAAGAACTACTACGTCTTGTATGAGCGGGAGAACGGGCTACCGCAGATTCGGGTGACCGATTTGCGCAGCGGGCAGTCACGGAGGATTGAGTTTCCGGAGCCGGCGTATGCGGCCTCGTCTTACATCAACCGGGTTTATGACACGAGCGAATTCCGCTATGGGTATCAGTCAGCGATCACTCCGGAGTCGGTTTACGCCTATGACATGGAGAAGGGGACGTCGACGCTGCTGAAGCAGAAGGAAGTGCCGGGCGGGTATGATCGGGCGAGATATCGAGTCGAGCAGATATATGCGCCGGCGTCGGATGAAGTGAAGATTCCGATTTCTGTGGTGTATGGGAAGGGGAAGAAGCTCGATGGGAAAGGGGCGCTGTTTTTGTATGGGTACGGGTCCTATGGGATCTCGATCGACATATTTTTCGATCCGAACATCTTCAGTATGGTGGATCGGGGAGTCGTGGTGGCGGTAGCGCACATTCGCGGCGGTGGCGAGATGGGAAAGGCCTGGCACGATGCGGGGCGCATGATGCACAAGAAGACGACGTTTACGGATTTTATCGCGTGTGCCGAGTATCTGCTGGGGCACGGGTATGGGTCGAAGGATCGGCTAGCGATCGAAGGGGAGAGCGCGGGCGGGTTGCTGATGGGCACCGTGCTGAATATGCGTCCGGATTTGTTCGAAGCGGCGCTGGTGGGTGTACCGTTTGTGGATGTGATGAATACGATGCTCGACGAATCGCTGCCGCTGACAGTGGGCGAGTTTGAGGAATGGGGAAATCCCAAAGAGAGAGCGGCGTTTGATTACATGATGACGTATTCGCCTTATGACAATATCGCGGCAAAGGCGTATCCGAACATGCTGGTGAAGACGTCGTTCAACGACAGCCAGGTGATGTACTGGGAACCGGCAAAGTATGTAGCTAAGATGCGAGCCTTGAGAACGGACCACAATGTTCTGATCTTGAAGACCAACCTCAGCCCCGCCGGGCACGGCGGCACGTCAGGGCGCTACGACCGGCTGAAAGAAGATGCGTTTGACTATGCATTTCTTTTGACGCAGATGGGGATTGAGAATTGAAGACTCTCTAACCAAAACCCTAGCCACCACAAAGGGGAGCCAAGCCCCTCTGCATCGGACTATGTGTCGACTCTCAACCGTTGTTAACAGGCGTGGCTGTTGAAAAACTCTTTCCCAGGAAAATGCTCGGAAAAACTTTGCGCTAGGATGCCTTACATGTTTGCAAAGCTCCGGGAGGTCTTCCGACAGTATGTCAGCTGGCCCGTCAAGATTGTGATTGAGAAAATCAATCCGATTCTGCGCGGTTGTGTGAACTAGGAGGACATTCCGTGACATTTACGCGCATTGGCTTGATCGGGATGGCAGCCGTTTTTTCCTCTTCTATGGCCTACGCTCAACAGCAGCTCCCTGCGAAGCCAGATCCGGTGCTCGATGTCAGCTCGATGGATCGGAGTGTAGATCCATGCGCGGATTTCTACACCTACTCCTGCGGGGGCTGGATGAAGAAGAATCCCATTCCACTGGATCAACCCAGCTGGGCCTGGTCGGACAAAATGCAAGATGAAAACACGACGCGACTGCGAGGAATTCTTGAGGAAGCAGCTGCGGGCGGAGCCAGACGCAATGCTGCGACGCAGAAGATAGGCGACTACTAAGCTTCCTGCATGGACGAAAAGGCGGTCGAGGCGGCCGGCATCAAACCGATGCATCCTTATTTGGAAGCGATTGAAGGGCTGAGCACGAAGTCAGGCTTGGCCCGGTTAGCGGCCGATGCGGCATATACGTCTGGTTCTCCGTGGTCTGATGGGAGATAGCAATCAGCTTAAGCAAGGTTGGGACGAAATAAAGATTGCGAAATCTCTCCATGCGACCGCAGCAAGGGAGCGCGATTATGTCGCTGTACTGGGCAGCTTCTACTCCAGCCCCGAGAAGAAGGACGAAAAGCGGGGGAAGAGGTACCTGAAAGGTATGGAACGGCTCTATCGTCGCTACCCGGACGACCACGAAGCTGCAGCCTTCTGCGCGTTTGCTTTGATGGGTTCTGACGATTCTGATCCAACCAACGCGAAACGAACCGAGGCGGCTGCGATTTTAGAAAAGCTTTTTACACTGGAGCCGAACAATCCAGGTGTGGCGCATTACCTCATCCATGCTTACGACAATCCTGAGATGGCGGAGCTGGGACTTCCAGCGGCCCGTCGCTACGCAAAGATCGCGCCATCCGCCCCTCATGCGTTGCATATGCCTTCTCACATTTTCGCGCGGCTCGGGATGTGGCAAGAAGACATTGATTCGAACCTTGCTTCCATTGCGGCTAGCCGCAACGCCGCATCCTCTCACATGGGAGATGACACCAGTTCCACGCGATGGATTTCCTCCTTTATGCGTACCTGCAGAGTGGGCAAGCAGGAAAGGCACGGGAACTGATCGAAGAGGTGAAATCGATGCCTAAAAACTTTGGGCGCAGGCTGGCCGGCGATGCCGGAGCACATAAAGCGATTCGAAACGCCGATGTGCGCCATCAGGTGTGCAAATGTCATCTGCTGCGATGTGGGACGAAAACTATAGTTATCGGCCGGCATCTCTTCTGCCGCTGCGGTCAGATTCTTGGCCTCCAGTTGAAGCCAGGCGCGCGTAGCATCGGCCACTGGACTGGACAAAGTCTTCGAATCCGGCGCCTGCGCCAGCAACGGACGGGGCAGTGACAATCAATGCGAAAATCAAAACGCTCTTCATTTTCAAAACGCTCTTCATTTAAAGTGACTCTCCTTATCAAGAAGGGCCGTAAACACGGTGAGTTCATGCCTCGCGAAGGGCAATCATCGGGTTCACTTTCGTCGCGCGCCGGGCTGGAAGGTAGCTGGCTAGAACGGCAATGGCAAACAAAAGTAGAGGCACGATCAGAAACACAGCCGGATCATGGGGGCGAACACCATAGAGCAAACTTGCCATCAACGACGCAGTGGATGCAGAAAAGACCAATCCGGCAACGATTCCCACGCCAGCAAGCACGACCCCCTTACGTAAGAAGAGTTTCAGGATCTCGGACCGCGGAGCGCCCAACGCCATCCGCAAACCGATCTCGCGCGATCTTTGGCTGACCATGTAGGCCAGCAAACCATAAATTCCGATCGCGGCCAGAAGCAGTGCCAGTCCGGCAAATCCACCCAACAGGTCGGCAGAAAAATGGCGTGAAGCCAGTGACCGATGAAGGATGTCATTCATAGAGACAACATTGAATACGGGCAAGCCGGGATCAATGCTCTGGATTTCATGCCGAATCTGTGGTTCGAGCAGGGTCGCGGGCAGAGACGTACGCAACACCACGCTCCGTCCCTTGCTGGAGTCTTGATAGGTCGAAACGTAGATGTGGGGAACGCCATCGATGTCGAGACCGTCACTCTTGATATCCTTAATAATACCCACGACGGTTATCCATGGCTCGGTAGGGTCTTTTCCGAACCGCACTTGGCGGCCCAACGGATCGCGGGTTGGCCAATACTTACGAGCGGTGCTTTCATCAATGATGGCCACCGGCTGTTTGCCGTCTTCATCGCCCCCGGTGAATGAGCGGCCGCGTAGGAGCGTCGCCTGCAACACCTTAAAATAATCGGGGCTTATCCGAATTCTCTCGGCGCGCAGATCCTGCGAGGACTCGACCGGTCTATCTTCAATCGCTAAGCCTTCAATCGCTAAGCCACCGACCGCGCCGGGGTCGCTATTGGTGGTCGGTAGAGATGAGGTGATTGCGGCGAGTTCTACTCCCGGAATTGCCTTCATGCGCCGCAGCAACTCACGATCAAAGGTGGCTCTGCGAGGAATATCGAGATACGGATCCGTCTTCGGATCGTTGGGAACCGGAAGCCAAATGTTTGCCGTGACAACGTGGGCTGGATTAAAGCCTGGATTTTCCTGCAACAGATCCCGCAGCGTACGCAGCAGCAAGCCGGCTCCCACCATCAGTATGACGGCAAATGCCAGTTCAGAGACGATTAGAACATCCCGCAATCGGCCGGTCCTAGTGCTGTAGCCGGACCCGCGACCGCCTTCGCGAATGGCTGCGTAGAGAGCGACTTTTGCCGAATGAAGCGCTGGAGCAAGTCCAAACACTAAGCCGGTGAGAATGGAAATCAGCAGAGCGAACGCCAACACCACCCAGTCGATTCGTACTTCGTTGAGCCGGGGAACGTTCGATGGCACAAAGCGCAGGATGAAACCCAAAGTACCAACCGCGGTTGCGATTCCCGCGGCCCCGCCGATAAGCGACAGCAGTACGGACTCGGTCAGCATCTGGCGCACCAAGCGGCCGCGGCTCGCCCCCAGCGCTAACCGCACCGCCATCTCTTGTTGTCGCCCCGAAGCGCGCGCCAAGAGGAGATTGGCAATGTTCAACGATACGATGAAAACGATTAGGATTACCGCACCCAGTAACACCAGCAGCATGGGCCGAACATTGCCCACCAAAGTTTCTTGCAATGGTTGAATCTCAATTGTCCATTGCGCCTGCGGCGGGTAATCGGTGGGAAAATCGTGCCGCAATTCGTGGGCCATGGCAGTGAGCCGCGCCTGAGCTTGCGCCAGTGTCAGGCCAGGCTTAAGTCGTCCGATTCCAGATCCTAAATCCCGGTTACCACGGATTGGCGGGGGAAAGGGATCTGCGCTGAATCCGCCGGCGCCAAACACTTCCACGTCGCCGGAAACCGTCGGTCCGGGATGGCGAAATCCGCGTGGCAGAACCCCGATAATTGTATAGGGATCATTGTCGAGCCGGAGGGTACGGCCGAGAACGTTCGGATCGGCGCCATAGGCACGGCGCCATAGGCCGTCGCTGATCACGACCACTGAAGAGAAACCGAGCGTGAAGTCCTGAGGACCAAACAACCGTCCAATTTGCGGGGTCGCACCCAGCATGGAAAAGTAGCTGAAACTGCCACTGACCCCCTCGATACGCTCGGGCTGTTTGGCGCCGGTCAAAATGTCGCTACCCTCTAAGATCGGGGTCACATCTTCAAATACGCCCGCTCGCGTCTGCAGGTCATCCATTTCGGGCTTGGAAAACGTAACGTCCCGCAATCCTACGCCGGGCTCGTTAAAGAAGATTCTTACCAAACGATCCGCGTCGCGGTAGGGCAGAGAACGCAGCAACACGGCATTCACGATGCTGAAAATGGCCGTGTTGGCTCCCACGCCCAGAGCCAGAGTCAAAATCGCAACCGCGGTGAAACCTGGATTCTTGCGCAACAATCTCAATCCATGACGCATGTCCGAACCTAGTTCACCCCACCAGCGCACGCCCACGGATGCCCGCACGGCATCTTTGTGAGACTCGATTCCGCCGAACTCAATCCTCGCCTGTCGCATCGCTTCTTGCTGGGAAAGGCCTTTGCGAACCAGGTCCGCAGCGTAACTCTGAAGGTGGAAATGCACCTCTGTTTCCATTTCACTTTCAAGACGTTGTCCCTTGACCATCCACTTCAACCAAGAAAGGAATCGAGTCAGAAGATTCATATCTGCTCCGAGGTGGTGCGCAGGATACTGGCGATCAACGATGCCATGCGGTTCCACTTTTCGGTTTCCGAATGGAGTTGGCGCCGCCCGGCTGCAGTCAGGTTGTAGAACTTCGCCTTGCGTTTGTTCTCCGATTCCCCCCACTCGCTGGCGATCCAACCCTGATGTTCCAGCCGATAGAGCGCTGGATATAACGAGCCCTGCTGGATCTCCAGCTGTTCGCCAGAGATCTGCTGAATGCGCAGCAGAACCCCGTAACCATGCAATGGGCCAAGCGAGACGGCTTTGAGAATAAGCATGTCCAGCGTGCCCTGCAGCAAATCAATTTGTTTGCCCACGACCTCTCCTTGTTTGTCTAGGGGAGGTTTAACAAAACTCACCTAGATAGTCAAGGAGAGAGTATTTTTGCGGAAAGATTCCCCCGAGTGACGAGCTACTCTTACCTAACCCGGTAAGGAAGGTTTGCCGACAACCCAATCGGAATTGCCCCTTCAGAAGGGCCACAGCCCAAAGACTTCGAGCATTGGCTTTTGCTTGCCTTGTATCAGCGTCGCCGCTGTTTGGGCTGGGGTGAAATGTCCCTGAGGAATATCGTGTGCATCCGCGAGAAAAAAGCTGGCCATCGCAAGCACGGTCATAGCCTGGCGTAAATCTGCAGGTGAAACCTTGTCGAGAGTATCTTCGGCCGAATGCGCCTGCTCGAAATAACCGGGCGCCCGTACCAGCGGAGCGATACCCGGCAATCCGGCCAGCGTAAAGGCATACGCATCCGTCATGAAAAGCCACCCGTCGTTTGGAGGCTCAAGGTGCAGGTCGGGAGTCAGTTCGTTGAAGTCCCTAAGCAGCGGCACCAGCTCCGAGTGCCCTGCAGTTGGAAGCTGCACAATAGGACCTGCGCCCCAGTCCAGCGCAAAACCCGCAACAATGTTGTCGAGTTCCGTAGCGTGTTGACGTACATAAGCACGCGAACCGAGCAGTCCTTCTTCTTCGCCTGTAAAAAGCACGAAGCGGAGTGTGCGTGCCGGGCGCAAGCCAGTCCGCACCAGTGCTTGTGCAGCCCCGAGAACGGCAGCAGCCCCGAAGCCGTCATCCGTCGCACCTGTTCCCAGATCCCATGAATCCAGGTGTGCGCTGACTAGCAGTATTTGTTCCGGATGAACTGCTCCCTCAATCTCTCCGACAATGTTCTCCGCTGGAACAGGTCCCTCAGAAAAGCTGTTTTCCACGTTAATGTCTATGCTCACCGGATGGTTCTGCAGTAATAAACGCTCGATCAGCCTCTGAGGTTCAACAGGCAGGTCGACGGCCGGAATTAAGTTGGTATCAATCGTCTCGGGCAGCGCTACCACTAGCGGTTCGGCGTGAACAATACCGTCGCCGGGCCTGGTATCGTGACGAAGCACTACGACGGCATGCGCGGTACTGGCCGCTCGCAGCAGCGGCAAGAGCTGCGAGTAGGCCCGCATTGGCTTGTCAGCATCGGAACCGATAATTAGTGCTTTGCCGCTCCAGTTTGAAGCCTGCGACTCAACCAGGGAATTAAGGTGTTCGGCAACATCATTCGCGTGTAAAAGTACCACCTGCACTGGCCCACTATGCGTCGGCGTCGATCCGGTCCAACCGTAGGCAGCAATCGGAATCGGTATCCGGAAGGGTGTGACCAGCGAAGCCGTTGCGGGTCCACGATGCCAACCTCGCGGCAAAGTCCATCCTTCGGTGTGCACCTGCTGCAGGCCAATCTTGCGCATGTATTCCAACACCTGCCGCTCCGCTGCTTGCGCAGCGATACCGCCGGTAAGACGGGGGCCGATTTCATCACAGAGCTGTTCCAGTTCAGGCATGGGATCAGTTTGCTCCGCGGCGCGGTGAACCATATCCATGCGGAGCGCCATGGGCGATAGAGGAGCGGACGCAGGCGCTGCTTGACCAAAGGCACATCCAGAAATCAAGAGTCCTACAAACGGGATCTTGGCCAGCGGTCTCATGTTCAACAGCTTACATACCGGTGCAGCCTTACATCCAGTGCGCAGCTTTTCTATGGGACTGCGCGAAGATTCCCGTGCTTGGGGTTCCGGTTACCACCTCTATGCTCGAATAGGTATCCGGCACCCCAAAACATTGGGCCCGAGTCACGAGCAACTCTTAACTAATCCGGTAAGGGAAGAGTCGCCGACAATCCACGAGACCTACGAGTTGTTCTGCCCTTCCATAGTGTAGGCACCAAGCCGCAACGATATCCAAAAGCCTCCGTGCGTCTACAGACTGGCATCGCGAGGCACCTTCGTAGACGGAACGCATCGCAGGCTCCCTCTTTTTTGTTACTTTCGATCTCGGTGGGCAGTTGGTCTTCTTGCCTGGTCATACACCTCGCGGATGGCGTTGATCACCGTGTCCGGCTCGTCGAACTGGATGTATTCCGAGCTATTGCGGGCAAGGATTTGTTTAGAGTTCGAAGACAGTGAGAGCCAGCGCGCCTGGTCCAGCGTAGTCTCCTGCTCATATTTGAGGTGCTCCGGCGTGTCCGGGGGCTTCCTCTCCAAGTGGCCCACGCCGTGGTTTCCGGAGGTGAGCGCGCGGATGGGCCGGGAGCCGAATGAGCGGTGGTGTTGTTGCAGATAGACTTCGTCCGACGCTGTTTGTTCCATTTCCGAAGCATAAGCGTCGTACATCGCGACTTTGGTTTGCGCGATTTCAAATAGTTTAGCGTTCAGTTCTGGAGACCACTCCGCCTCTGGCAAACCCCGAAAAACTGCTGGGCACAGGTGTGTTGCGGCTGTCCGGGACGTGACCGCAAGGCCGGCAGCGGCTTGTGCTCGGCAATCGCGTTACGACAGTCGCGCAAGTCCGAGGGAATCCCAGCGTGTTGTCGATGTGCCTCTTCTCGCATCGCCTTCGGTTCGAGGTCGTCGGGATCGGCGTCATCCAAGACCAGCCCCGCAACCTCATGCATGTACAGGTCCGCAAACGTGCGCACGTTGTCGCCGCCGAAGGCGTTCCCCACCAAAATATAGGGCCCGGGGATGCCGGCACGATGCAGTGCGGAGCGTAGCTCCTTGGCGATGCGCACGCTGGTACGCGGCATGGGACCCGGATCGCTAAATCCAGCCCCGGCACGGTCATAGCTGCACGCGCGTGTCCACTTTGCGATCCGTGGCTGCACCGTTGACCACGCCGGCGCCCAGTCTTCCCATCCTGAATCGAAAACAACTGTGGGCGACCCACTCCCCATGCAGTAGAGATTCAGCCGAAATCCACCCACGTCAACGAGCTGGCCGGGGCGCGCGCAAACGATGTCCGCCGGAGCGCTGCCGCTGCTCGCTACTTGCTGGCCGGAGAACGCGACTGCCGAGATGAGGACTGCTAACAGCAGGCAGGTTCGTGATTGCTTCATTTTGCCGGCTCCTCTGGAGGAGATTCGAACCGAGTTCGAGGCCCGGTGTTTTCACCGCACGTTAGCAGTGATGGCAGTAGAAAACACACGGGAACGACAGAGGGAAGAAGAGTACCCCTTGCTCGGCGCGTTACGCATCCTGGGACCTTTGCGTTTCTGCCTTTTTGAAGGCAGGTACTTAGCCTGCTTAATTCATATTTGAAGACAACAAAGGCCTCCTCTGTTACAAACATGTTGACAAGACAATGTTTGCAGCAACAAAAGAGGCCTCTGAATGTCTGAAGATAGCACAACACAGTGTT
>Ga0187875_10003837_pt1 | contig 10483 bp, 9 predicted proteins | sample June2016WEW_17_1_2_FD_132978 | JGI IMG/M metagenome (GOLD analysis project Ga0187875, IMG submission 132978) | Peatland microbial communities from SPRUCE experiment site at the Marcell Experimental Forest, Minnesota, USA - June2016WEW_17_10 | ecosystem: Environmental > Terrestrial > Soil >... | reverse complement strand
AGCAAGATGACAAAATCATTAAAACCATAATTGGAGTAAATTTTCATGATGTGCCACAGAATCGGCTTGCCGCCAATCTCCACCATGGGTTTAGGCCGAATATCGGTCTCTTCCGACAGCCTCGTGCCATAACCACCGGCAAGGAGTAGAACTTTCACTGATTAGTCTCCTTGAAGTTCAGCATCTCTAATACAGTAACGAGCGGGCGCTTCCTTACTTGTGCATGAATTGAACCTATATACTCACCCAAAAAGCCCAGAAAAAACATCTGAACACCGCCAAAGAAAAATACGGCGACAATAATTGTGGTAATTCCTGGTGCGGCCAGACGCCCAAGAATAAGATTTATAGTTAATTGGACTAAAGTATACAGAAAGCTTAAAGCAGATATACACAGACCTATAAGCATCCCGATACGAGTTGGAGCGTTGCTAAATGATATCAACCCGTTTAATCCCTGATCGATCAGATGGTACAATCGATTCTTGGACATTCCTTTCTTCCTTCTCTTCCATGTATAAGGAATTCCAATGGCTTTGAAACCACAACTTGCGACCATCCCACGGATATAGGGGTAGTGATCGTCAAACTGCATAAGTGAATCGAGTACTTTTCTGTCAATGAACTGAAACTCGCCTGCATACAGAGGTATTTCGATATCGGCAAACCTGTTTACCAAATTGTAATAAAAGCGCCGCACGAGACGCATTATGGCGCCCTCTTCGCGGTTAGCACGGATCCCGTACACGACATGAAATCCTTCTTCCCACTTTTGGACAAATTGGACAAGCATTTCCGGAGGATCTTGGAGGTCTGCGGCAAGCATTACCAGAGCGCCGTCCCCCGTAGCATGCCGAAGGCCGTTGAAGGTCGACCGGAACGGCCCATAATTTCGGGCGTTCAATATGACTTTGACCTGCTTGTCTTCGGCGGCTATTTTCCGAAGCAGCTCCGGCGTACCGTCCGTGGATGCATTGTCACAGAAAATATGCTCGCGTTCGTAATCGCATAATTTATCCTGAAACAGCACTTTTACCGCTTTATAGCAGTCCTGAACATTTAGTTCCTCATTGAAAGTGGGAGTGATAATACTTATTCGCCTGCTACTCATTGCAACGACCTCATTTTAAAAACGAAATCCCTCTGCATGGCATATGACAATATCACTAGGACAGGTGTAAGAAATGCTTGCGCAAGATAAGAGTTAATGGATGATTTCAACATTAACCATATAAGTATGACATTAAGTAAATAAATAATCGCATAAATTCCAAAATATCTGAAAATCAAGTTATTTCGACTATTATTAAAAACAAGGGTGCCAGTCGTTTTGAAGTTAAAGAATACTCCCGAAATGGTTGAAATCAAAATAGCCAAATCAAAGCGCAACCCCAGAAAAATCAGTAACGCATAGAGCGAGTAACCAAATGCCGTATTTAAGATTCCAACAAGGATGAAACGCATAAACCGTTTGCTAATCATTTATCAATCCCAAAGTCTCTCCAAATTGCTGGATGATTGCAAGCCGGGCAGCCCTGTTCGTTTCCGATTCACAAGGGAAGAACGGCCGGCCATTTCCAGCACTATGGGTATGAGCTCATCTACCGAAACTACACTCAGCAGAAGCGAACCTTCCGGCCGCAGACTGGGCTGAATGCTGCTGAGTACGCCGGCCAGGTCGTCCAGGTGTTCAAGAGAACGGTCAGCGAAAGCGGAGGCGAAAGTTTCCGGAGGGAAGGGCAACCGATTTGCACGGGTGGTATGGACTGCGCGATATATGCCGGTCTGCCTTGCCGAATTGGCCACGCCAGGAACCATGTCTACACCGATGACATCTTGAACCGCCGGTCAAACCAACCGAAAAAAATATCCATCTCCGCACCCGACATCCAGGACAGGTTCAGGCAGCGTAAAACTGTAGCAAGCTGCATATTCCCATGCACGCCATATATCAGTATTGGCTACATAGTGCAAGCTGAATAATCGTAACCGTTCGCCTTCAGGCAACTTGGATTTCGCCTGCGCAAGGCAGGACCTAAAATCGCTCATAAATAAGTTGGAAAAAAAGAAAACTTATCGTACCTTTCCGAATGTCCATGGACCCTTTGAGAAGCGCAAGGCCGATGTTGCACCTTTTTCAGCAGCATGTCTCAAGGATATTTGCCTCGGCATTCCTCCGCGGACCGGATGAAGGCGCAACAGAGGAAGGCGGGCACCGCGACAGCAATTTATCATCGCATCGAGTCCTTAGAAAATTCGCTTACCTCCTGAGCGCTTACTGGTTCAGAGAAGGGTTGCAGGCCCTCTTTGTGATTTCGCTCGCCAGGCGCAACACGACCACCTACGGCGAATTCATGCTGGCCCTGAGCGTGGGGCAGATCCTTCTGTTCGTGGCTGAATTCGGGTTGAACCAGCACCTGGTGCCTCTTTTGACGCGTAAAGAGAATGAACAGGGCGACATTCTGGTTCAAGTGAGCATGCTGAAGGGTATGCTTTTAGCCTGTGGATGTCTCGGCATGCTTTTTTTCGTTCACTGGCAGGGCTATTCGCACGGCCTGAAGATGCTGGTTTTTGTACTTGGGGTTGGGGTCGGAATGGAGGCCCTGGCGAGTTCCTTTTTCGTTGCCTTCCAGGTGGAGGACCATCAGGATCTGGAAGGAAAGATCAAGGCCATGGGCGCAACCTTGGGGTTCGGCTACGGTCTGTCCCTGCTTTTCCTCGGGGCGGCCCCTTTGATCGTCGCATTTTACAAGATCGTCGAAACCGCAGCAAACCTGGCCGGAGTGCTGTTCACGTCTGCAAAAAGAGCCAGCCTGCATTTTCGCCTGCCCCGAATCAGCCATATCTGGGCAACAGGGCGGGGAAGCATCGCTTTAACCCTTATGGCGATTGCGGCCATTGTGTACAACAAGGCAAACATCTTCTTCCTCCAGCGGTTCGGAGGTCCAACCCATGTCGCCCAGTATAGCGTAACCTGGGAAATGGTGGACGGAATTTCAACCCTTACAGTAACCTTGCTGCTGAAAAACATCCTGTTTCCACTATTCGTCAAACTCTGGGAAACCGACCGCGTTGAACTGGCCCGCCTCGTTCGCAATTCGACAGAATGGCTGCTCGCTGCCGCATTGCCGATTATGTTCGTCCTGTTCATAGAAAGCGACAGGATCATCGCTCTGATATACGGCCCCGCTTACGGCGACGCCGTCTGGATGCAGAAATACCTCGTGCCTACCATTGTCATCGGGTTCCTGCACAACCTTGCCGCCTATCTCATGATCAGCATGAAGCACGAACTCTTGTTGTTGTCTTTTTACCTGGGCGGACTTGTTTTCAACATTATATGCTGCGCGGTGTTCATCCCTGCAAATCCCCTGCTGGGGAGCGTTGTTGCAATAGTTTTGACCAAAGCGGTTGTTGCCGCAGCCACTGTTTCCACCTGTCAGTTGCGCTTCGGGTTGATTTCAAAAACGGCCCCGTTCCACCTTATCTCCACAGCCGCCCTGGGCGCAATCCTCTATCTTCTTTCGCGAATTTACCTGTTCAGAGAGGCCTCAGAAATCCTGGCCCTGCTTCCCGTGCTGACCCTGGCATGCTACAGGTGGCGTGAGTTCAACAAATCGCGCAGGGTCCACCTCTGCCCACGGTAAATTTGTTCTCCTTCGTGCCGTTGGTAGCGCTGCCTTCCACGGCGGCGCTTGGTGGATTTAGTTTTAGAAAAAAACATAGGACGGAATTCGATTGGAAATCTTTTTTTTGCTCTCACTCGCACTGGGGCTTCTCCTGCCTTACGGGATCTACTTTCTGGGCAAGGTCCATGTGCGCGGGGGGTTTGCCGGGCAGGCTCAAAGCACTGAGGCCGCCACGCCCAATCCGTCTCATTGCGCCCCCCGGGTTGGTGTAATTATTCCTCTGACCGGCAATACTCCTGTAATGGAAGCCTGCCTGCAATCGCTCCTCGATCAGTCCTATCCCAATTATGAGGCGATTTTTGTCACCTGCAACAGTAATGACCCTGCCGTGCAGATTGTAAGCCGTGTGATTCAAACAAAAAGAAATGCGCGTCACATAGTGAGCGGGGCTGCGTCCCGGTGCAGCCAGAAAAATCATAACCTGCTGGCAGGCCTGGCTGATTTGGATTCGTCAATTGAAATACTGGTCTTTTGCGACAGCACGCACTGGGCCCCGCAACGCTTTCTTGCAGACCTCGTAAGCCCCATTGTCTCAGGCAAAGCGGTTATGACCACCGGATTTCACCGCGTCGTTCCCGGAGATTGCCGATTGCCGACCCTGGGGATGCTCGTGTCGGTTATGGCCATTCATCTGCTGCAGGCAATAGAATCCATTACACAGCCATGGGGAGGTGCGACGGCCATAAGCAGGAGGAGTTTCGAAGAAAACAGGATAAGCGCCCTTTGGGATGAAAATGTGGTGGATGACGTGTCGATGTACACACTTCTGGCGAAAGCCGGAATCAGGGTTCGGCCTGTTTCTTCAGCCTGCCTGCTAACGCCGGTTGGCGGCCTGACCTTTCGAGCCTGGCATAAATGGCTAAAAAGACAGCTTTTTTTCCTAAAGGTCTGCCAACCGGCCACCTGGGTTGCCTCGGCTATTGTGGCGTACCTTCTTTGCGCACCTTTTCTGGCAGGCATCGCTTGTGCAGCCGGAATTATGGGGTTCGCCCCCAAGTACATGACCGTTGCCGGATGCTCATTCCTGGCAGCCTTTTGGGCCATAGGCATGAAATGGCGAACCCTCATTCATGAAGATATTCCGATATGGAGATGGATACCGGCCGTCTTAGCCGCCAATTCCATGGCCGTGCTGTGCTATGCCGGCACATGGTTCAGCAATTGGCTTTCGTGGCGGGGCATCTCATACCGGGTGACATGGGGCGGGAAGGTCAAGGAAATCATTCGGAACAGAGTGATTGCGGACCGGTAGATTATGGTACGAAAGTTAATTATCAATGCTGACGATTTCGGATTGACCAGAGGGATCAATCTTGCCATATCCGAATGCGCAGAAGTGGGCGTACTTCAAAGCGCCACCTTGATGCCCAACGGTGAAGCTTTTGATGACGCGGTAAAAACGGCAAAAGGGCGGGAGGGTTTCGAGACGGGAATTCATTTCGCCCTTTCTGATCTTAAGCCGCTGTTGCCAGCAGACAAACTGCAGGGCCTCGTGGGCCCGGACGGTTTTCTGCCTTCGAGCCCCGGCGAGTTGCTGAAGAAAATAGCGGGGCGAAAGAATCTGAGGGATGCAATCAGAAAAGAGCTTTTTTCCCAGGCGGAAAAAGTTTTTGATTGCGGAATCAGCGTAACGCATTTCGATAGCCATAAGCATATTCATATTATCCCGGTTGTTCTCGATATTATTATCGAAATAGCGGAACGTTTTTCGGTCAAGGCAATGCGTGATCCTTTCGAAGCCGAGGGTGCGTGGAGGTTTTTCCATGACCTGGAAAAAGGCGAACGGACCAAATTCGTAAAGCAGTATGCTATGACTCACGGATCTATTATTGCTCGGCCGCATTTCAGGTCGCGAATTCGGAAGGCCGGAATTCAAACGCCTGCCGGTCTATATGGGATTTCCGCCTCCGGGTTCATCAACGAAAAAATAATTCGGCGAATCTGTGGAATGCTCAAGCCAGGAGTAAGCGAGCTTATGACACATCCCGGGATTGTGGACGCGGACCTTGAACGCTGCAAAACACGGCTCCTCGGTTCTCGCGCAAGGGAAAAAGGTCTCCTCATTTCCGCAAGTGTCAAAGAACTGTTCGAAAGACATGACATAATACTCAGCCATTTCGGAGAGTTTAATCAGTGAGCGACTCAGGAGTAAACAGGCCGGACTACATGTCACCTGAACGCAAATTGGTTTCAGATGATGGTTGGTTGCCTGTAGTGAAGCCAGAGCTGCAGATTCAGCAGGGTCCAGATCTCTTTGCGGCGGTCCGCCCTTCCTGACGAATGCTCCTCGATCAGCCGCCTGACCGCGGCCGGCTTAAACAACCCCTGCCGCTTGAGCCAATTTTCTCCGAGGTACTCTTCCAGCAGGGGACGGAGCGGCCCTTGCAGCCATAAGGCGGTCGGGATGAGAAAACCTCTTTTGGGCCGATGGACCACACGACGGGGCAAAATTCCGCTAAAAGCCCGCTTCAGCAAGTATTTCCTTCTTCCATTTCTTATTTTCAGCCGGTAGGGCAACCGCGAGACGAACTCCACCAGGTCGGTATCCAGGAAAGGCGCCCGGACCTCGAGGGAATGCATCATCGAACATCGGTCCACTTTGACGAGAATGTCGTCCAGAAGATACTGCCGGGCGAAAAAATAGAAAAGCCCGCCGATAGGGTCCCTGGCCGAATACCGCTCAAAGACAGCCCTGGTTTCTCCGTAGAGTCCATCCAAATCTGGAGCCGTATATGGCGGGTCCTCCCAGATCGACTCCTGCACCTCCGGCGAAAAAGCGCCGAGCCAGAGCTGGGTGCGCAGCCACCTGGGGGCCGCGATTCCCAGGAGGAATTTCTCCACTACGTTTCTCAGGCTGACATATCCGGTGGACATGGGCAGAAGCCGGCTTACGGGCTCGATAAATCCCTGTCTCAGCAGTCGAGGAAGCCTTTTGTAATATTCTGCCAGCATGAAGCCCGGAAAGTACTCGTAGCCCGCAAAGAGTTCATCTCCGCCATCTCCCCCCAGTGCAACCGTCACAGTTCGGCGTGTGAGCTGCGATAAAAGATATGTTGGCACGACGGAAGGATCGGCCATGGGTTCGTCCTGGCGGCTTATGATGCCGGGCAGAAGATCGACGGCCTGAATTGCGCTCAGGATATGTTCGTGGTGGTCTGTTCCGAAACGCCGCGCAACCAGTCGTGCATAGGGGGATTCATCGTAAGTCGATTCCTTGAAGCCTATGCTGAAGGTTTTGACTTCCCGGGGCAAAACCTGTTTCGACATCAGGGCCACAATGGTAGAGGAATCGATGCCGCCGCTCAGGAATACTCCGAGGGGCACGTCACTGACCAACCGGCGCTTCACTGCCCTGGCGGCGAGATATCTCAGTCGCTCGCAGCACTCATCTATCGAGAGCTTGTGCTCCGCATCGGGCAGAGGAAGATCCCAGTACTGGGTTGTCCTCATCCGGCCCTCTGCAAAAATCAGGTGATGACCCGGCCTGAGTTTGAAAACCTCATGATATATGCTTTCAGGAGTTGGAATATATTCGTAGGCGAGGAACCGTGAGATGCTCTCCCTTTTCGTTTCCAGCTTCAGGAACGGAAGCCGGGAGAAAGCGGATAACTCCGAAGCAAATGCGAAAACCCCCTTTTGCAGCGTGTAATAGAATGGCTTTTTGCCCATTCGGTCACGGGCGGCAAAAAGGGTCCGGGCCTTCCGATCCCAGATTGCAAAAGCAAACATTCCCTCCAGAAGACTTAGACAGGCGGGGCCTGCATCAAGATAGGCACCGAGGAGCACTTCGGTATCCGAATGGGTCCTGAACCGGAAACCCTTTCTTTCCAGCCTCTCACGCACTTCGGCAAAGTTGTAGATTTCTCCGTTAAAGACTATAACCGCCCGCTCATCCCAATCCAGCATGGGCTGGGTCCCGCCTTCGAGGTCGATTATGCTCAGCCGCCTGTGCCCCAATGCCACGGTCCCGTCAATCCAGACTCCGGCCCCGTCGGGACCGCGATGGGAGAGTGTTTCCGCCATGGAGTCGATCCAAGACTGCTGCTGCTCCTCAGATGCAGCCGCATTAACGAATCCGGCTATTCCGCACATTTGATCCCGGCAACCTGTTGTTGTACGTCGATGAAGGCCGTTCCACCGGTCACGACATTACTATAGAGATCGAATACATTCTTGTGGTTTTTTTCCGGATCGAACAGTTCCAGGATCAGGCGTTGCCCTTTTTCGGCCATTTTAAGCGCGGTTTCCCTGTTGCCGAGCACTGTACGGATTGCTTTTGCCAGAGCTGGAGGGTCCCTCTGTTGAACCAGCAGTCCAGTCTCCCCATTACGAATGACCTCGCTTACCCCTGAAACATCGGACGCCACCACGGGCAACCTGTGAAGCAGGGCCTCCATTATCACTGTCGGAATTCCGTCCCGATCTCCTGTGGAATGAACGATACTCGGCATCACAAACACATCCGATGAATAGAACAGATCGGAAATGCGATCGTGTGGAACGAACCCTGGAAAGGTTACCCTGTGAGTGAGGCCAAGCTTTCGCACCAGGTATCTGAGCTGGAATCGCCTCGGACCCGCGCCGGCCAGTGTGAGATGAAAATCGAGGCCCTCCTTTTCCAGCAATTTTGCCGCCCGGAGGAGCACATCAAAGCCTTTTGTTCGCACGAACCGGGCAACCCCCAATATCTTACAGGGAGCACACATGCTGACGGGAGCTTCCCGGTGAGTTTTCAAAAGGAGCCCGTTATAAGTGAGCAGGAATTTGCTCGTATTTCCACCTGCAAAGCCTGCCAGGTAGCCGATATTCGTTTTCGTCTCGGTCCTTACGAAAAGAGCATCATGAATCTTTTCCGCTAGCGCGCCGTCAGGGGGATAAATGTCACCGGCCCGTGCCGTAAAACTGAACGGAATCCCGGTCAGCCTGGAAGCAACCCAGGCGGCTGTGGCCGGTCCGTTGGCCCAGGGCGCATGAATGTGTTCAATACCCGATTTCTCAAACAGTCTAGCAAGTCTGAATCCGCAAAGAAAAGCCCAGAGATTTTCGCCGGTCTGTTCCAGGCAACTCCACCTTCGGAATGGAACCAGGCGAAGAAGCGATCGGGTTGTGGACGGATCTTTCCTGAACCAGTATGCGAAATCTGCCGGGATGCCTTTGAGGGCACTAAGCCCTAGCCTCGCCACATCTGCCGACTCCTCGAGCATTTCGGGTGAGAGCCAGCGGGTAAGTTTTCCGTATAAAGTATAGACTTTCAGGGGAAGTCCCCTTCTCCGTAGATTGATTACCTCGCTGAAGACGAACGTTTCCGAAGGCTCCGGAAACCAGTGGAGAATGTATGCGACTTTCGGAAGATGAAGATCCAAGAAGTTGTTCGCTCCTTATAACTGCGGTTGCCAGGACCCGGGATTTGGAATATATACCGATGCACCCGGCCAACCAAAACAATCCGGCCCACTTCGGGCAACTTGCGGTGACCCCGCAGCCGGAAAGTAAGGGAAAAGGAAATGGCAAGAATTCTCTATGGGGTGCACGGCACCTGCAACGGTCACGCAATTCGAGCCCTGACCATCGCACGCCACTATCCCGAGCACGAATTCATGTTTGTCAGCCACGACAGGGGGGCAGCTCTTCTGAAAGGTGAATTCCCGGTGGCTTGGTTCCCCAATCCGGACACGCGATTTCGTGCGCACCGGGTTGATACCTTTTCCACTGTCGTCAGCAATCTGAGGTTTTTCTATCAGCAAAAAAAACTGATGAGCTCGGTCCTGAGGCTGATCGATGAATTTCAGCCGGACGTGGCCATAAGCGACTATGAATTCCTCTTGCCTAGAGCCAGCCGCCATGTCGGTTTACCGTGCCTGTCCCTTGACCATCAGCACATTATAAGCCTATGCTCTTATCCCATACCATCCAGCCAGATATTCAGTTATTTTGCAACTGGTTCGGCTGTCCGTCATCTCTTCAGCAATGCTTCCGACTACATGGTGATTTCATTTTTCCGTGCGCCGCTCAAGTACAAAAATGTTAAGCTCACACCTCCCCTGCTGCGGGAAAGCGTACTTGAGATAGAGCCCCGGTGCGGGGAGCATATAGTGGCTTACCAGAGCACTTCCACATTCAAACAGTTTTCCCGCTTCCTTCAGATGCTCGGCAGGCCCGTCAAGGTATATGGTTTTAATTCCGACCATACCGAAGGCAAACTCCACTTCAAGAAGCACTCGGAACAGGGTTTTTTGGAAGATCTGGCTTCCTGCAGTTACGTCATTTGCGGTGGCGGCCATACCCTGATCTCTGAGGCGCTTTTTTACGGCAAACCGGTGATTTCTTTTCCTATCGCCAATTTATTCGAACAGTATCTGAATGCATTCTATATCGAAAAATCAGGCTACGGAATGAATGCTAAAGGACTCAAGACCACTCTGGACAGAATGCCGACTTTCGAGAGTCAATTAGACCAGTTCAAGGCCAATATCAAGCTGGGCAAATTCAAGGGCAACGCAGAAATCTATTCGCTGCTGGACCACTTCATCCGCGAAAAAAGCTTACAAAGGATTCAGCCGGGTTAAATTAATTTCCATTTGGAATAACAATACCGCACCACGTCCAATACTGCTGCATCTGTCTTTCACACAAATTCCCTCTTTAAAAGATACTGTCTTGCCGCTGCCAGCGGATTGAGCCGGCAACTTGACACCCGTGGCCTTTCGTGGCACAAGGGCTTGAAGTGATTTCAACCATGAGCTCTGCTGACATCCGTGGTCAGGCTGCGAATTATACTCCGATCGAGCCGGAGT
>Ga0187875_10003834_pt1 | contig 10488 bp, 5 predicted proteins | sample June2016WEW_17_1_2_FD_132978 | JGI IMG/M metagenome (GOLD analysis project Ga0187875, IMG submission 132978) | Peatland microbial communities from SPRUCE experiment site at the Marcell Experimental Forest, Minnesota, USA - June2016WEW_17_10 | ecosystem: Environmental > Terrestrial > Soil >... | reverse complement strand
AGCGCTGCTCGGCCAGGGCCGACCGGGCCGCCTTGGCGTCCGTCGCCTGACGCTGTTCGCGAGTATCGATCCGCTCGAGCTCGGCCCTTTCCGCGGCGAGGTCGTCCTGCAGCACGGCGAGCTGGGCCTCGGCCTCCACGATGCCCCGGCGCAGTTCGCGCCGGCGACGCATGAGGTCCTCATCCTGCCGCAGTTCCGCGCCGCGCTCTTGGGCTTCCTGCACGAGGCGACCGGAGCCGGTCAACACGCCCGCTGGGCCCACGTACACGTCGACGAGCTCGGCGCCGTGGTCGGTAAGCACGAACTCCCGCGCCTGGTTCGAATGGGCGCTGCCCCGCGACTTCAGCACGTACAGCAGCCGGTTGCGCTCACCGTCCGACTCGACGTTGCGCAGCAGCAGCCAGGCGTCCGCCAGCGAGGAGATGCCTGCCATGCTCGTGTCGTCCTCGGGCGCCAGCGTGGTCGCCATCGTGGTGATCCCCGCGGCCTTGAGCAGGTCGATCTGGCGGGCCAGCATCGAGGTCACCTCGGGACCGGTGGGCCCGTGGGTGAGGCTGGCGATCCCGTCAAGCACGGCGACGGCCGGCGCGAGCTCCTCGATCAGCTCGGTCAGGATCGCCAGGTGGGTCTCCAGCCCGAAGGCGGTCGGCCGGGCCGCCCACATGCGCAGCAGGCCCGCCTCGACCCAGCGCCCCAGGTCGAGCCCCACCGATCGCATGTTGCGGATGACCTGGTCGGGTGACTCCTCGAACAGGACCAGCAGCGCCCGCTCACCCCGTGCGCAGGCCGCGTTGATGAGGTGCGCGCCGAGCGTGCTCTTACCCGTCCCCATCGTCCCGCTGACCAGGATGGTCGATCCGCGGAACAGGCCGCCGGCCAGCATGTGATCAAGGCGGGCCACGCCGGTCGAGATCCGGTCCTCGGACGCGCCGTAATCAAGGGTAACCGACGTGATCGGCAGTACGACGAAGCCATGGCCCGAGATCAGGAACGGGTACTCGTTGGTTCCGTGCGCCGACCCGCGGTACTTGACTATCCGCAGACGGCGGGTGGAGACCTCCTCGTGCATCCGGTGGTCGAGAACGATCACGCAGTCAGACACGTACTCCTCGATCCCGTGCCGGGTGAGCGCGTTGCCGGTCCGCTCGCCGGTCACCATGGCGGTGACGGCGCGGTCCTCGAGCCGCCGGAACAGCCGGCCGAGCTCTGCCCGCACGATGGCCTGGCTCGGGAACGCGCCGAACAGGTGCTCAATGGTGTCGAGCACGACCCGCTTGGCCCCGATGCGCTCGATGGTGTCGTCGAGCAGGGCGAACAGCGGCTCAAAGTCGAACTCCCCCGACTCGACGATTTCCGCGGCATCCACTCGGAAGGCATGCACCACGAGCAGCCCGTCCCGCTGCAGCCCGTCGAGGTCGAATCCCAGCGAGGCAACGTTGGCGCTCACCTTGCCGGCCGACTCCTCGAAGGTGACCAGCACGCCCGGCTCGCCGTACTCCCGGGCGCCCGCGACGAGGAACTGCAACCCCAGCAGCGTCTTGCCGGATCCGGTGCCGCCCGTCACCAGGGTCGACCTGCCCCGCGGCAGCCCGCCCCCGGTGATCTCGTCCAGTCCCCGGATCCCCGTCGGGGCCTTCGGCAGCCGGGGACCCCGATCAGCCCCGTCCAGGGCTGACGTCAGATCGGTTCCGCCATGACCGGATGCCATACTTCTCCCCAAATGTCGGTTTATAGCGTCCGGCTTTCCGGCTACGGCGGGCAAGGGCCAGAAGTCCTTGCGACTCCGCTCTTCCAGGTCCCGCACCTGCCGCGTCGGCACAGGCACGGAGGTCAGGACGGCTGGGCCAGCAGCACGACGATGGAGCGGGGACTGACGGTGATGTGATCACCGGCTTCCCGTCCCGCCGCTGTGGTACTGCCGGGGACCGCTGGGTCGTAGGTATCGAGCTCGATGCGCCACGTGCCCTGGTCCCTGGTGGCGGGCAGGGCGAATTCGAGACGCTCCCACTGGGCGTTCACCAGAACCAGGAAGTCGTCATCGAGCAGCGGCGTGCCGTCAGCGGCCTGGTCGGGGTCGCCGGATCCATCCAGGTAGAGCGCGATGGCCAGGGCGCTCACGTCCGACCAGTCGGCGTCCGTCATTTCCGTACCGCCGGGGGTGAACCAGCGCAACTCAGACGCTTCGGCTTCCGTAGGGAAACGGCGGCGGCGAAACACCGGGTGTGCCTTGCGGATGGCGACAAGCCGTCTGGTGAAGTCCAGCAGCTGCGTGTCTGCCCGGGACCAGTCAACCCAGGAGATCTCGTTGTCCTGGCAGTATGCGTTGTTGTTGCCTTGCTGGGTCCGGCCCATCTCGTCCCCGCCCAGCAGCAGCGGGACGCCGAATGACAGCATCAGGGTGGCCAGCATCGCCCGGGACTGGCGCGCCCTCAGCTCGAGGATGGCCGGGTCAGCGGTCGCGCCCTCCGCCCCGCAGTTCCAGGACCGGTTATCGCTGGTCCCGTCATTGTTCGCTTCCCCGTTGGCCTGGTTGTGCTTGTCGTTGTAGGAGACAAGGTCCCGCAGCGTGAAGCCGTCGTGGACGGTAATCAGGTTCACTGACGTTGCGGGCCGGGAGCGGGAGCCCGGGTAAAGATCCGGCGACCCGCAGAAGCGGCTGGCGAACTCACCGAGGGCGACGTGCTGACTGCGCCAGAAATCGCGCATCGTGTCGCGGTATGTGCCGTTCCACTCGCACCACGGCAACGGGAGCCGGTCAAGGTCGTAGCCGTCGATCTGGCCGACCTGCGACAGATTGGCGACCAGCTTGGCCCTGGACACCACCGGATCCTGGGAGACCAGATCGAAGAACGCTGATGCGGAGCTGTCATCCTGGCGGCCGAGCGTGCTGGCGAAATCGAAACGGAAGCCGTCGACGTGCATCTCCGTCAGCCAGTAACGCAGCGAATCCATCATCAGCTGCAGCGTCACCGGATGGCCTGCGTTCAGAGAATTTCCGGTGCCCGTCGTATCGACGTAGTAGCGCGGGTCGTCGCCGTCCAGGCGGTAATACGCGGGGTTGTCCAGGCCGCGGTAGCACAATGTCGGGCCGAGGTCATTGCCCTCGCCGGTGTGGCTGAACGAGACGTCGAGCAGCACTTCGAGCCCGGCCGTGTGCAGCGCGTTGACCATCGCCTTGAACTCGCCGACCTGGCCGCCGCGCTGCCCCGCCCGAACCGCCGCCGAATAGCGCTGGTGGGGCGCGAAATAGCCAATCGTGTTGTAACCCCAGTAGTTCGTCAGCCCTTGCGCCACCTGGGACGCCCCAGAGACGCTTTCGTGAACCGGCAGCAGCTCGATGGTGGTCACGCCGAGATCGGTCAGGTGCGCGATGGCCGCTTCGTGGCCCAGGCCGGCATAGGTTCCGCGCAGTTCCGGCGGGATCTCCGGATGGCGCATGGTGAAACCCTTGACGTGCAGTTGGTAAATGATCGTGTCGGAGAGCCGGTAACGGGGCCGGGCATCCTCCCGCCAGCCGAATGCCTCGTCGGCGAGCACGAGGCTTCGTGGCACGCTGGCGGCGGAGTCCGCAGCGCTCGGCGCATCCGGGTCGCGGGCCGAGTACCCGAACACCTCCGGCCCGAACGTGAGGGTTCCGCTGAACGCCCGCGCATAGGGATCCAGCAGAAGCTTCGCCGGATTGCAGCGCAGTCCGCGGGCCGGATCGTAGGGCCCGGTGGCCCGGTACCCGTACGCCTGGCCCGCCCCTGTCCCAGGTACGGAGGCGTGCCAGAAGCCGGCATCGTGGTGCCGCAGCGGAATCTGCGTCTCTGCGCCGTTCTTGTCGAACAGGCACAGCATCATCCCGTCGGCGACGCCGGAGGCGACCGCGAAATCCGTGCCGCCGTCATGGACCGTAGCGCCCAGCGGGAACTGGCTGCCGGGGAGCGAGCCCGCGGCCTGCCCGGCTGCGGCCGTCATGGCCGGCCCTGCGGGTCGACGCCGCGGATGCGGCCCGCTGCGCCGGCGATGGTGAGGTCCGCCCGGACGTCGATTCGCTCGCTCATACGCTCCCTCGAAGTCAGTGAGATGCGAGCGGCGACCAGGCAGGGTACGGGCCGGCCAGACCGCATATCTAGCTAACGGCATGCTAACGGCACGCCGCGAATCGGGCGCAAGAGCCCTGGCCCGGCCGGTGTGACCAACTGCCTGGGCGAACTTCGCGGCGAAGGACCGCACAACCTGACAAAGAGGCTATAGCCCAGGATTCTGATCCAGCCGCGTGCTCCGGCCGACCGGGTAACACGGGCGTGCCGGTCACGCGGCAAGGAGCCGCTGTGGCGCCGGGCAGCCGGGTGATGCAGCCGGGTGATATTGCAGGTCAGGGTTGAGGCATGCTTTGACCGGTGTTAGGTTTCGCCATACCATGACTACTTGTGAGAGTGGCACCGCAGCGGCCGCGGCGCAGCATGTCAGTGGCCGTTGAGGACTACGCCAAGGCCATCTACAAGCTTCAGTCCGAAGCGGCAGTCGACACTGTCAGCACCAATGACCTGGCCAGGCATCTCGGAGTGACGGCCGCTTCGGCGTCGGAGATGCTCAGGAAACTGGACGACCTGGGTTTGGTGACCTACGTCAAGTACCGCGGGGTCCGTCTCACCGAGGCGGGGCACAGGAGCGCACTTGCCGTAGTACGGCGCCATCGCCTTCTCGAGCTCTACCTGGCTGTGGCGCTGGGCCTGTCATGGGATCAGGTTCACGATGAGGCCGAGCGGCTGGAGCACGCCCTGTCGCCGGAGCTGGAGGCGGTGATCGCCGCCAAGCTGGGCAACCCTGCCCGGGACCCCCATGGAGACCCCATCCCGACCTCGGACGGCCGGGTGGAGGAGCCGCTCGCCCGCAGCCTGTCGGCGCTCCGGCCGGGTGAGCGGGGGATCCTCGTGCGGGTATCGGATGCGGACCCGGAGATTTTGCGCCAGCTGACTCGCCTCGGCATCGCCTTGGGCCAGGAGGTGGAGGTGCTGGCCGAACGTGAGGCGGCCGGGACGCTGGCCGTCCGCGTGGCCGGGGTCACGCACGTCCTGGCGGTCAGCGTGGTCGCAGCCATGCAGGTCGAGGTAGACGGTGAGGCCTGACGAAATCCGGGCGATGACGGCTTCCGGGCCGTCTGCGTATGCCCTCGAGCGGTAAATGGCGCGGTTCTCCCAGCGTTATCTGATCTTTTCTTTGTTGACGTGCTGAGCTTTGATCTCCATAACGCCCCGTGCGTCGTTCGATGCCTGCCATGCCATTGAGGATCAGGCCGGTGCCGGTTTGGTCGTGGTGGCCGCGTTGAGCTTCCCGGGCTTGGGTCTTGAGCCGGTCAGCGTCGTCCGCGAGCGGCGGTTCCGCAGCCGGTGTTGCCTTCGCCGTTGATCGGCGGGGTAGCGCAGCAGCGCTCGCCTGGCCAGGTTTGGTGGCCTTCTTTTATGGCGACGGCGGCGATGGTGAGCGCGAAAACCTGGGCGTGGTGCAGGTTGAAGCACGCCGCCGGCGCCGACCGCTGGTCGCCGGGCAACCGCAGTCTTGGCTGGTTGACGGGAAATCTAGGCATGCCATAACCTTTTAGGCATGCCATAATCCGTGCACATGCCTGGACCGGACCTAGGTCGAAACCGGCGACCAGCAGGAGCAGCCGTGACACCACCACCGGGCCGTCCGGTTCCCCAGCTCGAGGGCGCTGGCCAGACCCTGCCGGTAAGCGGGGCGCTTGAGACCAGTGCGCTTGCGCGCCTGCTCACCCGCGGAAAGGTGCGCGCGACCCTGTACATGCTCGGCCCCGCGTTCGTCGCCTCAATCGCGTACGTCGACCCCGGCAATTTCGCCACCAACGTGCAGGGCGGCGCGGAGTTCGGCTACCTGCTGCTGTGGGTCGTGCTTGCCGCGAACCTGGTCGCCATGGTGATCCAGTACCTGTCAGCCAAGCTCGGGATCGTCACCGGCCACGACTATCCCGAAGTCGTGCGTGAGCACTTCCCGCGCGTGTTCACCTGGGGCATGTGGGTCCAGGCGGAGATCATGGCGATGTCGACCGACCTCGCCGAGTTCGTCGGCGCCGCGATCGGGCTGAACCTGCTGTTCGGCGTACCGCTGCTGGCTGCCGGGCTGATGACCGGGGTGATCGCGTTCGGGATCCTCGGGCTACAGGCCCGCGGCTTCCGCCGCTTCGAGCTCGCGATCAGCGCGCTGCTCGCGATCATCTTCGCCGGCTTTCTGTACGAGACGCTGCGGATCGGGCCGTCCGTTCACGGCTCGCTGCGCGGCCTGATCCCCGGCATCCACGGCACGAGCTATCTCTACATCGCCGTCGGTATCGTCGGCGCGACCGTGATGCCCCACGTGATCTACCTCCACTCCGCGCTGACCAAGGGCCGGATGCCATGCCGCGACGACACCGAGAAAAAACGCGTGCTGCGCTTCGAGCGCCTCGACGTGTACATCGCCCTCGGGCTCGCCGGCCTCGTCAACCTAGCCATGCTCGCCGTCGCCGCCAAGCTCTTCCACACCCCGGCCCTTTCGGGCCTGAGCACCATCCAGCAGGCAGACACCCAGATCGGGCACCTCGTCGGCGGCCTTGCCGCGCTGGCGTTCGCGGTCGCGCTACTCGCCTCCGGCGCCTCCTCCTCCAGCGTCGGCACTTACGCCGGCCAGATCGTGATGGCCGGCTTCATCAACTTCCAGATACCCCTGGCGCTGCGCCGCGCGATCACGATGATCCCCGCGCTCGCCGTACTCGCCATCGGAATCAACCCCACCAGCGTGCTCGTGCTCAGCCAGGTCGTGCTCTCCTTCGGCATCCCGCTCGCGCTGGTGCCGCTGGTCATACTCACCGGCCGCCGCGACATCATGGGAATCCACGTCAACGGCCGCACGCTCGTCATCTCCGCCTGGACCATCGCCATCGCCATCAGCCTCATGAACGTCTTCCTGATCTACCAGCAATTCTTCCTGAACTAAACCACCGCATGGCTTCCCGAACCAGCCAGCTCGCAATCACCGGCCGATCAGTCCTGAGGCCGGGCTGTACAAAGCGATTGATCTCAAGAGCGGCACAAATGCTGGCTCCTGGTGGACCTGGGCTTCCTGGCCATGCCCAGTGAGAACCACGGACCTAGCATGATCCCCTTACGTACATCGAACACACTGCCGACAGACACGCTCGAGCAGGCCGGATTGCTTACGCGCCGCCGTTCCGAGGGGGACCGCCGGCGCAGTTACCTGCGGCTGGTACCGGGCGCGCCCTGCCCGAGATCACCGGCGATGCGTTCTGGTCTGATGTGAATGTCAAGGTGATGGGCTACCTGCGGTGTGCCCGGGCGGTGGCGCCGGGCATGGTCGCGGCCGGCTGGGGCCGGATCATCAGCGTCAGGTCGCCGCAGCGGCTATTTCGTGGTTGGCCGCCACGGGTGGACGCCGTACGGCCGCATGGCTCACGTCCAGAGGCTGGCGCGCCTGTCTTCAACGCGCTTGGCCTTGTGCGTTGCCCGCGGCAGGCTGCCCGCCGGCAGGACGGCGACCCTGGCGCTCACTCCGGTCAGCGCCTTCAGCCGCTGGACGAATCGTTCTGCGAGGTCGTCATCGGGCTCGGTGGAACCATGTGCGCGCTCGAGTTCCACGGTCAGCTGATCGAGGTGCCCGAACCGCTCTACCACCAGCCGGTACTCTCCTGTGTGGCGGTCATCGCCGCGCACCAGCGCCTCGACGTCGCTCGGGAAAATGTTGATCCCCTTGATGATGAGCATGTCGTCGAGACGCCCGTGCACGCCGCGCATACGGATCGACGTCCGCCCGCAGTGGCAGGGCGCCGAAGTGAACGAGACGATGTCGCCGGTGCGGAACCGGATCATCGGCCGCGCCGACTTGCGCAGGGTGGTCAGCACCAGCTCTCCGCGCTCGCCCTCGGCGACGGGGCCGAGCGTGGCGGGGTCGAGAACCTCCACCAGGATGTGGTCCTCCGCCCAGTGCAGGCCGTCCTTCTGTTCGCACATGCCGGCGCAGGAACCGAAGATGTCCGACAGCCCGTAGTAGTCGTAGACCGATGCACCCCACAGGTCCTCGATCCGTGCCCGCGTCTCGGGGATCGAGCCGCCCGGCTCGCCGGCCACGAAGATGCGCCGCACGGCAAGGTCCCGCCGCGGATCGATGCCTTCCGCGACTGCGGTCTCGCCGAGGGACCAGGCATAGGACGGCGTGGTCCAGATCGCCGTCGCCTGGAACTGCCGGAGGATCAGCAGCAGGCGCTCGGACGGCAAGGTGCCAGCGTGAATGCTCAGGGCGCCGAGCTTCTGCGCGCCTAGCACGCACGGACCGCCGACGAACAGCGAGAAATTCAGCGAGTGGCAGTAACGGTCCGCTGGCCGCAAGCCCGATGACCAGAACTGACGTGCCTCGTAATCGATCCAGTCATCGAAATCACGGGCAGTGAAGGGGGAGGCCGTCGGCACCCCGGTCGATCCGCTCGATGCCGACAGATAGACGACGTCGCGCTCCGGGACCGCAACCAGGTCGCCGAGCGGCGGGACGGCGAGCTGCCGGTCACGCAGCACACGTTTGTCGATGAACGGGAACCGCCGCACGTCATCGAGGCTGCTGACCTGGCTGGGATGTACACCGGCGGCATCGAACGAGGCCCGGTAGTGGGGCGAGCCACGGTAAGCGTGCTGCAGATGCGCCTGCAGGAGCTTCAGTTTCATGGCGTCCCAGTCCGCGCGGGTCTGGGTTTCGAGGGTCGCGTCCCAGTAGGGTGCGTCATCGGCAGGGGTGTTCGTGGGCTGCGCTGTCATCGGCGATTTCCCTCAAGGCGAGCAACCGTGGGCGACGCCGACGCCCGGGCCAGGTCCGGGGCATTTCACAGCAGCGCCGCACGCTGCTTACGTCGGCACGCTAACGGCCGCATATGGCGCCCTGCTGGCACCGCTCACTACGTCCCCTAAGCGTGGCAGCCGATCCGCTGTAAATCAACTAAACCTACCGATTTAGTAGTTACCGCTGAACCTCCGGTGGAGCCGAGTGCCCTGAGGATTCTGGCGAGACCTCATACTGGGTCTTCGTGGACCTGGGCGGCGAGCATCCTGAGTACTTCATCGCCCCCCGCTTGTGGGTCCGTAACGATATCTGGCAGGTCGCCTCCGCATACCTCTCCTCGCACGAGAAGGAGCATGGGCATCCCCGGGAGAGCGAGCATCACGCGATTCGCGACCCCGATGTCCGCGCGGCGCAGCGCGGGAGCGTCGTTGACTCCGTCCCCGGTCATGGCAACGACCTGGCCGTTGGCACGCAGCGCGTCGGCGATGCGTAGCTTGGCTTCTGGGGAGCTGCGCGCGAAGATCACTTCACGTCCGGAGCCGAGCAGGTCGTCGAGCTGGGTTTCCGTCAGCGCGTCCAGTTCGGTGCCGGTGACGACTGTCATACCGGTGGCGCCGGTACCGATGCCGACACGTTGGGCGATGGATCGGGGCATTAGCCGAGCCGGGCGGGGACCTTGGGCCCTCCCTGGCGTCAGCGGCCCTGGGTGCGATGAAGTCATGGCTGGAAGAACAGCTCCTCTTCCGCCGCTCCTGCGTCCGCTAGCCGGCCGGCACCGCGGCGGTGGCTCGCACTTGCCGTGCTGTGCATATCGCCCGTGATTGTCCGGACTGGAACAGAATGTGACGTTGGTCCGCATTTGCCTGCCCTGAGACCCTATGCGGGCCTGCTTCCTGCCCAACTAAACGGGAAGCGAAGCTGAGAAGGTGTGAGGCGGATGACCGGGTTCTTGCACATCGACAGGGCTGTGGCGGTCAGCGTCGCGGTGGTGTGCATCGCGCTCGCGGGCGTGGTGCCGGGGGCCGCGTCGGCGGCCGGGCAGACGCCGGCGGGGGCCACCGCCGGTGTGGCGGCGGCCCGCGTGACGTCGCCCGCGTACGTGCCCGCAAAGCGCACGCTTGAGTACGGGATGCACGGCAGCGACGTTAAGGCGCTCCAGCAGCGGCTGGCGCGGCTCGAGTATTACCCGGGCGCTGCGGACGGCCAGTTCGGCTCAAACACGCTCGAAGCGGTCTGGGCGTTCCAGGAGGTACAGGGACTGAGCGCCGACGGTATCGTCGGCGCGCACACCGAGCACGCGCTGGTCAGCCCGCGCGCTCCGCAATCGCGCTATCCGCACGGCGGCGCGCTGCGGGTGGAAGTGAATCTGCGGCTGCGGGTGCTGCTGCTCTACCGGAACAACAAGCTGGCGCTGGTCAGCCACGTGTCCTCCGGCGGCGGATATTACTACTGCAGTGACGGCTCCTGTGCTTACGCCATCACGCCGACCGGCCATTTCACGACCACTCGCTTCATGCCCGGCTGGGTCACGGTGCCGCTCGGCCAGATGTACAACCCGGTGTTCTTCATCGGCACCGCCTACGCGATCCACGGCGACACCGACGTGCCGCTGCAGCCCGTCTCGCACGGCTGCGTCCGCGTCCCGATGGACATCGCCGCCTTCTT
>Ga0187875_10003833_pt1 | contig 10489 bp, 4 predicted proteins | sample June2016WEW_17_1_2_FD_132978 | JGI IMG/M metagenome (GOLD analysis project Ga0187875, IMG submission 132978) | Peatland microbial communities from SPRUCE experiment site at the Marcell Experimental Forest, Minnesota, USA - June2016WEW_17_10 | ecosystem: Environmental > Terrestrial > Soil >... | reverse complement strand
TATCCGAATGCCCTGAGTTCGCGGGCCAATTCGTGGTAATAGACGTTCTCGACGTACTTCCTTGCGCGCACCATCTCCAGGGTCTCCAGCGCTTTCCAGCGACGTTCCACTGGATCAAACGTCGCGTTAAACACAACGCAGTGGCTGTGCAGGTGCGGGTCCAAGGCGCGAGACGTATCGTGCCGGAAGGTCGCCGCGACGATGTTGCCGGTGGGCCGGTCCGACGTGCTTCCCTTGGCACGCACGCGGGTCGCCGCCAACCGCTCCAGTTCTTGGAGTGCCACGCGCACGGCACGGTCATGGGCGTCCACGATACGGCTGTCATTGCCGATGAATGCCGCGATCGAGACCGATTTGGGTGGCGAGAACGTGAAATCGTAGAATACCCGACGGTTGGCCACGGTACGCGCCTCCCCGTCATCGCTGACCTCGCTACGGGTGGTTTTGAGCCGTTGGGTGAGGAGTTTGCCAGTGCGCGGGTTCAGGTTGTCGCAGAACTGCAGGAACTCGTCACGTTGGACTGTTTCCGAGAGATGGAGAGATTCTGCGGCTTTACCAAACCACTGTCCAGCAACGGCTACCCCTTCGCTGTAATAATCACCTGTGGACAGGTGTTCCTCGAAGTATGCCTTCGCATTGGCCAGGCTGTATTGCACTTTTCTAGATAACATGCCCGAGATGTACCTGATCTGAGGAGAAAAGTTGCTCCCAAATGGGAACAACCTATCTTCAGGGCTTGTGCTTTACTGGCGCACATGAAAAGAGGACACGCAAGGCTCCTAGCGTACGCTAGGAACTTTTGTCCGAACTACATACGAGGGGTATCCGAATGAAAACCGATCCCGCAACCGATTTGATGGTAGCCCGATTGGCAAGGGCCATCCGAGACTATGTGCCACGGCATCCGACCAAGTTTCAGAAGCTTTTACCCATGAAAGACGGCATCGCGGAACTGAGAGGCAAAGGGGTGTCGTACGCGGCCGTCGCCGACATCCTACGCAACATCGATGTGTCAGTTGCCGGTGACACTGTCTTTCGGTTTTGCCACGAAATCTTGGGTGAGCCAATGACCCGACGACGCAAGAGGCGGAAGATGCCAGCGCGAGTCCCTACAAAACGGCCACGTGAGAAACCAGTCGTGAATAATGCAACTGGCGTCCGCAAACAGGCCGAAAGCCAACCAGTACGCGAGTGGCAACCTTCGGTTGGTCCGCATATCGCTGACCCCAACACTATCTAGCGATGGAAGAGCTACCTCTACCGGGCCGACAGGGGAGGGGCCAGTCAAGTGCTGACACCGCGATTGTGGGCGGGACTGGCATCGCTGTGCGACGAACCGCTTGCCCCTATCTTTGAGGCCGATTAGACTCCGTTTGTGGACCGCTCCGCGTTGAGCGTTGCTGAACAACTGTGCTGGCATTTGCCTTCCCAACATCCAATTTGCGGCGATCAGTTCTCACCGGATGTCGCGACGCCACCCAGGAATGAATCAGTGTTCGTTTCCTACTCGGAGCGCCAGTCAAAGACATGGCACTTTGCTGCTTCCGTCGCCCTTCTGCCCTGACGCCGTCGCCTGCAAAGCCCCATGACTTTGCATGGCAGGTGCTACACCATGCGCAGCCGATGTCGCCGCACTTGAACATCTCAGTGCGGCCACATCGCTCAGAAGATTGCTGACCTCCACCGCGTTGACGGGCAAACTGACAACATAAACCGCTGCCGGTTACGGCGCTGGTTGCCCTCTGGCTGCACGACGCGGTTGTGCTCATCAAGGCCGTGCGTTTCATGCCTGCCGTCGTTCCCAGTCCACATTGATTGACGGGACCACCTATGATAGCCTCGCTATTCACAATGGCGGGCTTCGGAAGAAACCTTCCGCGTATTCGTCAGTTCCACCTTCAGCGATTTGAAGGCGGAGTGGAATGCGCAACAGGAACGGGTTTCCTACAGCCGTGGGCGCTGTGCCAGCAACACGGGGTGGGGTTCCAATCGATTGATCTGCGCTGGGGTAGGCAAATCCGGAGTGCTCAAGATGAGAGATGAAGGACACCATGGCAGCCGTTGAGAAACAAGTTCGCGTCTTCATCTCCTCAACCTTCCGCGACATGCACGCGGAGCGGGACCACTTGGTCACCGTCGTGTTCCCGGAGTTGCGCGAGCGAGCTGAGCAGTTGGGGCTGGAGTTCTTCGACGTGGACCTGCGCTGGAGGGGCCGGCCAAGGACACCAACGACGAAACCACCAACTCCTGGGAATACTGCCGGCAATGGGTTGACCGGGTCGAGCCGTTCTTCGTCTGCATCCTCGGCCAACGCTACGGTTGGGTGCCGGAGCCGGAGCAGTTTCGCGAGCCAGCCGATCGGCAACGGCAGGAGCAGGAACCGCGCTCCATTACCGACCTTGAAGTGCGCCATGTCTCATCAACGATCTGAAACAACGGAACTATTCCTATGCCGATGAAATCTCCCGAACAGCCAAGCCAGAATCGCCAAATCCGCGTCTTCATCTCCTCCACGTTCCGCGACATGCAGCGGGAGCGTGAGTTGCTGGTGAAGCGAGTGTTTCCCGAGTTGCGCCGCATCTGTACCCAACGCTTCGTCACGTTCACCGAGGTGGACCTTCGTTGGGGTATCACCGAGGAACAGGCCGCCGAAGGCAAAGTCCTGCCGCTGTGTCTTGCCGAGATTGAGCGCAGCCGTCCGTACTTCATCGGCTTATTAGGAGAGCGTTACGGCTGGATTCCTGATGCGATGCCACAAGCCGTCATCGACAGCGAGGTTTGGCTGAAGGAACACATCGGGCAGCGCACATCCGTCACCGAGCTGGAAATTCTTCACGGTGTTCTCAATAATCCGAAGATGGCAGACCATACGTTCTTCTACTTCCGTGATCCGACCTACTTGAACTCAGTCCCGGAGAACGAGCGAGGCAACTTTGTAACAGAAGACGAGAAGAGCCGTGAAAAACTGCAAGACCTCAAGGACCGCATCCGCCGAAGTGGTCTGCCCGTGCTTGAGAACTACGCCAATCCTGAGATACTTGGCGAAGCTGTACGGAAACAGTTCATCACACTTATTGATGACCTGTATCCAGAAGCTGCTGTGCCTGACGCTCTTACGCAGGAGGCACGCGGACATGAGGCGTACGCCCGGGGCAAGCTTCTTGCCTATGTTGAACGTCCGAGCCACACTGCGGCACTGGATGAATTCGTTTCCGCTGCATCGACAGGGAATGGACTTGTGGTTACCGGTGATAGCGGCAGCGGCAAGACGGCATTACTTGCCGATTGGGTGAGACATTGGCGAGCTAGTCATTCTGGTGAGTACGTCTTTGAGCATTACTTTGGAGCTACACCGGAGAGCGCATCAGTTGATGGATTTCTGCGTCGATTGCTTGGAGAACTGAAACGACTGGCAAACATCCTCGATGAAATACCTTCCACGCCGGAGAAGCTGAGGGAAGTAGTACCGCTGTGGTTGGCGCAGGCAGGGAACAGGGGGAGGATTGTGTTAGTGCTGGATGCGCTCAATCAGACGACGGGAGATGAGCCGGATCGTCGGTTGACCTGGCTGCCACGATTTTTTCCTCCGCATGTGCGGGTAATTGCCTCGTCCCTTGCAGGCACATCGCTCGATGTGCTCGAAGAGCGGGGCTGGGCCCAACATCATCTCCCCTTGGCTGACGAATCGAAACGGGACAGGATGATCGAAGCGTTTTTCGATCATTACCGGAAGACACTCGAGCCGGCGATGCGTCGCCGGATTGCCACGGCATCCGGTTCAGCCAATCCACTCTTCCTGCGCACTGTCCTTGAGGAGTTGCGTCAGTTCGGCAGCTTCGAGCAACTCCCCTCCGAAGCGGCCCGGTATCTCGAAGCGAAGACTCCCGAGGCATTATTCCAGCTCGTGCTTGGAAGATGGCAACAGGATTTTCACGCGGGATCTGACCTTGTGCGTCGCACGATGCGTTATCTCTGGGCAGCCCGGCAAGGATTGAGCGAAACCGAATTGCTGGAAGTGCTGGGGACACACAACGAGCCATTGCCCCGACAGTTTCTGACACCTCTCTTTCTGACGATGGAGCCGCACCTGCTCCAGCATGCCGGCCTCTTTGTTTTCGGGCATGATTATTTACGGCGTGCTGTTGAGGAAGAGTTTGTCCCATCGGAGGAAGATCGCCGCTCTGCACACATCGCACTCGCTGATTACTTTGAGCAGCAGCCTATAGGTATGCGAATAGCCATTGAACTCCCATGGCAGTTACGAAGAGGAAACAGCCGCGAGCGGTTACGCAACCACCTCCTCGTTCTTCCCCTATTTCTACACATTATGGAATATGATCAGACTGAGCTAATGAGTTACTGGGTGTGGCTTGGTGAGGAGCGGACGGTGGGTAAACTTTATTTAGATGCATTTGAGCGGTGGTCTCTCGATTTAGGAGAAACGGCAGAAGTTGCTATCATGGCAAATCGCGTTTCCATATTTCTTTTGAATGCCGCCTCGTATACGGATGTAGATCCTTTGATGAGGCGCGCACTGGCAATAGATGAGAAGCTGTATGGGCTTTCGCACCCAAAGATTTTGTATTCACTACAGAACCTCGCCTGGTTGCTTGCAAACACCAATAGGCTGGATCAAGCTGAATCCATGTTTGTTCGGGCGATCGAAATAGGCAAAGACCTCGATGCGAAAGGCGACGGTATTCAGTCTACGATTCTGACAAACTATGCAAAAACTCTCCATGCTCTTGCAAGGTATGAAGAAGCTGTGTTTTTCAGCAAGCTAGCATTGGAAATTGATATCCCTGTCTATGGCGAAGGACATTGGAGAGTCGCTATGCATCTGCTTGGGTTGTGTATGAGTTTGCGAGAACTAGATAACTGTGAAAAAGCAGAGTCAGTAGGGAAGAATGCTTTGTCGATTCTTGAGGGCATATATGGTCTCGATCATCCTGAAGTTGCCATAGCGTCGACTGAGCTTGCTGAGACCTTGCGCCGCATGGGGCAGCTTGAGAGAGCGGAACCTCTAATTCGTCGCGCATTACAGATTGATCGGAAGATATTTGGAAACGAGCATCCGAGAGTGGCAATAGATCTGAATGATCTTGCAACCCTTTTGCTAGATTATGATGAGCAGCGCGGTGAATCGAAGCGGTCTGGAGAGGCAGAGTCCATGCTGAAGGAAGCTCTCAATATTGACGAGGAAACGTTCGGCGATTCACATCCATATGTTGCCAGAGATGTTGGTAACATTGGGGCCCTCTACTTTTTCCTAGGCCGCACAACAGACGCAATTCAAATGTTGGATCGCGCACTTCGGATTGATGAAAGCTGCGACGGAAAGAGCCACCCGACTGTAGCGCTCCGTCTTAACAACTATGGGATGGGTTTGGGGAAGGTCGGTAGACTGGACAAGGCTAAGGAGCTGTTGACCAGAGCGCTGGCCATTTATGAAGCAACATTCGGAACGAACCATTCGAAGTGCGCAGAAACTCTTAGCAACCTAGCCTTAGTCTTGAATAAGATGAAACAATCACAGGAGGCTGAGCAGGCTCTTAGGCGAGCGCTGCAAATCTATAAAGACTTGTTTGGATACGCCCATAAATATACAATTGCCACATTATCAATTCTTGCTGGATGGCTAACGGAGGCAAATAGGCTCTCTGATCTCCTACCAGAACTTCGCCCTCTTTTGAGTATTGACGATAATGCAGTCGCGAGTGTTGGAGTGCTTTTGGCTCCGTCTTTGACGCTTCTCGCGGGGGAGCTTCAAGCATCAAGGCAGATCAGTGAAGCTGAAAAGGCATTCAGAATGGTGATCGGGATTATGGAGAACGCCAACAAGCAAGATAGCATTGGATTCGCCACAGCGTTGGACAATCTGGGCCAGTGTTTGTACCAGTCGGGTCGGTTAGATGAAGCGGCCAAATTGGTCCGTCGTGAATTGGAGGTGCTTCTCAGAATTAGGACTTATCAGCAAAACGACATAGAGCATATCAACAACGTCTTGCTCAAGTATGTAGCCCTTCTTGAACGTCTCGGGGCTGATGAAGAATCCATCAGAAAGTTTATCGATGAGTTGTCACGCCAATTTGGGATTACGCTCAGTTGATCATCTTAGAGCACAACTTTCAGAGGGCTCTTATGAATTTCTCGTTGCTTTAGTCGAAGCGATGAATGACCGATCTAAGCTCGCTGCTCTCGATGGATTTGCAGCATGGTGTGAAGCCAGACCTGAACCGTTGGGGTAATTAATGTCCGAGTTGCCCAGGTACCCGCAATGCAAAGTTGAAGCCACGAAGTTCGGAGCCTTTTGGATTTGTCCGACGCACGGGCAATTGCCCAAGCCGAAGCCCTCAACCCCTCTTCGCATCTTCCTCAGCTACAGCCACGACAGGAACAAGGAACTTGTCAGATGATTGCAAACTGGCAAACCGTCCGCGTCTTCATCAGCAGCACGTTCCGGGATATGCAGGCGGAACGGGATCATCTGGTGCGCTTCGTGTTCCCCAAACTGAGGCAGGAACTGCTGCAGCGACGAATCCATCTCGTGGACGTTGACCTGCGTTGGGGCGTGACCTCGGAACAGGATGCGCTTTCGGTTTGTCGCGAAGTCGTGGATGAATGTCGGCCCCGATTTCTCTGCGTGCTGGGCGGACGGTATGGCTGGGTGCCACCCGGTAAAACCCGCTCCATTACGGCCGATGAGGTCCATTACGGAGTGCTGGATCGCGACCTTAAGAGTCGTGGCTTCGCCTACTTCTACTTCCGCGATCCGTCGACCACTGCGGCGATGGTCGAGGTTGCACCGGGCGAGTTTTGCGAGCCGGCCGGCAGCCATGGCGCTGTTGCCTTGGCCGAACTCAAGACCGCCATCATCGAGGCCGGTCTTCAACCGTTTATCTACCGGGCGCAGTGGGATGACCAATCCCGACGGCTGATCGGGCTGAAGGAGTTTGGCGACCGGGTTTACGCGGATCTCAAGCTGAGCATAGACCAGGAGTTCGGCCCAACGACTGGGGAGAAACCGGACGAGTTCACCGAAGAGAACGCGGCGATGGAGGCGTTCATCGAGGAACGAGTCCAACGCTTCGTACTGGGCAGCCGCCAGACGGTCTGGAATGAACTCCTGCACCACGCCGAAAGCACCGGCGGAAATGGTTATCTGTGCCTGACGGGCGAAGCGGGCAGCGGGAAGTCGGCGCTGCTGGGCAAGTTCTGCCAAGATTACCGGGCAGCCCACCCGCAGGACCTGGTGATTCCGCATTTCGTGGGGACCAGTCCCGGTTCGACCGATGTGCGGCGGACATTACGGCGGTTGTGCCACGAACTGGTGACCGGCGCCGGGCTGACGGCGGAGATACCAGAAGACCCGGAGAAACTGCGGGTGGCGTTTGCTGAAATCCTCCAACAGGCTTCTACCGGGAAACGCGTCGTGATTCTGGTCGACGCCATCAACCAGTTCGATCCCACCACCCAACTTGCCGGCTGGTCGTGGCTGCCCGAAGAACTGCCTGCAAAAACGCGCATCATTCTCTCCACCTTGAGTGGTCCGGCGCTGGAAAGTTTACGGCAGCGGCGTCAACCACCCCGGCAGGTGGAACTCCAGCCCCTCGACGCGCAAGACCGCGAAGCCATCGTCCGGGAATTCCTCCACCGCTACCGGAAGTCCATGACGGACGGCCAGCGCGGGGCGCTGCTGGCCAAAGCCGACGCTGGGACCCCGCTGTACCTGCTGGTCGCGTTGGAGGAACTCCGCACGCTGGGCACCTACGAGGAGATCACCGACCGCATCGCGCAACTGCCGCCGGACACCCGGGCGTTGTTCATCTGGATCCTGAAGCGACTGGAGGACGATGACGGTTTCCGAGATGCCTCCGGCAGGAAGATCGGCCGGGAACTGGTGACCCGGTTCGTCTCCTTGATGGGAGCGAGCCGGCATGGCTTGAGCCAGCAGGAACTCGTGGATCTGCTGTCTTCGGGCGACCCGCAGGGCAATGTGGCCGCCCTCGCGCAACTCCTGCGTCCCTACCTGATGCAGCGAGGCGAACTGCTCGACTTCTACCACGGACAGTTCCGGGAGGCGGTTGGTCAAGAATATCTCCAGACCGAGGCACAGCGACATGCCGCCCACGCCGGCTTGGCTGCGCTCTTCAACTGCTCCGAACGGACAGGGCGGCTTTGGCGTGATGCTCCCTGGCGCTCGTTGACAGAGTTTCCATACCACTTATGGCAATCCGGAGCCGCCGAACCAGTTTTCGCTCTCGCCCACGATGATGCCTTTCTCGAAGCGCAGGAGCGCGTCCCCACCGAGCCGGACTTGTTCCTTCAAACGATCGAAATGGCGCTGCGCATTGCCTGCCGAACTCGCGACCCCATGCGAATGGCCTCGCTAACCTTGAGGCGCGCGCGCAAGACCGAAACCCGGCGTGAAAGTAATCCCATCCTTGCCCTCGACACTCAAAGCTTGAGCTTCGCCGACCGATTGTCCCGCGCATGGGCAATCGCCGAGGGCCTACCGCCCCAGGTAGGTGTCTATTCCTCCCTGGTGCTTGCCTACCGGCTTAGCTCCATCGGTGCCAAAGCTGAGGCAAGGGCCACAGTCGAGCGCCTTGATGAGCGCCCCCTTCCCGAGCTTGGGGGGTTCTGCTGGATCGCGATTCTTCTCCTTGCTGAACTTGAAGAGGAGTTTCAAACGACTCGATGGGCCAAGACCCTCCTTGCCCATCCAGCCTTTTTGGCTACGCTGTCCGAACGACTCGCAGAACTTGGAAATGTATCCGCCGCGCTCCGAATCGCCGATCAAGTCGAGAATCGCGAGGCAAAGGACTTTTCTTTCTTCGAGGTGGTACAAACTCAGATCCGCACCGCTCAGTTCGAAGCAGCGTTGAACACCGCCCGACGGATCAGTGGCTCGGAATTGCGTTGCTCGGCCCTCATCGATATCCTAAGCGCCGGCAGGTCGGCCGATCTCGATTTGCAAATCGCGATTCAAGAACAGCTGAACTCCATCGCCGGTGAGCACCACGAGCCGGATCAAACGCGCCGGATTGAAACGGGCGACATCAACACAGTTCTGCGTATCCAATCCGGTGCCGCCTACTCTTCCGCTGGCGATTTGACGAACCAAGCCGTGCTTTATGCCGAGCTTGGGCAATTCCAAGAGGCCCTGAACTTCGCCGCGAAAATCCAGGAGCCGCGCGACCGAGTCGGCGCACTCTGCCGAATTGCCCTCGTAGAGTCCAAATCGAGCGATCCGGAGCCTGTTTTACAAATGGCGGAGCGGGCGCTTCAGGAGTGCAACAAGTGGTCGCAAAAAGACGCAAGATCGCTCGTTCAGGAGACTCGTTCGCAAGTCGCTTTTGAGGAAGGTGACATAGACTTGGCACTGCACCTCGCGCGTGTCATCGATGACCCAGCAGACCGCGTGAACCGATTGAGTGAGATATATACAGCGCTCGATGACGAGGCTAAGAAATCCTATTCTGAGGTGCTGCAAGATGCGCTCCAACTTGCTTCGAGCATCATGAATGACCAGGAAAGACTTGCAGCTCTGAAGAGTGTTGCGCTTGCCATGCGCAAGTCGGGTGCCGATCTAACTCCGGTCTACGCAGCCGCGACGGAAATCGACGCAAACGGCACTCCATGGACAACGCGCGATCCTCCCTATCCGGTGGAGTTGGTGAAACAGGAAGTCGCCGAACTCTTCGCGATAACCGGTCATTTCACCGAAGCCGAGAACGTCGCCTCTCGGATTGCCGAACCCGGAAACTGCGCAAGCGCTTTCCGCGAGATAGCGGAGATCAAGATGAACTCGGGTTTAGACCCAAAAGATGCGTTCGCAAAAGCGGTCGGCGCGGCTCAAATGTCCCCTCTGCGAGATACCGCTCTGCGAGACATCGCCGAAATCCAATTGCGACTCGGATTCGATCCGCTCGAAACCTTAATGGCTGCGATTCCGACTTTGGCTGGAAACCCGAAGCCAAAGGTTCTAACGGTAATCGGTGAAATCATCGTCCTAAAGACGCGCAGAAAGATGAGCATCGGGACGGACCTCCGGTCGGCCCTTGGCCTCGCCGCCAGTATCTCAAATCAGCCCGACGGAGAAAGGGCGGCTGCAGCCGTTGCTGAAGCCCTCGCTCGCGAAGGCTGCTTTGAAGGTGCCATCGAGATGGCTGCGAATCTGTCAACGCAGACTCTGCTCGAGGAGATTCTTACAAAGCTCGTGGGGAACATGCTGGAATCCACCTCCCCGCCCAACGCAACCGGTCTTTACTCGCTTTGCGCGAAGGTCGAGGACCCGAAATCCCGCGCCCGTTTGCTCGCCAAAGTGGGTAAGCTTTTCCATAAAGCCGGCTTGGAAAAGGCCCCAATTTTTCAGGAGGGTGCACATATCGCCGAAAGCATCGAGGACGCAAAGGAACGGTGCGGGGCGTATTGCGAACTCGCCATGTCTATGGCCAAGGCTGGACTCGACGATGTCCCTACCATC
>Ga0187875_10003831_pt1 | contig 10497 bp, 10 predicted proteins | sample June2016WEW_17_1_2_FD_132978 | JGI IMG/M metagenome (GOLD analysis project Ga0187875, IMG submission 132978) | Peatland microbial communities from SPRUCE experiment site at the Marcell Experimental Forest, Minnesota, USA - June2016WEW_17_10 | ecosystem: Environmental > Terrestrial > Soil >... | reverse complement strand
GACGTATTTTTGACGGTCGGGCTGCTGTTTTTGGCGATGAAGGCGATGGGGAACCCGTTGCGCGGAACCTCGCCTTCGCGGCGGGGGTTGATGGCGCTGGGCGTTGCGGGGGCGCTGGCGATTTGGTTTTCCCATCCGGCGGCATTCGTGCTCGGGGCGATCGGGGTCATGGCTGCGATGGAGTGGTTCAACCGCCGGCCGCGGGCCGGCATCGTCCGCGAAGGCTTTGCCTTGCGCGATCTGCTGGTCGTGGCCCTGCCGTGGATCGCCAGCTTTGGCGTCAATTATCTGGTGGCCCTTCACCGCTTGAGCCACAGCCAATTCATGCAAACGTTTTGGGCGGAGGCGGACGCGTTCGCGCCGGTCCCCAGGTCGATGCAGGCGTTGGTTTGGTATAAAGAGAATTTCTTCGAGATGTTCCAAAGCGCCTGCTCGCTGGGCTTCGTGGGGCTGTCCGCGCTGGTTTTTGTGCTGGGCGTGGGTTGGCTATATCGGCGGCGGAAATCGGCGGCGCTGGCGCTGATTCTGCCGATCGCCTTTGCGCTGGCAGCCTCGGTCCTGCACGAGTATCCGTTCAAGGAACGGCTCATTCTGTTCATCTGCCCGCTGGTGGCGATTTCCATGGGCGCGGGCTTCGTCTATCTATTTGAGGGCCAGCGAAGAACCGTCGGCATCGTGGCCCTGGCGTTTCTGCTCATTACGCCGCTGAACAAGACTCGTGGGTACGTCAAGAAACCGTGGGTCCACAACGACATGCGAGGTCTCGTGTCGCTCGTGGGCAAAAATCACCGTTCGGACGACCAAATGTACGTCTATGAATTCTGCTATTACCCATTTGAATATTATCGCGATCGTTTCGGGCTGGCGCAATTGCCGACCGTCCGCGGCAAGCAGGGGATCAACAGCGTCGAGGGGTACAAGAGTGAATTTGCCGGCTTCAAGGGCAAACGCGTGTGGGTGATGTTTGAAGAGGCGCCGGATTCGCAGCAAGCCGCGCTCATGGTGCTGGATGAAATGGGAAAACGCGTCTTCCAAGCTCATTCCTACGACGACTACATCGCCTGCTACGATCTGCGATAAGCGCCGATCTATTTCCCTGTCATTAGTCCATAGGCGAAAAAAAGAACGGAGGCGTCGTGAGACGCCCCCGTTCAGGTGCGCGGGAACCTGATTGAACCGTGGTTACGAAGTCGGCAGAGGGGAGCCGGCCGTGAAGCCGTCCGCGTTGACCGAGTAGGTACCGCCGAGAGTCACGTTCTCGTACACGTCGCCGCTGGCGATTCCGGAGGCCTCCCATTCGGCCGGGGTGAGCCAGGCGGTTTGCGAGCTCTGATTGGACCCGACGAAGAATATTCCGCCGTTCATCCACGAGTTGATAGAGGTGGGTTGCGCCCAGACGTTGTCCAGGATCTGGCTGAAGCTGTTCATGTTGTCTTCGTCGATGCTGACGAGCGCTGTGCCCGAGTTGATCTGGTAATTCGGGTCGACGAAGAGGTTGTAATCCATGAGGATATCCTGGGCCTGGCCGTCGTTGATGCACAGCAATCCGCCGCCGGTTCCCGATTCGATGACGGTATTGTGCTCGATCCAGATGTTGTTCACCGTCCAGGTATAGGAGCCGCCGAATTGCTGGGCGTCGATGGTGATGCCGGCATCGCCGGTGGCGTTGATCACGTTGTTCTCAACCATGACCTGGGTGACGCCCGGAGTCAGCAGGATCGTGGTGTTGTTGATGGTGTTGGAGTCGAAGACCACGTCGGAGATATGGATGGTGGGATCGTTCACGACGGTGCCCAGAGGACCGGCATTGACCGGACCGGTGGAGAAGGTGTTGTGAAAGACGTAGATGTATTGGCCGACCTGCGTGGAGAGGGTGTTCTTGGGGCCGGTGCCTGCGATCATGGGGTTGTTGGTGAAGTTGTTGTACGCCAATTCGAGGTCGGTGGCGCCGGCGATGCGGACGATGGCCTCGCCGGTGGAGCTGGCGACGGAGTTGCCGAGCATGGCGATTTCGCTGCCCGCGGTCCAGGCAAAATATCCGCCCAGGGCCGTGGGATCGGGCGAAGTGTTGTCCTGAACCAGAACGTTAGTGGGGGCAAACTCAAGATTCATGTCGTTGCCCAGGTTCAAGAAGGTGTTGTCGATGATGGTGAGATCATTGCCGGTCGGGAAGAAGGCCGAGGGGATCGCCTCCTTATTGTCTTCGTTCTTGTAGATGGAGTCGAACGTCAGACCCTGGACGACGATGCCCGAGGTGGAATTGGACGTTCCGATAAAGGAACCGGTCTGGGCCGGGCCATTGTAGTACAGCACGGGCTGCGCGCCGGAACCGTAGGAACCGACGTAAACGTGCTGGAGACCGCCCAGATTTATGCTCGTCGAGTCGAACGTGAACGTGTCGCCGTCACGGAGCAACACGCGCATGTTGCTGCTCAGGAGCTGGCTCAGACGGGTGAGGCTTTGAATGGGGTCGTTGGGCGAGGAGCCGTCGTTGGCATCGTTGCCATCGGCGGCAACGTAAATGGTCGGCCGGTTGTCCGGTGCGATGGTGACCGTTTGAGTGGCGACGCCGACGTGACCGTCGGGCGTGGCGATGCTCAGGGTGATGGTGTAGGTGCCGGGATTGGCATAGGCGTGGGCGGCGTTGTAGCCGACGAGGGTGTTGTACTCCGAGCCGGGGTCGCCGAAGTCCCAAGTGATCGTGCTGTTCAGGACGGTTCCGCTGCCGAAGTTGGAATTGACCGCCTGGACGTTGACGGATTCCAGGGGATAAACGGTCGCGGGGCTGGTGAGGGTAATGACCGCATTGGGGGTTGCCGGATCATTCGGATTGCTCGGCGTGGGCGTGGGATCGCTGGAGGACCCGCTGCCGGTACTGGTGGACCCGCTGCCGGTGCTGGACGAGCCGCTGCCGGTGCTGGACGAGCCGCTGCCGGTGCTCGATGAGCCGGTGCCGGTGCTGGACGAACCGCTGCCGGTGCTGGATGAGCCGGTGCCGGTGCTGGATGAACCGCTTCCCGTACTCGATGAACCGCTGCCGGTGCTGGATGAGCCGCTGCCGGTGCTGGATGAGCCGCTGCCGGAACTCGATGAACCGCTGCCGGTGCTGGAGGACCCGCTGCCGGTGCTGGATGAACCGCTTCCGGAACTCGATGAGCCGGAGCCGGTACTGGATGAACCGCTGCCGGTGCTGGATGAACCCCTACCGGTGCTGGATGAGCCGAAGCCGGTACCGTAGGAACCGCCACCGGAACTCGATGAGCCGCTGCCGGTGCCGGATGAACCTGTGCCAGCGCTGGACGAGCCGGTGCCGGAATACGATGAACCGCGGCCGATGCCGGATGAACCTATGCCGGTGCTGGATGAGCCTGTGCCGGTGCTGGACGAACCGCTGCCGGCACCGGATGAACCTGTGCCGGTGCTGGATGAACCTGTACCGGTGCTGGATGAACCGCTACCGGTGCTGGATGAGCCGCTACCGGAACTCGATGAACCGCTGCCGGTACCGGATGAACCTGTTCCGGTGCTGGATGAACCGCTGCCGGTGCTGGATGAAACGCTGCCGGTGCTGAATGAGCCACTGCCGGTGCTGGATGAACCTGTACCGGTGCTGGATGAGCCGCTACCGGAACTCGATGAACCGCTGCCGGTGCCGGATGAACTTGTGCCGGTGCTGGATGAACCGCTACCGGTGCTGGATGAGCCGCTGCCGATGACGGATGAACCTGTGCCAATGCCGGACGAACCGGTGCCGGTGCTAGACGAACCGATGCCCGTACTCGATGAGCCGCTGGCGGAATTGGAAGAGCCGCTGCCGGAAATGGAGGATCCAGTGCCCGAACTGGATGAACCGCTGATGCTGGAGAGATCGATGCTGCTGGAGAGATCGCTGCTGGCCGATCCGGCGCTGGAACTGGATCCGGAAGTGCCGCTCGAAGACACACTGGATGATTCCGTATTGCCGGTGGGCGATGGAGGCGCGCCGTTGCCTTCGGCGAGTGTTTCATCCACTCGGATGCCGGGATCGACGTTGATTATGTCGCTTCGTGTTCCGGCGTTGATGACAAGCGATTGCACGCTGGACGTTGAGCAGGTCATGTCTACGCCATCAACGGTGGCGACGATGGACGCTCCATTGTCGGTCAGGGCGACGTCGATGGTATTGACTTGCCCGGCCGTGCCGGTGCACGTGAGGATGCCATCCGCGAGACTGGGACTGACGGTGAGCAGGAGCCTGGATTCCAGGATTTCCAGCCCCACAAAAGCCGCAGCGGGGATGGCACGTCTTTGGCGGCGACGATTCCTGCGAATGGTTTTTCGCTGAATGTCCGGCAAAGGACGGTCAGACGAGGAGGCGCAGAATCCCCCGGTACGATTTTCACGTGCCATTTTTCTCCTTAATGGAGAGTAAAAACCCAATTAAACTCGGGAACACATTCGGTCCAGCCCGGACCGATTCCCAAATCACACTCACCAAATAGAACAATGCCGATTTGATCGCAAGCCGAAAACAGGCGAAAAATCAAAATTTTTTACTTCGGGTTCGCCCGGATTTTCCTAGGGAATTCGCACCATTTGCCTGTAGGGGAATTTCCGAGACAATCGAATCGCGGCGTTTCAGTAGCGCCGCCAGCCAAAAAGGAGAATCGGATGGTCGAAATACAAATCGCGTATCAGGGCAACTTGCGATGCAGCGCCCGCCACGTCGATTCCGGCGCGACGCTGCTGACCGATGCGCCCAAGGACAACATGGGCAACGGCGAATCGTTTTCGCCCACGGACCTGGTCGCCACCGCGCTGGGTACCTGCATGCTGACGATCATGGGAATCGCGGCCAAGCGGATGGACGTGGATTTGTCCGGAGCGACGGTGGTGGTGACCAAGGAGATGTCGGCGGCGCCGATTCGCCGAATCGCCCGGCTGGCGGTGACGGTGCGCGTCCCGGCCCGGCTCACGGAGGAGCAGCGTCAAAAACTCCAGAACGCCGCGTTGAGCTGCCCCGTTCACAAAAGCCTGCACCCCGACGTGCAGACGCCGATCAACTTTCAATGGGCCTGAGCGGTGCGCCGGCGGCGCTCGGCGGCTTCGCGCCGCACGCGCTCGGCCAGGTAAACGGCGATGGCGACGTTCACCAGCATGGTGATGGCCTTGAACCGGCTCGGGCGGTGAATCATCTCGTAAAGTTCAAACGGAATCAGTCCCGACGTGGTGATCACGGTCATCCATTCCGCCCAGTGCTTCATCAGCAGCAGTCCCGTGCCTTCGATCAGAAACATCGCGGAGTAAATCAGCAGCACAACCGCCAGGACCACAAGCTGGCGCTCGGTGACGGACTGGACTCTCTTGACCAGGCGTTCGACGAGGAAATATCCCGGCGCGATGTGCAGGCGGTGGGACCAAGTCAGGATGACGTCGGCAATATCTTTGTGAATGAGGTGAAAAACCGAGATGGCGGCGGCGATGAGGGCGACGCCCTTGAGAATTTTGATGCCGCCGATCAGCCGCAGCAGAACCGCTCCCGGCCGGCGGGAAGGTACGCGGGATGGAGGGGAATCGATCATCGCCGGAGATTTATATCGGCGATCCACGGTTTTTGCCCGCCTGAAGGAATGTTAAACCCGGCCGATGACGGCTTGGCGGGCTTCGTCATAAATGCTGAGGCAGGCTTTGGCCGCGTCGTTCCAACTGAGCCGGCGGACCTCGAAGCTGCCGTGCTCGCGCAGCGTCGTTGCCAGCGGGGGATGTTTCAAGACGGCGATGATCTTGTTGGCCATCTCGTTGATGTCCCAGAAATCGACTTTCAGCGCGTGGGAGAGGACTTCCGACACGCCGGATTGCTTGGAAATAATGACCGGCACGTCGTGGCTCATGGCCTCGAGCGGCGCGATGCCGAACGGCTCGGAGACGCTGGGCATGACGTACAGGTCGGCCATCTTGAACACTTTTTCGACGTCGTTGCCGCGGAGGAATCCGGTGAACAACACCTTGTGCCCGATTCCCATGCCGGCGGCCATTTCGATGGTGCGGCGGATCATGTCCCCCGAACCGGCCATGACGAACTTCACGTTGTCCATGACCTCCAGGACCTTCTTGGCGGCGGCGAGAAAATACTCCGGGCCCTTCTGCATGGTGATCCGGCCCAGGAACAGCACGATCTTCTCGTCCTTGTGGATGTTGTATTTCTCCACTTCCATCCCGTTGCCGTTGGACTCGATGGCGTTGTAGACGACCTCCACCTTTGCCGGATCGATGCCGTAATGGTGGGTGATCAGGTTCTTGGTCAGATAGCTGACGGCGATGATTCGCATCGCGCTGTGCATTCCGCGGCGTTCGATTTCGTAAATTCGCTGATCGACGTGCAGTCCCGAACGGTCGAATTCCGTGCTGTGGACGTGAATGATGAGAGGGACTCCCTTGAGCCCGGCGACGGCCATGCCCGCGGGGAAAGTCATCCAGTCATGAGCGTGAACGACGTCGATGGATTCCTGCCGGGCGATTTCGCCCGCCAGGGCGGCGTAACGCTGGATTTCGGCGAAGAGATCGCCGTTGTATTGCGAGCCGGCCGGCGTGTTGCCGATGAAACTCGCCATCGTTCCCGACGGTCTCGGCGGCGGCGCCTCGAGCGGCGGCGGAGTCAGCTCCACCTGCGTGGCCTTCAAGGCGAGCGTGCGGATCGCTTCCTTTTCTTTTTCCTTTTCGCGCGCGGCTGAAAATTGGGCGGGAGTCTGATACGGATTGACCATTTGCGCATCAACCGTACGGAAGGTCACGTTCTCGAATTCATCGAGACGAAATTCGGTCGTTGGCGACGCCAGCGGCGAACCGGCGCGCGGGCTGACCAGTCGAACGTGGGTGGAGAACGGCGTGGACACCGGCCGCGGAAGCACGAACATGATGTCCGTACCCAACGCGCTCATGGCCTTGGTCAGGCCATAACAGGCTGTACCCAAACCACCGCTGATGAATGGTGGAAACTCCCAACCGAGCATGAAGACGCGCATAGTCCGCGCACACTTTCAATTGCAAAAAGAACTCATCCACGCCCTTCAATATAAAGGCGTGGAGCTTGTACCGGTCTCGCGCCCTACCCGGCCGCCAGAGTTCCAGAATCGTTTTTCGATGCGACACACTCGCCAGAATCAGGCAGGGCTTCCGCAATTTTATTAAACTACTCGTACCGGCGGTCACTTTGGCGCGATTCTATTAGTACCTCTATCGGATACGGAATGTCAACTATCGAGATATATCTAACCCAATTTACATAAACCGCAGCCGCGACATCCCAAGCCGCCGAAACCGCAAATTCAATACCGTCAGCACGACGGTCGGTTATCGGCGCAGCCACGCAAAATGATAATACTGCGCAACACTATTTGGCAAAAGAGAATACCAATGGAATCTTAGGCGCCACACGCTTTCACGTCTCTGAAATTTCAAGAATTTTTATGGAAGCGGCAATTGCCCAGTGAATAGGCAGGACAAGCATTGGCAATGCCCAGACGCCTGCGGTATTTTGTCGCAGCCGACATGCAAGACGTTCCAGCCATATTCTCGCCGCGCATAGAGCCGGTGATCGTGGGAGCCGGCGGGAGAATTCTGGCGTTGGGAACCAGCCTGGCGTGTCTGGCGATCATGATCACCGCGGCGCGGCTCACTCCAAGCCCAACCGGGATGGGAACGCACACTCAACTCGGATTGGACCAGTGCCAGTTTGCCCTGCGGACCGGATTGCCCTGCCCGAGTTGCGGCATGACGACAAGCTTTTCGTGGCTTGCCCGCGGGAACTTTCCCGCCAGCTTCTATGTTCAGCCGATGGGAGCGGTGCTCGCCCTGCTCACCGTCGTCACGTTCTGGGCGGGGTTGTACATCGCCGCGACGGGCCGGTCGGTGTATCGGTTGATCGCGCTTGGCCCAAGCCGATACTATGTCCCGGCGATTATGGCTCTGGCCGTGATCGCCTGGGCCTGGAAGATTTTCATCCATCTGCACGGAATCGATGGATGGCGATTGTGAATTGGGGGGCTGAACTGAGGAGCCGAACGATGTATTGCAATCGGTGGCAGCGCGGTTGGGTTGTTCCACGGGTCCTGGCGATGCTGGCGTGCGTGGCGTTGCTGACGTGCGCGGGCTGCGAACTGGCGGGCGTGGCGGCGACGACGCTGCAAGGGGAACAGGACATCGCGCCGGCCTATTCCGGGCTCAAGGGCCAGCGCGTCGCCATCATGGTCTGGGTCGACGAGGGCGTTGCCATGGATCATCCCAGCATCCGCGCCGACGTCGCCGGCGGGTTGCACGCCAAGCTCCAGCAGTGCATCGATTCCAAACTTGACGACCTGAAAAACACGACGTTCCTGAGCACCAGCCAGATCTTGCGCTTTCAGGACGCCCATCCCGAAGTCCAGGCCGATTCCGCCGAGCAGATCGCGTTGCGGTTCCCGGCTGCGACCCGGCTCATCTACGTCGAGGTCGAAAGCTTGTCGCTCCATCCGAGCGATTCGGTCGATCTGTCGCGCGGCCAGGTCATGGCCGGCGTCAAGGCCGTGGAGGTCGCCAACGGACAGGCCAAGTTGGCATATCAAATCGACAACGTCGGCGGCGTCTATCCGAAACAGGCCCCGCCCGAAGGAATGCCCGGACTCAGCGACGAAGTGGTCTACCACAAATCCATCGATTCACTGACCAGCGAACTGGCCAAGCTGTTCATCACACACCAGGCGGACGAGCAATGATCGACAGAATCTCTAGAATTTTCGCAAGACGGTTTCGTCCGGTAATGCTGGCCGGCGCGCTGAGCGCCCTGGCGGGCTGCCAATTGGCCGGCGCCGTCTCCGATCGAGCCGTCCCCCCGACCGTCAACGCCAAGTACGTCCCGAATCAAAAGGATTCGATGCTGGTTCTGGTGGAAAGCTATAACCTGTCGCTGGATTCGGGAATCGAATCGCAGCACATGGCGTTGACTCTCGGCCGGTCGCTTCGAGACGACAAAATCGCCACCACGGTCGATCAGCAGAATCTGGAACGGCTGCGCGACGCCGATCCCGACCAATACCGCAAGATGACCATTTCCGAGATCGGCCGGCGGGTGGGCGCCCGGCAGGTGCTCTACGTGCACATCGGGCGGGACGAGATCGTCAAGCCGCCGGGAAGCGGCCAGATGCGCGGCCACCTCGAAGCCATCGTCAAGATCGTGGATACGGCCACCGGCGATACGCGCTGGCCCACCGACTCCACCAGCGAAACCGTGCAGATCACGACCGATTGGATTCCCGACAGCTCCGGCACCACCGACGCCGACCTGCGCGCCAGGATGGCCGACCAGATGGCCCAGGACATCGGCAGACTGTTCCACGATTACCATCCCGACGAGGAAGAAGCGCCGCCCAAGGTCAATCTGGATTGAATTCAACTCGAATTTCGGAATGGGATTCTGTTGCGCGGCGGTTACGTCTGGCTGAACGGGGCAAATCCTTCGTCCTGCGGCCGGGGCCTGGGCGTCCCGGCATACAGATCGTAATAGAAATACATCAGTTCCTTGCCCGCGACCAGACGGGTATCGCCATGGCGAAAGCCCAGCTTTTGGAACATTTCAACGACCGTTCCGCGTTCGGCGAAAGTGTCGAGCGCCACTTTCAGGCATTGGTTTTCACGGCAGAACGTGATGGCGGTTTCCAGCAGGGCCGAACCAATCCCGCGCCGGCGATGCTCCCGGGCGACTCGCAGCCGGCGCACCTGACCGATGCCCTGATCGTGATGCTGCACCCCGATCATGCCGACGATCTCCCCCGCGGGAACCTCCGCCACCCAGAAGTGGTTGCCGTCGGTGTGCATGTAAACCGAGTCGATGTCGTCGATGTCCAGGCCGGTATCGTTCTCGGCGAGTTTTCCGCCCAGAAGCCCCTCGACGTAGAGTTTCCGGCACGCCGCCAGGTCCGCCGGCCGAAAACTGCGGATCTTCCATGGAGGGGAGTGCGCTTCCATGTTATGTCATTGTAGCACCGGCACGGCGGCCAGTCAGCGCAAATAAGACGACAGCCTCAAGCGTGGACCGTCAGATGCCGGACGGTATCCGTATTCAGATCGACCAGCGCCACGGTTTTCTGGGCGGCGCGATGAAGGGCGCCGGGATTGACGATCCGCAGCCGGCCGAGCCGCTCGTCGTCGGCGACGTGGGTGTGGCCGTGGAAAAGATAGTCGTAGGGGGGATCGCGCTCGATGAGTTGCCGCAGCAGCCTGGGGTTGTCGCCATGGGTGACGGCGATTTGCTTTCCGGAGCACCGCAACTCGGCGAAATCGCCGGCACATTGGATGCCGAGTTCGCCCGCATATTGGACCAACCCGGCACGGTCGAAATCGCAGTTTCCCCAGACGCAGACGGACGGGATGCCGGCCAGGAGATCGAGGATGCTTTCCCCGCCGACGTCGCCGCAGTGAATCAGGAATTGCGCCCCGGCGGCGCGGAGCGTGGCGATGCCCGCGGCGGCGGCGGCGACGCGATCG
>Ga0187875_10003830_pt1 | contig 10499 bp, 12 predicted proteins | sample June2016WEW_17_1_2_FD_132978 | JGI IMG/M metagenome (GOLD analysis project Ga0187875, IMG submission 132978) | Peatland microbial communities from SPRUCE experiment site at the Marcell Experimental Forest, Minnesota, USA - June2016WEW_17_10 | ecosystem: Environmental > Terrestrial > Soil >... | reverse complement strand
GCTGGCCGAGGCCGGGTACGCCGTGATCACCGGGGGCGGCCCCGGGGTCATGGAGGCGGCCAACAAGGGGGCTACCACTGCTGGCGGGGTCTCGGTGGGCCTGGGCATCGAGTTGCCCATGGAGATGGGCCTGAACGACTACGTCGAAATCGGGCTGGAGTTCCGCTACTTCTTCGTCCGCAAGACCGTTTTCATCAAGTATTCGCAGGCGCTCGTGGTGCTGCCCGGCGGCTTCGGCACGCTGGATGAGCTGTTCGAGGCGCTCACGCTGGTGCAGACCGGGAAAATCACGAAATTCCCCATCGTGCTGGTCGGCAGGGACTACTGGTCCGGCCTGCTGTCGTGGATCCATGACACGGTGCTGGCCCGCGGGTACATCTCGCCCGGGGACGATGACCTGCTCACCGTGGAGGATGATCCGGCCGAGGTGGTGCGCATCATCCAGGAGGCCCACTCGCAGCTCAACGGCACCGACGCGGGCCTGGCCGGGTCGGCCGAGCCGGAGGACGCGCCCGTCATCGGGGACTGAAATCCGCGCCGGCCGGCTGTTCCTGGACGTCGGCGGGCGCCAGGCGTGGGACGATTCTTATTGTGCCGATTCTGTTGCTACTGGCCGGGGTGGTCATTCTCGCCGGCGTGGTGGGCGTGGCGATGGGCCGCGGTGGCGAGATGGCTGACTTCGCCACGGACTACGTCCCGCCTGACGTGATGACCGCTGCCGACGTGGCGATGCTGCGTCCGCCGTCGGCGTTCTGGGGCTACAACATGGGCGTCACCGACGAGGCGCTGAGCCGGGTGGCGCAGGTCGTCACCGAGCGCGATGTCGAGATCGCGGTGCTCCGCCAGCAGCTTGCCGAGTTCCGCTCAGCCACCGGCAGCCATCCGGCCGTCGCGGCCGCGGCCCTGCTGGCCCGCTCGAAATCGGCCGGGGCCCGCGCCGACCGGCCCGGTCTGCCCCGGCCCGGCCTGGACGCGCCCGGTCTGGACGCGCCCGGTCTGGACGCGCCCGGTCTGGACGCGCCCGGTCTGGACGCGCCCGGGTCGGGGGAAGCCGGATCAGGGGAGGCGCGTTCAGGGGAGGCCCGGTCAGGGGAGGCCCGGTCAGGGGAGGCCCGGTCAGCGCCCAACGGGTCAGCACCGCGCTCCGAGGAAGCGGCCGCCAGCCGCGATGAGTGACCCGGGCCGGCCGGAGCCCGGTCCGGACGGGCAGCTGCGCTGCCCGTGGGCGCTGTCGGCCCCGGAGTACCTTGCCTATCACGACGAGGAGTGGGGTCGCCCGGTCCGCGATGACCGGGGGATCTTCGAGCGGCTGAGCCTGGAGGCCTTCCAGGCTGGCCTGTCGTGGCTGACGATCCTGCGCAAGCGGGAGAACTTCCGCGCTGCGTTCGCGGGTTTCGACCCCGCCGTGGTGGCAGAATTCGGCCCGGGCGACGTGACCAGGCTGCTCGGTGACGCGGGCATCATCAGGAACCGGGCCAAGATCACGGCCGTCATTGGGAATGCCCGGGCCGCACTGGCGGTCCCGGGCGGCCTCGCCGCGCTGGTCTGGGGCTATGCGGAGGATCCGGCGGCCGCGTCCGCCGGGCCGGTCACCATGGCCGAGGTAGCCGCCTGGACACCTGCATCGAAGGCGCTGGCCCGGGTACTGCGGGCCCGTGGGTTCTCATTCACTGGCCCGGTTACGGTTTACGCCACCTTCCAGGCCTGCGGAGTCGTTGATGATCATCTGCGCGACTGCGTGCGGCGCGGTGCTTTCCGGGCGCGGGCACCTGAGCATCTGGGGTCCTGAAGCACACGGAGCGTGTCACACTGTGGGCGGACAGTGTGGGAGGTGTCATGACGGGGGGGCGTGATCCGTGGCGGCCGGGCGCCACAGGCGATGAGGAGCCACCGCCGGTCCCGCCGGGCGTGGACCCTGCGGTGCCCAGCCCCGCCCGCCTGTATGACTACTATCTCGGCGGCAGCATCAACTTCCCGGCCGACCGGCAGGCGGCGGAGCTGATCCGCAAAGACCTGCCCGAGATCTCCGATATGGCCTGGTCCAACCGCGGGTTTCACCAGCGGGCCGCGAAATGGCTGGCGGCGCAGGGCGGGATCAGCCAGTTCGTCGACATCGGATCCGGGCTGCCGACCCAGGGCAACACCCACCAGGTGGTCCGGGCCGTCGCGCCCGACGCCTGCGTGGTGTACGTGGACAACGACCCGATGGTCCGCGCCTACGCCGGGAAGCTGCTGACCGACAGCCGCTTCACCAGCTTTGTCTTCGCCGACCTGCGAGAGCCTGAGCGGGTGCTGGGCAGCCGGCAGTTGCAGGCGCTGATCGACTTCACCGAGCCAGTCGGGCTGCTGATGACCGCGGTCCTGCACTTCGTGTCCGACGACTACGACCCCTGGGGCTTGGTGGCCCGCTACACGCAGGCCCTGGCGCCGGGTAGCTACCTCGCGCTGTCCCACGTCACCGCGGACAACGTGCCCGAGCGGGGGGTGCGGACCGGCCTGTCGGTGTACAAACGGGCCACCGAGAACATCTACCTGCGACCCCGGGCCGAGGTGGAGCGCTTCTTCACCGGGCTGGAGCTCGTCCCGCCCTGGCCCGGTGAAGCCCCGCGGCTGGTCTTCATGGGGGAGTGGGGAGCCGAGGATCCCCAGCTCGCGGACAGTGATGGCTCACGCTGGGGATACGCAGGGGTGGCCCGGCGGCCATGACCTCAGGAGGGATGCTATGACGCGGAAGCCCAGCGTGGAGGATCTGGGCATCGAGGTAGACGCCCAGCAGTGGCGGCGCTCCGGGGAGGGCGAAGGCTCGATCGAGATCGCCTTCGTGCCCGGCGAGGGCGGGGCGGCCAAGTGGGTGCTGATGCGCGTGACTGGTGATCCAGACGGCCGGATCCTCGTCTACGACCGCCACGAGTGGGAGTGCTTCCTCGACGGCGCGCGGGGCGGCGAGTTCGACGACGGAGCCAGCTGACCGCGGTACCTGCCGGGCGTCCCGCGGCCGGGCGGCCGTGGCCGGCCATGGTCGGGCAGTGCCGCATACGGCGCTCCCGGCGTAACCTGGGAGTCTCATGAGAGTATGCAATAATCTGCGATTCACAAGTTAGGTAGCGCTATGCTGCACGCATCATCCTGCCCAGGAGGAGATCGCGATGGCTGACGATGCCTACGGCGCGACCGTAGCCAAGCGTCGGCTGTCCCGCCGCCTAGCCGAACTCAGGACTGAGAGCGGTCACACGGCAAACCACGTCTGCGACATCCTCAACTGGGGACGCGGCAAGGTGGGCCGGTTCGAGGCCAACCAGTGGAAACGCCCTGAGATGAGCGACATCAGGGATCTGCTGCGGATCTACGGCGTGGATCCCGCCACCGCGGAGGAACTGGAGGACCTCGCCATCCGCTCGCGGGCCCGGCCCTGGTGGCGTGACTACACCGACATCTTCGAGAACGAGTTCCCCGGGTTCGAGAACGATGCCGAGCGGATCCAGGTCTGCATGCCGCTGGTGGTGCCCGGCCTGCTGCAGACCCAGGACTACGCGGAAGCCTTCATGCGGGCCGGCCCGCGGCCGCCCGCGTGGCGCCGGAAGGCGATGGAGACGCGGCAGCGGCGGCAAGAAATCCTGGACCGTACCAACGGCACGGCGCCCAACCTGGTGGCGGTGATCACCGAGGCGTCACTCATGTACCACTGGGGCAGCCGGCTGGAGCGGCGCGAGCAGATCGAGCACCTCATCGAGATGAGCCGCCGGAACAACGTCGAGCTGCGCATCCTGCGCTTCGCGGATGGCCCCAGCCCCGGGGCTTCGTCCTCGATCAACATTTTCGACCTGCCTGGAGACGAACCCCTCGTCTTCACCGAAACAGACACGGCTATCCAGGAGGTAAGCAGACCAGAAGAGGTGAGTTTGTACGTCCAGGCTTTCAGCCGGATCCGCGATGCGGCCCAGGAGCCTGGCGATACCGTGCTTTACCTGGAACACCTCGCTCAACAACTGGAGTAGAAAATGACTGACCTGTCTCGAGCACAGTGGCGCAAAGCGCGCCTCAGCAGTACCTCTAACGGCGGTTGCGTGGAAGTCGCCGCCAACTTCGTGGATGTCGTCGCGGTACGGGACAGCACCCGGCCCAGCGACGGCGCTCACGTGGTCAGCCGGGATGCGTTCGCCGAGTTCCTGTCGGACACCAAGGCGGGCCGGTACAACCTGGACCGCTGACACCCCGCCGGCGAAGCCGGCCAGGCCGAGAAGAATCCCCCGGGTGGCGGCCCGGGGGATTCTTTTTCTGCGGGGCCTGTCTCGAGGCCTGGCGGCTCTGGTTCGGCAGCCGCCGCGGCCACGACTGTACTGCCATGAGCGCAGGCCCGGCAGCACCTGCCCCCCTGCTCGTTACCTCATAGCCACGGCAGTGTGACCTTACGTAGCGTTACGATGAGGCGGGCGTTGGCTCTGGTCGGTTTGGTAAAGACTCGTTCAACCCGACCCGACAAGCCCCGATGTCGTTGCGCAGCGCGGGCATGACTCATAATCTGTGTTTCACAGATTGCGGGCCGGGAAAGGCTGAGGATCATGTTAGGGTCGCTTGCCGCGGACACACCGCACGTTACGGAGGCGGTGCCTGCGCCGGCCGAGACCGTATCGGCAGGCGGTTGTTCCGTCTCCCCGCTCCCGCTGGATGCTACGTGCTCGGCCGTGGCCCGCCACCTCTTCCGCGCGGCGGCGCCCGGGGTCGGCCTGTCGGCCGAGTTGGTCTACGACGGCGCCACCATGGCCAGCGAGCTCGCGGCCAACAGCATGCATGCGCAGACTGGAATCCAGTTCGATGTGCGCGGCTGCGCTGTGGCGGGCGCCCCGGAAATCTGGCTCTACTTGCGCACAGTCACAGGGACACAGGAGCTGGTCTGCAAGGTCTTCGATGCCCTGCCACGCTGGAAAGACGATGCGCCGCCCGATCCGGCCGTCCCTGTGCCGGTGGACGCGGTGAGCGGTCGCGGCCTGCATGTGGTCGACGGCCTGTCCCAGGGGCGCTGGGGTCACCACCTGACCCGGGCCCGGCTTGGTGGCTGGAAGGTCTCCGGCAAGGCGGTCTGGTTCGCCCTGCCGGTCCCGGCCAGCAGCGCCCTGGACAGGTTCCGCTGTCCGCAGCCCGGTTCTGTGCAGGCGGCCGCCATCCTGGAGCGGATGCTCTCCGAGCGCGGGATCGGGCACATCGTCCGGGCCGACGCTCCGGCCTCGGGCATGTCGGTGCTGTCCATACGGCGAGGCCTGACCGTCTGGTGCCGCAGCCGCGTGGTGTCCTGGACCGGCCGCAACGGTCACCGAGAGTGGCGGGCCTTCTCCGACCTCGTCGATGCCGCCGAGCAGATCGTCTGCGCCCACGAGGACCTGGCCGGCGCCGACGTGGCGGCGCAGAGCAGGTAACCCAGGCCCGGTAACCCAGGCCCGTCACCGGCCCAGGAAGCGTGGCCCGGGTAAGCCAGGTCCGTTACCGGCCCAGGAAGAGTGGCTCCTGCTTGCGGATGAACGCGAGCGTGGCGGCCTGATGATCGGCAGTCTGTCCCAGGGCGGTCTGAACCTCGGCCTCCTTCTCCAGGGCCTCGGCCAGGCCGTGCCACGCCGCGTAGCCGAGCTGTTCCTTAATGCCCGCGTAGGCGGCGGTCGGGCCGGCGGCCAGCCGCGCGGCGAGCCCGACCGCGGTCGCCGCCAGGTCCGTGTCCTCCACCACCTGGTTGACCAGGCCTAGTTCCAGCGCGCGCGACGCGGGGACCGGCTCTGCGAGCATCAGAAGTTCGGCCGCCCGCCCCGCCCCGGCCAGCCGGGGCAAGGTCCAGGACACGCCCGTGTCGGCGGCCAGCCCGACCCGCGCGAAGGCCATCAGGAAGCTGGCGCCCTGGGCCGCAATGCGGAAGTCGCAGGCGAAGGCCAGCCCCGCGCCGGCCCCGGCGGCGACCCCGTTCACGGCCGCGATGACCGGCTTGGGCATGGACATGATGGCCAGCACGAGCGGGTTGTAGTGCTCGCGGACCGTGTCGAGCGCGGCTGGTGCCGCCTCGGCGGGGGGCGGCCCTACCGCGGACGCGGCCCCGACGGGCACCTGCGCCGCCGGCGCGCCGGACGGCGGCGCCCCAGCGGCCGGCGGCGGGTCGTCCTGCGGCCCGGCCGCCCCCAGCAGTTCCGCGTGCTCACGCAGGTCCTGGCCGGCGCAGAAGGCCCGGCCCGCGCCGGTGATCAGGACCGCGCGGACCTCTGGGCTGGAAGCGGCCTGATGGACCGCCCCGAGCAGCTCGGTCTTCAACTCGGCGGTCAGCGCGTTGTACGCCCGCGGCCGGTTCAGCGTGATGGTGGCTACCGCTCCATCGAGGTCCCAGCGGACGCTGTCGGTCACCGGACTCCTCCTCGGGACAGGCCGCAGACGGCGGCCTCAGTGACTGCTGAGACGCCAGTTACCGACGGCGGCGGGCGGAAGGGAGTGCTGATCGTTACCACTGTAGGCCGGAACTCTGGATAATAGAGGTACTGATCAACACGGCTGTGGGTGGCCGGACCCGCCGCAGGCGCCGGGATTCCGGCGCGGGGCAGGCCCCCGCGAGGTCTCATACGGCCCCGAGCAGGAAGGGGATGCGGAATGGCGGCGATGAAGCCGCGGACGGGTGACGGTCCGCTCGAGGTCACCAAGGAGGGCCGCGGAATCGTGATGCGCGTCCCGCTTGAGGGAGGCGGGCGGCTGGTGGTCGAATTGTCCGCCGATGAGGCTGCCCGGCTCTCGGACGCGCTCAAATCCATCACCGGCTAAGCCTTGCCGGTCAAGGCGAGGGTTACGGTCGCGCCAGCGGCTGGCCTGAAACCGCTGGCTGACTACCTGGCCGAGGCAGGCCTGGGCACGTCCGCAACGCTGGCCCTGATCGCCGTCCCTGTACGCAGCCCGGAGGGCTCGTCCCAGGGCCCGGTTCCCGGTGCCGGTGCATCCAGCCTGGACGCGTACCTGGGCGTCAGCGCGGCCCAGATCATCGCCAGCGCGGAGCTGACCGGCCGGGCGGGTGAAACCACCCAGACGGTGATCCGGCTCGGCACGGAGGCCTGCACGGTCCTGTTCCTCGGCGTCGGGGACGGCTCAGCGGGAGCCCTGCGCCGGGCCGGGGCGGCGCTGGCCCGCCGCGTCCCGGCCGGCCGGGACGCGCTGACCACGGCCGTCCTGGATGAACCCGACGAGGCCGTGCAGGCCTTCACTGAGGGTGTCCTGCTCGGCTCCTACCAGTTCACGATGAAATCCCCCGGCCCGCAGGCCGGGGAGCCCGGGGAGATCCGCGTGCTGCTGGCCGGCCCGGCCAGCCGGGCGGCGCTGGTCGACCGGGCCGCCACCATCGCCGGTGCCGCGGCGCTCGCCCGTGACCTCGCCAACACCCCGTCGATGATCAAGACACCGGAATGGCTCGCCACCGAAGCGGCCTCGGTCGCCGCGGAGCACGGCCTGTCCTCGCGCATCTGGCGGGAAGCCGAACTCGCCCGGAGCGGCTTCGGCGGGCTGCTGGGCGTGGGGGCGGGGTCGGCCCACCCGCCCCGGCTGATCGAGCTCAGCTACCGGCCCGCGCAGGCCGGCCGGCACGTCGTGCTGATCGGCAAGGGCATCACGTTCGACAGTGGTGGCCTGTCGCTGAAGCCCACCGATGGCATGAAGCTGATGAAGACCGACATGGCAGGCGGCGCCGCGGTGATCGGCGCGATGTCCGCGCTGGGCCGGCTCGGGGCCCGGGACCGGGTGACCGGCCTGGTGGCGGCGGCGGAGAACATGCCGTCGGGGACGGCGCTGCGGGTAGGCGACGTCCTCACCCACTACGGCGGCCAGACGGTCGAGGTGCTCAACACCGACGCGGAGGGCCGGCTGGTCCTCGCGGACGCACTGGCCTACGCGGACCACGTGCTGGACCCCGACGCCGTGGTCGACCTGGCCACGCTGACCGGGGCCGTGAGGGTGGCGCTGGGCAGTTCCATGGGGGCCCTGTACGCCACCGACGACGACCTGGCCACGGCCCTGCTGGACGCAGGGACGGCGAGCGGGGAACGGCTCTGGCGGATGCCGCTCGCCGAGGACTACCGGGACGCGCTGGACTCCCCGGTGGCGGACCTGGCCAACGTGGCCCGCGCCGCCGGGCGGGCCGGCTCCATCGACGCGGCGCTGTTCCTGCGTGAGTTCACCGGCGGGCGGGCCTGGGCCCATCTCGACATCGCCGGCGCGGCCCGGGCCACCGCCGACGACGGGGAGAACACCAAGGGTGCCACCGGCTTCGGCGCCCGGCTGCTGTTGCGGTGGCTGGCGGATTCGCCGGTCGGACCGTAATCGGGGAAGAAGCCGCTCTGCTGGTGACATCCGGCTGGCGGGCTACCCGCGTTTGACCGCGGTGAGCAGCCCGTCGCCGACCGGGAACAACACCGGCACGAGCCTCTCGTCCTGGCGCACCTGCTCATTGACGTCCCGGATGGCGAGGGTGCTGGGATCGTTCCGGCCGGGGTCGGCGACGCGGCCGCCGGCCAGCGCGTTGTCGAACGCCACCACCCCGCCCGGCCGCAGCAGCCGCAGGGCCGCGACCAGGTAGTCCGGGTACTCCTGCTTATCGGCGTCGCAGAACACCAGGTCGTACGCGCCGTCGGTGAGACGGGGCAGCACGTCCAGGGCTTTCCCGCTGATCAGCCGGTAGCGGTTCGACGGGAATCCCGCTTCGGTGAACGCCTTGCGGGCCAGCCGCTGATGCTCAGGCTCGGCATCCACGCTGGTCAGGACCGCGTCCGGGCGCATGCCGCGGAGCAGCCAGATACCCGAGGTGCCGCAGCCGGTGCCTATCTCCACCACTGATCTGGCGCTGATGGCCGCCGCGATGAAGCACAGCGCTGCCCCGCCGCCAGGTCCGATCGGCGGTGCGCCGCCGATCTGGGCCGCCTCGCGGCGCGCGGCCAGCAGCGGCTCATCCTCGGTGAGGTAGCCCTCGACGTAGGCAAGGTTGGCCTCAGCGCTCACAATGTGTGCCTTCCGGTGCATGCTTATCCCAGTCCGGCAGCCTATCGTTACGCGGCGTGACCCGGGAACCAGCGAGGCCCGTTCGTGCGTTATGTATGACGCGAGCGAGAAACCCGCGCACCAGCGGTGACCGAGCACGTCGGCCTGGCCGGCGGGGTGCCAGCCGCGGCGTAGCAGGATCCGAGCAGTTGTGTTGCGGGAAGGGGATGCCCGGGCACCATGGTGGTAGAGGCAGACGGCACACGGCAGGACGGCGAGATCGTGGACATGCCCGGTACCACGCCGGACGCGGCATCTGGCTGGACGCCTCCGACCTGGGAAGAGATCGTGCGTGAGCACTCCGCCCGGGTTTACCGGCTCGCCTACCGGCTGACCGGCAACAGCCACGACGCCGAGGACCTCACCCAGGAGGTCTTCGTCCGCGTCTTCCGCTCACTGTCCAGCTACACCCCGGGCACCTTCGAGGGCTGGCTGCACCGGATCACCACCAACCTGTTCCTGGACATGGCCCGGCGTCGACAGCGCATCCGGTTCGAGGGCCTGGGCGACGACACGGCCCAGCGGCTGCGCGGAGACGAGCCCACGCCTGCCCAGGCCTTTGACGAGCGGCACCTGGACGGCGACATCCAGGCCGCGCTCAAGGCGCTGGCCCCCGAGTACCGGGCCGCGGTCGTGCTCTGCGACATCGAGGGCCTGTCCTACGAGGAGATCGCGGACACGCTGGGGGTGAAGCTGGGCACCGTGCGCAGCCGCATCCATCGTGGCCGCGCGCAGCTCCGTACCGCGCTCGACCACCGCCGCCCGCGCCGCCCCGCCATCGCGCCCAAGGTTGCGGCGCCCGTGGTTGCGGCGCCCGCCTCTGCGGTCGTGGCCTCTGTGTCCGCGGTCGTGGCGCCCGTGTCCGCGGTCGTGGCCTCCGCGCAGGAGACCGCGGCCGTGCCCCTGGCTGGTGACCTATGAGTCATCTCGGGCAGCGGATCTCCGCCCTGATCGACGGGGAGCTCAGTGAGTCTGAGCGGGACCGGGTCCTGACCCACCTCGCGGGCTGTGACGCCTGCCGCCAGGAGGCGGTGGCCCTGCGCGCGCTGAAGCAGCGGATGCATTCCCTGGGCGAGGCGATGGCGGACGCGGCGCTGACCGGCCGGCTGATGGCCATGGCGATGCCGCCGGACGGCCGGCCGTGGACCGCCCGGCCAGCGTGGCGTCCGCGGGGCGTGTTCCCGGCCGCCCGGATGCTGACGGCCGGCATCCTCGCCTCCGCGGTGGCCGGCCTCGGCGCGGCGGCCTTCTTCGCGGGCGGCGAGCAGCAGGCGCCCGGCCCGAAGGTCACCCCCGCCGTCGGCACATTCCTGGTCCAGCATGCGATCGTCACTGGTGACCTGCCGCTCACGCCGTCCAGCAGGACGGCCGCCCACCCTGGCGGCACCCCCAGTGCGGCCCCGGCCACGCGGGCCGGCCGCGTCACGGTGGGCGTGTCGGCCAGCGGTGTGAGCGGAGCG
>Ga0187875_10003828_pt1 | contig 10501 bp, 11 predicted proteins | sample June2016WEW_17_1_2_FD_132978 | JGI IMG/M metagenome (GOLD analysis project Ga0187875, IMG submission 132978) | Peatland microbial communities from SPRUCE experiment site at the Marcell Experimental Forest, Minnesota, USA - June2016WEW_17_10 | ecosystem: Environmental > Terrestrial > Soil >... | reverse complement strand
CTCAACTCTCTGTTTTTCATACCCTCGCCGTAACCGAGATCGGGAAGGAACTGGGGGCTATTTCGCTTATCATTGATGAAACACCTCGAATCCTTGACCCCATTTACCACGACCTGGTCGGAGCGAGAAGAGAGAGGGGTCACACCGACACTCCTGACAATGGCGGGGCAGACGCGGGCTGTTTGATGGGGAGATGAAAAAGAGCAAATCTGTGCGCAAACCTGTTGGGATGTTTGATACTAAGTTGCGCTCAAGTTGAAGCAATCGAAAAGAGCGGGGAAGTGAGCGTCCTCGCAAAAGATCGGACGCTAAACTTGAAGCATTTTACGTTGCTTCGAGTGTCAAACGCGAGCCCGACCATAGTGAGGGTTCCCCCGCACCCCGCAAGATTTGGCCGCGCACGTCTGCGCGCGACCAAGCGCTCGGCGCTGGCGGCGGTTGCCCAGCACTTGCTGGGCCTCGCCGCAGCGCCATATAGAGCAGCGAAGCTGCGAGGGGGTGCGCCCTCTCAAAAGATCGGGCGCGAACTTGAAGCGTCGAGCATCGGTCCAATGTGTAAGCGCGAACCCGAACGAAGTGAGGGTTCGGGGGGCAAAGCTCCCCGAGCTTTTCAGCTTCTCTTGATACTAACTTGAACGCAACTTCGTATGAGAGGGAGTGTGGAGTGTGAAAAGTGTAGGTGCGACCCCTCTCTCTTTTCACTCTCTTCACTTAGGTGCGACCCCTCTCTCTTCACTCTTCACACACAACGTAGCCAGCTTAATTTGATCATGACGACCTGAGGTCAGAAAGCCCAAAACTACGGGCAGGGGAGGCATGAACGTTCGAGATCGCCCTTGTTTACCAAGAGTGTCTCGACCATTCGTTCAGAAACTTCGAAATGGTTCGCGGCAACTTCTATGGCTTCGTCACTTGGCTCCGATGAATTTAGATAGCTAACCAAATCTGAATATGGGCAAAGAAATTCCTGTGCGAATGCTCTCTGGAATTTTTGACGTTGAGTCCTGGTTTTTGGAGTAGCCGGAAGCAATCTATCACTCTGCGGAGCTGCCAGGTGGTCTCCAACAAGCCGTAGCAATGCGAAGCGGCGGCTGACCTGAATGGTGCTCTTCAGGAAAACGCTAAGGCTGTCCAAGTTGCCATCGCGAAAACCGGCATTCATCGGCCCTTTCACATCGATTGCATCTTCTAAAGAGCCTTTTTTGATTTCTAAAACTTGAGCGAGGGTTGATGTCGAAACCGGCCCAGGACCCAACGACCAAACCTCACGAACTATCCGTGCCGCCTCCGTAGCCTTTTCCCAGGGAAAGAGCGATGATCTTATTTCCTCACTGATTCGCCTCTTCAGATGATTGAAAGAAGGTATAACGAGTTGTAAGGCTTTCCTGCGCGGCTCGCCCCAAAGGACCTCAATGTCGGCAAGGGCGTTCTCCATGGACTCTGCCGCTATTTCCTCAACGGCGCCTGATCCATATTCTAATTCAGCCCTTTGGAGGGCTTCGATAATTTGGTCAGGGGCATCATCGGGATCATATCCCACAATTGCTTCAAGCTTGCGCCAAGTTGCCAGATCCGAATCGCGCCGCTCAGCGAGAACTTCCCTCCAGAGCGAATCAAGTCCTGCCGCGTCTATCCCGGTATCTGCCAGTCTTCCGACAACTGCCTCGACAAAAGAATCCATTCCGCCTTCAAATTCGTGGACAGGGACGAATACATCGAAGCTGTTCAGGTAGCGGACAGGTTGTTCTGATTTGAGGGGTGATGGTCTGCCGCGAACCAGAACCGCTTCTCCGTCACTCACGAAGGTAAGGTCGGGCCAGAGGTAACCCTCTCCGGCAGCCCCGACTTTGTGGCTCATCCTCCATGAAGTGGTATCCCTTTCGGGCTCCCAGAGCAGTCTCCACCAATTGGACACGAACCATTGCGCCAGAGCAAAAGCGGAAACCCGCACGCCCGGCCGGACCGTCTTTGCCAGCAGGTCCTCTATCTGCGTAGCCTTCCACCCACTGGCAGTGATCGTGATTTCAGCTAAGGTGGAGCGGGCGACCTCGTCCCCATATTCTCGCGCCAGCCATTGGAAATCGATAGAAAAACCGCTCATAATACCTTCCATTTTGCTAATACTTCTTCGCGAAATGGGTCGGCTTCCGGCAGGGGATATCCATGATAAGTTCCTCTTTCCACATTTTCGAGTTGGGCTTCCAAAGGCCACCCATCTTCGGTCACGACCCAGATGTTTTGAGGGTATCTGTTTCGCTTGCCCTCGCTGATCAATCCTTTTCTGATCCCCTCCCTGAGCAGTCTTGTTGCTTCTACTCTGGTGAAGATTCCAACTGCATCGCACAACGTCTTATCAGCGTGTGGCTGCGAAGGCGGCATCAAACCGAAATCTCCTGGCTTCCTCTTGTGTTCGGGGTTGCCGCCGTAGTTAACGGAGTCGGCAAGCCATTTCAAGTAATCGGGATCTAAAACCTGCCGTATCTGGCGTTTCGGATTATAACTTGTTCGTTTTCGCATTAGATGTCCCGCACTCAGAATAGTTTTCGGCACCATTTTAATGATACTACATTTCCATGCCGTTGAATTCAACAAATTCAACACAGTTTGCCACTGAGGTTGGTGTGCCGATACACAAGTCAAGAAGCGACCAGTTCACCGATCACCCTTTTTTCCTGAAAAGGGCCGCTATTGCCTGGGCGCCGACGTCCGGGTTTACCAGCTCTAATGATTCGTAGCCGGGAAGGACCCTGCTGAAGCCGTAGACAAGGTAGTGGGCCCCCGGGCGGCCGCGCTCGGCGATCCTTTCGGCAAAAACGTCGTGGAGTGTAATGTAGGTATAAAAAAGGTCTACGTCGGCGAAATCCACCCCTGTCCTGGACCGAATCTCATCAAAGGCCCTGTCGTCGAGTGAGTTTCCCTGCATAAGGAAAATATTTTCGGGTGGCAGGACCGCACCTTCGCTCTTCAGAAGGGAAATCAACTCGTTTTTTCTCGGTCCGTATTCGGAAAGAATTTCCGAGTCGATTTCCAAGCCGATGGAAAGCCTGACGAAATAGCTCATCAGAAGATTTACCCTGCCGTCCCCACACCCCAGATCGGTGAATACGGTGCTCTGCGGTCCGATAATCCCTGAGTTGGTAAGGTCCTCTATGCAGGCGCAGAATTTGGAAAGGTCCGTGGTCTTCCGATAGCCGGCGTTTCCGAAGCAGCCGACCTTGCGCGCGTCAAAGTAGTTTGCCGTTAGCTCAATGGTTCTGCGCAGATTGTTTGATTTCATGTGCTTTTTTGCCTGATAAAGTTCCTGATTCTGTCGTGGAGTAGAAAAAGGAGTTCCATTTCCGATCCGTTTGCTTCCTGAAGCTGGAACAATTTTTCCGGCGCGATGGTTTTTTGCAGCCTGGAGCAGAGGTAATTCACGCAGAGAATCTCCCGGGCCGGCAGGACACAGCCGCGCTCCCCCCAAAAATGGCAACTCTTTGCCGAATTCCGCGATTCGGGCAGGGTGACCCCAAGCAGAAGGTTTATCAACAGGAGCTCGGGGCTGTAGCGGTCCTCGATTCCAGCCCCGCAGCAGCTTCCGCCCTCCTCCCGGTCACACAGCCTGCATGCCCGGGCAACTCCTGAGATGAGGCAGAAATTGCTCGAAGCTTCCACTCTGGCCGAGAGCCCCTCGAGTTGGGCCGCTATACCTGGATCGGTCCTGAGCGCCTCGCCCCACCTGCCATGCAGATCTTTGGCGATAGTGATTTTTTCATTTATCAGGATAGGTTTCATTCCGGGATTGATATGGCCTTTGGTTTATTTTCGGATATTGAGTTTTTTCATCCTCGAATCGAAGGTCGAACGATTCACGCCCGCTTCTTTTGCGGCCCGTGTTATGTGCCATTTGTTTTTTTCGAGAAGGTGAATAACATACCCGCGCTCCAACTCCTCCCAGGAGTACCCGTCAAAAAAACCGGCCGGCGCCGCTTTGCTCTCTTCAGCCGGCCTTTTCTTTTGGTCCGGCCGCTGTTCCAATGTGCCGCACGCATTCGGGGTTATAGAGAAAAAGTGGTTGGCAAGATCTTTGCGCGTTATGAGGTCTCCAGGGGTGATAACGATGATGTGTTTGACAAAATTCTCGAGTTCGCGAACGTTTCCGGGCCACTCGTATTCAAGGAGAAAATCGAGCGCATCTTTCGAAAAAGTCTTGCGGGCGGTCCCGAGCCGCAGCGCCTCACTGTTCACAAAGTGGTCTAAAAGCAGGGGTATGTCCTCCAGTCTTTCGCGCAAAGAGGGGACATGCAGCGGCAAGACGTTCAATCGGTAGAACAGGTCCTCCCGGAAGTTTTCCCTGGCGATTTCACTTTGCAGGTCACGATTGGTAGCGGAAATGATCCGTACGTTCACCTTTTTGGGGTGTACGCTGCCAACGGGCTTGATTTCGCCGTCCTGGATCACGCGCAAAATCCTGGCCTGGAGCTGAAGGGCCATGTCGCCGATCTCGTCGAGGAAAACGGTCCCGTCGTTTGCGGCCTCAAAAAGTCCCAACTTAGTCTTGGAAGCCCCCGTAAAGGCCCCTTTTTCATGACCGAAAAGCTCGCTTTCGAGCAGAGTGTCCGGAATGCAACTACAGTTCTGAGCCAGAAAAGCACCGCCGCTCCTGCCGCTCAGCCGGTGAATTTCTCTGGCCAGAAGCTCCTTGCCTGAGCCGCTTTCGCCTGTAATCAGCACGGGAAAATCCGTCCTTGCATACTCTGCGGCCCTTTTCCTCGCCCCCAGCAAAGCGGCGCTCTTCCCAATGAGCAGGTCCTGTTCGCGGATCGCTCTCAGGGTCTGCCTGAGCTTCAGGTTCTCTTTCACCTGCTCGCAGAAAACCAGCGAATTGCTCAGCGCTATCGATCCGATGTCTATAAGCTGCTGGAGCAGTTCGAGATAGTTTTTCTCAAGGTTGAGGCGGTTTCCACCGGCGCTTGTGTCGATTATCTGGACTGCCCCGTAGACTTCGCCGGTTCTGAGAAATAGTGGAAAACAAAGGATAAGGCTGCTCTTAACGTCGATTTTCTCCTCGGCCTGCCTGTAGTGACGCGCGTCTTTACCCGGTTCGGCAACAGTCATTTTGCCGTTTTCGATAACCCAGCCGACAATACTGGATCGGCCGAAATCGATGGTCATTGACTTGATGCGCTCACTTTGCGCTCCGACTGCTTCGATGCATGTGTAGCCTCTTTCGCTCCTCACCCATATGGAACCGCGCTCTACGTTTTGCAAATCCAGCAGGGCCGTCAGGAATTTTCGCTGCAGCCTTTCGGGATCGAGTTCCTCTGATACAGTCCGGTAGAAATCAAAAGACTTGTCGCCCATAAACTCTCCGCGAAAGCGGCTGAACCGGTGGCCGTTTCCTCATTCAAGTAATTCGACTTTATTTCCGAACTTATATATCAACCACCAGCACAAAAGAGAATGGTTTAATCCTTGCATCTCTATTGCGGCAGGTCAAGACGGAAAAAACTTCCTTGCGCTCACTCCGGGCGCGAAGTAAAAAGGAGCTGGCTTTCAGCCTGTCATGAAGACGTTGGAACCATTGAAGCGGATTCGTAAATGGTTTGAAGGGGCAAAAGGATGAGAGAAATGAATGCCCGGCGGGTGAACATCACTATGAGGGATGGAAGCGTTTTCCGGGGCTATATCAATATCGGCTCCTGCAGGCGCATTTCCGACTTCTTCAGAAAAACCGATAACAGCCCGTTCATTGTCATGTTCGAAACCGCCATCGGTGAAAGCAAGGAAAAAAGCGTCTATTTCCTCAACTTGAACCATGTCCTCTGGGTGGAACCATATGAGGACGATCGGGAAGGCTCCTCCGGCAGCCTTGCTTTGGAAAGCGAGCTGAAATAGAATTTCTTGTGCTTTCGCGAGGCTAAATCGAAGAACGGCGCTTATCCGGGGAGTGCTACCTGCAATTTTCTCTCATTTTGCGCCTACTTATGGTAAAGTATCCTTCCAATTGATTCACTTTCATCCTGCTCGACATAATCAATTCGCCCTGGATCACCCTGGGGACTTTGCCCAACGTACAGGTCTGCTCGGATCGAGGCAGCAGATGACCGAATAGTTCTGAAAGCGGAACAGGCGGATTGGGGATTGGGACACTTCTACTGACAGCGGAGGATCTGATTATGAAAGTATTCACCCACGATGATTTCAAGAGTGTCTATGTGAGCGATCCGGCGGCTTCCCGGGGAAGAATCGAAGCAGTCCTTGCGGCCATTCGCAACGAGGTTGAACTCGATCAGGCATTTCCGGCCGGTCAGGACGACATCCTGGCAGTCCACACCAAATCGCTCGTACAAGGCGTGGAAAGAGAAGGACTGTACAATATTGCCGCGCTCGCCGCCGGGGCGGCCATTCAGACCGCCATTGCCGGCCTGAATGAACCCGCTTTCGGGCTTATTCGTCCCCCGGGGCATCACGCTTCATCCGATCATCACTGGGGATTCTGCTATTTCAACAATATGGCCATTGCGCTGGAACACCTCCGGTCAAACGGACTCATCAAGACGGCGCACATCCTGGACTTCGACCTTCACTACGGCGACGGCACGGTAAACATCCTGGGCGGGAAAGGTTATGTTTCCATTCACAACCCCGATGAAAGCGACCGCAAACATTACCTGAGCGAAGTGGCCGCCCGGCTTGACTCGCTCAATGTGGACATCATCGGCGTATCTGCCGGCTTCGACAATCATATCGAAGATTGGGGCCACGTGCTCTATACGGAAGACTACCAGGAAATGGGCCGGATGGTTCACAATACCTGCAAGAAGCTCGGCATCGGTTCTTTCGGCCTGCTCGAAGGCGGTTACAACCACAGTGTGCTGGGACGAAACGTGCTTGCATTCCTGAGAGGCCTTCAAGGGCTTTGATTTTTCTGCACCACGGTCCGTTGGTTCGTCACCATTTTACGGGACACAACACTTGCTCTACGGAGGCGGTTAATGGCGCGCGATAAAGACCCGCCCGGGGTTGCGGTAATTTTCCCGGAGGACCTTCAGATATACATTGCCGAGCACAGGGAAGGAACCTACCAGCTCATTGACGTGCGCCAGCCCGAGGAATACGAGCAGTTTCACCTGCCCGGATCCATACTCATTCCGCTGCCTCTGCTTGTAGACTCGATGGAAGAGCTTGATCGCGCACGCGATTTAATCATCTACTGCTCAGTCGGCGGAAGGAGCCGGATGGCTGCCCATTTTCTGGCCAGGCGTGGGTTCAACCGGGTCTTTCACCTCCAGGGCGGGATAGAGGCCTGGGAGCACAGGACCGCTGCGAGCCCCCCTGAACTGCACCTCCAGTTCATGCGCGGGGATGAATCCGCCATAGAGGCGGCTGCGATCGCATGCAGGTTCGAAACAGGCCTCGAGCAATTCTACAGGGCGGTCTTTGAGAGGAGCAGACTTGCTGAGGTGCGGGACCTCCTGGAAAAGCTTCTCAGGGCTGAGGAGAGCCACAAACAAAACCTTCTGCGGCTTCTCGGATCGCTGGGCGCAGAACCGGAGGATCTCTGCGCGCCTGACGGCCTGATGGAAGGCGGACTTAGAATCGACGATTTCCTTGCCCGCAACGACTATTACCTGAAGTCTGCCCAGGACTGCCTGGAACTGGCCATGATGATCGAAATCCAGGCCCTTGACCTGTATCTGCGCATGGCCCAGACCTGCGCGGATGCTGCCGCAAAGGAGCTTTTCTACCGGCTGGGCGAAGAAGAAAAGGTCCATCTGAATTCGCTTGCCGACCTGAGCGCAAAGATCGGGCGAGGACAGGTACTCGAATTACACTGAAAACGTTCCAGCTTGTTCGAACCAGGCGTGGCCCATCTTTCCCATGGCTTCGATCGCCTCGGGACCGCCGTTGTTATACTCGGCAATAATCCTATACACGCTTGACTCTGAGAGGCCCGTGTGCCTGGCGATTTCCGCGAGAGGCCTCGGGTCGACCAGCAGGTTGTAGATTACGAGCCATTTCTGAAACCTGAGAAACCCGGAGGACATCCGCATTTTCATCCTGACCTCGTCGGCAGACAAATAACCGGTCACATCTGCTCCGTTTACGCTCATTTTCCCCTCCTAATACTCAGGATATATATTACGATAGATTTGGGTGACTCACGGTCCATTCATATTAGAAAAAGAATGAAACTTAAATAGAGTGATTTACTTAATGAAAGTATATTGTTGCGGTATTTTTCAAATGCTTGTACCCAATAACGTAGAAACAGCTACATGACTTCAGGAATCTGAAACCCTGCCCAGAGACATCGGTCCTTGCCCCTCTGTTGGAAGATGGACCTTACAAAATCGGCTATTTCATCGCTCCCGGCGTTTCCTTTGGTGAAAAAATGACTTGCGCCGCTGCGCAAAGCGGCGGCCCTGTATTCGGGAATGTCATAGCTGGTCAGAATGACCACCTCCACGTCGGAATTAGTGTCTTTGATTATTTTGGTGACTTCCAGACCGTTCTTGCCCGGCAGCCTGATGTCCATAAAGATGAGGTCGGGATTCGTGTTCTCCAATTTCCGGAGTGCTTCCTCGCCATCGGATGCCTCCTCGATCTCGATCCCGGGAAATCGAAGCGCCAGCATTTCCCTCATCGATTTTCGAAAAGTTAAACTGTCTTCCACTAATAGGACAAAACACATTTTCCCCCCTTAGAGGAGTTGATTTCTATTGAAATCGGACTGACTCCGGCTATTATATTTATCGAAACAAATTTTATTTTTTCATAGCCTTGCAGAGCGGTAAATACTCTGTTTGCAGTAATCGCGACGTTAGAATACTGTATTTTCTAGGATCTACAGGACTTTCGTCTCGCATTGGAAAAAACTGGCGAATTCTGGCGAAATATATTCACAAATGTAATAAGATAAAAATTCCGATTACAAGGTCTAACCTATGCCAGAGAGAAAAAGAATCGTAATCGCCGAAGACCACACGATCCTCAGAGAAGGACTGAGAATGCTTCTGTCCTCCAACCCGGCCTTCGAGGTAGTTGGAGAGGCGCAGGACGGCCTGGAGGCCATCCGCTCGGTCGAATCCCTCAAGCCTGACCTGATCCTGATGGACCTCTCGATGCCCAGGATGAATGGAGTGGGGGCGATTCAGGAAATAAAAAAGCTGAACCCCGCCACAAAAATCCTCGTTCTTACCGTTCACAAGACCGAGGAGCACATTCTGACTGCTCTTAAGACCGGAGCGGATGGCTACATACTCAAGGACGCCACTCGCGGCGAACTGATGCTGGCCTTAGACAATATTTTCTCGGGCAGGAGCTATCTTAGCCCAGGTATTTCGGAAAAGGTAATCGAGGGGTATCTTGAGGGAAGAAAGAGTGTCAAATCATCCACCTCCTGGGATACCCTCACACAGCGCGAGCGCGAAATTCTCAAGATGATCGCCGAGGGCTACAGAAACAAGGACATTGCCGATTATCTGTGCATAAGCGCCAAGACGGTTGAAAAACACCGCGCCAACCTAATGAAAAAACTCGACCTGCACAGCGCTTCATCACTGACCGCATTTGCCATGGAAAAAGGGCTGATAACAAAATAGCGGTTTTTCCAGTGAGAGGTCCGGCCCCGGAAAATCCAGATTCGGCGCATTGCATTGAAGATGGGCAAGGGCATATTCCGCCAAAGGCGGCGCCACGCTGCCATGCTAAGCGTGTCGGACGCGGGCGGGGCAGGGTCTCAGGCTTTCATCTGCTCGGCTGTAACTTCTCAATCCTCGTATGATAGACTTATATAGTACCCTACCGAAAAAAAATAACCACTCTGCGTCGTGCGAGCGCGTAGCGGGCAGGCCGACCGCCGCCATTCTCTACGCTCTCCCTGACCTGTCCATGATCAGAGACGGGGCGTTCGCGGGAGGCCTGGTGCAAGCCAGTCTTTCAAGCTCCTTGCGCAAAGAGCCTGGCTTAAATCCAAGAGCCATGGCCCTGGTGCTGCTAAGCGAAACATCCGCCGGGCGAGGCGCGGCCATTTCGATGCTTTGCCGCGTGCATGCATAAAGCTTGGCATTGGGCACTCCGACTATATCCCGCAGCAGTTTTCCGAAATCAAAGCGGGAAATGCGCTCTAAGCCTCCGATGTGCAGAATCCCTTTTGCTTTGGAAAGCCCAAGCAGAATCCCCTGAGCGGCATTCGCAGCGCTTACCGGCGTCCTGTACTCATCCATAAAGAGGTTAATCTGCCGGCCATTCCTCATATCGTTTATCAAGGGCTGAATGAAGCTGGCAGCACCCTGTCCGGCATCGCCGAACATAAGAGCCATGCGACAGACCAATGCCTGGGGATACCTCTCCAGCACAGCCCTTTCGGCTTCAGCTTTCTGTTCCCCATAGATACAAACGGGGCAGACGGGATCATTCTCACTGTACGGCGGATTCAGGCCGCTAAAGACCAGGTCCGATGAGATAAAGGCCAAAGGAATGCGCAGATCCGCGCAAAGGGAGGCCAGATTGCCGG
>Ga0187875_10003823_pt1 | contig 10507 bp, 8 predicted proteins | sample June2016WEW_17_1_2_FD_132978 | JGI IMG/M metagenome (GOLD analysis project Ga0187875, IMG submission 132978) | Peatland microbial communities from SPRUCE experiment site at the Marcell Experimental Forest, Minnesota, USA - June2016WEW_17_10 | ecosystem: Environmental > Terrestrial > Soil >... | reverse complement strand
GTCGCCCGCGCAGGCATCGCCAACGTCGTGGCGAGTTGCGGCACAAGCCTCGCCGAGCCGCAGATAAAGCTTCTTGGCCGCTTCACCAAGCGCGTGATTGTAAACTACGACCCCGACGTGGCCGGCCAAACGGCCACCGAGCGCTCCATCTCGCTGCTGCTGGAGCAGGACTTCGAGGTCCGCGTCCTGGCACTTCCCGCAATCGGCGACAAGAAAGCCGACCCGGATCTCTTCATCAAGGAAAAAGGCGCAGAAGCGTACATCAAGGCGCTGAAAGAATCGCCGCCCTACGTTGACTACCTGATCGCGCGCGCCCGCCAAATGGATTTGACCACCGGTGAAGGGAAGCGGCGAGCTCTCAATTTCTTGATGCCCTACCTCCAGAAGATTCCTAACGGGCTGCTGCGCTCCGAATGGGCCAGCCGTATCTCTCAGCAATTGCGCATTGACGAACCAGTGTTGCGCGCAGCGTTGAACAAAGCGGCCTCAGAACGGCGCAGCGAAGTGAAAATTCAACCCGAACTCGTCGGGAAAAGCGCGAAGCCCATTGAACGCCGCTTGATCCGCATGCTCATGGAAGCCGAGGAATTCCGCCGCGAACTAGCGCAGCGGTTGCAACAGGGAGGCTTGTACCGGGGCTTGGAGACGGAAAAAATCTTTGCTGCCCTGATCGTCGCCGCACTTTCGGATCAACCGATGCAGGCCACCGAGATCGGGGCCCTCCTCGACGAACGCGACCGCCGTATGCTCTTCGAGATCCTCTTCGAGCCCACCCAGGAAGGTACTTGGGAAGAGGCGGAGAGCTGCCTGGAAGCCTTAAGTCGTCGCCAGATCGAGCAGGAACTTGCCGAAGTCCAGCGAAGCATCGAGGCCAACGCCGCCGGGCCGTCTTTGCGCGAACTACTGACGCGCAAGCAGGAATTAATGAAGCGCTTAGCGCCGGAGCACTGAGCTCTTTGGGAGCAAATAAGTTGTCCTTATCGGCCGCTTTTCCGCGAAGGAAACGATTGACTTGGCTGGACTTAAACGTGTAGCGTAGAAGGGTTACGCGGATAACGGTTTCGCTCTCCAAAGCATCAATATATCAGTGTGCGATGCTGAGGGACCGTTAGGTTTCGGCAGGCGGGCAAAGCGTGGGGCAGCAGCGGGCAAAGGGCGCGGCGTACAGAGCTTCACAAAAAATCCAAGAGCTTTCTGGAGGACAGCATTCCTCCCCTTCGATATCTTGAGCCGTCCGTTCGTGCTCGGTTCGATGAGTGTGCAGGTTCGCCCGCCTCAAGCAAGCGCATAAACAACGTTATAGAAGTGCCGGAGGAGAGTTGTGGCGGCTACGGGTTTGGAAGAAAAATATGATGCGGTAAAGCAGCTCATTGCCATTGGCAAGGAACGCGGCTATCTGTTGTACGACGAGGTCAACGACTCGCTCCCCGCGGAAGTGCATTCCTCCGAAGAAATCGACGACCTGCTCACCACCTTCGAGCGCAATGGCATTGAGATTTACGAAGATGCTGCCTCGGCCAAAGCAGCCCGCGCTGTGGAAGTCTCCACGGAGTCCGGCGAACACGATACCGTCGTCAAGGACGATGGCCATGCGGAAGAAGGCAGCGACCTCGACCTCACCCCCGGCTCACTCGAGAAGACCAACGACCCCGTCCGCATGTACCTTCGCGAAATGGGCACCGTGCCTTTGCTCACCCGCGAAGGCGAAGTCACCATCGCCAAGCGCATCGAACGCGGCCAATTGGTGGTCATGAAGGCCATCACCCGCTCGCCCATCGTCATTAAGGAACTCATCGCGGTCGGCGACGACCTGCGCAAGGGCGCCCGCTCCATCAAGGAAATCGTCCAGTTTGACGATGAAGAGCTCACCGAAGAGAAAATCGCCAACAAGACCAAACAAACGCTCAAGCACATCGACAAAATTGCCAAACTCTACGAACTGGCTCTGAAGCAGGCCGTCAAACTCGACAAAACCGCGAAATCCAAGAAGCGGCCCTATGTCCGCGCCAAATGGGCCGTGGCCCGCACGCGCATTGAAATTTCCTTAGAAATTCGCGGCATCGACTTCAACCCCTTCGAGAAAAAGCGCCTGGTGGACAAGATGCGCGGCACCGTCGAGCGCCTGCAATCCCTCGAACGCGAGGCGGGTCGCCTGGAGCGCCGCGCCGATGTTTCCAAGGGAGACAACGCCGCCGAAGCGCGCCGCGAATTGCGCACGCGGCGTTCGGAATTGAAAGACATTGAGGACGCTAGCGAAGTCGGCCTGACCGAACTGAAGCGCACGCTCACGATTATTCAGCGCGGCGAAGCCGAAGCCGAGCAAGCCAAAAAAGAATTGATCGAGGCCAACCTTCGTCTCGTCGTTTCCATAGCCAAAAAATACACCAATCGCGGCTTGCAATTCCTCGACCTTATCCAGGAAGGCAACATCGGCCTGATGAAAGCCGTTGACAAGTTCGAGTGGCGCCGCGGCTACAAATTTTCCACTTACGCCACCTGGTGGATCCGCCAGGCCATCACGCGCGCCATCGCCGATCAGGCGCGCACCATCCGTATTCCGGTGCACATGATCGAGACCATCAATAAACTCGTGCGCACCAGCCGCCAACTTGTCCAGGAACTCGGCCGCGAGCCCACCAGTGAAGAGATCGCCAAGCGCATGGACATTCCTGTCTCCAAGGTGCGCAAAATCCTGAAAATCGCCCAGGAACCCATTTCCCTGGAAACTCCCATCGGCGAAGAAGAAGATTCGCATCTCGGCGATTTCATCGAAGACAAGGCAGTGGTTTCGCCCTCCGATGCGGTTATCAACCTGAATTTGAAGGAGCAGACTTCTTCGGTGTTGAAGACTCTCACTCCTCGCGAAGAAAAAGTCATCAAGATGCGTTTCGGCCTTGACGACGGCAGCGAGCACACCCTCGAGGAAGTGGGCCAGTCTTTCGCCGTTACGCGCGAACGCATCCGCCAGATCGAAGCGAAAGCATTGCGGAAGCTGAGGCATCCCTCGCGCTCGCGGAAACTGCGCGCATTCCTGGAAGGCCCGTCGCGCGATTATTTATAGAAGGAATCCCAACACGAAACCCGTAATTTGAAAAAATCAACTTTCTACAAAGCGCCCGGTGTAAACCGGGCGTCTTCATTCCCGCTGGAATTCGGCAATCACTTCGATCGCGCCGCGGATGTTCTCATTGAATTGGACAATCTCCTCCGCTGGTATCCAGTATTCTTTGTGAATCGAGCTCCCAACCGTATGTACTTCGTAAGCGGCAAGAAAGGAAGCATTCATACGGAATCGCGTCACGTAGCCGGATCCGGAATTCTTGGCATTCCAATCCCGTGCAATCTGCGTGGCATACTCTTCATTTAATACGGGGTAAAAGATTGGCTGCCCTGGCAAGCGTGTAGGGAATTTCGCAAATCCGCTCTGCCGGATGAGTTCAAGCTCATCTTGCCCTACCGGCCTGTACAAGGTGATGGTTTCCATCTCCGCTGATCATGCGGGCAATTCAACGTATGCAGAGTACGTGCGCGGTTCCGGAGCAGGTTCCCCGTCCTCACGTAGCCCGTCCAAGTGGAAAGCGATCGCCACACGCATGTTCTCTTCCACTTCCGATTGCGTCGCACCCGTCGCCACACAACCCGGCAAGTCGGGCGAGTAAGCGGAAAAGCCCGTGCCAGTTTCTTCGATGACAATCAGATACTTCTTCATGACTTGAGTCCCGCTTGTTTCATCACGCTATTCAAAGTTCCGGGCGCAACATCTTCACCCGGCTTGCCAGCCAATGTCACCAGGCCTGGCTTTGCCGGATGTTTGTATTGACGATGACTGCCTCGTGTTCGCGCAAGGTACCAGCCGTCGGCTTCAAGTAGCCGGATCACATCTCGTACCTTCATGATTTTAACCTAAGTCCGGGGACACCGGCGCGTCAATCACGGATCGCGCTCCTCAATAGCCCAGGAGCGCACGGAACGCGATAATCGAAACTCAGCAAACGCACCACGTTCAAACCGGGCGCTTTTGTTTCTGCTCAAGTGAGGAGTTCTAGATACGATGAATACGTGTGCGGCTCGGGCACGGCCTGGCCCTCCTCCCGCAAATCATTCAGATGCAGCGCGAGCGCCGCGCGTAGGTTTCGTTCCACTTCGTTGCGCGTCCGCCCCGAGGACACACACCCCGGCAAATCCGGGGAATACGCGGCATAACCTGCTCCCGTTTCTTCGATCACAATCAAATATTTTTTCATGGCCCCCGTCCCGAACTGGAGCATGCGGCGAAACGCTCGACGTGCCAACTCGTCTGCCGCATTGCCGGGGGAGCGATGAAAGTCCGACTTTAACGGGCGTTGGTTCTTGCGAGCGCGACTCCCGCGTGGTGCGGGAACCTGTAGTCGCTTCGCAACGGGCGAATGACACCGACGTCTTCTACTTCGCTACGCTAGCCCCTTGGTGTGTGAGTGTCAATGAAGATTCGCGCAAATTGCAATCGAAGGAAACATCGCAAATCGCAAAAAGAAAAACTGACAAGCGAAATGTTCAGGTTGTCCCTCAATGACGGGAGGAGAACTCTGCCGGTACCCGGAAGAAGTGACCAATAAAACGAACCATCCACACGACTGTTTGGAATCCGCGGATCGCCCATCTGTCATCTCTCGCATCAGAGAAGGACCATCCACCTCCGCCTGCAAAGAATTTGCCGCGCTCTGTTTCCAGGAAGTTCTTGCGTTTCCGCCAGCAATCTTGGAAAGTGGAGGACATCCCGGCACACAAATAATTTACCTGGTGGAGCAGCGCTTTTCCGATGAAAAGAACTCAGCAGATTGCCGCGATCCTCATCTTCGCACTTCTCGGGCTGACCTTTTACGGAATGTGGCGAACCGCGCAACGCTCCGGGTCGCAAAACACCAGCGAAAAAGACGCCCCCAAGCCTGCAAGCGTACCCATGCCTTCGCTGGTGGACCAGAGTCCCCTTCAGACTGCCCAGCAACTCGCTCAGCTCGCCGTTTTCCCCGATGAGAAATCCTTCGCCAAGGAAGCCTTGCGCCTCGGCGATTTCGAAGTGGACTTGGCTTTTGAAGCGGCGCTCTCCGATGCGCGCAATCATCCTCCCCCGCTTTCCCCGGAAGCAAAAGAAGCGCAGGAGCGGCAAGAGAAGACGGAGAAGTTGCTCGCCGCCGATGAAGACCGCGTTAAAACTCTTGGGGAAGAACTCGAGAAGGCCACCGGGAAAAAAGCGGACAACCTCGAGATCGATCTGGCCCAGGCCCAGGCCGCGGCCGAACTCGACCGTGACGAATTGGACGATGCAAAGCAGGACCTCTATCGCGCCGGCGGTGATCTCGTAGGCCGCATCCAGGCCGCCAAAGCGCAGCACGAGGAGACTTCGCACCGCTCCGATTCCGCTATCCCCAACGCAACCCCCTCCGCCGAACAGTTTGGCGTCGTCCATCGCGCCCAACTCTGGCATTCCCTCCACCAGAAACAGTTGCAGTTGTGGCAGGCCAAATCGCAAGCGGAAGCCTCGGCCGCGCTCCTTGCTGTTCAGCACAACGCCTTGGAAGCCAAGCTCGATGAGCAAAAAGAAAGCACGCCGGAACTTGCTCACCACGCGAAGAAGAACAAAACAGATGCCGCGCCCAATCCAGTTTCCGCCGCGAATAAAAGCCGCGAAGATGCCTCGGCTCTGCTGAAAAAAACACAGCAGATTGCTGAAGACCAGAAAACGCTCTCCTCACTCGACAAGCGCGCCGAGACCCAGAAGGAACTTGCCTCCACCTACGCCCAGTGGATTGAATTCGTCGCGGCTGAGCAGAGCGTTGAACTGAATCGTATGCTCCGCGGTTTCCTGATCATTCTCGCCATTGCGCTGGTAGCTCTTTTTTTCAGTTCGTGGATGGACAAACTCGTCAACCAGTTGACAATGGACCGCAGGCAGATTCAGTCCCTTCACACCTTAGTCCGTGTCTCTTTGCAATTTCTCGCTCTTCTCCTGATCCTGCTGGTCGTTTTCGGCCCCCCGGGGCAACTTGGAACCTTTCTTGGACTTGCCGGCGCAGGGCTCACCGTCGCTCTCAAGGATTTCATCGTCGGCTTCCTCGGTTGGTTTGTCTTGATGGGAAAGAACGGAATTCGATTGGGAGATTGGGTGGAGATTAACGGCGTAACAGGAGAAGTGGTCCAGATCGGCCCGTTTCATACCGTGCTGCTGGAAACGGGCAACTGGACCGATTCCGGCCATCCCACCGGACGCCGCGTCACCTTTACCAACAGCTTTGCCATTGAAGGCCATTACTTCAATTTCTCCACTACCGGCCAATGGCTCTGGGACGAACTGCAGGTGGCCTTGCCCACCGGCCAGGATCCCTATCCGATGGTGGAGATGATCCGGAAAAAAGTTATCGAAGCAACGAAGGAGAGCACCCAGCAGGCCGAGGAGGAATGGCGGAAGGCTACGAATTCCCCCGAGATGAGCGATTTCTCTGCCGCTCCCGCAATGAACGTGAAGCCAGTGCTGGGCGGCATCGAAGTCAGCGTGCGTTACATCACTCGGGCCAACGAACGCTACCAGTTGCGCGCGAAACTCAATCAAGCTGCCGTCGAATTGCTCGGCGGGAAAGCCGCGCCGGTAGCTTCCTTTGCCCCAGTCGTGCGAGAGAAGCAAAGTTAGCGCCGCGAAGGTTCGATGTTAGCCCGCGTGTTTCATCAGCAGTAGGCGTGCGCGAGAAGCGGTCCATGTCGCTCCGGCATACATCGCGGCCAACAAGAAGAAGCCGGTGGCGATGCTGAAACGCTGTGCGATCCATCCCAGTGAAAAACTCATGGCCAGTTGCAGAACCGTGGCAAAAATCGCGAACGCCGATTGCGTCCGCCCCATGAAGTGCCTCGGCACAATGCTCATTAATGAGGATTGCGCCACGATGCCCCCGAGCGCCCGGAAAAATCCGAAGCAACCCTGCAGGATCGCCGCGCCCAGCAAAAAGGTCACGAACGGCACCGCCGCATTACCCAGCGCCATCGCGCCAATCACCGCGACGTACAACGGCAGGCGTAAGCGCTGCGGCAACTGGCTGGTGACAATTCCTCCGATGATTGCGCCGATGGCCCAACTGGCTTCGATGACGCCCAGGCCGCGCGCGCCGGAATGCAAGATGTCGCTGGCCAGCGCCACAATCACCACGTTGGAACTCACGATGCTCGCCATCAGCATCGCGTGCGTGACGCCCAGCGCCAAAACGACAGGTTGCTGTCGCAAATAACCGAAACCCGCTTTCAAGTCCGCGTAAATCGCCAGCGACAGCCCTGCCTCGGCCACCTCCGGATTCTCGCCGCTCTCCAACGCCTGCGAGGCGATTTCGCTGACTTCCGAATACTCGCGCGGATACTGGCGATGCTCGCGCGGCGATACGTAACCGCTGCGTAACAGGTACAGGCACGAAGCGGAGACGAAGTACGTGAGCCCGTCAATCAGCAGGATCCCGGCGATCCCCACGTGATCGTAGAAAAACCCCACGAACGTTCCGGCCAGCAGCATGCCGCTCTGCACGCCAACAAGTACTGCTGCATTCGCGCCGGTAAATTGGCTCGGCGGAATCACCTCCTGCACCAGCGCATTCACGTTGGCCCAATACATCGCGGACCCCGTGCCGGTAAGCAGCGTCATCAAATAAAGGTGCCAGATGTGCAGATGGCCCTGCCCGGCAACGTACGCGATGCCCAACACCGCGAAGCCGCGCCCCAGATCGAGCAGCACGCCCAGGTAGCGGCGGTCGAAGCGGTCAATCAACACGCCGCCGAGAAACGGCACAAACAGCCCCGGCAACGTCACGACAATGACCTGCCAGCTCACCGCCACCGTCGAGTGCGTCGCCGACATGATGTACCAGCTCACGCCAATGAAGTTCATCCCGCTGCCGAATAACGACACGAACATCGCCGTAAAGAAATACCGGAAGCCGCGCTGCGACCACAGCAGCTTCCAATTCACACGGTTTGTTGCGACGGTGCCCATGGGGGCTGATAGTTTACTATTGGACCCAACTTATCTTGATATCGGATAATCCATGTTTTCGCTCCATGGGGGAGGCGAGCGCATGGGAAATGAGGTGACGTGCACTGTTCGGTTCGGCAAGCAGGAATCCACGGGGAAAGCGCTGCTCGAAACCAGCGAAATCCTCTTTCGTGGAGACTTTCGCCTGAAGATTGCCTTCCGCGAAATAAAATCAGTTAAGACCACAAGCGGGGAATTGCTCCTCGACTTTCCCGGCGGCAAGGCGGCCTTCCTCCTCGGCGCGCAGGCGGAAAAATGGGCGCACAAGATTCTCTATCCCAAGTCGCCCTTTGAAAAAGTGGGCGTTAAGGAAGGACAAAAAGTCTCCGCGGTCGGCATTACGGATTCCGGCTTCCTGAAACAACTGAAGGAACGCGCTGGCCAGTTGGCAATGGAAAAGCCAACGAAGGATTGCGATGTGCTCTTTTTCGGTGCGGAGACCGCCGGCGAGTTAACGGAGATCAAGAAGCTTATGCCATTCCTGAAGAAAGATGGCGCGCTCTGGATCGTCTATCCAAAGGGGCAAAAAGTCATCACCGAAGGAGACGTGCTCTCCGCGGGAAGGAATGCGGGACTAAAGGACATTAAAGTAGTTGGTTTTTCCGAAACCCACACCGCTCTGAAATTCGTTCTTCCGCTCGCGAAAAGATAATTCAACCCTCAGCGTCTGGCAGCTTCGAGTAGCTCGCGCAAAGCGCCACGCACCGCGAGGAATTGACGGGGTCGTAGAAAACCGGAATCAACATGTCCTCGAAAACCTTCTGGCTCAAATCCCGCTCCGTGTTTCTTATCGTCTGGCCGTCGGCAGCGCGAAACTCATATTCGATCTGGCTGTAGCTCGTCTTTCCCTGCATGACCGTGTGCTGCGCAATCACGCGAGCCGCTGCCACCTCTCCATCTTGAAATAAGGGACGGTTGCGCTTCTCCCTAACCAGCGCGGGAACAATCACGATCCCCAGAATCAACGCGATAAAGGCGATCGGACCAAATACTGCGAAATAGGGAAACGGTGCGGCATGCTGCGGCACTGTGGGAGGCCTCACGCGGGTTGTGGCGAGAAACATGATGAAGATGATCATGCCAAAGGCGAACACCACCACCCCGGCCGCAGCTCCGGGAAAACTAAATCGCACGCGCCGGGGCCGCGAGAGAGTTTGCACCCTCTGCATAAAGCCATCAGGAATGGGCTGGGTCTTTACGCCTTGCATCGGAACAACCGCCTTGGCCGCAGCAATGGCGCGCTTATTGGAAACATAACCCCAATACGGAATCCCGCCTATGAGCAGGAAGAAAAGAAAAATCGGAATGATGGGGATCAAGTGCGGGCCGCCACGGGTGCTGGACGTCACCAAGACTAGAGAAACCGCCATAATGCCAAATCCCGCAGCAAGAAGTGGAGCGATGCGTGACTTCGCGTTCAGAGAGCTCTGCACGCGCTCCAAATTCCATCCGCAGTGCGTGCAAAACGGTTTCACTTGCCCAAAAAACGCCCGCACCGTCACAGGAGCGCCACAGAGAGGACACGTAACGTTGCTCATGCCTCAATTCTAGCCGCTGTCTTTGCTCTTGGTGTGAAAGACTCGGCGCATTTGCACTATGCGGAACTCCCTTTCGTTCCCGCAACAACGTTGGCTTTCTTGCCCCACCGCCGCGCCGAAACCGTATGATAGGGGCGATGAGCGAGCTGCTGAATATCCGTTCGCTAACTGTGGAACTTCCCACCGCCGCCGGCTGGGTGCGCCCGGTGAACGAGGTAACTCTGAACATCGCGCCGGGGGAATCGCTCGGACTTGTCGGCGAATCCGGCAGCGGGAAAACCATGCTCTCGCTTGCGCTGATGGGGCTTCTGCCGCCCGGCGCGCGCGTAAGCGGCGAAGCCACGCTGACCTCAGACGAAGGGAAGCAGAAAAATCTGACGCACCAAACCGAGCCGGAATGGCGCCAGGTCCGTGGCCGCGAAATCGCCATGATCTTTCAGGAGCCCATGACCTCGCTGAATCCCGTCCTGCGTATCGGCACGCAAATTGAAGAAGCCATTTGGGCCCACGAGCCAGGCTTAGCCCGCCATCTTGTGGATCGCCGCGTCATCGGCGCTCTCGAACACGCCGCGGTTCCCGAACCCGAGTTACGTGCGAGACAGTTCCCCCACCAACTTTCCGGCGGCTTGCGCCAGCGCGCCATGATCGCCATGGCGCTGGCAGCGCGTCCCAAGTTGCTGATTGCCGATGAGCCCACCACGGCCCTCGACGTCACCGTGCAAAAACAAATCTTGGAGTTGCTCGACCGCTTGCGCCGCGAAATGGAGTTGGGCCTCCTCTTCATCACTCACGATCTCGGTGTCGTCGCAAACGTCGCGGACCGCATCGCCGTGATGTACGCCGGCCGCATCGTCGAGCAAGGTCCCGTCGCCGATGTCCTGCTGCATCCGCTGCATCCCTATACGCAAGGTTTGCTGGCTGCTTC
>Ga0187875_10003818_pt1 | contig 10516 bp, 9 predicted proteins | sample June2016WEW_17_1_2_FD_132978 | JGI IMG/M metagenome (GOLD analysis project Ga0187875, IMG submission 132978) | Peatland microbial communities from SPRUCE experiment site at the Marcell Experimental Forest, Minnesota, USA - June2016WEW_17_10 | ecosystem: Environmental > Terrestrial > Soil >... | reverse complement strand
GCGCCGGAGACGAGGACCAAGAACGCGGAGTTCTCGAGTCGGCCCGAAAGAAGCTTGGTTACCGGTTCCTGGGCAGCCAGCGAAATACCGGGATGGCCGTGCAGCAGCCCGTCGATCCAGTGCCAGTACTGGGAGAGGACCGGCTGGTTCAGATGGAGTTGACGCCGGAGCGCGGCAAGAGCCTGCGGAGTGGCTGATCGTCCCAGGATCGCTTGGGCCGGGTCACCCGGCAAGGCCTGGGTGGCAGCGAACACGATCACGGACACGACCACGAGCACCATCACGCCAATGAGCAACCGTTTCAGGACGAAGCCTGTGATGCCCCCTGAGCTCAACAGGCTGGGCATCCTGGGTGTAGGGCGGCGAGGCAGTTCAGGTGAACCAGATGTTTCGGAAGCCGTGGCCAAAGTAGTCGAGCGGAAGCGTCCCCTTGTTGGGATTCAAGCCCGCAACTCGGCTCGAGTAGGCATCCATCAAGTCGAGGAAGAACGGGATGATATAGCCACCGTCATTGTATTCGATGGTCTGCATTTCGTGAATGATCTCTTTGCGGACTGATGGGTTGAGCGTAGCCAGCGCCTGACTGTAGAGCTTGGCGTAGTTCGTCCCGACCCCAGACTGTGCTGGCCAGTGCGTCTCGTTGAACGGTGAAGTAGAGAGCATGCTCTGGGAGACCTGAGCAAGGTAGTTGCGGGTTCCCCAGTAGTCCACGGAGAACGCGAGCTTCAGATAGCTGTTCCCGTAGAAGTTGGGGTCGTTGAGGACGTTCACGGTGACTCCTGCAGCGGCGGCCTGGGTGGCGAAGACCGAGGCCAGCTCCACCATGCCAGCGGCGCCATTAGTCGTATTCAGATCGATGGTGAGCTTCGACAGGCCGGCCTTGTTGAGCAGGAACTTGGCTTTGTCAATGTCCTGGTGACGCTGGGGCAATGCCGAGTCGAAGTCGGGATCGAAGGGGGAGAACAGGTCGTTGGCTACGCGACCGTATCCGGAGATGACCTGCTCGACGGTTTGGGGCCGGTTGACGATGTAACGCATGGCTTGGCGGACGTCGTTGTTGTCGAACGGTGGCATGTCGATCGCCATGCAGATGGGGACCCATTCCGCAGTGTCGGAGACCAGGACCGACAAGCCGCCGTGGCCCTTGATGACAGGTACCTGAGCAGCCGGAAGAGCGGTCATCGCGTCGATCTCGTTGGACAGCAGCGCATTGACCTGAGCCGTCGGTTCTGCGTAGTCGGTGATCGTGACGGTGTCCAGGTAGGGCTCACCTGAACGCCAGTAGTTCTTGTTGCGCGTGCTCACGCTCTGCTGGCCCGGAGTGAAGCTCTTCAGCACGTACGCTCCCGTGCCGATCTGGGGCGCCGGCCACTTTGCGTAGCCGACCGGCACGATCCCGTTGTTGAACTGGGCCAACCCCTCGTCAAGAACCGAGTTCGCGCTCCTGAGGTGCAGGCGAACGGTGTAGTTGTCCAGAGCCCGGATCGCCTTGGCGTCGATCGAGGCCAGCTGAGAATATCCGGGCAGGCCGTTCTTCTTGTCAAGTATCCGCTGCAAGGAGTAGATGACGTCTTCGGCCTGCAGCGTCTTGCCGTTGGAGAACTCGATTCCCTTGCGCAGGCGGATCGTCCACTGTGTCGCGCTGTCCTGTGTGACTTCCGCGGCCAGCCCATCGTTGGTGACCTTGTAGTCATCGTCGAAGACCAGGAGGGTCTCGAACTGGCTCACGAGCCGGGCCTGGTCAGGCGTGTCGAGGAAGTTCTGCCCGTCGATCATGTCCGAGGGGCCGCCGCCGGTGACGCCGAGCCGGAAGTCACCGCCCGGCTTGGGCTTGAGCGTTCCCGATGTGGTCGCCGTCTTCGAACTCTGCGCGGCGCTCGGACTCGCACCACCGGCAGCAACCAGGCCACCGACGATCGCGGTGCTCAGCGCACCTTTGAGAAGCTGCCGCCGGGTCAGTGCGCCCGAGCCCTCAGGTCCTGCGGTTTCCTCAAGAGTCTTCACAGTTGTTCGTCTCCGCCTTGTCGTGATTCGAGTTCGCGTGTTCCACTCGAAAACTAGTCCACTGAACACGATCGTTTCCACTTAGCAAATGATTTATATCGGATTTAGACGTTCCGTCTCCGACGATGGCCGCTCGTCCCTTGGTGCGCGTTAGCGACGTAGCCATCCTCCGGGGCAAGCCTGCGCAACACGGCCACCAGCAGGTCCACCTCGTCGTGGGTGTTGTCCAAGGCGAGCGACGCGCGGACGGCCGACTCCAGTCTGCAACGGCGCAGGATGCTGGGGCAGTGGTGACCGACCCGCACCGCGATCGCCTCTTTGTCCGGTGTCGAACCGAGTTCTCTCGGCCGGTACCCATCGAGCATGAAGGTGGGCACGCTCGCCTTGTTCAAAGCAAGGGCCACTACGTCGCGAGACGCTTGCTTGCCGTGGAGCCTCCCACGCGGTGCCCGAGGTAGATGCGGACTTGGCCCAGGCTGCGCGGAAGGGTGACGGGAAGCTGCCGGACGGGTTTGCCAGGCTGCGGACTACGTGGTCTCCGCCGATGAGAAGACCTCCATCCAGGCCCGCATCCGCTGCCAAGAGACACTTTGTGCTGCACCTCGGTGTGCAAGGCGCGTGGAGTTCGAGTACGACCGCGGCAGGGCGCTTCAGTACCTGGCTGCCTGGGACGTGCACCAGGCCAAGGTCTTCGGGCGCTGTGAGGTCAAGACTGGGATCGTGCGGTTCGGCCGGCGCGTCGACCAGGTGATGGGCACCGAGCCTTACGCGTCAGCGCGTCGGGTCTTCTGCGTAGTGGACAATGGCAGCAGCCACCGGGGCAAGAAGGCCGCCGATCGCCTACGCGACCGGTGGCCGAAACTCGTCCTCGTCCACGTGCCGGTGGGCGCGAGTTGACTCAACCAAGTGAAGGTCGACTTCTGGGTGATTCAGCCCAAGGTTCTCACGCCCGCGACTTCGCCGATTTTGGAGAGGTCGAGGCGCGACTGCTCGCCTTCGAGCGTCGCTATGAACAGAGCGCAGCACCGTTCGAGTGGAAGCTCACGCGTACCGACCGGGCGTTGCTCAGAAAGGAAGCTCGCCGACAAGCACGACTACCAGGCAGCTGCCTGAGGTCGCATCGATCGTGATCGAAATTATGGTCCAGAGCACTAAGGGAACTCGACCCGAGCGGCGGCGCCCGGCGGCGCCGCGTCACTGAACTCGGCCCATGTTTCACCGGCCGGAACGTCCACGTCGAAGCGATGATGGCTTGGCGGCAAAGGACAATTGAACTCGTCTGTGAAAGCGCACGGGGGAAGATACGCCCTGTTGAAGTCGAGGCTGACGGTCCCGGGGCGGTCGAGCCCTTCCAACGGCGGCGCAATGAGCAAGAACCGGCTCGGGGGCCGGGTGCGGCTCCCTGTCGTGCGATCCGCGAAGACCAGGAGCAGTGACTCCTCATCGAGCAATGGGTTCACGGCATAGTCCCGACCGCCCAGGGACAAGCGCACGACGCCAGGCACTTCGACCTTCCTCGGAGAGGACTCGAGAGCGTAGCTGTAGTTGACGCTGCACCGCTCCGGCAGGGGTTCGTAACTGCCCTCAAGCACAAAAGAGGGATCGGGCGGATAGGCGCCGAGGGCTTGGAGCCGACCGGCGCGGCTGTGGTCGTAGACGCGCACGCCTCTTTGCCCTTCGCGGGTCGTCACCTGCGCTGTTGTGGAGGAAAATTCAAGTCGTCGGCCGACGAGTTCGCCGGATGCCAGTGCCACCACGCGGCCCGACGTGCGATGGCCATCGACGAGTGCGTCCGCGCCGAGGGCGAGCGAGAGCTCGACTCCGCCGTCCGTTTCGCTCCAGGTTCCGTCCACTCCAGGGACAACGTTGGTTTCCGCCAGCCAGTAGGTGGCGACGAGCGTCGGCGGGCCATCGGGGGCGCGAAGTGAGGCAATGCGATGGTCGTGCCAAGCTTCCCAGTCGGCGACAAAGGCGTCGTTCTCCTTCGATGTCAGAGTCATGTCACCGGAAGGGCTAGTCACGAACTCGACTCTTTCACAACTCCATAAGCCGGGAAGCTCACGCCGACTGGTTCGTGGAGCGACTCGCTCGTGGAGGAACGCAGAGCGAACAGGCAGCACGCGACCTGATCGCCACCGACCGCGAGCGGCGCCGGGTCCATCCCCGCGCACTCTGCCTCGGCAATCGGACAGCGAGGGTGGAAACTGCAGCCAGCTGGTGGATCAGAGGGATCAGGCACCTCCCCGGCAAGGCCCACGGGAATCCGTCCGGCTCCATCAGCCACCGGTGCTGCCGCGATCAGAGCCTTCGTGTAGGGATGGCGGGGATCGCGCCACAGCGCGTCTGTGAGGCCGCTTTCGACGATCCTACCGAGGTACATAACGGCAACCCTCTGGGCTACCTGGCGGACCACTCCGAGGTCGTGGGAAATGAGGAGGATGCCGATCCCTGTCTCGTCGCGCAGTTCGCTGAGCAGTGTCACGATCGCCGCCTGAGCGGAAGCGTCAAGAGCGCTCACCGGCTCGTCGGCCACAAGCATCGACGGCTTCGCCGCGAGAGCACGACCGATAGCCAGACGCTGGCGCTGACCGCCGGAGAACTCGTGCGGGTAGCGGTCGGCCGCGCTCGCCGGCATCGCGACCATGGCCAGCAGCTCAAAGATCCGAGCACTCGTTGCCGTCTCACCCGATGCCCGTAAGCCGTCCGCGAGCTGATGTCCTACCTTTCGCCTCGGATTCAGCGAAGAATAGGGGTCTTGGAAGAGGAGTTGCAGCGAGCGGAGCGCGGTCGGACGAGCTCGTCGCCCGAGGGCCTGCACCGGTTGCCCGCCGAAAGTTACTGAGCCTGCAGCCAACCTCTCGAGGCCTACCGCGGCGCGTCCGAGACTGGACTTGCCGCAACCCGACTCGCCGACGAGACCGACTATCTCGCCAGCGTTTACCTCGAGGCTGACGCCGCGAACGGCTCGCACCGCAGCCCCGTCGCGACGGCGGTAGGTGACCTCAACGTCGTCCAGATGGAGAACCGACCGTAGAGGACTGCTGAGCGCGCTCATTTCGATGCAGTCGCAACGAAGGGATCAACGGGACATGCGAGCAGGACTGAATCCTCAACTGGCACCAGGGCCGGTCGTCCGCTGGCACAGCTGGGTACAGCGAAGGCACAGCGCGGTTGGAAGGCACAGCCAGCAGGCAGGTGCCCAGGAAGGGGCGGCGATCCCGGGATCGGTCGTATCCGCGACTGGGCGCCCGCAGATCCAGGAAGCGCCGCCAGTAGGGCCTTGGTGTAGGGATGACGCGGAGCGCCGATTACCTGTGATCTCCGACCGGATTCGACAATGCGACCGGCGTACATGACCTGTACTCGGTCAGCGAGGGACGAGACCACGCCGAGGTCATGGCTGATCAAGACAATCCCAAGCTGCCGCTCGTCGACCAGGTCTCGCAACAGGCGCAGGATCTCCGCCTGCACCGTCACATCAAGGGAGGTTGTCGGTTCGTCGGCAAGCAGAATCTTCGGTTCACAGGCGAGAGCGATCGCGAGGGCGATGCGCTGGCGCAAGCCGCCGGAGAACTCGTGCGGTCGCGACCGCAAAGCCGAGGCGGGGTCCGGGACACGTACCGAATCAAGGAGTTCGATGGCGCGACGCTTGGCCGCAGCTGCATCGACACCGAGGTGATAGCGAACGTGTTCGGTGAGCTGAATACCGACGCTGAGGAGCGGATGGAGACTCGTCGAGGGGTCCTGCCAGACCACGGCGATCTCACGGCCCCGTAAGGCCCGAAGCCGCCGTCGCGAGGCGCCGACGAGTTCCTCGCCCTGGTAACGAATGCTCCCCGTCGCCCTCAGGCCAGCAGGCAACAGGCCGAGCATCGCGAGCGAGGTCAGCGTCTTGCCGCTGCCGCTCTCACCGCATACCCCGAGTACCTCTCCGCGCGCGAGCGCAAGATCCACCTCGTCCACCAAACTGACCCAGCCGCGGCGATCCCGTCGCGTGACCGAAAGACCTCTTACTTCGAGCAAGACGGCCTTCGCATCCGGCGCGAGCTCTTCTGTCCTCGACGATCTGGTAACACTCATCGTGTGGGCCGTACGAGGCTGCGCGGGTCGAAGTAATCCCGTAGCGCGTCGCCGATCGTGTTCACCGCGAAAACCACTGACGCGATTGCCAAACCCGGGAAGAGACCCATCCACCAGTTGCTGAAGAACTCAGTCGCGGTCGCGACCATCGCCCCCCACTCTGCAGCCGGCGGCTGGGCGCCGAGACCGAGAAAGGAAAGTCCCGCGAGCAGCAGCACTGCACTGCCGATGTCCAGGGTTGCCACAACTAGGACCGGTCCGATGACGTTGGGCAGGACGTCCCTCACGAGCAAGCGTGCGCTTGAAGCGCCGAGCAAGCGGGACACCGTGACGTAATTCGAGCTTCGCATCGCGAGGACGAGACCGCGCACGATGCGTGCGTAGGGAGGCCAGCTCACGATGACGATGGCAAGCACTGCGCTTTGCAGCGAGGGCCCGAGTGCGGCGGCGAAGGCCATCGTCAACACGATGCTCGGAAATGCAAAGAACATGTCGGTGACTCGCATGATCGCAGAGTCGATTACGCCGCCCGCAAAGCCGGCAAAGGCACCGATCGACGAGCCGACGATGCTCGCCAACATGACCAGGAGCAGCGCAAGGGGAAGGGAGAGCCGCGACCCGTATAGAACTCGACTGAAGACATCCCGACCGAGTTCATCAGTGCCGAACCAGTGGGCGGCGGATGGCGCAAGGAGGGTGCCAGCGCTCGGCGCTGTTGGCGAGCTCGGCGCAGTTAGCGGAGCGATCACGGCGACAAGTAGCCAGCTCATAAGCACAGCAATCCCAAACAGAGCTCCGGGGCGACGTAAGGAGCCGAGCAGGGTGCGTCCGGAGCCGGTCTCACTTGGCTCAGGCGGCCCATTTGGGATCGCGCCGTCTCCGATGAGCACCGAGCCGCCGCCGTGAGCGATCGCACTCACTGTGGAGCCAGCCTTGGATCGATGAGGACGTAAACGATGTCGGCGGCGAGGTTGACGAGAATGTAGATGACGGCGATGAGGATGCACACACCCGTTACGCCGGGGAGGTTCAGCGACGTCGCACTGCGGTACGCGTACTGGCCGAGACCTGGCCAGGAAAACACCTGCTCGACGAGGACGGCCCCCGAGAGCAAAGAGCCGAAGGCGAGGCCGACGATCGTCACGATCTGCAGCAGTGCGGGCCGCAACACGTGGCGGAGCACCACGGTCCGAGTGGGCAGCCCCTTTCCGACGGCGGCAAACACGTACTCCTGGCCGAGCACGTCGAGCACCGACGCGCGGCTGAAGCGGGTGATAAGGCTCAGGGTGTAGCAGCCGAGCACCGACGCCGGCAGCACGAGGTGACGCAGAGAGTCGGCGAGGTCGGTCCAGTTGCCGGTGAGGAGCGAGTCGACCGTGTACATCCCGGTGATTGTCCCCGGCGGGTTGAGCTCGGGTGACAGCCGCCCGGTCCCTGGCAACAAACGCAGCTTGTAGAAGAAAAGGTAGAAGGCAACAAGCCCGAGCCAGAAGTTGGGAACTGAGATGCCAGCGAGGGAGAAGAAGCGGATCAGGCGGTCCGGCAGCCGATTGTGGAAGAAAGCGGCGACCAGGCCGAGCGTTACGCCGAGAACGAACGCGACCAGGATGGCGGAAAGGGCGAGCTCAAGAGTGGCCGGGAAGTACTGGGCCAGATCGGCCGCCACTGGGCGCTGAGTTAGCTGAGACTGGCCGAGGTTCCCGTGCAGGAGATGCCACACGTACAGGCCGTACTGCACAGGTAGCGGGCGGTTCAGCCCATATTGGCGATCGAATGCCCGGACGATGGTCGGGTCGCCGAGTGCCGCCTGGCCCAGGTTGGCGGCGGCGGGATCGCCAGGTACGACTGCGACGATGCAGAAGGTCACGAGGGACACCCCGAGCACCTGCAGGAGCCCGACTCCGAGCCGGCGCGTCACCAACTTGGACAAGCCGCGGCCGCCGCCACGAGTATGACGTCTCGTTTGCGGCGACCGCGGCATGTCAGCTTCCCGGCTTAGTGCGACACGAAGCCGTGATCCCATACGAGGGGCGCAGCCTCGCTATTTGACGCTGGCGACGTCGATCCGCCACGCCGGGTTCGAGTAGGCGGTCGAGATCGAATCGGCCGTAACCAGTACTTGCGCCGGCTGTATCAGCGGGATGATCGGGCCACTTGCATTGATCGCTTTCATTGCCTGCTGCCAAAGAGCGTTGTGGCGGCTCTCGCTCGAGGCGGTTGCCGCCTCGTTCGCCGTCGCCAGGATGGTCGGCGCGTCCGAAGCGGACCAGTGGACCTGCTCTGCTATCTCACCGCCGGGCACGAAAGGTAGGTAGTCGTTGGCATCTGGGTAGTCCGGACCCCAGTAGTTGACGATCATTTGCGCCTTTCCAGCGCGGCGGAGCTCGGTCGCGGTTGTCACCGGTTGGCCGAGCAGCTTGACCTGGATCCCGACGGCCTGAAGGTTGGCCTGTAGCAGCGCGGCGACGTCCCCGAGTTGGAGACCATTGACGGGGTCGTCGTCCGCGAAGCCTATTGTCACCGCCGGGTTCTTCACCCCAGACTGAGCGACGAGGAGTTTGGCCTCAGCGATGTTCTGTTTCAGGTCGTCACTGGCCGGAAGCGAACCAGCAAATCCACCCGGAATGAGACTTGCGGCCTGCTCGGCGCCGGATCCGGCGAGGTGCACGAGCGCGCTGTAGTTGATTGCATCCCTGATTGCCTCACGGATCTTTGGGTTAGCCGTCGCGGGCGAAATCGCCGGGTCAGTGTTGAGCGAGGTGTAGACGGTGAAGGTTGAGGCCAGGTTGGCTACCTTGGCACCCGTAATGCCTTGTGCTTGTGAAGGCGAGAGGTCAAGCGCAAGTTGTGCTGATCCCGTCTCAACGTCCAGCTTTTGCTGCTCGGGCTGGGCATTTTGGATCATGACGCTTTGGTATTTCGGCTTTGCGAGCCAGTAGTGAGGATTGGCAGTGAGCTTGACAGGACCGTTCAGGTTCCACGCAGACATCTCATAGGGTCCGCTGCCAGCCGAGTGAGTGTTCAGCCAATTCTCAGCCTTGTCCGTCGTCGCAGCGTTCGCGGCGTCAGTCCCACCGTGCGCCTCGACGACGCTCGCCTCGAGCACTCCGAGGGCCGGGTTGGTCACGATCTCAGGGATGGCTGCGTTCGGGGCTTTGGTCGACAGGACGACCTTGTTCGTCCCTTGTGCTGACACCGTGATGCCATTGAGGAGAAACGATGGGTTTCCTTGCAGGTTCTGCAGCCGTTTGAATGAAAAGACAACGTCAGCGGCCGTCACCGGCGTGCCGTCGGAGAACACGGCCTTCGGGTTGAGTGTGAAGGTGTAGCGGTCGCCCCCGGACGAGAGACCGTAGCCAGTTGCGAGCTGCGGTTGTACGACAAGGTTGTCGTTTGAGTAAGTGAGCAGCGTTGAGTAGATCGCGCGGTCAACTATTTGACCGGTGAACTCGAACATCCGACCCGGGTCCGCTGTTGCGAGGTCAAAGGCCGTATCGATCACTAGCGTGCTCGAAGCGCTCGCAGCTCTCGCAAGCGGCGCCGCGCTGTTCGGAGTGCTCGCCCCGGCAGCGCCGGCAATGAGCAACCCGAGAGCCGCCGCACCGGAGGCGACGAACATGACTGGACGGTGGTGCATTCGATTCCCTTCTCTACTCCGCACGGCCCTACCTTGCGGGGCCAGCCTGCGGCGTCGGACAAGTTGACTCTATTAATCTAATGGAATTAGTAAGGATTTGTCAAAGTCCCGCGAGGAACTCGGTCGCTAGCCCGATCGGCTACTGCCCAAAGGCGTGGACCTAAGTTTCGAGTCGGTGCGCGAGACCTCGGAATGCCCCGTTCGGGTCTCAGATGGTGGAGTGGCGACGGTTTCGAGGTTCCCAGGCCAGGGGATCAGGCGACCCGACAAAGCTCTGACCAGCCACTATCCGTCTCGAGGGGGCGTGGACCTAAGTTTCGAGTCGGTCCTCCGACACCACGGGCGACACGCGAGAGTTCCGCCGTGGCCTTGATCTGCTGTCTCGTTGGGTCGTAACGCAGCGTCAGGCCAAGCTCCGCGTACAGAGCCGCGCGGTCCTCAGGATTCGCCTGCTTGAGCACTTGAACCACTCCCCCGAGCGAATCAGCCCATTCGGCGATCTCACGGGCCGACAACGGGCGCCACAGGTTGTAGGCCCCGAGCGTGGCCTCAAGCCGCGCGCGTTCGGCCTGAAGCTCTCTGACTCTTGGCGCGACCAGTTCGTGATCGATCCCGCTTTCGATCGATTCGAGAAGACGTTTGATGCGGACGTCGCAGTCAGCCATCGCCGTCCGAACAGCCGCGTGCTGAGCGGCGACGTCCGGCGGCATCGCCTGCGCGCTGGCGAGGGCCTCGGGGGTCACTATCTCGGCTAACCAGGCGTCGAGCCTCGAAACGATCGCGTCCTCACGGACG
>Ga0187875_10003817_pt1 | contig 10516 bp, 7 predicted proteins | sample June2016WEW_17_1_2_FD_132978 | JGI IMG/M metagenome (GOLD analysis project Ga0187875, IMG submission 132978) | Peatland microbial communities from SPRUCE experiment site at the Marcell Experimental Forest, Minnesota, USA - June2016WEW_17_10 | ecosystem: Environmental > Terrestrial > Soil >... | reverse complement strand
GCCATTGCCCGCCGGCGGCAGGAGCTATCCGGGTTGCCTGACGATCGGCTCAAATCTGCCGCGAGAGGTATTGGCCGCGACGCCGACGTGATTGAAACATTCGCGCTGGCAGCGGTGATCGCGGCTCGTGTGCTCGGGTTGCAGATGTTCGACGTGCAGATCCTGGGCGCGCTGGCAATGCACCGCGGCCAGATCGCGGAGTTGCAAACTGGAGAGGGCAAGACGCTGGCGGCCGTGCCCGCCGCGATCTGGTACGCGCGTCAGGGCCGCGGCACACACGTGCTAACCGCCAACGATTATCTTGCCCGCCGCGACGCCGCGTGGATGCGCGGGATCTACGACTGGTTCGGGCTGTCCGTCGGGCATATCTCGCAGGAGATGCCGGCCGCGGACCGCCGCGCCGCGTACCATTGCGACATCACCTACGCGACGGCCAACGAAGTCGGCTTCGACTACCTGCGGGACGGCCTCGCGCGCAGCACGGGCGAACTGGTACAGCGGGAGTTTGCGTTCGCCGTCATCGACGAGGCCGACTCCATCCTGCTCGACGAAGCGCGCATCCCGCTGGTCATCGCGGGCGGAGTGGCCGAGGATTCCGCGCTGGCCTACCGCGTCGATTCGGTCGTGGCCGGGATGCAGCCGCACATGCATTACTCGCTCGATGAGTTTGCGCGCAACGTGCAGTTGACCGATGCCGGCATTGAGCGCGTGGAAGCGTCCCTCGGCTGCGGCAGCCTGTTCGACGAGCCAAACCTGCGCTTTCTAACGGCGGCGCAGGACGCGCTGCATGCGCACGCCTTGCTGCGGCGCGATGTGGACTACGTGGTCAAGAAAGGCGCCATCGAATTGGTGGACGAGTTCAAGGGCCGCATCGCCCAGAACCGGCGCTGGCCGGCCGGGCTGCATTCCGCCGTGGAAGCCAAAGAACGTGTGCGGCTGAAGACCCAGGGACGCATCCTCGGTTCGATTACGGTGCAGAGCCTGGCCGGAATGTACGAGCGAATCTGCGGCATGACGGGTACCGCGGCGACGCAAGCCGAAGAGTTCTGGAAAGTGTACAAACTGCCGGTAAAGGCGATCCCGACGAATCGGCCGGTAATTCGGCAAGATCTTTCCGATGCCGTGTATGCGGATAGTGAGGCGCGGAACGAAGCGCTCGCGGAGGAAATTCGACGGGTCCACGAGACCGGCCGCCCGATGCTGGTGGGAACGGCCAGCGTCGAGGAGTCGGAGGAATTGAGCCGCCGCCTGCAATCGGCCGGTATCCGGCATGCGGTCCTGAACGCCAGGAACGATGAGGCGGAAGCTGGGATTATCGCGCAGGCGGGCGCGCTCGGGGCGGTAACGGTTTCCACCAACATGGCGGGACGGGGCACCGACATTCTGCTGGGTGGCAATCCGCCAAAAGATCGCGAGCAGGTAGTGTCGCTCGGCGGCTTATACGTCATTGGCACCACGCGTCACGAGGCCAGGCGGATTGACAACCAACTGCGCGGCCGAGCGGGACGGCAGGGCGATCCGGGCACCTCCCGCTTCTTCATCAGCCGGGACGACGACCTGCTGGTGCGTTTCGGGATTCGAGAGAACCCGGATATCGACAGCGTGCAGCGCACCGCGGAAGGGCAGAATCTTGAGATTCGGCAGACGCTCTGGAAATACGAGTGTACGGTTGAAGATCACCGCCGCGAGGTGTACAGCTTGCGCCGCGAGATTCTGCTGTCGCCCGGCTGGAGTCTCCGTTCCATGCTGCCCGAAGAGCAATACTGCGAACTGATCCAAGCTGCCGGTGAGCATGCGCTCGAAACGGCCGGGCGGCAACTAGCGTTGGCCATTATTGACGATCTATGGGCCGATTACCTGGCGAATGTCGCCGAATTAAGGGGCGGCCTGCATTGGGCTTCCTGGACCGGCGCCGATCCGCTGCATAAATTCCTGACCGGCGAGTGGGAGATTTACGATGATTTTCACGAGTGCCTGAAAGAAGAGATTGCCGGCGCGTTTCAGACCGCGGAGATCCACACTGGCGAGATCCATTTCCGCGATGCCGAGCGCATGGAACGCGGAGCGACCTGGACATACGTCACCACCGATCAGCCCTTCGGAACGCTGGCCGAACGGATCAAAAAAGGGATTCAGCGCAGACTCTCGAAAACATAGAAGGAGCAAGGCATGCCGATCCATTTGCCGCATGTTCGCTTGAGCGTGCCGATGCTCCTCTCCCTTGCGGAGTGGTCGGTATTCTCGCTCTATTGGAGTGCTGCCGCGAAGAATTCTTCGCCGGCGAAATCCGCGGAGTCGCGGCCATCGCGGCGCGTACACGAGCTATTGGTAAACCTCGCCCTCTTGCTGGTGGTTTTCCCGTTTCCGGGGCTGCCAGGCCGGCGATTCCTGCCAGGCGGGCCCTATGTCGCTTGGGCCGGTCTTTGCATCCAGACAGCGTCCGGCGCGCTGGGCGTATGGGCGCGGCGGCATCTCGGTCCCAATTGGAGCGGAGAGATCGCCATCAAGGTCGATCACCGGCCGATCCGGTCCGGTCCATACCGAATCGTGCGCCATCCGATCTACACCGCGATGCTAGGGATGTTTGCCGGCTCGGCGGTGGTGTCCGGCCAACTGCACGCGGCCCTTGGGTTGGCGATGGCGGTCTTCGCATACTGGCGCAAGATCCGATTGGAGGAGGCCAACCTGAGGAAGGCCTTCGGTCCGGTGTACGATGCTTATCGGCGCGCAACCGGGTCGCTGGTTCCGAAGCTGCTGTAATGGGCCGCTCAGAATCGGCGTTCATCGGCGTTCATCGGCCGCCAAGAATAATGACGCTCGGAGGCTGTACGCGAACGTCGACAAGGCGATATTGGCCGCCGATGAACGCCGATTTTGGCCGGCTTCTATCTGTTCGATTCTGCGGGCCAGGTCTTTGTTGTGCGCACGCTGTTGAGAACGGCGGAGAGCATGGCCGCGCCGTTGTTCGGTGAAGGCGTAAGGTGGCCGGCGTACCCCCATCTTCGCCCCTGGATTGAAGTTCCGCGTCGCTGAGTCGAAACATGAAGTCTTCGGGGAAGCGAGCGGGGTTGCGCTTTACGGCCTGATTCAGGGCTTTGGTGGGCACCTGGTAGATCTCCGCCAAGTCGCTCGCGAGCATCACTTTCTGGCCGCGAATCACATAGATGCGGCGCTCGATCAATGGCATGGCGGCCGGGATCTGGCTTGCAAGTAACGCTTTCGTCATTTGAGAAGATCGTGGCTTCAGGACTGAAACTTCTCACTGGGATAGTTCAATTCCCCGCCAGCGCCTCCGCCAGCACAAACACCAGCGGCGGGTACCAGTTGATGGCCACCTCGTTGCTGGAGTCGGAAGCCGGCTCATCCAGAGACAACTTCGCCGGAGGCCCGTTGGGCGGTCGCTGGAGCGTTCGACGATCTGCGGGGCGGCGGTCAGCGAATCCTGCGCAATGGCGGCGACCGCACCCGCGATTACTAATCAGGGCTCCTTCGTGATCGTGACCCTGCCTTCGGTTGCTCGACCTCCGGCATCCGCCGTGAGACTCCCCTCAAGGACGCGATCTTTGCCGGTTGCTCTAAGCTCCCACTGGAACGCCCAAGGCTCCGGCGGCCCCGTCAGGCCGGTCAGCTCAGTGGGTAGCCCGCTGGGTGGCGTCATCAGATGTAGCGCAAATGCGGTGCTGATGAAGCTCAGACCGCCATCGCCGGAGCAGCACACATTCGCGATTTCGTGGGCGACGCGGAATTCACCTCGAAACGGCGGTTGATCCTCGCGTCGCGAGTCGAAGAGCTCGAAAGTGAGGCGGCAGTGCGCTGTTCCCCTCCCGATCTGGTCGCCTCTCAGGTACGAAGGATTGTCTCGTAAGTACAAATCGAAAAAGCCGTTCAGCTCGGCGAAGCTCGGATAATCCACCCGGAGGCCGCGCCACTTCATGAGTTGGGCGGCGAAGGTCCACCTCCCCGTGTAGCCGTGCACGATTTGCGTTCTCACTATCTTCTCCGCCGTGTCCACAAGTTGAGAAGACCATAAGTGCAAGGTATGCCGCGCGTTGTTTCTGCAATTCTCCCGTTTGTCGGAGGCGAGCCGATCCATCCGGACAACTGTAAGCCCTTCAAGGTCGGAAGGCAGCTCCGCCTGTCCGTACTGGCACAGGGCGATGTTGGCGCGGCCAAGCCGGCCCGCGACCAGACCAAACTCCAACATCACGTTTGCCCTGGGCATCTTGACGCGCCGGCCTCGTATCGTACCATCATCGTCAGGGGTTGCTACGAAGACGGCGCCGCAGCATTCGAGCAACATGCTCTCGAGCGCCTCAAAGGTCAGGGAACTGGGAGCGAAGATCTCAGGCCAGTAGACAGCCTCGGTGTCTTCACTTTTCAGGAGATGGCAAACCTCGGCAGCTTCCTTCCTGCCCTCGGTTGATGAACCCACGAAGACACGCCGCATAAAACACCTCAGTTGGATACTATACCGCCGGCCGACCTCGATAGCGTAGCCATGCAATCTAGCAGGATGCTGAAAAAGGCTCCCACAGGCTGAAGCCTGTGCCACCAACTGCCGCTAAGTCATTGATAACCGGTGGCACAGACTCTAGTCTGTGGCCCGAGCATCCTGCTAGCGCATCAAGCGCTTCGCCGAGCGGCCGCGCGCCTCAATTTCCCGCCAGGGCGGCGGCCAGCACGAACACCAGCGGCGCGTTCCAGTTGATGGCCACCTCGTTGCTGGAGTAGGAAGCCAGCTCATCCAGATACATCTTTGCGGGAGGCCCGTTGGGCAGCTTGCGCATCGCAGCGTCCTGTCGGCCGCGGTTGGGACCGCCCGAGAGCAGCCCCGGCCACGGTTCCGGAAGTCCGGCGCTGGGACGGTGGTGCGGATGATGGTACGGGTTGGCCCCCACCTGCGTCACCCAGGATAGCGAAAAGGTATTGCGGCCCAGCAGGTAATGCAAGTTATCCAGCGCCGCCTCCACGAAGCGTCGATCGGGCCGCAGCGCGTTAGCCACTAAAAGCTGCATGCTGTAATTGGCGGCCACGCCGTTCGATCCCCAGATGTAATCCGCGTAAGTCAGGCTGATGCGGTACGGGTGGCGGCTGGCGCGCTCTACGATCTGCTGGGCGGCGCTCGCCGAATCCTGTGCGATGGCGGCGACCGCCTCGGCGTTCTTCCCGTGCCCGAGCGCGTAGGTCCACAGCGCCAGCGGCGCCACATTGCCCCAATCCGGAGGCGCGTTCGGCTTCAGCGTCTTCCGGAAGGCCCCGAAATGCTCCAGAAAATAGCGCTCGTAGGCTTGGTCGCCGGTCGAGCGCCACAACTCGGCGGCGGCCCACAGATGCTCGTCCGCGCAGTCGCCGTCTCCGTAATCTCCGGTCTGGACGCCGGGAGGGTTGTGGAACGTCACGTCGGGATTCTTCTCCAGCCACGTCCACGCCTGGCGGGCGGCGCGCAGGCATTTCTCGGCATAACGGGCATCGAAGGGCTGGTAGGCGCGGGCCGCAATCGCCATCACGGCCGCGAAATCGCCGGTGGCGCAAGAGCTCTTATACGGCTGCTTCCCTGTGCCGATGAGGTAGCTGATCAGCGTATCTTTCTCCGGCGGGATGAAATCGCAGAAGCGCTCGCTGGATTGTTTGTGCCAGACTCCGCCATCGTCGTCCTGCATGGAGAGCATCCAGTCCAGGTTCCAGCGGATTTCGTTCAGGATGTCGGGCGTGCCGTTGCCGGATTCCGGAACGTCGAGCTTCACCTGCTTCAGGCGCCCCCCGAAAATTTCCCAGGTCCACAGCAGGGTGCCGGTGGAGATGCCGGAGTTGACCACGTAGCGGCCGTAGTCGCCGGCATCGTGCCATCCTTTGGCCGAGATGTGCGGGCCGGTCCTGCCCGAGGAAACATGATAGGCCCCTTCCAGGTGACAGGCGGCGTGCTTGTAGGCAGGGAACTCCGCCCCAAGGTCCACAGCGGTCCCGCAACGCTGCCCGTAGTACGACCGCATGGACAGATAGAACGCGCGCGCGAACACATCCGGGCCAATGCCAAACTCCCAGCTTCGGCCCACGCCCGGCACTTCGAGATAATACTTGCCGGGCTTGTCGAGTTTGGTGAAATCCGCTTCCTGAACGATATCGCCGGAATCCGGATCGTTGGCAGGCTCCGCCAACTTGCCGCGCAACACTACGGAGTCGTTGCCGGCGCGGTGCACGGAGAACTCCTTTGCCAGAGTATGGGACACCACCATCGCCAGCTTGGGGGAGTGGGCCGGGTAGCCTACCTGATCCACTTTGATGTCGGTGCTGGGCGCAGCGGCAAAGGCGCACAGCGATATTAAGAATATAGCGGCCAGTTTCATCGACACTGAGTATAACGCCCGGTGCGCGGTGTGCGATAATCGCCAGACGGGTAGGGTTGGGGGAGATGCTTCACCACCCCTTGCATGCGAAGCACCGGGTCTGGTATAAGAGCCTTACTGACTTCAGTCGCCGGCTATTGGGCCCCGTTATGCCCGTGAAGAAGAAGACACCCATGCCGAAGAGTGCCGAAACGCGCAATGTCCCGGGAGCTTCTCCGCCCCAGGAAGGCAAGAACGGCCAAGCCGCGCCGCCGCACGAAGCGGGACCCACCCAGATGCAGTCGTTCGAGGAGGGAATGCGCCTGTTTCATGCGCGCCAGTTCCGGCCGGCTAGGGAATCCTTTCTGCGGGCTGTCGGCGGGCCGGATCGCGCCGTGGCGCATCGCGCCGGCCTGCACGCGCGCATCTGCGAGCAGCGCCTGGAATTCCCCGGACCGGCGTTGAACACGCCGGAAGAGCACTACAACTATGCCATCACGCTGATCAACTCCCGCGACCTTGCCACCGCTCAAATGCACCTGCGGGCCGCTTTGCAGGCGGACGCCACCGCCGATCATGTGCTCTACGCGCTGGCCGCCTGCCATAGCCTGGGTGGAGATTTGCAGGCGGCTTATGAGAACCTGAAACGTGCGATCGATTTGCAACCTCGTAACCGGCTGGCCGCCCGCCAAGATCCCGATTTCGCGGCCATGGCCGGCCAGCCGGCGTTCCACCGGCTGCTCTATCCGGACAAAAAGAACTGAGAACCAGACACAGCTAGGATTGGCTGCACTACCTTGCGGCAAGCCGCAAACGGCAGGCCGATTGACAATCGGCCTGCAGGCTGCCAGCCTGCCCCACGGCTCGGCCCCAGACCAGCGCAGGCAGCAAGATGTCTAATTCCGCACCTTTGCGTGTCGTCGCTATTGGTGGAGGCACCGGCCTTTCCGCCCTGTTGCAAGGGTTGAAACACTACGCCAGCCCACACCGCGCTCCGCTCATCGACATCACTGCGGTGGTCACGGTCACCGACGATGGCGGCAGTTCCGGCCGCCTGCGGCGCGAGTTCGATGTGCTGCCGCCAGGGGACATCCGCAACTGCCTGGTGGCGCTTTCCGAAGACGAAGCCCTGCTCTCGCGCCTCTTCCAACACCGCTTCCAAGCCGGCCTGGGACTCAAGGGACACAGCTTCGGCAACCTCTTCCTGACGGCCCTAACGCAGCTCATGGGCGATTTTCCCGAGGCCGTTAAAGCGTCGTCCGAAGTGCTCAAGATCACCGGCCGGATCTATCCCGCCACGGCCGCCAATGTGGCGCTCGAGGCCACCCTGGAGGACGGCACGCGCGTAACCGGAGAAACCAACATCAGCAAGAGCCGCAGGCTCATCCGCACCGTCCGGCTGCGCCCCCGCAAAGTGAAGCCCATGGCCGATACGCTGGCCGCCATCGCTCAGGCCGACCTCATCACGCTGGGCCCCGGTTCGCTGTTTACCAGCGTGATCCCGAACCTGTTGGTGGAGGGAATCTCCGCGGCCATACGGCGCTCGCCCGCTCTCAAGGCGTATTTTGTAAACCTGATGTGGCAGCCCGGAGAAACCATGAACTTCACCGCCTCCGACCATATCCGCGCCATCCACAAGCATGCCGGCGGCAAGCTGATCGATTGCGCCATCGTCAACGTCGCGCCCATGCAGATGGCCGCGCGCAAGCGCTACGAAAGGCAGCAGGCGCTACCCGTGGAAAACGACCTCGATCGAATCGCCAAAATGGGAGTCAGGGTGGTGAGCGGCAAGCTGCTGCAGGAATCCAGGAAGGTGCGCCACGATCCGGAACAAACCGCCGCGATGGCCGTGCGGCTGGCGCACGAGGGCCGGCGGCAAAGGCTCAAGGCCAGCGGGAGGAAATAATGGATACATCGTTGACGGTAGTGGTTCTCGCAGCCGGGCTGGGCACCCGCATGAAGTCGCGCAAGGCCAAGGTGCTGCATCGCGCCGGCGGGAGATACCTGGTGGAGCACGTCTTGCGCACCGCGCGCGCACTGGCGCCCCCCGAGCGGATTTTCGTGGTGGTGGGGCATCAGTCCGCCGAGGTGCGCGCGGCCATACAGACGCCCGGCATCGGCTTTGGCATCGGCTTCATCGAGCAGACCGAACAAAAGGGCACCGGCCATGCGTTGATGGTCGCGGCGGACACGCTCGCGGGTCTGGACGGCCGGCTCGTGATTCTTTACGGCGACTGCCCTCTGGTGCGTCCGCAGACGCTCGAAGGCCTGGTAGCGGCCCAGCAATCCTCCGCTGCCGCAGGCGCTATCCTGACTGCCGCGATGGACGATCCCACTGGCTACGGACGCGTGCTGCGAGATCGCGACGGCCAGGTCACGGGCGTGGTGGAGCAACGCGCCGGCACGCCGGAGCAGCTCGCCATCCGGGAGGCCAACATGGGGCTGTACTGCTATCGCGCCGCGCCCTTTTGGCGGCACATTCAAGAGCTCCGCCCGGATAATCCCGCGCGGGAATACTACCTGACCGACATGGTCGAGATCCTGCACCGGGCCGGGCACGCTATCGCCGCCTATCGCATCGACGATTCGCGCGAGGTGCTGGGCATCAACGACCGCGAAGAACTGGCCCTGGTGGACCGTCTGCTGCGCCAGCGTAAGGTACGCGAACTCATGCTGGCCGGCGTGACCGTCGAGAAGCCGGAGACAGTCACCGTGGACCCGGATGTCACCATCGGCATGGACACCATCGTGGAGCCGTTCGCGCAGATTCTCGGCCACACCACCATTGGAGAAAACTGCCGCATCGGCGCTTGCTCCATCATCCAGGATTCGGAGCTGGCTGACGAAGTGGAAGTCGGGCAGTTCACCATCGTCGGGACCTCGCGGCTGGAGCGCGGGGCACACGCCGGCCCGTACGCCCGCCTGCGCATGGAGAATCACGTCGGCGCCGGGGCGCATGTCGGCAATTTCGTGGAACTCAAGAAGACCCGCCTGGGCGCCGGATCGAAAGCCATGCACCTGGCATACCTGGGCGATTCCGAAATCGGCGCGCGGGTGAACGTCGGCGCGGGCACCATCACCTGCAACTACGATGGTACCCGCAAGCACCCCACTAAGATCGGCGCGGGGGCTTTCATCGGCAGCAATTCCACCCTGGTCGCGCCGGTCGAAGTGGGCGACGCCGCCTATGTCGCGGCCGGTTCCGTCATCACCAACGAGGTCCCCGCGGACGCGTTGGGGGTGGGCCGTGCCCGCCAAGTCAATAAAGAAGACTGGGCCAGGAAACGCAGGGAACTGGGCAAGGCTCGATAATCCTGGAGGGCGGGATTTATCCCGTGCGGGGATTTAGCCCCGCACTCCGGAGAATTCCGCACACATTTTACCTAGGCTTAACACACACCGCGAAACCCTGTGCCGCGGGCGCACGCCTCACATACTTGCTGGAAACTCGACACGCAGCCGCAGTGGCGCAGCCTCTCTCCTCTCTTTCCATACGAAGCGAAGCCGAATCCTTACCGGCGCGCGTGAAGAGGTACTTCCTCGCGCTGGACTCCCTGGATGCCGACGCGGTGGCTTCCTTTTTTGCGGCGGGAGCGACGGTCAGGCTCCCGAGCCTAGCGCCGATTTCCGGGAGAGCTGCCATTCGCCGGGCGCTGGTGCAGTTTTCGCTCGATGTGGACGATCTCCGCCACGCGCCAGTACAGCTTTGGACCGCCGGCAACCTTTCGGTGTTTGAAGCCGACATGACCCTGACGCTGGCCGGCCGCACAGCGCTTACCTTCCCCGTCACATACACCATCCGCTGGGTCGATGGCCTGATCGATGAAGCGCGCGTGAACGTCTATCTGGAATCCCGCATGGCTGTGGCGATGGCGGCATTCAATCGCCTGCCTTGAGTTGCAATGCCTGGTGGGACAGGCTTTAGCCTGTCGATCGCTCCCCCATCCCCCGTTTAAATCAGCCTTCACACGACGCGCGCAGCGCGGCTCGTGTTAGATTTGAAAATAAGGAGATGGTTTGACGCCTGAAGCGCCCGCATTCCTTCTGCAGATCGACATTTGGCAAATGGTTGGCCGCGGCGGCCCTCTGACAATCGCGGTTCTGGCCATCCTTATACTCTTTTCCGTTTTCTCCTGGGCTATCATTTTTGCCAAGTGGAATGTCTTGCGCACGGCGCGCCCCGCCGACCGCCG
>Ga0187875_10003815_pt1 | contig 10523 bp, 9 predicted proteins | sample June2016WEW_17_1_2_FD_132978 | JGI IMG/M metagenome (GOLD analysis project Ga0187875, IMG submission 132978) | Peatland microbial communities from SPRUCE experiment site at the Marcell Experimental Forest, Minnesota, USA - June2016WEW_17_10 | ecosystem: Environmental > Terrestrial > Soil >... | reverse complement strand
ATCTTCACCGCCAGGTCGCCGCTTTCCCCGCTCACCCACTTCACCGTCACCTTCTGCTTCAGCTTGGGCTTGCCGCCGGTGGGCTCTACGACGGTCTCGGCGGTCATGGCAAATGTGTGGACCGTGGATTTGCCCAACCTGGTTTTCGTGAGCGTAATGCTCTTGTCGGTGAGGGCCGTCACCACTCCGGCAAAGTATTGATCCGCGGGGGGCTGCTCGCTGGGCGGCGGGTCCTGGCTGCGTGCAGAATTGGAGCCGGCCACGGCCAGCAGCACACCGATCACAGCGCACGAAAGGAGCCGCACATCCCTTAGGTTAAGAAAAGCGAATGAACGCTGGGTAAACTTCGGATTAAAGTTCATTCATCCCTCGCGCGGCCCACTTGCGGCTCCGGCCGGCACGGGTTCCACCGGCGCCGGTTCGGTTGCGGCGGCGGGCAGCGTTACGGTGAAGCGCGTGCCTTTGCCGGGCGTGCTGTGGACGCCAATCGTGCCGCCGTGGGCCTTCGCGATCCAGGCCACGAAGCTTAGCCCGAGGCCCAGCCCCGGCTCCGGATTCGCACAGGTTTCCTGCGCCGGCACGCGGTAGAAGCGCTCGAAAATGTGCGGGATGTGCTCGTCGGAGATGCCGCAGCCGGTGTCCTCCACTTCGATCGCAATGGATTCCGGCAGGCTGTGCAGCGCCACGTGTACGCGGCCGCCCGCAGGGGTGAATTTCAGGGCGTTGGACAGCAGGTTGGAAAGCATCCGCTCGATCTGCACGCGATCCACTTCGGCGGCGCATTCCGGCGGCAGATCGGCGGAAAGCTCCACGCGTGCGCCTTCGGCGGGGATCTGGAATTGATCGACGATGTCGCGCACCACGGCGGCCAGATCCAGCCGCGTCTTCTGCAACGCGAGCTGCCCGGACTCGGCTTGCGAAAGCAGCAGCAAGGCGCGCACGATCTGCGAGAGCCGCTCGATATCCTGCAGGGAATTCAGCGTGGCATCGCGATACTGGTCCACGGTTTTGGCGGTAAATAGCGCCACTTCCAGTTGGCCGCGGATGGCCGTGATGGGGGTGCGCAACTCGTGCGAAACGTCCGTCGAGAACTGGCGAATCTGCTGGAAGGAGCTCTCCAGCCGCTCGATCATGCGGTTAAAGGTTAGGATGAGGTAATCCAGCTCATCGCCTGCACCGCGCGCGGGGATACGCAAGCTCAGGTTCGACCCCGTGATGCGTTGCGCGGCTTGCGCCACTTGCATCACCGGCATCAGCCCGCGGCCCGTAAGGAACCATCCCAGCAGGCATCCGCAGAGCAGGGAGAACGGGATCAGCGCGGCATACATCCACGTGTAACGCTGCAAGATTTTCTCGCCTTCGTCCATGGGACGCCCGACGGCCAGGTAGAACGGGCTATGGTGCTTGTCGTCGAAGATCACGCCGGCACGGGTCAGATACGGGATGCCATGCGGGCTTGGGCGGCGCTTCCAGACCGGCTGGCCGCTCTTGATGGCCGCCTCGATTTCCTTGGGCTGCTCGATCCCGATGGACTGGTAAATGGTGGAGACTTCCATCACCGCGCCGTTGACGTCGGTGAGCAGGTAGACGCGCCGCAGCCGCTCGACGGCGAAATCTTCGTCGGGATCGACCTTATCGTACTCCCAGATCGCACACCAGTCGCCGGCGCAGCCCGGCGGCGCATGTCCATGTTTGGGAGCCTTTTCGATGTGCAGATAGCCCTTCATGGCGACCCACTCCTGCTCCAGCAGATCGTGCGCTTCGGAGTTCAGGGTGTAGGCCAGGCGCTCGCGGAACAGCGCCGCGGTGCCCACCAGCAGCAGCGCGAACAGGAGCGCGTATCCGGCCGTGAGGCGGAAGCGCAGGCCGCGCGTGAGATGACGCTTGGCGGACACGTTACGCCTGCGGCTCCGCGGTCGAATCCGCGGGCGGCTCTGTGGGAGGCTCCGGGGGCTTCTCGACGGGCGCCTCGATCATGTACCCGATGCCGCGCACGGTGTGGATGAGCTTCTGTGTGAAGCGGTCGTCGATCTTGCTGCGCAGGTGGCGGATATAGACGTCCACGATGTTGGTGAGGCCGTCGTAGTCCATGTCCCAGACGTGCTCGACGATCATGGTGCGGCTGAGCGGGCGGCCCTTGTTGCGCATCATGTACTCTAGGATGCCGAATTCCTTGGGGGCCAGGTCGATGGGCTCGGCGTTGCGGTTGACTTTGCGGCGGATGCAATCGAGCGTGAGATCGGCCACCTGCAGCCGTTCGGGCGCGGGCTGGCCGCGGCGCAGCAGCGCGCGCACGCGGGCCAGCAACTCGACGAAAGCGAAGGGCTTCACCAGGTAGTCGTCGGCGCCCTGCTCCAGGCCGCGGACGCGATCGTCGAGCGCGCCGCGCGCGCTCAAGATAAGCACCGGCGGACCGGCTTTGCGGTCGCGCATTCTTTCGAGCACCTGGAGACCGTCCATATCGGGCAGCATGATGTCCAGGATGACGAGGTCGTAGTCGGTGGCCTGAAAAAACTCCAGGGCCGTGCCGCCATTGAGGGCGGCGTCCACGGCGTAGCCCGCGCCCTGGAGGCCGCGGCACAGGAAATCCGCAATCCGCTTTTCGTCTTCCACTACCAGGAGTCGCACAACATTAGCTTACCGCAGGCAGAGGTGGGGCAGGCCCGCGGCCTGCGGCGGACTCTCAGGCCGCCCCGCCGCGCTCTCAACTGCGCTACAGTGCCAGGTGAGATACGAAAACCGACGTGAGCAAGAAATCTATCACAAGCGACTTGACGAGGCTTGACCGCATGAAGGACGCCGATATCGACTATTCGGACCTCCCACCCCTCGACAAGTCCTTCTTTACGAAAGCAACGGCGGCGTGGCCTCCGGTCAAGAAACAACAGCATTCGCCTTGATGCGGATATGCTGGCATCGCTCAAGGGCACCGGCAGCCCTCGCGCTTCAGATAAGCAGCCCCGCGGATTCTATTGCAGCGGCAGCTCCGGCTGCCCGTCCTCGCCGTTCTTGCCGTCGCCGTTCTCCGCCGCTTCTGGAATCACCGACGCCGCCGCCACCTGGTCGTCGTCCTCCATCCGCACCAGGCGCACGCCCTGCGTGGAGCGCCCCGCCTGCCGGATCTCGGCCGATTCCAGCCGGATGATCTTGCCGTTCTTGGTCACGATCATCAGGTCCGTATCTTCCTTCACCGACAGGATGCCGACCACCTTGCCGTTGCGCGTGGAGGTCTTCATATTGATGACGCCCTTGCCACCGCGCGATTGCAGGCGGTAATTGGCCAGCTTGGTGCGCTTGCCGAAGCCATTCTCGGAGATGGATAGAATGAGGCCCTCCTCTTCGACAATCTCCATGCCGACCAGGTAGTCGCCCGCGTCCAAGTCCATGGCACGCACGCCGCGCGCGGGCCGGCCCATGGAACGCACCTGGCTCTCCGCGAAGCGAATGGCCTGCCCGTCATGCGAGCCCAGGAAGATGTAATTCTCGCCATTGGTCAGGCGCGCCGCGATCAATTCGTCGCCTTCATCCAGCGAGACCGCGATGATGCCGCGCGCCATGGGGTTGTCGAACTCGGTCAGCTCGCACTTCTTGATCACCCCATGCTTGGTGGCCATCACGATGAACTGATCGGGTACGAATTCGCGCACCGCCATGAACGCCTTCACGGTGTCGTCCGGCTGTAGATTGATCAGGTTCGAAACATGCTTGCCCTTGCCCACGGTGGCGGCGTCGGGAATCTCGTAAATCTTGAGCCAGTACACGCGCCCTTTGTCGGTGAAGATCAGCAGGTAGCTGTGGGTAGAGGCCACGATCAGATGCTCGAGGAAATCCTCGGTGCGCGTGCCCATGCCGATGCGGCCCTTGCCGCCGCGCGATTGCCTGCGGTAGGTATCGACGGACGTGCGCTTGAGATAGCCGCCGTGGGTGACGGTGACGGCCACGTCCTCAACCGCGACCAGGTCTTCCAGGCGGATCTCGCCGGTGTCCTCGATGATCTGGGTGCGGCGCTCGTCGCCATACGCCTTGCGGACTTCCTTCAATTCTTCGATGATGGCTTCGCGCACCAGTTTTTCGGAACCCAGCAGTTCCAGGTATGCGGCGATGCGCCGCTGGATTTCCGCCAACTCGTCGGCGATCTTCTGCTGCTCCATGCCGGTGAGGCGCTGCAACTGCAGCTCGATGATGGCTTGCGCCTGGCGCTCGGTGAACTGGAAGGCGGCGATCAGCGAATCGCGCGCCTCGCGCGGGGCGCGCGCGGCACGGATCATGCGGATCACCTCGTCCAGGTTATCCAGCGCTTTCCTGAATCCGAGCAGGAGATGCTCGCGTTCGCGGGCCTTGCGCAACTCAAAGTCGGTGCGCCGGCGGACCACTTCCACGCGGTGCTCGATGAAGAACTTGATGCAATCGATCAGGCCCAGCTCGCGCGGCTGCCCGTTGACGATGGAGAGCATGATCACGCCGAAACCGATTTGCAACTGCGTGTGCTTGTAGAGATTGTTGAGGACGACTTCGGCCTGCTCGCCCCGCTTCAGCTCGAAAACGATGCGAGTGCCGTCGCGGTCGCTTTCGTCGCGGATTTCGGATATGCCTTCGATCTTCTTTTCGTTGACCAGCGCGGCGGCATTCTCGATGAGCCTCGCTTTGTTCACCTGGTAGGGGATTTCGGTGACAATGATATGCTCGCGATCCTTGCCGCGGCTCTCGATGGCAGCCTTGGCGCGTATTTTGAGCTGGCCGCGGCCTTTGGTGAAGGCGTCGATGATGCCCTGGCGGCCTAGGATGAAGCCGCCGGTCGGGAAATCGGGGCCCTGAACAATCTCCAGGATCTTGGCGAGCGGCGTTTGCGGATTCTGGATCAGCGCGATGGTGGCGTTGACGATTTCGGTGAGGTTGTGCGGCGGAATGTTGGTGGCCATGCCCACGGCGATGCCGGCCGAACCATTCACCAGCAGGTTCGGCACGCGCGTGGGCAGCACCTCGGGCTCCTGTTCGCTCTCGTCGTAGTTGGGCCGGAAATCGACGGTTTCCTTGTCGATATCCTCCAGCAGCGACGTGGTGATGCGGGCCAGGCGGGCTTCGGTATACCGCATGGCCGCGGGCGGGTCGCCATCGACGGAGCCGAAATTTCCCTGGCCTTCCACCAGCGTATAGCGCATGGTAAAGGGCTGCGCCATGCGCACCAGCGCGTCGTAGATGGGCGCATCGCCGTGGGGGTGATACTTGCCCATCACTTCGCCGATGATCTTGGCGCACTTGCGCGTGGGCCGGTTGGGCGTGAGGCCCATCTCGTGCATGCCGAACAAAATGCGGCGATGCACGGGCTTGAGGCCGTCGCGGACGTCGGGCAGGGCGCGGCCCACAATCACGCTCATGGCGTAATCGAGGTAGGACCGCTTCATCTCGTCTTCGATATTGATAGGGACGAGGTTCCGGTCGCCGCCGCTCAGCGGCATCTGGGGGCCGGGCGGAGGCGCGGGCGGACCTTGCGGCGGGTTTTCCTGATCGGGCAAGTGATCTCCTTGGATGGCTGGTAAGTTCTATTTTACCAAGAGGCTGGCGGACGGTGGGCGCAGTGGGGCAGGCGCCCTCGCCGGTCCACCGGGCCGCAGGCCGGCACCGGTACGTGGCAGACTGGGGTCGAGGGCTACTTCGCATGGCTGAGAATCGCATAACCGTCGCCGTAGTGCAGGCCGGATCGATCTTGTTCGACCGGGAACGCACGCTCCAAAAAGCCGCCGATCTGACGCTGGATGCCGCACGGCGAGGCGCCTGGCTCGTTGTCTTTCCGGAGGCGTTTGTAGGCGGCTATCCGAAGGGACTGGACTTCGGGGCGCGCGTGGGTTCCCGCACTCCCGCCGGCCGCGAACAATTTCGGGTCTACTACGAAGGCGCCGTGGACGTCCCGGGCCCTTGCTGCGATGCGCTCGGCGGCCTGGCGCGCGACCATGCGGTGGACCTCGTCATGGGGGTGGTGGAGCGCGAGGGCGGAACCCTATACTGCACCGTCCTGTTCTTCGCGCCGGATGGGAACTTGCGCGGCAAACACCGCAAGCTGATGCCCACGGCCGCCGAGAGACTCGTGTGGGGTTTCGGCGATGGTTCCACCCTTCCCGTATTCGATACGGCGGTCGGACGCGTGGGCGCGGTCGTCTGCTGGGAAAACTATATGCCGCTGCTGCGGATGGCGATGTATGGCAAGGGGATCGAGCTATATTGCGCGCCCACCGTGGACGATCGGGAAACATGGCTTCCCACGATGCGGCACATCGCGCTCGAAGGTCGATGCTTCGTGCTCTCCGCATGCCAGTATCTGCGCCGTGCGGATTGTCCGCCCGCGTATGACCTTGCGCAACCGGTTGAGCCGGATACCGTGCTGATCGGCGGCGGCAGTGTGATCGTCGGCCCGTTGGGCCAGGTGTTAGCGGGACCGCATAGCGCGGGCGAAGCCGTTTTGACAGCGGACCTGGACCTTGGCGACCTGGCGCGCGCTAAGTATGATCTGGACGTGACCGGACATTACGCGCGGCCGGACATTTTTCGTTTGACTGTAGATGAAACGCGCAAGCCGGCGGTTGTGAGAGTTGCGGATGGAGACTAAGAGCGCGACCAGGGGGTCGCGCGCGGACGCGGGCGTCCGCCCCACTATACGGACCACTATGGCGCGCGGCTTAGGTGGACCTTGCCGGCGATGGCGGTGCCATCCATCGATCCGCTCATTTCGCCGTCCAGCCGGTCGCCATCCAGCGTGAGAACGAACCTGACCAAGCCATTGGCTTCCGTCGAAGAAACCTCGAAGGTCAGGCGCTTGCCATCGAGCTTGGCGTTCCGGATGGTTTCGCCTTGCTGGTCCTCCTGCCGCCCGATGGCGCCCGTGATCGCGTCCGCCTTCTGCTGCAGGTCGGCGCGCACCCGGACCTCGATGTTGGGGCCTCCGGAAGGGTCCTCCACATTCACGGTTCCGGTCCACTTGCCGGACACATCCGCGGCCGTGAGCGTCGCGGCGAGGCAGGGTAAGAGCCAGAGTTTCATCATCGCGTTGGATAGCTTATCACGCCGCGAAACAGGATAGAATAAGGGGCTGTTGTCCAGTCAGGCGGAGCGCCGCTGTGCCCGCCGGTGAAAGGAAATGATCCCTATGAAAACAACGATTGGTTTGCTCGCCATGGTGGCTGGGGCTTTTGCCCAAGCGCCTCCCGCCGCTGCACCCGCCGCGACGCCCGCCCCCGAGCCGGGACTGTACGCCACCATCAATACATCCATGGGCGCCATCAAGGTGAAGTTCTTCGAGAAGGAAGCGCCCATCACGGTGAAGAACTTCAAAGACCTGGAGATGGGCAACAAGGCCTGGAAAGACCAGAAGACCGGCGCGATGGTGAAGCGTCCACTCTACAACGGGACAACATTTCACCGCGTGATCCCCAATTTCATGATCCAGGGGGGCGATCCGGCGGGCAACGGATCGGGCGACGTGGGGTTTACGATTCCGGACGAGTTCGCGCCGAACCTGAAGTTCGATGTGCCGGGTCTCCTGGCCATGGCAAACACCGGGCAATCGCACACGGGCGCGTGCCAGTTCTTTATCACTGTGGTACCCACGCCGCACCTGAACGGCAAGCACACTATCTTCGGCAAGGTGATTGAAGGGCAGGATGTGGTCAACAAGATTGTGAACGTGCCCACGAGTGCGGACAAACCGCTAACGCCCGTCAAGATCGTCAGCATCGTGTTCAAGCGCGAAGGGCCGCCACTGGCAGCGCCCGCCGCCGCGAAGAAGGCCGCGCCGAAGAAGCAATAGACGCCTCGTGGGGCAGGCCCTCGGCCTGCGGCGGCCTCTCAGGCCGCCCAGACTTGGGCCCGGATTGCTACCCTTGCGCAGCGGGGGCGGGCGCACTGGCTTTGGCCGGCACCGCCTTGGGCGCCAGCGCCGGTTCCATCGCGCGCCGGATCATGAACGCCAGGTAAAGCCCGAACGCAAGCGCGACTAACAGGCAGGTGAGAAGCAGGAAGAGACCGTCCACCGATCCGGCCTGACCGCTGACCAGGAGCCAGCCCGCCGCCGCCAGCGACGCGATCTCGACCACCACACTGAACAAGAATAGAATTGCGCGATCCGGCACAGTCCCCCCTCAGAGCGGCGGAAATACCGCCGAGAATCATTGTATGTGTTTGGACGGCGCATCGGCAAGTCGCCGGCGCGGTTGCGGCAGTGGGCCAACGCGATTGCACGCCCATCGTCACCGTGTTGGAAACAGCGGCGTCGATGGATACGGTCACCGCCTGCATCTCCAGTTGGCGCGCTTTCGGAACGAAATCCGGCGTCAGCCCGGACCAGCTTAGGTGCGCACCGATCGCGCCGGCGAGTATTCGAATCCGCGGCAGCATGGAATTCTACATGCCTGTTTTGTGTGTGACATGTAACAAATACGCCCGCACACACGCCATGTATAATTCTCTATATTTCGGGAGGGGATACCCATGCTCACCAGCGTGCTCACCAGACGCGCGTTCCTCGGGTCCAGCACGGCCGCGGCGCTGGCCACGCGCCTGTTTGCGGCGCCGCAAGGTTCCACCAAACCCAACCCCGAGCTGGAAAACTTGGGCGCGGTGGCCTTGCACGAGGCCAAGAACCTGAAAGCTTCGTACGCCGATATCCGCATCATTCGCTACCGCCAGCAATTCCTCACCGTGCGGCTGAACCCCGAGCGCGGCACGGGCAAGACGCTGGAAGTGCCGGTGGTGTCCGATGGCGGATCGTTCGGCTTCGGCGTGCGCGTGATCGTCGACGGCGCATGGGGCTTCGCCGCCTCTCCGCTGGTCGCCAAAGAGGAAATCGCACGCATGGTCGGCGAGGCGGTGGCGGTGGCCCGCGCCAACGCCGCGATCCGCTCCAAGCCGGTGGAACTGGCGCCGGTGCCCGTCTATCGCGAGCGCTGGCAGACGCCGCACGAACGCGACCCGTTCGCGGTGCCGCTGGAAGAGAAGCTCGAGCTGATCCGCACGGCGGCCGCCGAGGCGAAGAAAGACAAGGGAGTCTTCTCGGCCAATTGCAATCTCTCGTTCCGCTCTGAAGACAAGTACTTCGCGTCGTCGGTGGGATCTTCCATCCAGCAGCTCAACCTGCAGACTTACGCCGGGGTGAACGCCACGGCGGTGGATTTCAAGCGCGGGCTTTCCAAGTCGCGCCGCTACCAGCCGCAGCAGGTCACCGCCGGATACGAATATGTGCCGCTGATGAATCTGGTCGAAAACGCACAGCGCATCCGCACGGAGGTCGTCGAGCATCTCAACGCGCCGCCGGTGACACCCGGCAAGAAAGACCTGGTGTTGATGCCCAGCCATCTGTGGCTCACCATTCACGAGAGCATCGGGCATTCCACGGAATTGGATCGCGCGCTGGGTTACGAGGCCAACTTCGCCGGCACCAGCTTCCTGACCACGGAAAAAATGGGCACGCTGCGCGTGGGCAGCGACCTGATGAATATCTGGGGCGACCGCACCACCGACCGCGGCTTGGCCACCACGGGCTTCGACGACGATGGGGTGAAGGCCACCAAGTTTCCCATCATCGAGAAGGGCATTTTCAAACACTACCAGACCATCCGCGACCAGGCCCATCTGATCGGCGAGCGCGAGTCGCGCGGCTGCTGCTATGCCGACAACTGGTCCAGCGTTCCATTCCAGCGCATGCCCAATGTTTGGCTGGAGCCGGGTAAGTCGGGGACCAATCTCGACGAGCTGATCTCCGGCGTGGACGACGGCATCCTGATCGATGGCGATGGCAGTTTCTCGATCGATCAGCAGCGCTACAATTTCCAGTTCGGGGGCGACGCCTTTTGGGAGATCAAGCACGGCAAGAAGCAGGGCATGGTTTCGCGAGTGGCGTACCAGTCGCGTACCACCGACTTCTGGCAGTCGCTGGACCTGATCGCCGGACCGAGCTATTGGCAGCAGTGGGGCGCGCCCAACGACGGCAAGGGCGAGCCCGAGCAGATCAACTCCGTCAGCCACGGCTGTTCGCCAGCGCGTTTCCGCCAGGTGAATGTCATTCAAACCGACTGACTGGAGGGCGGGCTTTAGCCCCGCTCTTTGTGAGACGAAACCATGCTTACCAGAGAACAAGCCCAGAAAATCACCGAAAAGGCGCTCTCGTTTTCCACCTTTCCCGAATGCGACATCAGCGTGAACAGCTCGGAACGCGCGTTCATCCGTTTCGCGCTGAACGATGTGACTACCTCGGGCTTCACAGTGGAGCAGTCCATGTCGATTTCATCGGTGCGCGACGGCCAGAGCGGCTCGACGCGCGTGGATGAGTTCGACGACGACTCGCTGCGCGAGGCGGTGAAGCGCACCGAGGGTCTGGCCATGATCGCGCCGCCCAACCCGGAGCGCGTGCCGCCGCTTGAAAAGCAGAAGTATCCGGAGCTGGAGAACTATGCCGCCTCCACCGCCAGCGCGCGCAACCAGGCGATGATTCCGCACATCCGCGCGATCATGGACGGCGCCAAGGCCAACAACCTGGT
>Ga0187875_10003814_pt1 | contig 10523 bp, 9 predicted proteins | sample June2016WEW_17_1_2_FD_132978 | JGI IMG/M metagenome (GOLD analysis project Ga0187875, IMG submission 132978) | Peatland microbial communities from SPRUCE experiment site at the Marcell Experimental Forest, Minnesota, USA - June2016WEW_17_10 | ecosystem: Environmental > Terrestrial > Soil >... | reverse complement strand
GGTCGATCTGCCGCACCTCGTCGCCCACGCCAAGCTGCTCTACGCGATGGCGGCCGACGTCCGATCGCTGGCGACTGAAGTGGCGAGCGACCCCTCTCGCGGCGTCACCGAAATCACCGTCGTCGCGCCCGACCACCCCCGGCTGCTGTCGTTCGTCGCCGGCGCCTGCGCGGCGGCCGGCGGCAACATCGTCGACGCGCAGATCTTCACCACGGTCGACGGCTTCGCGCTCGACACGATCTCGGTCACGCGCGCCTTTGAGCGCGACGAGGACGAGATGCGGCGGGCAAACCGCATGGCCCGCACCATCGAGCAGGCCCTGCGCGGCGAAATCCGCGTCGGCGAGATGGTCAAGCAGGCCCACAGCGGCCGCGACGCGCGCGTCGGGGCTTTCCGCATCCCGCCGGCTGTGTCGATCGACGACACGATGTCGCGCCGCTACACGGTGCTGGAGGTCGAGGGCCTCGATCGGCCCGGCCTGCTCTATGAGCTGACCGCGGCGCTGTCGAGGCTCAACCTCAACATCGGCTCGGCCCATATCGTCACTTTCGGCGAAAAAGCGGTCGATTCCTTCTACGTCACCGACCTGACCGGGGCGAAGATCACGTCGCCGTCGCGGCAAGCGGCGATCAAGCGGCACTTGTTGGCGATTTTCTGAAGCCGGCGGCGCGCCGCCGCGCCGCCGCTTGATTTTTGCTCCGCCAGCGCTGATATCCAGCGCGATCAAACTTGGGGCTTTTCCGAATGAAAGAGACTACCGAGGCGCCGAGCGAAGCGCCCGTCGCCGAGCCGGCCGCCCAGGCCGCCGAGCCCGATCCCTTCGTGGTGATCGAGAAGCTCAACGCCGAGAACGCCGAGCTCAAGGACCGCCTGCTGCGCGCGCTGGCCGAGATGGAGAACCTGCGTCGGCGCACCGAGCGCGAGGTCGCCGACGCGCGCGCCTATGGCGTCGCCAATCTCGCCCGCGACATGCTCTCCGTCGCCGACAACCTCGCCCGCGCGGTGGAAAGCGTGCCGGCCGAGGCGCGCGCCGCAGCCGACGCGGCGGTGAAAGCGCTGATCGAGGGCGTCGAGTTGACCGAACGCGACCTCCATGCCGCGCTCGGCCGCCACGGCGTGACCAAGCTCACGCCGGAGGGCGAGAAGTTCGACCCCAATTTCCACCAGGCGATGTACGAAGCCCCCAACGAGAGCCTGCCGGCCGGGATGGTGGCCGACGTCGTGCAGAGCGGCTGGAAGATCGGCGAACGCGTGCTGCGCCCGGCTCTGGTCGCCGTCTCCAAGGGCGGCCCCAAGGCCGAGCCGAAGAACGGCGACGCCCCGCCGACGGCGCCTTGAGCGGCGCTCCCCTGTCACCCCCACGAAAGCGGGGGCCCAGCGGCGGTCGGGGGCGCGGCGGAGGAAGAGCTGGATCCCCGCTTTCGCGGGATGACCGCCTGTAGGCCACCCTATCCCATCGTCACCCGCCGCATCGTCAGGTTGATCCGGCCGCCCTCGGCGAGCAGGGTCGACGCGCCCGCGTAAATGCGGTCGATCCCGTGGAACGCGAGGCGCGCGGGTCCACCGAGCGTCATCGCGTCGCCGGAGGCGAGGCGGAACGAGCGCGTCGGGCCGCCGCGCGTCAGGCCGCCGACCCGGAACAGAGCCGTGTCGCCGAGCGACAGCGAGACGACGGGCGCCGACAGCTCCGCTTCGTCGCGGTCCTGATGCAGACCCATTCGGGCGCTCGCGTCGTAGAGGTTGATCAGGCACGCTTCGGGCGGCGGCGCGGCGGGCGCGAGCGCGGCCCAGACCGCCAGCAGCCGCGTCGGCATCGGCGGCCAGGGCGCGCCGGTCTCGGGATGGGTCGGCTGATAGCGGTAGCCCTTTTCGTCCGACGCCCAGCCGAGCGGGCCGCAATTGCTCATCCGGACCGAGAACGGCTTGCCGGTCTTCGGCATGCGCGGAACGAACGGCGGCGCGGCGGCAAGGACCGCGCGGATTTCGTCGCGCAGCGCCTCCTGGCCGGCGCGGTCGAGATAGAGGGGATAGCAGCGGACGCCGGGGGCGATTTCGATGACGACAAGCATGGGTCGGGAGACCGTCCTCGTTGGGCTCGCGCCGTCTTTCCTAAGCGCGGGACGCGTCGTATAGCAGGCGCCAATTCTACACCACGCGCGCGTTCCGGCGCGCTTCATCGAGGCGAGGCATGTCGGGTCATAGCCAGTTCAAGAACATCATGCACAAGAAGGGCAGGCAGGACGCGATCCGCTCCAAGCTCTTCTCCAAGCTGGCGCGCGAAATCACCGTCGCCGCCAAGCTCGGCCTGCCCGACCCGGCAATGAACGCGCGGCTGCGCGCCGCGGTGATCGCCGCGCGGGCCGAGAACATGCCGAAGGACAACATCGAGCGCGCGATCAAGAAGGCGTCGGCGGCCGAGGGCGAGATCTACGAGGAAGTGCGCTACGAGGGCTACGCGCCGGGCGGCGTCGCGATCATCGTCGAAGCGCTGACCGACAATCGCAACCGCACCGCCGGCGAAGTGCGTTCCTGCTTCACCAAGTCGGGCGGCTCGCTCGCCGAAACCGGCGCGGTGTCGTTCATGTTCGACCGCGTCGGCTCGATCGTCTTCGACCGCAGAATCGCCACCGACGACGCGATGCTCGAAGCGGCGATCGAAGCCGGCGCCGACGACGTCGTCTCTGACGGCGACGAGCACGAGATCGTCACCAGCATCGAAACGCTGCGCGAGGCGCAGAAGGCGCTCGAAGCCAAGTTCGGCGAGCCGCACAAGGCGTCGATCGTCTGGCGGCCGCAGAACACGATTTCGGTCGACGACGAAACCGGTGAGAAGATCCTGCGCCTGATCAACGCGCTCGAAGAGAACGACGACGTCCAGACGGTCTCGGCGAATTTAGAAGTGTCCGACGCGCTCATCGCCAAGATGCAAGGCTGAGCGGTGTGTGGTTCCTTCTCCCCGCTTGCGGGGAGAAGGTCAGGATGAGGGGCGGGGAGGCTGGCTGCTCCACCCGTGAGGCCAATCTCCCCGCCCCTCACCCAAACCTCTCCCCGCAAGCGGGGAGAGGGCGATTAGCGCGGCGCGCCTTCAAGGACTCATCGCCGCGATGCGAGCCTCACCACCAGCAACGCCAGTGGCCCCAGCTGTCCCATCCGCAGTGGCGATGGTGCCAGCCCCAGCCCGGGCCCGGGCCCCAGCCTGGACCCCAACCATGGTGCCAACCCCAACCGCCGCAGTGCCAGTGGCACCAAACATGTTGGATGTCGGCCGCCGCCACCGGTTTTTCGAGCGACGGCGACGTCAGCGTGAACGCCGAAGCCGGCGCGGACGAGATCGCCAGCATCGCCGCGCCGGCCAAAGCCGCCGCGAACCCGCCAACGAGAATGCGGTTCACCATGAGAGCCTCCGTGTCTGGCCACCCAGCCCGGTGAAATTACGGGACGCGGGCTGAACTGCGGGTGAACAGAAAGGGGACCACGACTGCCGGCGCGGCGTCTCACCTTCCCCCCGCCGCCACGCCGACCACCTCGCCGAGGCGATCGAGGCCGACGCGCAGGCGGTCGGCGAGCACGGCGTCGGCGCGCCACGGCGTGGCGATTTCCGGAACGAGGCGGCGGCAGTCGCGTAACGACGCGCCTTCGATGACGACGCGGGTCAGGATCGGCCAGGCGGCGGGGCCGGCGAGCGCCGCCGCGGCGCGCAGCCTGTCGCGCGCGTGCAGCGCGATCTCGCTCGCCGGCAGGCCGGAGCGCGGCCCGTGTGCGCCGGCGCCGCCGACTCGGTCGAGGGGCGCCGCGTGCAACGCGTCGAGGTCGGCGCGGCGGTGCAGGCGGCGAAGCGCTTCGCCGATCAGCCAGCGCAGGTCGTTGAGCCGCGGATCGTGCGGCGCCAGCGCGCGGGTCGAGCGCATGACGTCGAACGGGTCGACCAGCCGGCGCAGCTTGTCGGCGCCGCGCTCGTTTTTCTGGCCCGCCTCGGCGGCGCGAGCGAGCCGCTCCGGCGTCGCGTCAAGTCGGTCGGATTCGCCCTGCGCGCGGGCCTTGGCGCGCCGCGTCGCCGCCTTGCCGCTCATTGCGCCAGCTCCGCGCACATGGCGGCGGGGGAGCCGCAATAGGAGGCTGGGTCCGGGCCGCTGAGCCGCGCCGGGATCGCGACGCTGGCGATGGCGAGGTCGGCGGGCGGGGCGCGATGAATACGCCGCAAATCGCGCAGATGGGCGGCGCAGGCGGTGACGAGGAGCTGACGGTCGGTCTCGGTGCGCGGGCGACGGCGACGGGGCAAGCAATCCTCCTTAAGAAAGGGCGTCGCGGCCGGCGGTCACGAAGTTCGCTCTCTGTTCTCATTTTCTGAACATCAGCACGTCTCGTCAAGGAATTTTTCGGATATTCATGATTGCGTATGTTCTGAAAAGCCGAATAATCGTTCCATGACCGTCGATTGGATCCGCGCCGCGCTCGATGAGACCGGCAAGACGCGTAGCGGCCTCGCCCGCGCGCTTGGCCGCTCGCCCTCGGCGGTGACCGACCTGCTCAACGGCCGCCGCCGCCTGCGCGCCGACGAGATCGCTATCGCCGCCACCTATCTCGGCGTCGAGCCGCCGCGGCTGATCGGCGGCGGACGCGCGCCGCCGACCCGAACCACGGTGCCGCTGGTCGGCCACGTCGGCGCCGGCGCGATCGCCCATTTCTACGCCGACGGCCAGGGCCCGTTCGACGAAGTCGGCGCGCCCGACGCGGCGAGCGCTAAGACCGTGGCGGTGCAGATCCGCGGCCACTCGCTCGGCGCGCTGTTCGACAATTGGCTCGTCTTCTACGACGACGTGCGCGAGCCGCCCGGCGACGACCTCGTCGGCCGTATGTGCGTCTGCGGCCTCGCCGACGGTCGAGTGCTGATCAAGGCGCTGAAGCGCAGCCACATCGCCGGATTGTGGACGCTGCTGTCGAACGCCGAGCCGCCGATCTACGACGTCGCGCTCGACTGGGTGGCGCTGGTGCGCGAAATGCGGCCGAGATAGGTCGCGCATGCCGACGCCCCCCTCTGCCGTCGACGTCGCGCGCGCGCTCGTCGCCTTTCCCTCGGTGACGCCCGACGACGCCGGCGCCCTGCCCTATGTGCAGCGCCTGCTCGCCGCGGCCGGCTTCGCCGTCGAGATCGTCTCGTTCGCGGAAGCCGGAACGCCGACGATCGCCAACCTGTGGGCGCGCTTCGGCCGCGATGCGCCGAACTTCGTCTTCGCCGGCCATACCGACGTCGTGCCGCCCGGCGACGCGGCGCGCTGGCGCTTTTCCCCGTTCTCGGCGACGCTCGCCGACGGCGCGCTGTGGGGCCGCGGCGCGGCCGACATGAAGGGCGGCGTCGCCGCCGCGCTCGCCGCCGCATTGCGCTTCGTCGCGCGCGGCGCCTTCAAGGGCTCGATCTCGTTTCTCTTGACCGGCGACGAGGAAGGCCCCGCCGTCAACGGCACCGTCAAGCTGCTCGACTGGGCGCTCGAGCGCGGCGAGCGCTTCGACGCGTGCCTGCTCGGCGAGCCGACCAGCCAGGCGACGCTCGGCGACACGATCAAGCACGGAAGGCGCGGCTCGCTGACCGGCAGGTTGACGCTCGTCGGCAAGCAGGGCCATGTCGCCTATCCCGATCTCGCCGACAATCCGATTCGCGCGCTCGCGCCCGTGCTCGACGCGCTGCAGGCGCGGGCGCTCGATTCCGGCACGGCCGATTTCGATCCGTCGAACCTCGAGATCGTCAGCGTCGACGTCGGCAATCCGGCGACCAACGTCATTCCCGGCGAAGTGCGCCTCGTCTTCAACGTGCGCTTCAACGACCACTGGACGCCGGCGACGCTCAGCGCCGAGATCGAGCGGCGCGTCGCCGCGGCGGCGAAGGGCGCGCGCTACGCGCTAGCGTTCGATCCGACCAACGCCGTCGCGTTCCTGACCGCGCGTGGGCCCTTCACCGACCTTGTCGCGCGCGCGATTCAAGAGACGACCGGACGGAAGCCGAAGCTGTCGACCCGCGGCGGCACTTCCGACGCGCGTTTCATCAAGAACGCCTGCCCGGTGGTCGAGATCGGTCTCGTCGGCGCAACCATGCACGCCGTCGACGAGCGCGTCGCGGTCGACGAGCTAGAGGCGCTGTCGCGCGTCTACCAGCGCGCGCTCGAGCTCTATTTCGCTGCAAGCGAGCGCGGCTGATCGCGGTCACGCGCGCCGTCGTCGCGAGCGAAGCGTTCGGCGCCGAGACGGAGACGACGCGCGTTCGGAGGCCGTGACTGGCGTCTTGCGCGCCGGCCATGCCGCCGCATCGCCGTCAACCGCCCTCGGCCGTCCTTCGCTGCGTTTCGGTCGCTTCGCGATGACTGCGATGCGACGGCATGGCGTTCGCCCGCCCCGACAAGTCGCCGAAGGGCGGAAGGCGGCCATTGCCCGCCGGGCAAAGGGTCGGCCGGATTGCGCCCATTCGGTCATCCGATCGGCCCGATCAGCGCCTCCGAACGGCCCGTTCGCGTACGCGCTCGGGTTCTCCGGCTTGTCCTCACGGATTAGAATTGGATGACCAGCCGTCCTCTCGTACCGCCAGCCTCCAGCCGACGATGGGCGTCGGCCGCCCTTTCCGGCGGATAGACCTCCGCCAGGCGAAGCGTGATTTCGCCGGCCTCGACCTGTTGGCGCAGCCGATCGAGCTTTTCGAACTCCTGCACGTAGGAGCGCACAAAGGTCGCGGTGAAGCGGATATCCCGCTGCGGGGCGCCCAGGAAGCCGCGAACCGAGGTGAAGGCGCCGCCGTCGCGAACCGCGGCGATGACACGCTCGTTGAGCACCGCTCCGTCCGCGAGCCCGTCGACTCCTCGAGGGAAGCGGCTGCGAAACCGCGACGCGACATCGTCGCCCCGCCGAACGACGATGTCGGCGCCAAGCGACGCAACCAGCTTTTCGTCTTTCTCGGAGGCGTCGGCGATGACCGTCAGGCCCTCGGCTTTGGCGAGCTGGATGACGTAGCCGCCATAAGCGCCCGCAGCGCCGGTCACCGCGATGACCTGACCCGCAGAAAGCTTGAGCAGGTCGAGCGACTGGCGCGCCGTCAGCCCGTTCATCGGCAAGGTGGCGGCCTCGGGATGGGTCTTTCCCGCGGGGGCGCGCACGACCGATCGGGCGTCGAGCGCAATCTGTTCGCGATACGCGCCATGGCTGCCTTTCGGCAGCACGATCGCGATGACGGCGTCGCCAAGCTTGAGTCGGTCAGGAACGCCGCTTCCAATCTCATCGACGATCCCCGCCGCCTCCATTCCCGGCACGTAGGGCGGCGGATCAGCCTTCTGCTGTTCGGCGCGCGTTCCGTTGCGAACCCCGACGTCGGTTGGGTTCACCGTCGCCGCATGGACGCGGATCCGCACCTGTCCCGGGCCAGCGTGAACTTCGGGCAATTCCAAGACCTGGAGAACTTCAGGTCCGCCATGAGTGAATAGTCCAACTGCACGCATCGTTTCGTCCTTTGTCTGATAGCCCGCGCCGGCCTTTTCGTGGTCCCGACGATACCATGAGCGTTCACCCGACAGACATCCGGCGCCTGACGAATCGGTAGGGACTCTTGTTCTGCTCTCCAGGCCGAAGCGCTGATCTCGTGCTGTGCGCCGGCCAACGGACTGCTTCGCCGCTCGAGCGGAATTGACCGCGGATGGAACGGGCAACGAGATGCTGGTCATCACCCTTTTCGAACACGTGACAGACAGAGGAGTTCCACGCTGCGTTTCGACATGCGATAGACGACGGCCAGGCGCCGCACCCCAGCGCAACCATCATCAAACGGTCTCGAATCGTTGATAACTGGCTTCAGGGCAGGCAGGCGCAATCACATCATGCGGAAGCGAATCGCTCATTCTATGGCGCTCAGCATCGGTCAAAAGCTTGGAGCGGTCGTAGGGCTGCTCGTGCTTCTCGCGGTGAGCCTCTCGGCATTCGCATTTTGGCAATCGGTTGATCAGCGGCGGCAGACCGCTGAGATCGAGGCGACCTGGAACTTCGCGTTGCAGGCGCGCACCCTCTCGCAATCCGTCGAACACGTCGCGGTCGTGGCGAATTTTCTGTTCGTCTCCGACACTAAGGAAGACGTAAGGGCGAAACTGATCGTCTTGAGCAAGGCCCTCGATCAATTGAGGGCCGCCACCGAATCGTTCTTGTCCCAGGCCGGGACAGCGCTGCCCGAGGAAAAGAAGACGCGTTTGGCGTTGGACATGAAGGATTACATTTCTTATCAGAACGACACGGTGCAGCTCGGGCTCACGGTGTCTCCGAAGGCGGCGCTAATCCAAGCAAACGACGATTCCGTCGTGAAGAACCGGGAACAGATGATCTCCGCGATGGGGACGCTTTCCCAACGGGCTCTCGACAGGCTGTCGATCGCGCGCGACGCCTACGCCGCCGCCAGGCAACGAAGCGACGCCTTGATGATCACCGGCGCCATCGCCGGCATTTTGGTCGGCGTTCTGGCCGCCATATGGATCGTCGTAACGCAAATTCGACGTCCGCTCGAGACAATCATATCGACAATGCGGCAGGTGGCGGAAGGTCAATTGGACGCGGATATCCCATTCGTCAGCAAGCGTGACGAGGTCGGAGACATGGCTCGGGCCGTTCAGGTCTTCAAGCAGAACGCAGTCGAGCGCGCGCGGCTGGAGGCGGAGGCGCTCGCCAATCGCAGCCAGACCGAAGCGGAGCGCGAACGGGCCGCCGCGGAACGGGTCAAGGCCGCCGAGGAGCAGGCCGAAGTTGTGCGCCGTCTGGGCGGCGGTCTCAAGGATCTTGCAGGCGGCGACCTAATGGTCCGCCTGGGCGAAGGCTTTTCGCCAAGCTACGCGCGGATCCGCGACGATTTCAACGAAGCGATCGATAAGCTGAAGACCACCATTCTGTCGGTCGTCGAAAGCACCGGTGCGATCAAAGCGGGCGCGCAGGAGATCTCCACCGCCTCCGACGATCTGTCCCGCCGCACCGGGCAGCAGGCGGTGAGGCTCGAACAGACCGCCGCGACTCTTGGCGAAGTCACCGCCACGGTGAAGAAGTCCGCGGAGGGCGCCAGCCACGCGCGGCAGGTGGTGACCTCCGCCGACACGGACGCCAAGAAGAGCGCCGTCGTGGTGCGTCAGGCGGTCGAAGCGATGAGCACGATCGCAAAGTCCTCGCAACAGATCGGCCAGATCATTGGCGTGATCGACGAGATCGCCTTCCAGACCAATCTGCTTGCGCTCAACGCGGGGGTCGAGGCGGCGCGCGCCGGCGAAGCGGGCCGCGGTTTCGCCGTCGTCGCCGCCGAAGTGCGCGCGCTGGCGCAACGTTCGGCGGAAGCGGCCAAGGAAATCAAAGCGCTGATTTCCGAGTCGGCCGGCCAAGTCGATACAGGCGTCACGTTGGTGGCCGAGACCGGTCGTTCGCTCGAGCGCATCATGGCGCAAGTGACCGAGGTCAATATCGTGATTGGCGACATCGCGGCTGGGGCGCAGGATCAATCGACTGCGTTGCAGGAAATCAATGGCGCGATCGAGCAGATGAACCTTGTGACGCAGCAGAATGCGGCGATGGTCAAGCAATCGACCGCAGCCGGCCATTCCCTCTCGGAGGAATCCTCGAAGCTGGCGCAATTGGTCGGTCGGTTCCGGGTTGGGCGGCCGCCGAGCGACGAGGCGCTGCGCCGGGAATTGAAAGAAGCCGCGCCGCAGGCTTTCCGGGCATCCGACAAGACGCCACGCGCTGCAGCGCCTTCCACGGCGGCGCGTTCGACGACGCCTGCCGCGCTCCCGGCGCCGACGCGGGCCAAAGTGGCGAGCGCCGCGTCGGCCGGCGACTGGATAGAGTTCTGAGACGACCTGGGCGCTGCGGGCCGTGAGACAAGGCCGATTCGGGTCGGGGGTCTGCGCGGTCTGCCTGACGAGCGCCGACCGTTTGATTTCGGCCACTGGAGCATGATGTATGGAAGTCGAATCGTCTCCGTCGTCATTGCGAGCAAAGCAACGCAGACTTGGGGACTGCGGCGGCCGCTTAGTCTGGATCGCTTCGCTGTCGCTCGCGATGACGGTTGAAAGTGACGCAATCCAAACGCGACATGCTCTAGACTCGCTTCTCCGCCGGGTAATCGATCCGCGCAAGATAGAGGCCTGAGGCGGGCGCGACGTGGCCGCAGCGGCTGCGGTCGGCCGCCTCCAGCGCCGCCTTGAGATCGGCGGGACTCCAGCGACCGAGCCCGACCTCGACCAGCGAGCCGATCATCGAGCGCACCTGGCGATGCAGGAACGACAGCGCGGCGACCGAGAAGTCGACCCGTTCGCCGTCGCGCAAAATGTCGAGCCGCGACAGCGTGCGCATCGGCGAATTGGCCTGACATTGCGCGTCGCGGAAGGTTGTGAAGTCGTGGCGGCCGATCAGCGCCTTCGCCGCCTCGGCCATCGCCTCGACGTCGAGATCGCGCTTGAGCCGCCAGGCGCGGTCGCGCTCGAGCGTCAGCGGCGCACGGCGATTGACGACGCGATAGACGTACC
>Ga0187875_10003813_pt1 | contig 10527 bp, 10 predicted proteins | sample June2016WEW_17_1_2_FD_132978 | JGI IMG/M metagenome (GOLD analysis project Ga0187875, IMG submission 132978) | Peatland microbial communities from SPRUCE experiment site at the Marcell Experimental Forest, Minnesota, USA - June2016WEW_17_10 | ecosystem: Environmental > Terrestrial > Soil >... | reverse complement strand
GGAGCAACGGCCTGCCCGGGAGCAACGGCCTGCCCGGGAGCAACGGCCTGCCCGGGAGCAACGGCCTGCCCGGGAGCAACGGCCTGCCCGGGAGCGCCGGGCTCTGCCCGAAGATCAGCGGGCTGCGGGCCGGGAACGAGGGGCCCAGCGGCGGGGGGCCGGTCCAGGCCAGCCGTCGCGTGCAGGCCGGCCGGGCGCAGGATGATCTGAATGGCGCACGTCGGGCTGCGGATCCAGTCCGCATTCCCGTGGGCCCTGCGGCGCACCCGGATGATGTCCTCCGCCGCCTGCACGCTGCCGTCGGCCACGATGAGCAGCCCGGGGTCGAGACCTGCGCCTTCGGCCTGGACGATGGCGCGGTCGAGCAGCCGGGCGACCGGCTCGCAGGTGCGGCCGGGGCCGAAACGCAGCCTGGCCCGGGCGGAAACAACGGGCCTGCCCACGACCGTGCGCAGGGCGGTCCGGGCGTCGCCTTCCGTGACCCGCAGCCGCGGTTCGTCCGTGTGCAGTTCAGCAGCGAGCGTCCTGCCCATGCGCCGCCCTCATTCCGGCTCAGTGCCCGATATCCACGTAGATGGTGCCGTCGTCGCCGATCTGGCAGCCGAAGCTCGTCAGCCGCGCATTGTCCGGGTTGATGCCGCAGCCGGTGCTGGCGTTGAACTCCCACAGGTGCGTGGCGCAGGTCAGCGTCTCGCCGTCCAGACCACCCTCGTCCAGGGCTGATGCCTGGTGGGGGCACCGGTTGGAGTAGGCCCGGACGGTCCCGTCGATATTGACCAGCAGCACGGGTTCGCCGTTCACCGTGACGGCCGTCATATCGCCTTCCCAGAGGTCGTCAAGGTTGACCGTTTCCCGCCATTGCGCGGTCTTCGCGATCTCCACGTTCAGCCCGCTCGTACGGTCCCGTTGCCGCCTGGGTCCTCGCGCAGGCCGGCCAGATAATGTTCCCGGGCCGTCTTCGCGTGGGCGGCGACGTCAGCGGCCGGGACGCTGCTCCCCGGAGCCGTATTCTCCAGCGCCGTTTCGAGTATTCTCCCGAGCCCCAGGGCGGCGTCGTCCGCGAGCGCAGACCACCGGTCGATCCAGCCGCCGAGCACGGCGCGGTCTTCCGGGCGCTGAGCGACGGCCAGGTCGGCCAGGGCCCGGCTCCACCGGCCCCGCCGCCTGGAGTCCTCGGCCAGGAACGAAGTGAGCAGCCAGGTCAGCTCGTCACCCTGGTTCCGGGCGACCTGGCCGAGCTGGGTCAGCAGCACGTCGTCCAGGGTTGGCGCGAGCACGAGGTTCAGCGCGGTGAAGGCTTCGCCCCAGTCGTAGCTGACCAGCGCGTACTCGATCGCCTTGCGGGCCGGCTGCCAGCCTTCGTGTGCCTCCCACAGGGACCGTTCCGCCGAGCCGATCTGCGCATCAGGGTGGGCGATCTGCAACTCCCTGGTGCGGTAGGCGATCGTCGTCACGCGGCGCAGGAAGTCCGCCGTGGAGAACCCAGCCGCGCTGGTGATGTAGGGGCTCGGTGCCATGAAACCGATGTAGGCCTCTGCCTGCTGGAATCCGTGACAGAGGTAGCGCGACGGCGTGAACAGGTGGCCGAGCAGCGCCGCCGATCCCGCGCCGGCGGCCCCGCCGGCGTGCGCCTCCAGGACGCCGTGCACTTTCGTTTCCGCCTCGGACTGCAGGGTGACGTACGCCCGGTAGGTCAGCGCGTCCGGATCGCGGAAGGCATCCCAGTTGTCCGCCTTCAGCGGCGAGTTCTCCCGGTAGGTCAGGAACCACAGGTTGGCGGGTGACGACGGGTTCTGCTCGAACGTCGCCGCCCGGTTCTGCCGGAGCGTCCAGTTCTGCCCCTGGGTGACGATCTCGTACTCGCTGGGCATCTTGCGTACGTCCCCGAACGCGCTGAACGTTCGGCGCGGGCGGGGCTTGCGTGCGGGGCTTTCTGTCATACCGTCATCGCCTTCTCCCCGGCCTGAGGCTTCCCGGCTTCTTCCCCGGCCCGAGGGTTCCCGGCATCTTCTTCCCCGGCCTGATGTTCCCCGGCCTTGTGCCGGGCTACGCTCTGCCAGGTGATGGCGTCGCTGGTCGTGATGGCCCGCCCGCTGAAGGCCGACATGATCGCGCCAAAGGACCTGATCTCGTAGTCCGCCCCGAGGTACCGGCGCAGCGTCTGCTGGGTCACCGTGATCTGGCCGTCGCCCTGCACGCGGACGTAGGCGCCGCGGTCGATGACCTCGATGTCCGTGCCCGGGTTGTCGTCCTCGATCGCGGCGATGATCAGCTCGACCTCATCGCCCATCCGCAGCACAGGGCCCACTGGGTTCTTCAAGACTCCTCCGGGACGTCGTACTCGACCGCGATGTGGTCGAGCGGCCTGATGCCGGCGGCGGCGACCGTCATGTCGGCGGGCAGCCGTTCGCCGTGATAGATGACCACCTTGTCGTAGGGCAGCGCGCGCACCCGCTTGCCCTCGACGTGGTGGGCCACCGCGGCGGCTACCTCCCGCATGGTGTCCGCGGTGGTGACCGGGACGAGGATCTGGACGAAGTCGGTGGCGAAGACAGCGTTCAGCGGGACCAGTTCCGGCGTGCGGTCTTCGGCGCCCAGGTTCTCCGTCATGGCCGGGCCGCCGTGGCGAGGCCCTCGGCGGGCCGGCCGGCGTAGTCCTTGGTCCATGCCGGGTAGTCCGGGTCGTCACCCATCACGTCCGGGGTAAGGCCCATGTAGCCGAGGATCCCGCCCACGTCCATCGGCTGGATCTGCCCAGCCAGGAACCGGTCGACCAGCGTCTCGTGGTTGACGCTGTCCCGGTCCTTCCAGAAGATCTGCCGGCAGGCGTTGGTGCAGAAGTGGTAGATGCGGCCGTCGTAGCTGAGCTGCCAGTCCCGGACCCGCCAGGTCCCGTTACGCGACTGCGTGGGGATGCACGCAGGCAGCTGACAGGTGCTGCACAGCCACGGCAGGGTCTCCGGCAGCGTCGCCTCCATGTTGCCGGCGTTGACGTTGTCGATGATCACGTCCCACTTGTCGCCGTAGACCTGCTCCCAGGTGGGGTACTTCTGGGCCAGCCACGCGCGCTCGTCCTTGCTGACCGCGGCCATTGGCCGCCACCACAGCGTCGGCCGCCAGTACCACAGGCCCATGTGCAGCCCGTGGTGCCACGTGTCCAGGCCGCGCATGAACTCATCCCAGTACCACGGCTTCTTCAGGCCGTACCCCTCGATGGTGTGGACGAACTGGTCGATGATCCACTCCTCCATGAACTCCCGGTAAGACTGCTTCCGGTGCTCCAGCGGCGTGTAGTAGTCCATCGACGGCCCGGTGAGCGCGGCGAACGCGCGCGCGGAAGCCCAGAAGGTCTTGTCGACCACCCACTGCGCCCGGGCCGGGTCATGCTCGACCAGGATCTCCAGCGTCGGGCCGCCCTGCTGGGAGTGCCGTGCCTCGTCGGTCTGGATCGAGGAGATCATGTTGGCAAAGTTGACGTCACCGGACGCCAGCGCGTCCGCCGCCAGCCCGACGAACTGCAGGTTCGTGAACCCGGTCTCGAAGGTCAGCGGCAGCTGGAGGGCGAGGTCCACCACATTGGCGGAGCTCATCATGGCGTCGAACAGGTTGCGCAGCGAGATCGCCACCCAGTCGTTGGTCTGGAAGGCCTTCTGCGTCCAGTCGTACTGCGGGTCCTTGGCGATGAATTCGTGCCCGAAGAACGTGGTGATCGTGGCGTGCCGCAGCTCGTCGAGCTGGCCGAAGACCGCCATGTTCCGCCACCCGCCGTTCAGCCCGAACCGTGCCATCTTCAGCTCAGCCAGCACCGCGGCGTATTCACTGAGAGCGATGCCGCCGAAGTGCATCTTGGTCGCGGACTTCCAGCCTTCGTTCAGGCTCTCGAAGGCCGACGAGCGCTGCAGCGCGGCCTTGACCGCGTACGCCGCCGCTTCCTTCTCCCGCTGGGTCGCGACGTACTCCGGATAGCTGACCTTGTAGCTTTCCTCCCACGCCTGCCAGGCCGCACGGGGTACTTTCCCGGTGCCGCTGTGCCACTCGGGGAAAACGGCTTCGTCGTCGACGTAGCGGTAGGACCAGTCCACGTCACGGACAAAGCCCTGCCATTCTTCTCGCTTGAGCAGTGCCATCGGGCGGGTTCCTTCGTTCAGTCGACTTCGTTGTGGCCGAGCTGCTGGCTGATGCCGGCGTCGTTCCAGTAGCCGGTGATGCTGTCGATGAGCAGGTCCGCCCCGACATGGAAGATGAACAGGTGCGGCTCGCGGTAATGCCTGCCCGCCGGGGCGACGAGCCCCCAGGGCCGTTGCTGGGTGCCCTCGATGTCAACCTGGGCGACGACGTCGCCGTCGTCGTTGCTCGTGATGGTGTGCACCGTGAGTGACAGGTCGGGGAACGAGGCAATCAGGCCGGTCCATAGCGGCTTGCCGACCGTGCGGACCTTGCCGTCACCGCGCAGCACCCGCTGCTTGCCCCACAGTTCGACCGGCACGTAGGAGAAGTCGGCGTTGACCGAGCACAGGCCGGTCATGGCCTCGACGTCATGCGCCCGGTACCGGTCGAAGAACTCGCTCACGACCCCGGCCGCGGACCCGGCGGTAGTATGGGGGATGCCGTTCAGGGTGGTCATGGTGCTCTCCATGGCTCAGGCGATCGCGATCTCGTCGTAGCGCTTCACGGCGAGCCGCCGGTACAGCTGCGCCTGGCACCAGTAGGCGGTGACGTCGGTGATCAGGCCATTGCTAATCACGAACCGCCAGGCCTGATCGATGTCCAGGTGCTTCTCCTGGTTGATGGCGCCGGCGTAATCGGCGGACTGAGTGCCCTCGGTCTTGACCAGGGCCGTGACCACGTCGCCGGTGGTGACAATCCGGCTGACGCTGATCAGCAGGTCAGGAAACGCGCGGACCAGGTCGGCCAGAACCTTCCGCAGCGTGTCCGCGCCAGTGCCGCCGATGCCGAGCGGGTGGACGGTGACCGACACCTGGGGGCCGGCGGCGGCGAGAGCGGCCTCGACGTCGTGGCGGCCGAAGGCGTCCAGGAAGGCCTGCACGGTCTGCTCGGGCGTGCGGGGGAGGACGGGGCTGCTGGTCACAGGCGGACACTCCTCGACATGGCCGTAGGCGCTCGGCGGCTCAGGCGGCCTGGCGGGCCGGGGTACGTAGTTTCTTGATGACCGCTCCGGCGGTGGCCTCGGTCGATCCGGGGTTCTGCCCGGTGATGAGGTGCCGGTCGACGACAACGTGCGAGATCCAGGCCGAGGGGGCGTCGTCGAAGACGGCGCCCGCGTTCTTCAGCGCCGTGTCCAGCCGCCAGGCCATGCCGAGCAGCCCGGCCTCGGTCTGGTCTTCCTCCTCGTCGGTGAAGCAGGTCAGCCGGTAACCGTCGAACAGCCAGTGCCCGTCGGCACGCTCCGGTGCGGACAGCAGCATGGCCGGGCCATGGCACAGCGCACCGATCGGCGCGCGCTTCGCGTGCATCGCGACGAGCAGCCGGCCGACGTCAGGATTATCGGACAGGTCGACCATGGGCCCGTGGCCTCCCGGCGCAAAGACCGCATCGAACCCGTCCAGCTCCGCGCCGGTCAGTGACGACAGCGCGACCGGGCGCCGGAAGCCGGGGATCTCCCGCAGCCTGCGATGCCGCTCGCCGGACAGCTGCTCGCTGTCGGCCCGCTGAGCGTCGGTCTCGTGCTCGATCTGCGCCCGGGTCAGCCCGTGCGAGCTGCCGTCCGCGAGCACCGGGTTTTCAGCAAGCACCGTGGCGAACAGCCGGTCCTGCCGCCACGCGGTCTTCGCGGCGCTGCTCACGATCCGGTGGGCCTCGGCCGCGGTGTGGCCGCGGGCCTGCAGCAGCGCGGCCACGCGGCGCGCGGCGGCGAGGCCGAGCTCGGTGTTCTGGTGCAGGGTCACCCGGATGTCATCGACGTCGTGGGCGAACGTCCGCACGACCGAAGCGAGGTAGTCCTTGTCCTGGTCGGGATAGTGAAAGAACCACGACAGCCCGTACGGGTCCGCCTGCGCCGGTCTCCCGTCGGGCGTGAGCACCGTGACATCGAATCCGGCGCCGGTGAAATGCTCGTACGGCGTGAGGGCCTCTTCGGCGAAGTAGCCCGTCGGGTGCTGTGTCCCGTCCGCGAGCGTCATCTCACGCGCGCTGGTCACGAGGTAGGCGATGTGCGTCATGCGGCGCCTCCGCAGTCAGTACGGTCTGCCGACACCCTTCCGTGGTGGCTGCCGTGCTCTTGCGGCACTGGGACGACACGGCTGGTTTTCCCCCGGGTACAAGATCAAGCATGCGCCGTCTCCGGCTCAAGCGCTATGGCGAATGGGCGTTAAGGCCGGAAATTTGGCATTGAAGTGATCTTTTTAGGGCGGGTTGACCTTGGTTTTACCGCAGTGCGCCTTACTGATTTTCTGGCCTCCCCGGCCCCCGGGGTTAGGCTGCTGATCACGTAGTGACACAGCTCTGGCTGTCGGCTGGGAGGCCGGGTGAACGTTCACGTCCGTCCGGGCGATCGGGGGGCGGCGCTCCGGTATCACCCCGCCGTGACGGGCGCCTTCGCCGCCGTGACGGGCGCCTTCGCCGCCGTGACGGGCGCCTTCGCCGCCGGCGGCGCCGCGTAGTGCCCGGCCGGGCCGCCGGTCCCCGTCCAGGGGGGCATGCTGCGCAGCTAAAGGGCCGAAGCGGTGAAATGAGCGTGCTCGGCCGGTTTACCGACGGTGTCCGGGCGGGGGAGAGCCGGGTCCTGGTGGTGCGCGGCGAGCCGGGGGTGGGTAAGACGGCGCTGCTGGAGTACCTGGTCGGGCAGGCTTCCGGGTGTCGGGTAGCGCGCGCCGCCGGTGTCCAGTCGGAGATGGAACTGGCGTTCGCCGGGTTGCATCAGCTGTGCGCGCCGATGCTGGACCGGCTGGAGTCCCTACCGGCGCCGCAGCGTGATGCGCTGCGGACCGCGTTCGGTATCAGTGCAGGTCCCGCGCCGGACCGGTTCCTGGTGGGCCTGGCCGTGCTGGGCCTGCTGTCGGAGGTGGCGGGGGAGCGGCCGCTGGTGTGCGTGGTGGATGACGAGCAGTGGCTTGATAGAACGTCGGCGCAGGCTCTGGGCTTTGTGGCCCGGCGGCTGGCGGCGGAGCCGGTCGGCCTGGCCTTCGCGGCCCGGGTCACCGGCGAGGAGCTGGCTGGGCTGCCGGAGCTGGTGGTCGAGGGGCTGGGGGACGGTGATGCGCGGGCGCTGCTGGGCTCGGTGCTGGCCGGGCCGCTGGACGCCCGGGTCCGGGACCGGATCGTGGCCGAGACCCGGGGCAATCCGCTGGCGCTGCTGGAACTGCCGCGCGGGCTGACGCCGGCGCAGCTAGCGGGCGGGTTCGGGCTGCCCGGCGCGATGCCGCTGTCGGGGCGGATCGAGGACCGTTTCGGGCAGCGGGTCGAGGCGCTGCCCGAACAGGCCCGGCGGCTGTTGCTGGTGGCGGCGGCGGAGCCGGCCGGTGATCCGCTGCTGGTCTGGCAGGCCGCCGGGCGGCTCGGCATCGGTGCCGAAGCGGCCGCCCCGGGGGTTGAGGCGGGCCTGATCGAGTTCGGTGCCCAGGTGCGGTTCCGGCACCCGCTGGTGCGCTCGGCGGCCTACCGGTCGGCGCCGGTCCGGGACCGGCAGGCCGTGCACGCCGCCCTGGCGGAGGTCACCGATCCGCAGCTCGATCCCGACCGCCGCGCGTGGCACCGGGCCCAGGCCGCGCCCGGGCCGGACGAGGACGTTGCCGCGGAACTGGAGCGGTCGGCGGGCCGGGCGCAAGGTCGTGGCGGGCTGGCTGCGGCGGCCGCGTTCCTGGAGCGGGCGGCGCTGCTCACCCGCGCGCCCGGCCGCCGGGCGCAGCGGCTGCTCGCCGCGGCGCGGGCCAAGTGCGATGCCGGGGGCCTGGATGCGGCCCTTGGGCTGCTGGTCGCGGTCGAGGCCGGCCCACTGGACCAGCTGCAGATCGCGGAGGTAGAGCGGCTGCGCGGGCAGATCGCTCTTGACCAGCGGCGCGGCGACCACGCGGCCCCGTTGCTGCTCGGCGCCGCCCGGCGCCTGGAGGCGGTCAACGTCGGCCTGGCCCGCACCGCGCACCTGGACGCCCTCGTGGCCGCCATCTGGGCCAGCGACATGGGCAGTTCCGGCGTACGGGAGGCGGCCGAAGCCGCGCGGGCCGCGCCGCCCGGTCCCGGGCCGCCGCGCGTGGTGGATGTCCTGCTCGACGCGGTTGCGCTGCGGCTGACGAAGGGATACGCGGAGGCCGCCCCGGCCCTGGACCGGGCGCTCCAGATGGTTGTCGCCCTGGAGGTCAGCCCGGGCGAGGCCGACCGCTGGCTCTGGCTCGCCGGCGGCAGAATCGGCCAGATCATCGCCATGGAGCTGTGGGATTTTGACTCCTGGCATGCCCTGGCCACGGCGCAGGTCCAGTTCGCCCGCAGCACAGGTGCGCTGATGCACCTGGCGTTCGCGCTCAACTACCTGGCCAGAACCCACATGCTGGCTGGTGAGCTGGCCATGGCGACGCGGCTCGTCGAAGAAGATCACCTGATCGCGGAGGCGACCGGGAACCCGCCGATTGCGGATACCGCGATGATGCTCGCCGCCTGGCGAGGCCAGCCGGCACAGGCCCGCGAGCTGATCGAAGCCATCTCCCAGGAGGCGACCGCACGCGGTGCGTCCAGGCTGATCAGCCTGGCGGACTACGCGAGCTCAGTCCTCGGCAACGGCCTCGGCCAGCACGCTGCCGCGTGCGATGCCGCGCGGAGGGCCTTCGAGCGCGAGCCAATGGGGTACGGGTCCCATATCGTGCCCGAAGCGGCCGAGGCGGCGGCCAGGACCGGTGACGCCGAGCTCGCCCGGGCCACGCTGGAGTGGCTGTCCGAACGCACCCGGGTGACCCCGACCGAGTGGGTGCTGGGGATCGAGGCCAGGGTGCGTGCGCTGCTAGGCGAAGGCGAGGCCGCCGACAGCGCCTACCGGGAGTCGATTCAGCGCCTGGGCCGGACCCGGGTCCGTGCCCAGCTGGCCCGGGCTCACCTGCTGTACGGGGAGTGGCTGCGCCGCGAGCGCCGCCGCGGCGAGGCGCGTGAGCAGCTGCGCACCGCCCACGAGATGCTGGACGCAATGGGCATGGAGGCGTTCGCCGAGCGGGCCCGCCGCGAGCTGCAGGCCACCGGCGAGACCGCCCGCAAGCGCACCGTCCAGGCCACCGTCGAACTGACCGCCCAGGAAGCGCAGGTTGCGCGGCTGGCCCGCGACGGCCTGTCCAACCCGCAGATCGGTGCCCGGCTCTTCATCAGCACCCGCACCGTCCAGTACCACCTGGGCAAGGTTTTCACCAAGCTCGGCATCTCCTCCCGCGGCCAGCTCGACCAGGTCCTGCCCAGCGAGGCGGACACGGCCCCCGCGCACTAGTGCCCCTTCATGACCGGCGCGGTTTCCGCGGCACGAGTTCCGGGCGGCCCGGGGCAGCTGGTGACGGCACGCGCACCGTCATCCCGCGCTCGAGACGGGTCTTCCTACCGCAGCTCAGCGACTTTGCCGGTCTCCATCAGCGTGACCACCGCGTCGGGGGAGAGCGGCTGCCCGAAGAGCAGCCCCTGGCCCTCGTCGCAGCCCAGCTCGGCCAGGATAGCGAGCTGCTGGTGTGTCTCGATGCCTTCGGCGATCACGGTCATGCCGAGGGCGTGGGACATCGCCGTTACGGCGGCGACGATCTTACGGTCGCGGGCGCTGCGGATGATCTGCTCCACGAAACTGCGGTCGATCTTCAGGATGTCCGCCTTCAGCCGCTGAAGGTGAACGAGCGTGGAATAACCGGTCCCGAAGTCATCGAGGGCGATGCGCACGCCGATCGCCGACAGTGCGGACAAGGTCTCCTGGACGTCGCCGACCTCCGCGATGAGGGCGGTCTCGGTGATCTCCAGGCACAGCTGCGGCGGATTGAGCCCGTAACGGCGGATCATTTCTTCGACGCGCGCGGGGAGCCCGGGATCGTAAAGCTCGCGGCCGGAAACGTTGACCGCCATGGTAAAGGCGGCCGGCCAGCCCGTCCGCGTGGCCCAGCCGGCGAACTGGCGGCAGGCTTCCTCCAGCACGAACGAGTCGAGCTTCCCGATCAGCCCGTTTTCCTCGGCGAACGGGATGAAATCGTCGGGCGGCATGACCGTGCCGCTGGGATGACGCCAGCGCACGAGAGCCTCGGCACCGGTGGGCGCCTGCTCTTTGAGCGCGAACAGCGGCTGGTAGACGAGGAAGAGCTCCGAGTTCTCGATGGCGCGCCGCATGTCGCTGGGCAGCACGTCGTTCCCCGCCTGGGCGTGGTGCGGGGGGTGGTACACCTGGCAGCGGTTGCGGCCCGCCTTCTTCGCCTCGGACGTCGCCATCTCGGCGTCGTGGATCAGCCGGGCGGGCTCAGCGGTGACGTCGCTGGTCACGGCGATGCCGATGCTGCAGGTGACGGACAGGTCCTGGCCGCGGTCGGCGAACGGCACGGCGATCGAGCGGGTGATCCGGTCCCCGAT
>Ga0187875_10003810_pt1 | contig 10529 bp, 7 predicted proteins | sample June2016WEW_17_1_2_FD_132978 | JGI IMG/M metagenome (GOLD analysis project Ga0187875, IMG submission 132978) | Peatland microbial communities from SPRUCE experiment site at the Marcell Experimental Forest, Minnesota, USA - June2016WEW_17_10 | ecosystem: Environmental > Terrestrial > Soil >... | reverse complement strand
GGCGGTCAGATCAACCCGTACTGGCGCGCTTTGTCGCGCAGCGACGGCGCCCTTCGCTTTATCGCGCGCGACCGGACGCCTGACCGAGACGCCGCAGGCGAGTTCCGGCATGAATTGGCTCTGCGGCGCTGGACCGCCAGAAGATGGCGATTGGCCAAGGCCGTGTTGCGCATCGATAGTCAATTCGACCGACCCAACTCAATTCCGCTTCTGCGCCTGCAACCCGGCAATCAGCGCCTTGTTGAATTCCTCCGGCGCCTGGATCTGCGGCGCGTGGCCATAGCTCGGAAACTCCACCAGCCGCGCCTTCGGGATCGCCATCGCCGCAGCCTTGCCGAGAACCGGATAGTCGCCGAGTTGCGCGCGCGCCTCGGGCGGCGCGAGCGCCTTGCCGATGGCGGTCTTGTCCTTGTCGCCGATCATCAGCAGAACGGGTTGCGTGACGGCGCCAAATTCATAGACCACGGGCTGGGTAAAGATCATGTCGTCGACGCGCGCCGCGCTGTCCGCGACGATGTCTTTGCCCGGGCCGTTGAAGAGGCCGGCGAGCATGTCGACCCAGCGCTGATAGGAGGGCGTCCAACTGTCGGCGTAATAGGTCGCCCGCTCATAGTCGCGTAACGATTCGGCAGTGGTCTTCAGTTCCTGCGTGCGCCATGCGTCGACGCTCTGCCAGGGGACGCCCTTGGCCTTCCAGTCCTCGAGCCCGATCGGATCGACCAGCGCGAGCTGGCTCACATCCCCGGGAAACGTGAGCGCCCAACGGATTGCGAGCATGCCGCCGGTGGAATGGCCGATCAAGATTAGGCGCTCGATCCCGAGCGATCTCACCAGCGCGCGCGTATTCGCGACGAGTTGCTGAAACGTGTATTGATAGATTTTCGGCTTGCTCGACTTGCAGAAGCCGATCTGATCCGGCGCAATGACTCGATAGCCCGCGTCGACCAGCGCGTTGATTGTCGCCTCCCACGTCGCGGCGCAGAAGTTCTTGCCGTGAAGCAGCACCGCGGTTTCGCCGTTCGGATTTGTCGGCTTCACGTCCATATAGGCCATATCGAGCGTCTGGCCCTGCGAGGAGAAAGCGAAATGCTCGACGGGATAGGGGTAATCGAACCCCTGCAATTCCGGACCGTAACTGGGAGTTTGCGCTGTCGCTGGGCAAACCGCGAGCGTGAGCGAGGCGCAGATAAAAAGACGGAGGAGCGTCATGGCCGCCTCATCCACCCCGTCTTCGTTCTCATGTCAATAGAGCTCAGCTTCCCGGGCGCTCCGTCGACCAGGATTGCTGAGATCATCGGCCGCGTAATCAACGCTCTTCACTCGCGTCGAGCCGAAATCGAAGCGCGCAGGGCTTCCGTGTTGTAGCGCTCCGCCCTCGCTAGGGCGCCCATCAACAATGATTGCATACGAAGGTAAATTGGGTTCAACAAGTCGCTTTAGGGCTGCTCGCCGTTCAGTCAATCGGCTGGCTCGTCACCCTTATCCGAATCGTGCGCCTCGCAGCCGAGACTTCTTCAGCCTCGACAACGATCGTCACCCTGCGTGACGAATGCGCGCGTCTCGATCGTGACGGCGGAGGCGTTGAAACGAGAAATCTTGTCAGCGCATAGTCCAAATCGAAGAATTTGATCGGACTGAGATCGACCCCTGTTTCGGGTCTGAGGTCTCTTTCAAAGACGATCTTTCGCGCCGCTGTCTCCATATTCGGCGCGAAGGATGACAACTGCCCGCGCGTGACGGCGCCGACCGCCTTGGTCCTGTCGCCGAAGGCGACGGTCGACCCGCGTGGCAGTTTGATTTCGATGCTTCGCAGCCGAAGCGCGACCGACCCTCCAAGCTTGCGTCTCAGCATCGCCAGTCGCCATCCGCCGCCGACATCGGTCGACATTTCAAGCGACCACCGACTGGCCTCGTCCTTAGCCGGCTGCTTTGCCTCGCGGATGTGCCGAGCAAGACTTACGTAGCCCGTCGCGACTGCGCCGGCCGCACCAATACCCGCCAGCACCAGCGTTGCGAATTGAACCCATTCCATCGGCCAACCCCGAAGGCGCGCACGCGCGCGTCGTGTCGAGCGACGACTTCGCGAAAGCTCACATGCAGCCGCCTGCCGTCGACACGCAGGTCGGTTTTAACGTGGACGGCAAATTCATTCCATCACGGGCGCGCATCACGAACAACACAAGCAACCTAGACGGGCAGGCGGATGCTCCGCGCCCTGGTCATGGCTTATCTGACTGCAATCAACATTGTAGCACGCGAGGAAGGCGGTCAGGAGCAGTTCGATCCGTCAATCTTCCGGCGTCGCTCCGCGAGGTCCGCCATGGCCCGATAGCGTTGAAAAACCCGTAGCGGTTGCGCGAACGCCGCCCGCGCCAAGACGCTGCTCAAGACTTCCTCGCGCGGCTGCGCGGCGATCAGTTGTTCGTGAGCGGCGCCCGTCATTTGACCGGGCGCAACCCAGCCGGAGCGCAGCGCGTGTAGATTGGACGCGGATATCGAACCGCGCCGGCGGGACGCCGGACCGTTTCCGCGACCGCTCGGGATAGGACGAGGACGGCGACATGGCGGGAGCGAAAATGTCGCGCCGGGCGTTGCTCGGCGGGTCGGTTTCGGCGGCCGTCGGGGCGAGCGGCCTTGACGCTCTCGCCGGAGTTACGGTGAGCCCAGCAGCGGAGACAGGCGCTCCGAGCGCGTCCGCGTCGGACATCGTCCTGAACGTCAATGGCGTTGACAGGCCTCTGCAGGTCGAGCCGCGCATGACGCTGGTTGAGGCGCTGCGCGGGCCGCTGGGGCTGACGGGAACGAAGATTGCCTGCAACCGCGGCGCTTGCTCGGCTTGCACGGTCTGGCTCGACGGCGAGCCGCATCTCGGCTGCATGACGCTGGCTGTCGAAGTCGGTCATCGCGCAGTGACGACGATCGAGGGCCTGGCCAAAGGCGACAAACTTCACCCGGTGCAGGCTGCGTTCATCGACCATGACGCTATGCAATGCGGCTTTTGCACGCCCGGCATGGCGATGGCCGCTGCGGCGCTTCTCGAACGCAATGCCGACCCGACGGCGGAGGACGTCGAGCGCGCGATCGGGGGCCACATCTGCCGCTGCGGCTCCTATCCGCATGTGGTCGCGGCGACGCTCGCCGCCGCCAAAGCGCGAAAGGGCTGACCATGGCGACCGACAGCGCGACGCGGGACGAGAACTTTCCCATCGGCATAGCGAGCGTCGGCTTGCATGAAGAGCCGCGGCGGATCCCGGTCGGCGAACCGCCGGCGCTGCCGGCCAACGCCGAGCTCGGCGAGATCGGCAAGGCGCGACCGAGGTGGAACGGCCGCGGCAAGGTGACAGGCGCGATCCGCTACACCGTCGACGTCATGCCGCAAGGCATGCTCTTCGGCCGCATCTTGCGCTCGCCGCTGCCGCACGCACGGGTGCGGTCGATTGACCTATCCGCAGTGAGGCGGCTCGAAAGCGTCAAGGCGATCGTCAGCGCGGTGGACCCGGACGATCCGTCGCACGCGGTGGTGCGCTACGTCGGTCAGCCGGTCGTCGCCGTCGCCGCGACTTCGTTCACGGAGGCCGAGGAGGCGCTGAACCTCATCCGCGTCGACTACAGGCCGCTGCCATTCGTCGTCGACATGGACGAGGCGCTCAAGGCCGGCGCGCCGAAGGTCTACGAAGCGGAATCGGCGCCGCAAGGCGGAGGGTTCCCCGGCGCGGCGGCCCTGCCGCTCGACGGCAACGCACGCGGGCCGGCGCTCGCGAGTCGCGGCGACGTCGCGCAAGCGCTTGCCGCCGCGGAAGTCGCGCTCGAGGGCGAGTATTCGACCCAGGTGCAGACTCATTGCTGCATGGAGCCGCATGGCCTCGTCGCCGACTGGCGCGACGATGGCCTCACGGTTTACATCTCGACGCAGTTCACCGCCGGCGTGCGGCGCGAGCTGGCGCAGGCCTTCGATCTGTCCATCGACAAGGTGCGCGTCGTCGTCGACGGCATGGGCGGCGGCTTCGGCTCGAAGTCGACGCTCGGCAATTACGGCCGTCTTGGCGTCGCGCTATCGCGGCAGGCGGGCGCGCCGGTGCGCCTCACGTTGACCCGCCCCGAAGAGCAAATGGACTCTGGCAACCGTCCGTCGGTGCGCCAGCGCATTCGCCTCGGCGCAAGCCGGGACGGGGCGCTGACGGCGATGGCGATCGAGAGCCACGGCACGGCCGGCGTCGGGCTCGGCGCAGGCATAGGCAATTTCGCGCAGGCAATCTACGACTGCCCGAATTTCTCCTCCGCGCAATACGACGTATTCATCAACGCCGGGCCAGGCAGCGCGATGCGCGCGCCGGGCAATACGCCGGGCGCCTGGGGGCTGGAGAGCGCGATCGACGAGCTCGCCGAAAAGCTCGGCGTCGACCCGCTGGCGTTGCGCGATCGCATCGATCCGAGCCCGGCGCGGCGCGAGGAGCGGCGCATTGGCGCCGAGCGGATCGGCTGGTCGCGCCGCCATGCGCCGGGCGCCGACCCCGGGCCAGTGAAGCGCGGCCTCGGCATGGCGCAATCGCTGTGGGGCGCGAACGTGCAGACCGCCGCCTCGATCGCCGTTCGGCTGCGGCGCGACGGCGTCGTCGAAGCCTTCTCGAGCGTGCAGGACATCGGTTCCGGGATTGGCACGGTGATCCAGCAGACGATCGCCGAGACGCTGGGCCTGCAGCCGTCGCAGATCGTCATCCATATCGGCGACACGAATTTCCCCGCCGGGCCGCCCTCGTACGGCAGCCGCACCACCGCCTCGATCACGCCTCCGGCGCGCGTCGCCGCCTGGAAGATTCTGCAGGCGCTGTTCGCCAAAGCGGCGCCGGCGCTCGGCGCCGATCCCGGCGACCTGCTCGCGCGCGGCGGCGCCATAGAGACGCGCTCCGAACCGAAGCGCTCGATTCGCTTCGCCGACGCCGCGGCGCTGATCGACGGCGACATGTTGAGCGTCACCGAGACGCGCAGCGAGGACTATGGCGGCTTCAAGCGCGCGATCGGCGAGGCGGCGCTCGCGCGGCAGGATCTCGGCGGCGTGCAATTCGCCGAAGTCGCGGTGGACGTCGAGACCGGGATCATCCGCGTTGAGCGCGTCGTCGCGGCGCAGGACTGCGGCCGACCATTGAATCCGCTGCTGCTCGAAAGCCAGATCCACGGCGGCGTGCTGATGGGTCTATCTTACGCGCTTTACGAGGAGCGTATCCTCGACCGCGCCACCGGCCGCATGATCAACGCCAACCTTGAACAGTACAAAGTCGCCGGTCCCCGCGAAGCTCCGCAGATCGACGCGATGGTGATCGAGAATTACCAGGGCCGCAGCGCCACCGACGCTTATGGCATCGCCGAGCCCGCCAACATCGCGACTGCGCCGGCGATCGGCGCCGCCGTTTACAATGCAATTGGCGTGCGATTGCGCGCGCTGCCGATGACCCCGGCCGCAGTGCTGGAGGCGCTCGGGCGGACGCCGTCGAGGGGTTGAGCCATGCGAAACTTCGCATTCGACACGGCGACGACCGTCAAGGAAGCGGCGGCTGCGGCGACGCTTGCTTGCGAGGCGATGCTGGCGCCCGACGGCGGCGCAAGCGATCCTGAGACGACGATCGTCAAGGCGGGCGGGATCGACCTCCTCGATCTGATGAAGGAGGGCCTGCTGGCGCCGGCCAGGGTGACACGCCTCGCCGGCGTCGGCGGCCTTAGCGCGATCGAGCCGCAGGACGGCGGGGGTTTGCGGATCGGCGCGCTCGTCACGCTGGCGCGCCTCGCGTCGGACGAGAACGTGCGCAAAGTCTATCCGGCGCTTGCCGATGCGGCCGCCAATTCCGCCAGCCCGGAAATCCGCAACGCGGCGACGCTCGGCGGCAATCTACTGCAACGGCCGCGCTGCTGGTACTTCCGAGCCGCGCAGCACCGCTGCCTGCGCAAGGGCGGCGGGCATTGCTACGCGATCGACGGCGAGAACCAGTATAACGCGATCTTTGACAATCGCTTCTGCGCCATCGTGCATCCCTCGACTTCGGCGACGGCGTTGGTCGCTCTCGGCGCCGAGGTGGAGCTCGGCGACGAAGACGGCGCGACTCGACGCCTCGCGCTGGAGGATTTCTTTGTCGGCCCCGACAAGGATGTGCAGCGCGAGAACGATCTGCGTCCGCGCGAGATCCTGACCGCCGTGCTGCTGCCGAGCGCGGCAGGCCTGAGGACGGCGCACCTCAAGCTGTCGCAGAAACTATCCTTCGACTGGCCGCTCGTCGACGTCGCGGTCGCGCTCGACCTCGGCCCTGACGGCGCCTGCCGGCGCGCGTCGATCGTACTTGGGGCCGTCGCGCCGACGCCGCGCCGGGCGCGCGCCGCCGAGGACGCGCTCGTCGGTAAGATCGTCGACGCTCAATCAGCCGCCGCCGCCGGCCGCGCCGCGCTCGAGGGCGCGACGCCTTTGTCGAAGAACGCCTATAAGGCGCCGATGCTCGAGGCTCTGGTGCGCCGCGCGGCGTTGCAAGCCGCGAGGGCGTAAGATCGCCGGCAATGTCGACTCCGACGCACTCTCGGCGCAGCGACGGCGGGGGTCCGCTAGCGCCCCGGGCCGATTGGCGCCGAGCATCCTGAACTCAAGTGACGGCGGGGGCGCAGGCGCGGCGGTATTTTGCGACTACGGCGCCTACCTTGGAGGAAATGATGCGCCGCGAAAGCGGGGCGCCGAGGCTCTGCGGCATCAATGCTCCGGCAAATTGCGAAATCAATCCGGGGTGGATCGATTTGCCGTCGATATTCGCCGCCAAAACATCCAATGCAGCGGCGACGCGCGGATCGGACCAGTAATATCGCACCCTGTCGCTCAAACCAAAGAGTCGGTCGATCCGCTCATTGTCGATCTTCGCGACATAGCTGCGCCAGTGGGCGTCGTTCTCGTCCATCACGCGCTCGAGCACGGAAATAACGTTGGAGCGGCTCGATCCGACCAGACGATCGTCGATCGCCGCCATGGCGACGATCGCTTCGCGAAAAGCGTAGGTGAGCTCCGGCCCCACCTTCAGGATGGCGAAGTGCGAGGCGACGAGTTCTGCAAGCGCGGCTTCGCTCTGAAAGTCGGTCGAGTGCGCCTCGAAGACCACACCCGGCATCTCGGCGACGCCGCCGCTGAGCGCCGCGGTCTTCGTCCGATCGAAAGGAAAGACTTGCGCATTCCCGAACTCGACTCCGGGTTGCACGACAAGCGCGACGACACGCTCCATTGCCCCGGCAATCCCGCGATCCGCAAACGCGGCGCGGTGGAGCGCCAAGGTGCGAAGCGCGTCCTCGGGGCGCGTGACGGCCAACGTGTCGACCGCCTCGGTTTCGCCGCCCGGCGCAGGGACCTCCGTGCCGATGACATAGGTCAAATTGGCGCCTTTCGCAGCCGACATTTCGGCGACTGCGCAGAGTTCCGCCGCGCGTTCGGCGATTGTCGGCGCGGCAAGTCCGGCTTCGCCGGCGCAGGCCATGCTGGCGTCGAGATGGATCTTGGCGAAGCCGGCTTCGACATAGGCCTTCACCATTTCGCAGGCTCGCGGCATGGCCTCGGCAGCCGGCCTGCCCCTCCATGGATTGGGGCCCAAATGATCGCCGCCGAAAATGATTCTATCGGGATCGACGTCCGCCTGCTTGGCGACGCCCTCGACAAAACGCCTGAACGCCGCCGGCGTCATGCCGGTATAGCCGCCAAGCTGATTGACCTGATTGCAGGTCGCTTCAATCAGCACCGGATCGTCGTCGTCGCGATAGGCGTCGAGTATGGCCCGCAAGGCTTGCTGATTCGCGGTGCACCAGGATGGAATGCCGCGCTGCTCGCCGCGCCGGTTGGCGGCGGCAATCGCTCGCAGGGCGTCGCCGGTCGTCATGCGTCCCTCGCCAGAAGAGCGGTGATCTCGGAGGGCGTGCTGTTGCCCTCCATAGGGCCGACCTTGGTCACCGCCAGCGCGCCGGCGGCATTGGCGCGCTCGAGCGCTCGACGAAACGTGAAGTCTCCAGACGCGATCAGCGCGACAAACGTCGCACAGAAGCAATCGCCGGCGCCGGTGGGGTCGCGAACGTCGACTTTGTGGGAATCAAACTGTGCGACATCGCCGTCGCGGCAAGCGCCTTCGCACCCTTTATCGCCTTTCTTGAGAATCACATATTCGGCGCCGCCGGCGAAAAGCTCGAGCGCAAATTCTTTCAACCGACGGCCGGGAAACAGCGTGTCCGCGTCCTCCTCGCTCGGCAGGAAAATCGTCGCCATTGCGGCGATCTCGCGCACAGCGGCAAAATAGGCGGGATCGCCGATCAATTCCTTGCGCACATTGGGATCGAAGGAGATCTGCACACCCCTGCGATGAAGCGCGCGACAGACGCGCAGCACTTTGGCGCCCATGTTGGCGTCGCCAAGCACGGACCCCGAGACGTGCAGGAAATCGAGACCAAACGCGGCGAGCGCGTCGATGGTCGGCTCGCCGTCATCGAATCGGGCGGCGGCGGAATGGACGATATTGAAAACGAAATCGCGACTTCCGTCGTCGTTGTAGCCGACGAAAGCCGTGCCGGTCGGCACGCCTTTGACGACTTTGATCAGGACAGGATCGACGCCATGATGGGTCAATCGATCGACGACCACCTGGCCGAATGCGTCGTCGCCGACTGCGCCGACGAAGATGCACCGCGCTCCCAATTGCGCCGCTTGATCAATGAAGATGCCTGGCGCCCCAGACGGGTATGGTCCAGAATATTGGCCGACGCGTCGATGTCGGCCATTTTTGCTCGAACAAACGAATTCGACCAGAAGATCTCCGATGCATCCAATCTTCGCCGGCCTGCCCATGACGCTGCGATCCTTCGCGTGAAAACGCGTCCGAGAAAGCCGTTCCGTCGAGGCTCTCCCCGAACTGCGGCGACCCGACTATTTGACCGTGTAACCCCCGTCGATCACCAGATTGGCCCCGGTGATCATCGCGGCCGCGTCGCTGGCGAGGAAGAGCGCCGCCATGGCGATCTCCTGCGGGCGCGCGAACCGGCCGACGGGTATTTCCGCCCGAGCGCGAACGCCCTTTTCTCCAGGCCAAAAGGCATTCGTCATTTCGGTTTCAACAATGGTCGGCGATATCGCATTGACGGTGACGCCCCTGCGGCCCCATTCGATCGCCATACAGTGCATCATGCCCAGCAGCCCGGCCTTCGCCGCGCTGTACGCGGCGTGCCCGTCGAGCCCAATGACCGCGGCCTGCGAGGCCATGATGACGACGCGCCCGTACCCGGCGGCGAGCATCGTTGGCGCAACCGCTCGCGTCACTACGAACTGACCGCTCAGGTTGATGGCGATCGTCCGATCCCAATCGTTGCGGGTCGTCGCTTCCGCCGGCCAGATCCCACCCACGCCCGCGTTGTTGACGAGAATGTCGATGCGACCGAAGCGCGCGGCGACGTCTCGCACCGCCGCTTCCACCGCGGCGGCGTCGCAGATGTCGCAGGACCAGGAAGCGGCGCGTTCGCCGAGCGCCTTGGCGACGGACTCGACGGCGGGGTCTCTGTCGAAGAGCGCCAGGCGCGCGCCGCGTTCGTAGAAGACTTCGGCGATCGCCTTCCCGATTCCGTTCGCCGCCCCGGTGACAATCGCCACTTTGCCGGCAAAATCGAAGGCGCGTTGGAAATTCAGTTCGCCAGTGCTTGTTCCGACCATTTCAACCATACTCCCGAGTAGGGAACCGATCGATGCGGCTCTTGCGCCGAGATCGCCAAAGGGGGCGAACTCGACCGGTCAATGAACGACGCGGTCGCCCCCCGCTCCGCCGCCTCGTCGGGCCCGTCCGTGACGTCGAGAACTGATCTCAACTGGGGGCGACATCGAACTCGTCTTCCCGATCGACCGCGGCGACGGCTCGTCGCGCGGCGTTCTCGAATCTCACACGAGCGACGCGCTGTCGAGCGTTTCGTCATGCGGTTCGGGTAATCGAACGGCGGCGCTCAGCCGACGCGAAGCGCTCTTCGATAAAACCCTTGGCGTGCCGCGCCAGCGCGGCGTTGTCCTTCCAGGTATTGCGCCAAATGGCGGCGCTGATCGACAGATCCTTGTCGACGACCGCGGACGAGAAGGATTCGAAGGTGACGAAGTCGTCGTAGCCAATGTCGAGAAGCGCATCGAAGGCGGCGTCGAAATCGATAGTGCCGGCGCCGAGGTAGCCGCGGTTGCTCTCGCCGACGTGAAAATACCCGAGTTTCGCTCCCGCGGCGCGAATGGCGTCGGCGGGGCTCGCCTCCTCGATGTTCATGTGGAAAGTATCGAGGTGGAGGAAGACATTCGACGACCCGACGTCGTCGATGAACTTCAATCCCTGCGCCGCCGTTTTCAGAAGGTTGGTTTCGAACCGATTGACGATTTCCAGATTGATGCTGACGCCGCACGCCTTTCCCGCCTCGGCAACCTTACGAGATCGTGCCCCAGGGCGTGGTGTAGCAGCGGCGGTGTGATCACCGCGCTCGCCGGCATGGGCCGGGCTGGTCAGGCGGCC
>Ga0187875_10003809_pt1 | contig 10530 bp, 8 predicted proteins | sample June2016WEW_17_1_2_FD_132978 | JGI IMG/M metagenome (GOLD analysis project Ga0187875, IMG submission 132978) | Peatland microbial communities from SPRUCE experiment site at the Marcell Experimental Forest, Minnesota, USA - June2016WEW_17_10 | ecosystem: Environmental > Terrestrial > Soil >... | reverse complement strand
TGGGGAAATGCCTTCTCCGGGCAGGAGCGCAGGCGCAGAAAGGATTATACCCTGAAATCCGATCGCGTTGTTGACAGATGCAAGCGTCATCGTCGTGCAGCCCATGCTGTGGCCGAAGCCGAATACCGGTAATCCCGGGTTCTTGCTTTTGAGGTTTTTGACGAACGTAGCCAAATCGTCTACCAGGTCAGAAAATTTGTTGACATAGGCTCTTTTGCCTCCGGAATTACCGTGTCCTCGCATATCGAACGTATGAACGGCGAAACCACGTTGCGCCGCTTTCACCGCCAGTTCCGAATACCGGCTGGAATGGTCTTTTAAACCGTGCAAAATGACAAGAACCGCTTTTTCAGGAACACTTTTGCTCCTCCATGATTGGGAAAAAAGAGACGTATTATTCTGCCCCTGAAACCTGTCTTCCGAATGCTCAATGTTGCCGGTAGCGGTGTCCATCATTTACCTCCTTCATATTAAATGCATGATAACCTGCAATAGGCTCGAATCGTGCTCCAGATTCTGAAAATTTCATTACGCGTTTTTTATTCCGGATAATAAACTGACGATATCAACTTTGGCATCGAGGATATTTGCCCAGAGGTCGCCCAGCTTCGCCAGCCTGTCAGGAACATTGGCAATAGTAAAATCGGCAGGATAAATACTTTCCAGTTCATCCCAGCGCAACGGCACGGAAACGGTCGCGCCGGATGCGGGACGCGGTGAATATATCGAGGCTAAAGTCTTGCCGCGCACATTCTGGTTATAGTCCAGAAATATCTTCCCCTTCCTTTTTTCGACAGCCCAATCCGTAGTGATCAAATCCGGATATTTTTGCTGCAGAAACTTGCTGAGTTTTTCCGCCAGCTCATGGATGCCGTGAAAATCAAGCTGCCGCTTAATGGGAATAAATACATGCAACCCGGTTTTTCCCGAAGTCTTGACGAAAGAAGGACAGGAAAATTTATCCAGGGTTTGTTTTACCAGTGACGCTACACGGCAAGTTTGCCGGAAAGCTGCTCGGTTCAATTCCGGTTCTTCGCCGGCAACTTCTTTCCCGGAATAGATGTACGGGTCAATATCAAAAATCAGGAAATCAGGGTAATCCGCGTAAAAATCCGCATCTTTTTTGCTTTTGGTGGCGACTTTTAGATCGGGACCGGGTTTGATGCGGGAAAACCAGGTATGCAATTCAATATCGGCGATTTGACCGAGCCATAATAGAGTGGGCAGATTGTTGCAGAGCAGATATTCCTGCGAAGGGGTATCATGCGATGAAAGCGGAACGGTTTCCACAAAATCCGGCACAGGCGTATAATGCTTCTGGAAAAAATGCTCGCCGTCAACGCCGTTTGGATAGCGGCTGAGAGACAGCGGCCGGTCTTTGAGGTGGGGCAGCAGATATGGGGCTACTTTCGCCAGATAAATAATCAGCGCCCTTTTAGTCACGGCGTTTTGCCCGGCGCGTTCCGGCCAGATAATTTTAGCCAAATTGCTTAAAGGTAATCTTTGGCCTGCAACCTCAATTGTGAAATTAATTTCTTTGCCTTCCAGTTGTGTTACCAAATCGTCCGGTTGTTTGATATTCTTCACAGCTCTCCTTTGTGTGGTTCGGTGGTGGGTTTGAATTGTCTGTGCTGGGTGCACATCCGCGACCGGTTTGTCATCACGTAAACGGAGAAAAACCGGCGCCCGCAGCCTGCCGTCTTTAGTCCGTTCGGCAAATTTGATTTCCGCCACCAGTTCCGGGCGGACCCAGGTAATTTGAGCTGACCCGGCGATTTTACCGGGGAACGGACTATTTTTAACAGTAATTTGTTCCAATTGTTTCTTCAAAGCCAGCAGCAGGTCATCGTCGAAGCCGGTGCCTACATTGCCGGCCGGCTGCAGGACGTTTTTTGCATCGTAGTACCCCAGAACCAGCGCACCCAAGGTTTTGGCGCGGCTGCCTGTGCCCGGAGTGTAACCGCAAATCACGAATTCATCACTGTTGACCGCCTTGATTTTCAGCCATGTTTTAGCCCTTTTACCCGCTTCGTACAAGCTATCCTGACGTTTGGCGACGACGCCCTCCATACCGTTCGCGATGGCGGCCCGATAAACAGTCTCACCGTCTAGAGCAAAGTGTTCGACCAAACGGATATTTTTATCCGGAACGACGATACCTTGTAGTAATTCTTTCCGCGCTTTTAGCGGAACTTGCTGCAAATCGTAGCCGTCCAGATAGAGGATATCGAAGACATAATAGATAATCGCAGAGGGAGCTTCTATTTTGTCTACGGGAAGCCGCCTGATTGATTTGAGATAGCCCTGCAGGCATTGAAAACATAGCTTGCCACGTGCATCAAGGGCGATAATTTCACCATCCAGAACTAATTGGGATGCAAGCTGTTTTTCTAGACTTTGCTCCAGCGTACGATAGTGAGAAGTCACGTCAAGACCGCCGCGAGATTGCAGCCGGACTTTCCCCCGATTTAAAAACGCCAGGGTGCGGAACCCATCGAGCTTCGGTTCAAAAAGCCACTTTTCATCGGAAAACGGGGACGCGGCCAGCGAGGCCAGCATCGGCGAAATTACATTCGGAAACGTCTTTTTGGTTGCGCCGGGAATATCATCAGGTCTCAGCGCCGGCGGCGGGTCTTTATCGGGGAGCTGCCCTGCTTTCAGGTCTGCCACGGTTAGTCCCGAAACGGCCGATATTTCCTCGGCCAGGATGTCCCGAGAAGAATCGGCATATTCATCATGGTGCTTGATCAACAACCAATTTTTTTCGGTTTTCTGCATCCGCACCAGCGTCCAGGAACCTTTGAGCTTTTCGCCGCGCAAGGTCACAGAGATTTTTCCTGAGGCCAACCCCTGACGCATCATTTTTTCGGCGGCATCACGGTCGCCGAAATGCAGCTCCCCGTCTACGTCGGGAGAATAAGTGCCGCGATCCCAGATGATGACCTGGCCGCCGCCGTACTGTCCCGCCGGGATGATGCCTTCAAAACCTGCATAGTCCAGCGGATGGTCTTCAACCATGACCGCGAGGCGTTTGATGCCCGGGTCGAGAGACGGGCCTTTGGCAACGGCCCATGATTTTAAAACGCCATCCACCTCGAGGCGGAAATCGTAATGCAATTGCCGCGCGGAGTGTTTCTGCACAACGAAAATCAGTGCGCCGCCGCGCGTCTTTCCTGCCATTTGAGGTTCGGGGGTTTGCCGGAAATCTCTTTTTTTATTGTATTCATTCAGCATATTTCATTATCAACTCGAAGTACAGGTAATGCGTTATCTTTTCCCCGAGGCAGACAGGACGCTTTGCTTCAGCGCGGTCATCAAGTCTTCGAACTCAATTTTTTCAATCTCTGGTGCTTTGATTTCCACGCCCTTTAATTTATCTTCAACCATTTTTTTAAGGGCCAGCGTATATTCATCTTTATATTCTTCCGGTTTGAAAGAGGTGGTCATTGCCTGCACCAGTTTAACGGCCATTTCCAGTTCGGCAACGGTTAATTTCTGCGCCGTCGGCGCCATATCGTCACGGGGAAGGATGTCCTGTTTATAATGGATTGTCTGCAAAACCAGAATCTTGTCCAGGGGGCGCAAACAACAAAGGTGCTCCCGCCGTTGGAAAGTCACTTTGGCGATACCGACCATGCCGGTTTTTTCCAGCACGCTTTTCAGCAGTGCGAACGGTTTTTCGCCCAATTTTTCGGGCTCCAGATAATGGCAGTCGCTGTAGTAAATAGTGTCGATTTCACCGGTTTTAACAAAACCAACGATATCGATACTATGGGTGGTCCTGACCGGCACTTTGTCAAAATCGCCTTCTTCAAATATTACGTATCGGTTTTTACTGTATTCATAACCTTTGACCGTTTCCGCAGCGTTGAAATATTCTTTATCTTGGGCGCAATACAGCATCTGTTTAGGGCGTGTTCGGCATTTCTTATGCAGATAATGAAAAGCGATGGTTTTAGTTTCAATCGCCACAGACATTTTAACAGGGATGGCAACCATCCCGAAACTGATAACCCCTCTCCAAAAAGGTGCTGTCATTTCCGTCTCCTGTTTTAAATTTCAATTAAACCCGATTTTCACCCCAAGTATAATATATCGAGACCTAATTTAACATCATGGAGATGAATAAGTTATATAATCCGCGACACTATTATTACAAAACGATGACATTTTCCGGGGATTACAGGAAAAAACGCACTGCCTCAGATTTAAAACTTGATGTAATTGTTATCTTTTACTTCAGTATTTTATAACTTTTTAATTCCCGCGATGGTAATCTTCAGTGGATAAATATATCGCATGTCAGTATTGGAGCTTAATATGCCGCAACAACAGCCCCGAAATTCAGCCTTAATCTATTTTCTGATAATTATTTGCGCAGTCGTTCTGATATTCTGGATATTCCGTGCACCGGCAGCGCCGCAGCCGAAGGAAATTCCCCTCAGCCAAACCGTAACGATGTCCCAGGCGAATGAAATCAAGCAAATCACAGTGAACAACCAGTGGCTGGATATTACGGCACAGGACGGCACCGCTTACAAAAGCTTTATTGGGACGATCGGGCTTTATGACATCAAAGACCTAAACCTCACGGGCGTCACCGTTCTAATCCAGCCCGCAGGGTTTGACTGGTTGAGTTTTATCGTCACCTGGGGCTTGTTCATCCTGGTAGGGATTTTCATTTTTATTCTGTTCTTCCGGGCACGAGGCGTAAATAATCAATTGATGAACTTTTCACGCAGCAACGCCAGACTGTTTCCCGGAGACAAGACCAAAGTTACATTTAATGATGTTGCAGGAGTTGATGAGGCCAAGCAGGAATTGCGCGAAGTTGTGGATTTTTTAAAATCCCGCGAGCGCTTTACGGCATTAGGCGCGCGGATACCGCACGGGATACTGCTGGTAGGTCCACCCGGCACCGGTAAAACTTTGCTGGCGAAGGCAATTGCGGGAGAAGCGGGCGTGCCCTTTTATTCTATAAGCGGCAGCGAGTTTGTGGAAATGTTCGTCGGGGTTGGAGCTTCCCGCGTGCGCGACCTTTTTAACCAGGCAAAAAGCCATGCGCCTTGTATCGTCTTTATTGATGAAATAGATGCTGTGGGACGCCACCGCGGCGCCGGTCTGGGGGGAGGCAATGATGAAAGAGAACAGACTTTGAACCAGATTTTAACGGAAATGGACGGCTTCGATACCAATACGAACATTATTGTGTTAGCCGCAACCAACCGTCCGGATGTGCTGGACCCGGCCCTGCTCCGCCCGGGCCGTTTCGACCGGCGCGTGGTGTTGGATTTGCCGGATGTCGTCGGGCGCGTGGCGATATTGAAAGTCCATACCAAGAACAAACCGCTGGGGGCTTCGGTAAATTTGGAGACGCTAGCCAAAGAGACTGCCGGTTTCAGCGGTGCCGACCTTGCCAACCTCGTCAATGAGGCCGCAATACTGGCGGCGCGACTGGGACAGAAAACCATTGAAATGAAAGAACTGGAAGAATCCATCGATAAAGTAATTGCCGGTCCGGAGCGTAAAAGCAAACGTATCAGCCCCAAAGAAAAAGAAATTACCGCCTACCATGAAGCCGGACATGCTTTAGTGGCTAAAATGCTCCCAAACGCCGATCCGCCGCATAAAATTTCGATTATCGCCCGCGGTATGGCTTTAGGCTACACCAAGCAAATATCGGAGGACCGCTATTTGCTTAGCCCATCGCAACTCCGGGACATGATTACCGTTTTTGTGGCCGGTCATGCTGCCGAAAAACTGATTTACAATGAGTCTTCTACCGGGGCGCAGGACGACCTGAAACGCGCCACCGGCATTGCGCGGAGGATGGTCACAGATCTGGGGATGAGTGAAAAACTGGGTCCGCGCACCTTCGGGGACAAACAGGAACTGATATTCCTGGGGCGGGAAATCTCCGAACAAAAGGATTACAGCGATAAAACATCAGAAATAATCGATAACGAAATGGACGCGATTATCCGCAGCTGCTACGAAAACGCGCTCAAAATATTATCCGAATATAAGCCTATATTGAAAGAATTAGCACAGGCTCTAATTACCCGTGAAACTCTCGATTTTGACGCACTGGAGACGATTTTCCGTGGTGAAAAATTACCCGCCAAAGCAAACGGGACAAATTCATCCGAAGTAAAGCCGCCTCAAGCTAAAATACCGGCGACTTCCTCCCCGACACTTAAACCGCAGCCGCAATGATAATCATTGTATAAGGCTCCGAAAACGTTACTTTATAGATGAATAATGCGACAATTTCCCGCAAAATCTACCGGCTGTCAGGCTACTTTGCGCAAATACCCCTTAACGACATTGGAATATTTTCTTAACCAGTCTTCCGACTTCCTGTAGCCGGCGGCAATGGGTACAGCCCAATTGTAATACTCCGATAAAGCGGCCAGGACAGGCTGCGGCATCAATATATCCGCCCTGCCGGCGGCACATTTATCGGCGTTGCGGATGATATTCAGGAAGCGGTTATACGGAATGGACACCACCATATCCTCCGGTTTGAAGCCGCGGATTTGCCGCGACGTATAATCCATCAGGCTGACATTCAGCTCCCCGCTGACAACAGGATAGGTAATCGTCTGATAACACGTCGAGCCGGACATCTGCACTTTGGGGGCGATGCCGGTTTCGTAGCTGTCCAACGTTACCAGCCGGCAAGCCTGTTCTGCGTTGCAGATAAATAGCACTGCATCCGGTTGAAATTCAGCTTTTCGTAAAGGAGCGAGGACAATATGGTCGGCAAGGCCGGTCGGCGGCGGCGGATTTAAAGTTTTCATGCGGTGGAACACGGCGATTGAGCAATAAATTTTCTCACGCTTCACCAGAAAATCTTGTGCCACTTTAAACTGTTCACCTTCCGGATATTGGCCAAGTCCCACATGCCACGAACCACCGGGGCAGGCACAGGTGTTCAGCGTTAAGTCGATAGTTTCGCCGTTGTTTGCCAGCAGCAGCGAGTCGCAAATCCTGTGTTTGCCCTTAAGCGCCCCAAACGCCCGATGCATGGAATAAGTGATTGCTACCGGTTCACCCTTTAAATTAAGCAGTTCTTGAATATTTGAGGCGTATTCGGTCCAATCCACAATAAACTCCCTCCGGTTTTTCGATTTTATTTAGATATTCAGAATTCAGCGATGAGTTTGTTCTACCCGGCCAGGGTCTGCTTAAGAGCAGCGATTGCTGCGTCGTAATTTGGAGCTTGACTCACTTCGGGCACATATTCCACATATCGTACGATGTCATTGGCATCGATGATAAATACAGCCCGGCTCAGCAACCGCAACTCCTGGATTAAAACCCCGTAATCTTTACCGAAAGACGCAAATTTATAATCGGAGAGCGTTTTTAGGTTTTTTATGGCTTTAGCCCCGCAATAGCGGGCCTGGGCAAAAGGCAGGTCCATACTGATGGTATAAATCACCACCTGGGGGAACTCCCCGGCTTCTTCTTCGAACCATTGTGTCTGCAGGTCGCAGACGCCGGTATCCAGTGAATGCACCACGCTGAGCAAGCGTACTTTCCCCTTGCTCTGAGATAGTGTAATTTCGCTAAAATCTGTCCACGTAAGAGTGAAATCCGGTGCTTTTTGCCCGGCTTTGATCTCCGGTCCCTCAAGGGTATAAGGCTTACCGTGGATAGTTACCGTGCGCGTTGCCGTCCCCATATCTTTTTCCTCCTTGATTTGCGTTATAATACCGGTCTATTTCTTAATATGAGCAATAGCGGCTTGGATACGTTTGTTTTGGCCTCTCCTGCTTCTAACCACATACCCCCTGAGTCGATCAAGGAAACATTCGTCAGCCAGGTTTCGCTGATGTTTAAATTTGCCTTTTGACTTTTTATCCATTTCCCTATCTAACCGTTGCATTCATTTTTTTCGTTTGGAATTCCGATGGTAAAATTCCTTGCTGCTGTGCAATTTGGACTAAATCGATTCGTGTTCGCAATCCGAGTTTACGAATGAGGTTGGCGCGGTGAATATCAACTGTTCTCGGGCTTATAAATAGTTTCTTACCAATTTCGGCACTGGTCTTTCCCTCAACGACCATTTGCATTACTTCCCTTTCGCGGATGGTCAGCGTGTCAAATGGTTCAGGTTTTGACGCAGTTGCTTTTTGAATGTAACTACCAATTGCCCGTTCTGAAAGGGACGCACTTAAGTGATGTTTTCCGTCGATGGCATTTTGAATTGCCTGAAGCAACTCAGTGGAGGAAGAACTTTTGAGTAAATAAGCTATGGCGCCTGCCCTTAAAGCCTCAATCACATAGCTGTCATCCCCGAACATTGAAAGAATGATAATCTTAATTTGCTGAAATTGTTTTGCCACTCTTCTGGTCACTTCAAGCCCGTTCATTGCTCCCATATTGATGTCACAGATTAAGATATCCGGTTGCATCGTTTCGACTAATTTAAATGCCTCAAGTCCATCTGATGCTTCACCAACAACCAAAATATTAGATTCTTCCAACAATTTCCGTATGCTTTGTCTGACAATAACATGGTCATCTGCCAATACAACTCTGATTTGAATATTGTCTCTCATTTTTCCTTCTCGGTTATTTGTTTGGGTCGGTCAATCTGGAATAAGCAGAAACATCGTTTGAATCAGCTTGCTTTGACGTTTATCAATAGAAGCGGCACCTTCCCATAACGCAAAACTTTTTCAGCAACGCTGCCCATCAGCCATCGGTCTAAACCGGAGCGGCCATGGGTGGCCATAACAATCAAGTCCACACTCATTTCTTTGCTTATTTGCTCGATTTCCCTGGCGGCATCAATTCCTGATGTTATTCTGTAGTCAACGGAAATCCCATGCTCTCTTATCCCTTGCTCGATTGCCATCAGTTCGGCTTGGCTTCTGCTCTTTTCCGCTTCATTCGCTTTGGCATAGTTGTAATCAATCACCTGCTCATCACGATCATCTACCTTTACGTAATCGCTTCCGTACATCGAGGGGCTATTTGTCGAAGGGTAAACCATGGTTGCCATTTCGAAAAGCAAAATAGGAACATTTAACTTGGCCGCCAATTCTTCTCCCACCGGCAGTGCTTTTTTGCTGAACATTGAACCGTCTAACGGTATTAGAATTTTATTAATAAGCTGCTTTTTCCCGCCGGTATTCCTGCTATTTTGTGGTCTGAGCAGCATAACGGGTATGGGCACTGTGTGGCAAACGTGGTCAGCAACACTGCCTAACGTTTTACCTATTTTTATGCCAGAGGCACTGACAGAGGTCATAACTATCAAATCTATTGAATTCTTGGTTACAAGTTCACAGATATTCTGGCTGGGTTTTCCGGTTGCCACTTTAGTTGTGATCTCGACTTCCTTCCCGTTCTTTCTTCTAATATTTTGTTTAATGGTCTCTGCCAACCGGTCAAGATAGTCCAGAAAAAAGCGCTCAAGTTCACCATTATTTGATTCCCGAACATAATGCAAAATTATTTCGGAGCCCAATACACCCGCGAGCTCTTCTGCGTAAGGAACTGCGATTTCAGACGCTTCGGAAATGTCCAACGGCAATAAGATTCTTTCGAACACGTTTCCTCCCGTATAACATAACTTTTGAATTTTAATTTCAACTTTAACAGGGCTGCATGTTAAATAGTCGAATACAACCGGCAAGGTGTATTCGAACCACAATCATGGTAAATATGACTTCCAAACTGCGTAAACTTACGATTTTGATTTAATTTACCATTATTAAGATAAACTGTTTCAAAGGCTTTACAGGCTGGACAAAATGCCATAACTTCCTCTGCATTTGATTCGAAACTATCGGCCATTATATATGACGGTGTTTGATTTTCAATTCCCATCGTTGACATTGCAAGCAACCTCCCGACAAGCATTTGGAAATCATTTTATGTCGTTCGCCATCAAATAGTCATAAAATTGAAAAGAATAATATTACAAAATTGTGGCATTTGGGAGGTATTTGTACCTAATGTGAACCCATGAAACTGGACGCTTTGTGTTAAGAAGATTTGGCATGCTTCATCATAAAAGATGGATTTGTCGACAGTGTACTGACTAAGATGGCTGATAAACAACCGACGCGAGTATTACCTGAACTCAGCTAGAGATACCCGCCAGACAGCGGGAGACCGGTGTCTGCTGGAATATTATTAATGTCACAATTCTGTTACATTAATATGCAAAATTTTATAACTTGTTTATTAAACACCGTTTATACTCTTAACTAATCCAATACTTATGCAAAATACTTCGTCCTTGCCTAATTAATCAAATTTCGTGGGATTTGCTGGAGGTACAAAAAGTGAAAAATAATCGAGTAAGAAAGAATTTGGAAATTACAATCATTGTGATTATTACATCGATTTTATTAGTTGCGGCGGCCTGTAACAGCGCAAGTAATTCCGCCACATTACCCCAAAGTACGGCAACCGCTCCATTTCCAACTTTAACCACTTCTTCTACCACCTCCACCGCTCCTCTTTCAAATACTATTAGCGCCAGTACAAAAACAGGAATTGGCACTT
>Ga0187875_10003801_pt1 | contig 10545 bp, 10 predicted proteins | sample June2016WEW_17_1_2_FD_132978 | JGI IMG/M metagenome (GOLD analysis project Ga0187875, IMG submission 132978) | Peatland microbial communities from SPRUCE experiment site at the Marcell Experimental Forest, Minnesota, USA - June2016WEW_17_10 | ecosystem: Environmental > Terrestrial > Soil >... | reverse complement strand
TCTGTGACGGTTGCCATAGAGGTACTAGAGCCACCAAAGTGAGGGGTGTAGCTTCTTTTGTCCCGTAGGACACTCCCTCTTCCCGTGTTCGCGTCAGATGCCCGGATCGTTATTTGTCCGTATTGGTTGGAACGGCACTAGCCGTCTCCGCTGGCTTGTCCCCGTCGAGCGCCGGCAGCCATTTCTCCCGCACGCCCGCAAATTCGGCCCAGTTCTTTTTCGAGACGGGATCCGATGGAGGCAAGCCCAGCTTCTCGAAATTCTTGAACTGGCCTTTCTGAATAATTCGGAAATCGAGATGCGGTCCGGTCGCCAGTCCGGTCATGCCCACCAGGCCGATCGTTTTGCCAATGTCCACGTGTTCGCCGGCGCGCACGAAAATCTTCGACAAATGCAGGTACATCGTTTCGTAGCCATTGGAATGGGTGATGTGCACCATGTTGCCGTCGCCACCCTTGCGTCCCGCGAACACCACTCGGCCGCTTCCGATGGTCTGCAGAGGCGTGCCGATCGGTGCGCCGTAATCGGTTCCCAGATGAGGGCGATACGTCTTCAGGATCGGATGGAAGCGCGACTGGCTGAAGTGCGACGTCACCGGCGCCCCGAATTTCAGCGGCGATCTCAGGAACGCTTTCTGTAAACTCTTGCCGTCTGCCGTGTAATAAGCCGGGCGCCCATCCGGCTCGTGAAAGAGCAGCGCCTGATATTTCCTGCCGCCGTTGACATATTCCGCTGCGAAAATCTGGCCGTAGCCCGCGATTTCTCCGTTGGCATATTTGCGCTTCTCCAGAACGACGCGGAACGTGTCGCCCTTGCGCGGATCGGTGTAGAAATCCAGATCATAGCCAAAAATCTGCGCCAGCCGCATGGCCACTTCGGCGCTCTCGCCCGCATCCTCGACGGCGTTGAACAACGAATCTTCCAGCTTGCCGCTGACCACGGCGACTTCCGCATGCACGGGAATTTCCCGGACTTCGGCGGCAAAGCCCGGCGCTTGTGGCACAATCCGCAACACGCGATCCGCATCAATCTTGTAGTTGATTTCGCGGAGGTTCCCTTCCACCGAGCGCCCCACGGTGATCGTATTTCCGGCACGCACTTGACGCAAATTGAACGCGCGCTGCGCCGCCGCCGTAGCATCCGCCGCGTCCTCCGTGGACAATCCGAACTGCTGCAGCATCCCCGCGAAGTTTTCTCCCCTGGGCATACTCTTCGCCGTGGGCAAAACCCACTCCGCGCGCAACCGCGCTCCCTCAGCTTGCGCCAGTTCCGCCTGGTGCTGCGTTTCTTTCTCGGCGTTCCGGTTCTTGCGAATGGCGTAACCATCCACCACAACTCCGGCCGCAAGAAGTGCTGTAATCCCGATAAAAAATATTCGATTCACTGCGCCTCCAAAATGCTTCCCGCGATTGTGCGGTGCGCTTCAACAACACCCGCACCCTGATACACCAGAATAACGTACGCCTTCCTTTTGTCCTAAACCGCCGCGCGCGTCAACGCCATGTCGCGTGGTGTGCGCTCAATTGGCCAAGGGGCTTTCCGCGAAATGGTTCGCCCAAAAATACCCATCCCGCGGACGCAGTTCACAATTCACTCTAATTTTCTATTACGTTGATTACTTGCCGATGGAATTGGCCGGGGAAGCAGTTCCCGCGACGTCGTTCGCAAAATAATTCTCTTCACGCAGCCTGCGGTAAATGTGTCCTGCCACCTGCGCCGCCGTGGGACCCTTCACGCGCCGCGTATTCCCGCGGAGCAGCACTGCCAGGGCGATCTTCGGATGCGTTTCATCGGCATAGCTGACGAACCAGCCGATGCGCGATGGCGTGGTATGGTCGTCGCACGTGCCGGTCTTGCCCAGCGGCGTTTCCTGGCCGCCCGCGTCGTAGCTGAGTCGTCCGGTGCCGTACAACACAGCCGCCAGCATGCCTTCGCGAACTTCCGGGAGAACGTTGGAAATATTCAGGTCGCGCTTCACGCGTGGCGCGAAATTGTCGATCTCTTCCTGCGAGTGCGGATACTGCAAATAATAAAGCGTGCCGCCATTGGCAAACGCGGCCGCCAGCGCCGCCAGTTGCAATGGCGTAATCTGAATGCCTTCCCCGAAACTGGACATCCGCGCCACTCCGCCAAAGGCCGGCGGCTGCATGGGGAATGTTCCCGGATGCTCGTCGGGCAGATTGTATCCGGCAAGTTCGCCCAGGCCGAGCAGGCGTCCATACTTGGAAACCGTGTCAAAGCCCATGCGACGGCCCAGTTCCTCAAAAAATACGTTGTTGGAGTGAGCCAGGGCTTCCGTCAAATTCATGTACTTGCGGCGGCCCACCTTCAACATGGTGTCGCTCGTAATGACATTTTCTTCCAGCGCCGCAATCGCAATCGTGGGCTTGATCGTCGAGCACGGAATGTAGCCGTCGCTGAAGGCAATTTTCTGATTCACAACCGCCAGGATGCGCCCCGTGTTCGGGTCGACGGCGACAACCGAACCGTTGTAGCGGCCCAGGCCCTCCACCACGGCTTGCCGCACAATGGGATCATCAAACGTGGGATCATCGTCGCGCACGGAATCCGCATACGTGGGCACGCCGCGATAACGCGCAGCGGCGTGGCGCGCGCGCACACTCGATTTCGATTTTGCATTCGAGGTGTTATTAACAATCGGCTTGCCGGAAGGCTCCGCGGCAGGCATTGGCACGGCCAGTGTCACGCCCAAGCACGCCACAATCACAATTTTCCCGATGTCGCGAATCATTCGACTCTTATCCCTGGTCAGTCTCAGTAGTCCTAGTCGGCGTGCACCAAATCTACGCTAAGCGCACGTCACGGTCAACTTCCGCCATCACTGAAGCAAACACCGCGCCAGAGTTTTTGATGCCTGATAATAAACCGCTTACCTCTGGATCGCCGCCCGCTTCACGTCCGCAAGCTGAACAGTTCTCGCAGACTGAGACGTAGTGTACGCATGTGGGAGATGCCCTGACAATAGTTAACTCGGCCCAGTACGCATCTATGTGCTTTGTTTTGAACGCCTGACCAACTGGCCAGCGACCTACTGCCCGAGTGTCCACAACGGAGAAAGTTTTCCCTTTACGCAAAGGATCTGGCTGATCATGTCGCATTTTGCGACGCACTCGAAAATAGAAACGGGCGGGAGGACTCGCCCTCCTCCCGCCCATTCCGTGTTGCTCGAAAAGAAATCTACTCAGCGCGCTGGCCGCGCTCTGCCATCCCCCGCAGCAGCCGCGGCCACCTTGATCGGAGCCTTGTCTGTGGCAACCGTTGCGCTGCCATTGGCGCCCGGCGTCGCCCCTGCAGTCTGCCCCGGCAAGGGAATTTCCATCTTCTTGCGCAAAGCGTTTTCCAGTTTGTCGCGAATGTCCTTGTTCTCCTTCAGGAAAACGCGAGCGTTTTCGCGGCCCTGGCCCATTCTCTCGCCGCCATAGCTCAGCCACGTTCCGGACTTTTCGATCAAGCCCTTATCCACGCCGAGGTCCAGCAGATCGCCTTCGCGCGAAATGCCTTCGCCATAGAGAATGTCGAACTCCGCCTCACGGAACGGCGCGGCTACCTTGTTCTTCACCACTTTGCCGCGCGTCCGCGAACCTACAACGCGGTCGCCTTCCTTGATGGCCTGGATGCGGCGAATGTCTACACGCATCGAAGCGTAAAACTTCAGCGCGCGCCCGCCTGTCGTCGTTTCCGGATTGCCGAACATCACCCCAATCTTTTCGCGGATCTGGTTGATGAAGATCAGGCACGTCTTCGATTTGGAGACGATCGCCGTCAATTTGCGCAGCGCCTGCGACATCAGCCGCGCCTGCAAGCCCATTTGCGGGTCGCCCATGTCGCCTTCCAGTTCAGCCTTCGGTACCAACGCCGCCACCGAGTCCACCACAACCACGTCCACGCCGCCCGAACGGATCAGTGTTTCCGCGATTTCCAGCGCCTGCTCGCCGTTGTCTGGCTGAGACACCAGCAAATTGTCCACATCCACGCCCAGCTTGCGCGCGTAGCTCGGATCCAGCGCGTGCTCTGCATCTATGAACGCGGCCTGCCCGCCCAATTTCTGCGCCTCCGCGATGATATGCAGCGTCAGCGTCGTCTTGCCGCCCGATTCCGGCCCGTACACCTCAATGACGCGCCCCCGGGGAAAGCCGCCAACGCCCAGAGCCGCGTCCAGCGACAAACATCCCGATGGAATCACGTTTACCGGCACCAGCACATCCTTACTGCCCAGCCGCATGATGGAACCCTTGCCATGCGCCTTCTCGATCTGCGATATGGCTGCTTCTAATAGTTTTGAACGTTCATCTGTCATTTCTCACCTCGGTGGAGGAAATTGGGTAACTCGCGAATAGGATTTTGGGAGGCATTCTCAAGCGGGCGCCGGGAACTGCGCCACAGCTTCTCCAGGTACGTTACGATGGCGGTACATTACCACTTCGTATCTGGGAATGCTACCCCTACTTCCCTTCCGCCCCGCGCCGGCCCTGACCAGCGCAGGTTCGGGATTCAACGGTTGCAGCCATGCTCCAGTTCGTGATCCACCAGACTCGCCAGCGCTCGCTGTTCCCGGCGATCCCACTCGGCCTGCTCTTGCCGGGATATCGAGCGCAAACGTGCCAGGTATTGCCCGCGCGTACGCACCTCAAGCAGCTCAAATTCGAGCCTTTCATGCTCTACACAGGATAGAACATCGCAGCGCGTCTGGGTCATGGGCCACCTGTTGAAAACTTCAGGAGCCACACTAACCCAAAGGCGAAGAAAAAGCAAACACTATTTTCGCCTGGTGTTCGCCTGTTGTCTTGCTCCTTGTTCTTCGTTCAATCCATTCATATGAGATGGCTTGGTCAATTCCCGATCAGCCTCAATGCCCCATACGAAGGCCGCCGCTTTTCAAATCCTCAGTGAATGAAACCCTTACAAATCTGGGAAAATAGATGCTCATGTCGGTAGCCAAGCGCTCATCCGAACCGTTAGCTGTGTAGGTGGCGATCAGATCGGCTCCGGAGAGCTCCGGATGCGCTTTGCCGCCATAAACGAATGCAACGGGCGCATCGGACTCCGGCGGACGGTAGAGCTTCTGTGGCTCGCTCCAGGTGCCTTCCGGGCGCGGGGCGCGGCGTAACACGATGGTGGTCGCGCCAAAGCCAACGGTATTCACTTCGATGAAACCTTCGCCGTGAGGATCACGCTGGACGCTAAAATCGCTTCCAGCGTTAGTAATCACGATCTGCCGACGGGCTGGAGTCTCCTGCCAGCCTTCTCCGGCGCCGCACCACCACTGAGGTGAGTAAAGTCGTCCGGCCGTTGCTTCGCTCGACAGCCACCGAAGCAGGTAGGCATGATGCTCCACATCGTTCAGCACGAAGGCGTAGACATACTGACCATCGCGGATGACCGACATGCCGACCAGCATCTTTCCCCGGGTTTCGGGACCGTGCAACTTGCGAAGTCTCCATTTCGAGGGTTCCGAATCTGGATCGTCGACCATGAATGCGTTCCAACCGAGGGATTGAAATCCAAGGGAGTTTTTGTTCGGATCACGCGCCATCCGCATGTAGAAAAGCAGAAGGCGATCCCCCAACCTGATGCCATGCAGCGGCCAAAACCATGTCGCGCGTTCGGGCGGAACAAAATCGGCGGTGTTGCCACTGCGCATTCCGCTGTAGAACTTAATTGTGGCACGCGACGGATCATAGCCGATCTGAATCGCCACGCTGTTCCGAATAAATGCCGATTGCCTGCGCGTCGCGCCCGCTTCCTTGGCAACGAAGGAATCGCCGAACAGCCATAGCACGCGGCCGTCGCCAAGATCGACTGAAAATGCCGCGTCTCCGCCCAGCCATCGTGGGTCCGATCGAAAGAGTCGATCTCCTTCCGGCCACGGACTTGATTCTGCTTTGGAGCTGGAATCTTCATGCCGTTCATCCGAGCACCGAGGAATAGACCACCGGGTCGCCGACACGCAAAGAACAAGCAGAGTGACCCATCGCGTGCCGCTCAAAACCACGTGTCTATTTAGCATCAGCGCCATGAGAAGAACTCATCCTTGCTCAATATTTGGGCGCCCCTTCTCCGGGCCCAGCGTTATTCTCTTCCCTTATTGATCCCCATAGCTGTAAAACCCACGCCCAGTCTTCCGCCCCAGCCACCCCGCCGCGACATACTTCTTCAGCAGCGGGCACGCGCGATATTTCGGATCCCCCAGCCCTTCCATCAGCACGTTCAAAATGTCCACGCAGACATCCAGCCCGATGAAATCGGCAAGCTCCAGCGGCCCCATGGGATGATTCATTCCCAGCTTCATCACCGCGTCCACCGCTTCCGGAGTGGCCACGCCTTCCATCACCGCGTACGCCGCTTCATTAATCAGTGGCATCAGCACCCGGTTGGACACAAATCCGGGGGCATCGTTCACTGCCACGGGCGTCTTGCCCAATTTCTGGGCCAGCTCCATCGTGGTGGCAAACGCTGCGTCGCTCGTCTGCAATGCGCGAATCACTTCCACCAGCGCCATCACCGGCACGGGATTCATGAAGTGCATACCCACAAAACGATCCGGCCGCCGCGTCATCGCCGCCAGCGCGGTCACCGAAATCGAGGAAGTGTTACTCGCTAAAATCACTTCGGGACGAAGGACCTTGTCGGCTTCCGTCAGCACTGCGCGCTTGATCTCCAGCTTCTCCGGCACCGCTTCCACCACAAAATCCGCCGCGGCAATCGCGCCTAAATCCATAACGGGCTTCAGCCGCGCCAGCACCACGGGCTTCTCTGCTTCGGCGAGCTTCCCTTTCTTCACTTCGCGGTCCAGGTTCTTGCCGATCGTTTCCATGCCGCGCTGCAAAAAGCGCTCTTCCACATCGCGCAAGATCACGCTGTAGCCGCCGCGCGCAAACACGTGCGCAATCCCGTTACCCATCGTCCCTGCGCCCAGCACCGCCACCGTCTTGATGGAATCGATCGACACAAATCACCCCTCCGCCCGAATCGAGCCCAGCCCCGTCGAGAGAGCCAAGCATGCCTCCCGGCCAACGCAAGGTCAAGCAGGCGCTCCGGATCTCGTTTTTGAAGCAGCCTTCTTGAAGCCACACGCCGCCACCCACGCGGCCAGCGTCGCAAACTTCTCGTCTTGCGTCCAAGGTGAGCCAAACGGGCGCCCAAGCTCCGTGACGCGCTGCAACAGGCCGGGCTGCGGCACACGCAGAGTCTTCGCCGCCTGCTCCAATAGCTCCCGTTCTCGTATGGACACTACCTCGATCCCGCTGCGTTCGCTCGCGTGCAACAGGCATTCGCGAAACAACTCGCCATCGGCCGTATGAATCAGCGCATGCGAAGCAAGAATCTTTTCCAGCTCAGGCAGTGGCCTCCCCGAAGCCAGCAACAGCGCGCCGCGACTCAATTTGTAGCCGCGCCCCTCCAAATCCGCCTGCAGGCCGTGAATCGCGCGATAGGCAAGTTCGCTCCCCTTCTCCCGCACGCCCGCAATAAACTCGCGCGCCTCCGCAAACTCCATTCTTTCCCCCGTGTGATACGGCTGCCGGAACCGGTACGCGAACTTTTCCACCAGTTGCAGCCGCTCGCGGTGCAACACCACCGGCTTGCCCTTCTCCACACACACGGCCACCACCGCACTCCATCCCGAGTGCACACGAAATCCCACTGTCGCGTTTTTCATGAAAACCTCCGCGGTAGAGGAAACGGAGGACGCTAAGAATGTACGCAGCCAGCCACAATGTCAAGCCGACGGAGGCGGAGACATACGCATACGCACGGCAATCGGCAACCGATGGATCCCCCGGCGTTTTGAATATCGCTCGTAGTAGTACCACACGAAAGAAAGCGGCACGAATGCGATCAGGATGAATCGTAACGGGCGAATCTCATACCGAATCGCCTGGTAAAGCGCCCAGAATCCCCCGATATTGACCGCCATCGCAGACAGCGCCATCGAATCAAGGGCAAATCCAGCCATGTGCCGGATAAAGTACAGGCATAAAATCCAATACACTAGGAATGCTCCGCTAGCAATCCACAAGAGCGTGTAACTCTCGACTGGATCGTCGTACCAGAGCGATTCCACATCGCTGATTTGCGAGCTTTCGGGAGCAGCGCCTTCTTCGATTTGCCGGACAATTTCGCGTCCGCGGACTTCCTCTCCGGGACGGATCATTAATCGGAATATTCCTACTTCGTCTTTACTAAGAATCGTGGGCACTCCCGCACCGTTCAGTGAATGTTGAACGAACCTGGCTCGATTTTCATTCCCACCCGACCAGGCCACTACTGTGACCGTGGCGGGGTTCCAATTCAACGGAGGATCAGGCGGAGCTTCTATTGCTTCTTTGTTGAAGGCAATCCGCTCCCGCGCGACATCGGGTTCGCTCGCTGATTGTTCAAAAATAGACTTGAGAACGCGAACCGCTGCAGGGTAGTCCGCACTAGCCACACAGACGGCATACCCGGACTGCAGGTTTTTCCGCAACCCACGAAGGCTAATTGAGTTCCGCCGCAAAATTTCCACGGGAACGCGGAACGCGCCTATTCCTGCTTTCTCAAGCTCTTCTAACAAACGCTCACGGAAGTCGGCATTCTCACCATTCCACAGCGAAGCGAACACAGCCGGGACATTTCGCCCTGGAAGTTCAGCCACCAGCGGAAGCTGGCAGTCACTGCAGGTCGTGAATCCTTCACGATATTCCGTTCTGCAAAGTGGACAGAACATAACGAGGGCAGTCTACTACAAATCAAAGAAGCAGTTCACTTACCCCGTTGCTCTCACCCGAAGGTCATGCCAACAATCTACGAAACCTCTGAGACTTTTTCTGCTTTCGGCGCGTATACACGACCATGGCAACCTCACCAACCCTCCCCACACCCGCCCGCCTCTCCCCCGCATTCCGTTGGGGCAGCGCCGCCGAATTCCTGCTGGGCGCCTCCATCGTCATCGCCCACAACGTTTACCATCGCGTCCCCAACGAAGTGCCCATCCTTTTTGTCCTCGCCCTGCTTTCCTTCCGCCTACGCGACGGCAATTGGGGCATCCTGGGGCTCAAGCGCCCCGCCTCCTGGCGCAACACCATCCTTATCGCGCTGGCCGCCGCAGCCCTTCGGCTTCTTCTGGGCCAGTTCGTCATCGACCCACTCACCGCGCACTTCTGGCACCCCGCCAAACTGCCTTCCGAAGCGGCTTCCATTCCTCACAACCTGAAATACGCCCTGATGATGTTGGGGCTGGTGTGGACGTTTGCCGCTTTCGGTGAAGAAATCTCCTATCGTGGTTACCTGCTCACGCGCGCCGCCGATATGGGTGGACGCTCCAACCTGGCTTACTGGGTTGCGTTGATTCCCATGAGCGTGCTTTTCGGCCTTGGCCACTACTACAAAGGCCCCTCCGGCATGGTGGATTCCGGAATTGCCGGACTCATCCTCGGTATCGCCTACCTGCTCTCCGGCAAGAATCTCTGGGTCACCGTCCTCACCCACGGCTTCATCGACACGCTCGGTGTCCTCATCCTTTACCTCGGCTGGCAATCCTAGCGAGCCGTGTTCACTCTGGCGGCTGGCCTTGTGCTACTTCCTTCACGATCTCGTGCGCGCGGCTTTCGTCATCCGGCATTACGTACAGACCAGCCCGGCCCCCATCGCGATCCACTCGGCACCGGATGCCATTCTCATGCAGTGCCGCAACAAGAAAGTCGCTCGGCTCACCCGTTTCCGTTTCCCAAACCTTCGCGGTGGCATCTTCTTCGTACCACCCCGTTTCATCGCCCGCCGTTGGTGGACCCGGAATGTCCTCGTTTTCCGGTGGCATCAGCATTGCTGGCAGCTTGCGAACCCGGTCTGATCGGTCTTCCAAAAGTTTCTGCAATTCCTGGCTTCCAATCTCCTCGATGTCGTCCGTTCCGTACGCCTCCTTGACCGCCGCTTCCGCCTTCTCATAAAGCGAAAAAGGCACGCCAATCTCATAAGCGGGAAAATTGCTCAAGTTGAAGAGATGATCGCGCCGGAACACCGTGTTGTGGGCAATGCCTGCTTCATCCAGCACGCCACACAATTCCGCATGCAGCCGGGAATCCTCGCCCTTCCAGAACGAACAGAACGGGTCCTCATTGGGATCGCCGAGGTTTGCAGGAGGGCTCTCGGGCGCTTGCGCATAGTGCGGCTCCCACACCAGGTCCACATCGCAATCCGCGCACCGCGTGAATCCCGGTCGGTACTCCGCTTTGCATTGAGGACAAATCATTCGAGTTGGTTCGCCTCCGGGTGCCCCAGGTTCGATTTCTTACCTGGGTCTTGGGTTCTCTTCTCTGTTGTAGCGCAGGGAGAATCCGCGAGCCCTGCGGTTTTTCTCTCGGGTTTCTTCCTTACTTCTTTGCGACCCTAACCCTAAATCCGAACGGACTCCGCGAAGTTAATACTTCGGCGTCACTCCCAAATTGTAAAACACGAACGAATAAACGTCCGCAGCCAGCTCAATCGCCTTCGTCGTGCTGCTGGCCCCGTGCCCCGATTTCGTGTCAATGCGAATCAGCACGGGATTGT
>Ga0187875_10003800_pt1 | contig 10546 bp, 6 predicted proteins | sample June2016WEW_17_1_2_FD_132978 | JGI IMG/M metagenome (GOLD analysis project Ga0187875, IMG submission 132978) | Peatland microbial communities from SPRUCE experiment site at the Marcell Experimental Forest, Minnesota, USA - June2016WEW_17_10 | ecosystem: Environmental > Terrestrial > Soil >... | reverse complement strand
TTCATCCACCAGACCCAGGACGTCTGCGCGGCCGTGTAGTCTTCGGTCGCGATCACTCCGTAGCCATTTGTTTGCAAAAGGCGCGTCGGCTGCACCGGATCGATAGTCACGGTACCGTTGCCCCAACTCGCTGACTTGGCGGTATTCACCCCGGTCGCATACGCCCGGTAGTAAGACGGCTGGTTGGCCGCACCGCCGATGACCAGGGTCGTCCAGGTGCCGCCCTGATCGGTCGAGCGGTAGATCGTTTGGTTATGGTTGGCGCAGACCACCAGCTCGCGCGGATTCCCGGGCGCGAAGGTCACGCCCGCATACCCATCGCTGAGCGAGAACGGAGTGATATCCTTCCAGCTCCCCGCTTGGTATCGCTCGACGCCGCCCGTAGTCGCTCCCTCGTCCCCGCCGAGTGTCACGACCAGCGTGCCATCGCTCGCGACGGCCGCGCGTGCGGGGTTCGTCTGGCTGCCAATACTCGTCCAGGTGGTCCCGTCGTCTGCGCTCATCCACACGCCTTGGCCCCACACACCTGCGTATATGCGTTTCGCCGCCTCATCGCAGACGATAAACGTTACGCCCACGGAGACTCCGGCGCTGTCTGGCGGGCTGTTGGGTATGGCTGGAATCCTTTGCCAGGGCTGCGCGCCGTCCCTGACCCAAAGCCCGTTTTGCCGCGTGCCGAGAAAGATGCGTTGCGGCAGGTTTGGATCGACGGCGATTTTCTCGCCCGTAGTTCCCCGATAGGCGTCGTTGGCGCCGATGTAGAGCTGCAACGAAGCGAGCCCGGTCGGGACCCAATACGCGCCGCGCGAGTGCGACACGAAGACCTCCGCGTAGGAATTGGTGCCGGAGACCACACCGGCGGATCCGTACACGGTGTTCGAATCGGTGGGATCCACCCCGATGGCCTCGAAGCCGGCCGCGCCCATGCCCGTGCGATCGGAGATTGGCAGCCACCGTTGTCCACCGCGATCGAACCGGTAGGCGCCGCCGACGTCGGTGCGAATGTAGACATCGTGCGGCGCCAAGGGGTGGATCGCGAGACCCGTGACGTATCCCATACCCTGGATGTTGACGCTCTTCCAGGCGAACGGCGTGTCCGCTCCGGCTAGGGCGCCCGCCAACGCGACCGCAACCAGCCATGTGGCGCACGCACTCATGCGTGCCGTGTCGAGTCTAAGGCTCGTCTCGACACATTGCCGGAGCCCGGACAGCGTGTCGGAAGACAGCGTCGGAGACCAGTGCCGGTGCGGCGTAGCCAGCGAATCTCTGCGAGAAACTCTTGCTAAGTGATTGATAACGTGGTGTATTGTAACATATTTGACGAGTGCCTGGCAGAACTGGCCAGCCTCGGCCCGCCGGGTCTTCATTAAAAAACGTTAAAATGAGACGATTCGGTGTGAAACTATTGACGGGCGGGCAGGCATCGTGATCTAATTCGAGCGTACCGTTCGATGTGTGCTTTAGGGACCCGAAAATCGCGGGTTGTCCGTTGAATGCAAAGAATTTCTCTTGACACGGGCGCAGCGATACGGTATGAATAGCTTTACTGAGTCCGCGACACACGCAATTTTTTGGGCAATCCTGCGAGTCGGCCAAGGACAAAAACTTAAAGAAAAGCAGCCCCATCGCAGGGCGTAGTTCGGCAGTACCCGGTGCCAGGCAATAGGGTTGCCGGCAAGATTTTAATGACGTCTCCGCCCGCACGGAGAAGTTCCCTAGGTGGCAGGAAAACAGTTGGAGAGAGGCTCAGGTTGAGAGAGAACTTCGACCGATTCAATTTCGCAATTCACAAGGAGAAGGAAATGGCAGATTTTCGCAGATGGATTCTGGCGTTCGCTGCGCTCGTCCTGATATTAGGATCGGTAGCTCCGGCGAGCGCGCAAGTGACTTGTAACGCATCCGCGGCGGTAATACCTACGCTTCGTCACGAAGGGTTCACCGAGTTAACCGGTGATATCTTGCTGACCTGTACTGCCGCTGCAGGTGTTCCGCAGTTGGGGCATGGGGACGTCATACCGCAGGCGACGGTCAGTGTTTCCCTGAGTGCGCCGGTAACAAGCCGCATTTTAGGTACAGCTTCGGCCCCCGCCCCTAACCTGTTGTCCGAGGCGTTGTTGTTGGTTAACGATCCCGGCTTGGGGAGTCAGGTTGTGTGCAGCGATCCGACTAACCCGGCGGTAGCATGCCAGGGGGTTGAGGGGATAATCGCTCCCCCCAACGTTTATGAAGGACTCGAAGGCAGCACATCGCCCGGACCGAACACCGTAACGTTCTTTGGCATACCGGCCGACCCGCCGGCCACAACGCGCACGTATCGCATCACCAACATTCGCGTCGACGCAACCACGGTTGCCTTGGGTGCGGGCGTTGGCGGTACGGCCGCAGTGTACGCATTTGTCTCGGTTAGCCCCAGCACAGCCATTACTATCAACAACGGCGGGCAGTTTGTCGTTGGCGAAGTGAGTTACGGACTGCGCAACACGGCGCCGTCTTCTGCGGGTGCGACTCTGTTCCAGTGCGAAAACTTCTCCGGCACGTTGGGAAGCGTGACATTTACGGAGAACTTCTCGACTGCGTTCAAGACTCGCGGCGCGAGCGGCAGTGGGACCGGTGCAGTCTATCCCCAGAACACGCCCGGAGTACTCTATAACACGGAGAGTGGACTGGAGCTAGCGCTTCCGGGTGGGGGCGAAGCTGGAGCCGCCGACGCTCCGACACAGTTGGAGGTGACTATCGCCAATATACCGGTCGGCGCCGTAATCTCCGTGGATCCCTATGCGATTTCTACGGCTCAGGCTCTTTGCTCGGCGCCGTGCGTGAGCGTGTATTCCTACGCTACATTGGCGGCTTCGACGTCTTACACCCCCCCTGTCGATCCTACTTCGGCATCGACGTCGGCAGTGACGGTTGCCGACAATTCAAAGGGCACCGCACCGATCAGTGTGACGGTCGTCTGGCAAATCGCCGCCGCGAATAGTTCGGCGATCGATCAACTTACGTTCAACATCTACGGGGCGCTGGTCGCGCAACCGAGCAACCCGATCCCCACTACACCCGCCACGGTAGCCATGGGCTTCTATCCGCAGACTGCGACCTATCCGGACTCTGACTCCACGGGTCCGATTCCGTCGTTCTCCTCCACGGTAGAAGCGCAGACACCTTCACCGACCAATCTGTTCTCCATCTCGTCGTGCGAAACCATCCTGTTGTTCCCGTACATTACCGACTTCTACGGGTTCGACACTGGTATCGCCATCTCCAACACCTCGATGGATAGTCTCCAACCGGGTCAAGGTGCGGTCCCGCAGACCGGAACTTGTACCGTCGCCTTCTACGGCGCAGGCGGTGTTGCCTCGACTCTCGGCACGACTGGAGTTTACAACTCGACCTCGGACACCTCGCTAACTAATGGCATGATTAACCCCGGCCAGACTTGGGCCTTCTCCCTGTCCGGTATCGACGCTGGTTACAACAGCACAGCGACCTACGGGACAACCGGGTACGCGATCGCGACTTGCAACTTCCAGTACGCTCACGGTTACTCTTTCGTGAGTGACACTGGGATCCGCAATTTCGCGGCAGCTTATCTGGCTTTGATCATCCCGGATACGGTTCGCAGGGCACAGCCGTTCACTTGTTCGGAGAACGGTGGATACTGCAGCAGCCTGACGGGCGAGCAACTCGTTCACTAACATTCACGGCATTTGTCGTGAAAAGGGGGGAGCTTTTTGGCTCCCCCTTTTTTTTTGACCCGGATGGTGCTAGACTGGTCTTCCGCGTCCACTATCCTGTTCTTATCCTTACGTCAGGAGGACGTGTATGCAGAACCCCAAGCTTTTCGCCGCCAGCTTTCTAACCGGGTTGTTCCTTTTTCCGGCTTTTTGTCAGGCTCAAACCATTTCTATTGTCTCCGGTAACGGACAGTTGGTATGCCCGGACTGTCCGATAAACCCCCAGAGATACGCCCCGCTAGTCGTGCAGGTGAACAGCGCGACGGGAAGTCCCGTGGCGGCAGGCGTGACGGTCACCTGGACCACCACGCAAACGGGGAACATCGCCCCCTTCACGGCGACGTCCACGACGAACTCGGCCGGCCAGGCCAGTTACCCGTTTGTTCCTCTACAGCTCGAGTTCCTGGCAAACTTTTATCCGGCTACGGTAGTGGCGAAGGCCACTATTGGGTCGGTCACTGCCAGCGTCACATTCCAGGAGACAACTGCTGCGCCTGCCGGAGAGGGGGCGGCCGACGTCACCGTTAATCTCGTTCCGCCTTCTGCGCCTCCGCAACTGACCGGCGGCTTGGCCGGTTCAAGCAGCATCAATACCAACGGTGTCGTTACGGCCGTCAAACCCATTGTATTGACAGTGCTTCAACATAATGGGGTCCTTCCGAATGTTCAAGTAACATTGCAATCCACGACGTCCGGCCTGACGATAAGCTGTCAAACGCAGCCGGGCCAGCAAGCGGGCACTGTTCTTACCGACGGTACCGGTACGGCGACGTGTATCCCCGCCTTCGGCGGCAAACTAGGCTCGGGGAATTATGTAATCACCGTCGGCGTTACCTATTTGAGCTTCGGTTCAACGTTTTCGGTGGTCACCGGACCGCCTAGTAAAATCAACATCGTCAGTGGCAACAACCAAAGCGTCAACTCGGGTATCCTTGCGCCGGCGTCCTTGGTCGCCCAAGTGACCGACGCCGGCGGAAATCCCTCCAGCGGCGTCCCAGTCAAGTGGTCTGTGACGTTGGGCACGGCCAACCTCAGCAACGTTGTCTCTGCTACGCTCGGCAGCGGCGCCGTCTCGGCTTGGGTAACGCCGATCGCCGGACCGGTGAATGTAACGGTCGCGCTGGCCAGCAACGCCGCGGTGCAAGCGGTTTTCACGATCACCGTCAACACGGTCATTACGGCAATGCAAACTGTTTCCGGCAATAACCAGGTGGCCGTGGAGGGAGCGGCTTTCGCGGATCCGCTGATCGTGCAGGTGAACGACAACAATGCGCCGGTCCCGAGCGCCTCAGTGAACTTTGCGGTCACCGGACCGGCTACTCTCAGCGCCAGCAGCACTTCAATAGGGACAACTTGCGCGACCCCTGCCACAAGTTGCTCCGTGACTACCAACGCGGCGGGCCAGGCGCCCATCGTCGTCACGGCGGGCGCTGCTTCCGGACCGGTCGTGGTTACCGCCAGCGTTAAGTCCAGCACCACGACTTACACTCAGACGTTCAACCTGGTCGTGAATCCAAAGACTGCGACAATTACCGCAATCGTGAATGCGGCGGGATTCCAGAATCAGTTCATCTCGCCGTGCAGTCTCGCGATCGTCTATGGAACGGGCCTGGCGCCCGGATTGCAAGGGATAACCTCCGCGATGATCGCGCCGCAAAACCAGGTAGCCGGCCTCACTATCCAGTTCGGCGGTGTGCTGGCGCCGATTCTTTGGGTGGCGAACCTAAACGGCCAGGAATCTGCGTCGGTGCAGGTGCCCTGCGATGTGCCGGCTTCGACCGCTGTCCCGCCTGCCACCGTCCCGGTGGTGGCGACCGTGAATAGTGTAGCCTCCCCGCCCTTCGCGGTAACTGTACTGCCGTTTAGCCCCGGCATTTTCCAATTCATGGACACCGATGGGGCGATACGGGCCGTCTTGCTGGGACAAGACGGGAGCGTCATCTCGTTTGCGAATCCGGCGCGGCCTGGAGAGGTCCTCCGGATGTTTGCTACGGGCCTTGGACAAACCACGCCAGGGTTGGTTACCGACGAGTTCGATCCTTTGGTACTGGACTCAAGCGATAACTGGGTGCCGCAGGATTTAGCCGTGAATGCAGGCCTCCTGGTGGGCGTCGACAACTCCGGTGCTCTGATCCTCTCGGCCAAGTACGCCGCGGACATGGTGGGCGTCTACGAAGTGGATTTTCAGGTGCCGGCGAATGCCGTGGCGGGCAACAGCCTGCCGTTCGCGTTGGTGGTGGTGCAGGGCACTCAGGCGATATTCGGAAATGCATCCCTGATCCCGATTCAGTAGATGTATGCAGGTCCCCGCTCGGCGGGGGCCTGCTTCATTTTCATCCTTGTGTGCTAGCGAAGCTAACTAATTGGCAAAAGAAACTTTAATCGGGATAATCTGCTTCGTCGGCTGAACCGATACCACAATCGTAACCGGTGTCTTGGGAATCTGAGCGCCGCCGCTCGACTCAATATTCAGGATGGCCTTCTGGCCCGGCTTGAGGGCCAAAGGTTCCAGTTTGACGGTGAGGCCCGCGATCTTTGGATCGGAAAGAGTAAGTGCCACGGGCCAAGGCGTCGAGTCGGAAATCGTAACTTGCTCCGCGGACGGGCCGGAGGACCTAAGTTGAACGCTGGACTTGTCGAATGTCAGCGCACGGGGATTCGGAAGGTTGGTCGGCATGGGCGGCAGAGGGCGTGGCGAACCGGTGCCTCCGGGTGAACCTGCAGCAGTAACGGGCATGCCGCCGGGCAAACCTCCGGTAGGAACAGGCATGCCAGCGGGCAAACCTCCGGTGGCGAGGGGCATGGCTCCCGGCAAACCTCCGGCAGGGGGCATTCCCGGAGGTCCGAATGGGGTGGCGGGCAAGTCCTTCTGCGGATCCACGTAATAGCCCCACTGACCGTTCTCCAGCTTCCAGCGGCTAGTCGTCTTAGTAGGCAAAGGGTGACCCATGAATCCCTGGATCGGCAACAGACGGAGCACCATCGTCATAACTGCCGCTTTGGTGAAGTTGTCGGAATAGTCGATGCCTTGGATCTCAAAACTCTGGTAAGCCGGCTTGCTCGATCCTACGAATAAGTCCTTGGTGTCTTCCGCGACCAGTTGCAACGCCTGGTTGAACTTTCCCTCTGTTTCCAGTCTGTAGAACTGGTTGACGCGCGCCCGCAAGGCCGCATCTACCTCTGGCGGAGCCTGCGAAGCCTTTTCCGATGCCGCCGGCGGCGTTTGGGAAAAGACTGCGGCGGCCGCCATCATAGCCACGAGGGTAGGTGGAAGGATACGCAGCGTGGTTCTCAACATTTCTTCATTGTAGCCAATCGCGACGATTTTATGGCGCTAAGCGCCGCCGCGGCGGAATTGCGTCGCCCGTGTGTCTACGTCTGGCTGCCGGTCTCTGTCTGTCTCCTTACTCTTCCGGGTGGTAGCGACAGGATTCTATAATGGCTGCCGATTTGCTGGAACGTTTGTCGGCGCTTGAAGCTTTTCGCTGCCGGCGCCGTAGGGAGAAATTGGAATGATTCAAGCCATGTACAACGTGCGCTCAGACGTGATGGAAAGGCCGCCGGTCCAAACAGCGGCGGCCAGCGGCAGTTTTGCGGCGTTGTTCGGAGATGCCACAAAGACAATTACTCATGCACCGGAGGCGCCAGCCGTCCCCCCCAAGTCAGTTTCCAGCCCGGCAAGCACTGCTCCCGCCGACGAGACCAGTCTGGGCGACCCGGATGTGCAGGATTACCTCAACAGCTATTGGTCGGCGGACGAACAGCCCAGCGCCGCTCAGATTTCGTACCAACCGGCCCAAGGAGCAGTCGATAGCTTCCCTGCCGGCACTGTGTACGGCCCGGACGCCGTTTATACGCAGGCAGTGGCCAATCAAATCGGCAATTTCTTTGCCGGCCTGGCGGGCGACAATCCCGCGAACTTGACGGCTCAGCTACCCGGTATCCCGAGCCAGCAGGTGCAACAGCAGTTCGATCAAACGCTGGCAATAGAAAATGCCGGACGGCTGGCGTCGGGACAACCCATCGATACCTCGGCCTATTGGGCGGATCCCGGGCCCATCACCATGAACGGTGTGACCTACACGTCGCAACAGCTCGGCTACGTCGGACCGGGACAGTCATCCGGCCCCCAGCCGATCTTCATTTCGGTAGCCAACCAGATTGCCGGGACCGACAATTATACGGTTGGCGGCTACAGTGGCACGGTCACGGGCATACAGCCGGGGCGCTACTATACCTTGCAGCAATTGGAACAGGCAGGCTTGCAAGCCGGACAACCGGACACCGAATTTTATCCGGGTTCCTGGACCACGACGCCAAATACTTAACTGGCTTGGGTGCGGCTCTTACGGGAAGTAGCTGCCGGCGCAGCACTCGTGTAGCTGACCACCCGAATGAGGGAGTGCTGCTCTTCCGGCGACGGGGTCCGCCGGCGCGCCACCAGCTCACGGTTCAGCGTCGTCACGAACTCTTCGATCTGCGTCTGCATCTCAGCCATCTTCTCCCGCATATTCAGGATAATCTCCACGCCGGCCAAGTTGACGCCCAGTTCGCGAGTGAGGTGCAAAATCACTTCCAAACGTTCCAGATCGCCATCCGTGTATAGCCGCGTGTTGCCGTCGCTACGGGAAGGCTTCAGCAGCCCTTCTCTTTCATAGAGACGCAATGTCTGGGGGTGGATGGCGTATTGCTCGGCCACCGACGAGATCATGTACGAGCCTTTGGATTTTCCCTTGCCCATATCGTCTGTGTCCCTACAGCGTCGTCCAGAGATCCGCGCGCGGGTCTTCCGGATGCAGACCGGCCAATTCGCGCAGAATCTCTTTGGTACGTTCGTCTTGAACCTTCGGAGCCTGGATGGCGGCCTCCACAATCTGATCGCCGCGCTGGTTGGTGCGGGCGTTGAAGACGCCCTTCTCCCGCAGCCGGAATTTCTGCCCGTTGTGAGTGCCCTGCGGGATTTTCAGCAGCGTGCGCCCGTCGATGGTGGGCACTTCGATCTTGGCGCCCAGCCCGGCTTCCCACACGGTTACCGGCACGCGGATGTGAATGTCGTCGCCCTCGCGGTGAAAGTACGGATGCTCTTCCACGCGCGTCGTGATATAGAGATCGCCGGGGGGAGCGCCCATAGATCCGGCATTGCCCTTACCCGGCACCCGCAGCCGGGAGCCGCTGCGCGCTCCGGGAGGAATGCGCACGTCCACGGTCTCGGTATGCGCAATGCGTCCCTCGCCCTGGCACGTGGGGCAGCCATTCTTCAGCTTGCCGGTGCCGCTGCACTTCGGACACGTCAGATTGAAGCGCATGGCGCCGGCCATCTGGGAAACCGAGCCGGTTCCGTTGCATTCCGGGCAGGTGACCGTCTGGCCGCCTGCCGAACCGTTCCCGCGGCAAGTGGGACAGGTGTCGTATCGGGTGATATTCAGCCGTGTCTGGGTCCCCTTGATGGCTTGCCAGAAATCGATATTCAGCGAATACTCGAGATCCTCGCCCTTCTCCGGCGCCTGTTGAGGCCCCTCGCGGTTGAAGAGATTCGAAAAGATATCCCGGAAGCCGCCGCCCATGCCTCCGCCGCTTCCGGTGGATGCGCGCCGTCCGGCCCCGTGGACGTAATCCGTAAAATCGAAGCCGTCGAAATTCATGTTGGGCTGCGGGCCCGGCCCGGCTCCCGCCCCGCCGCCCGTAGGTATGTTGTCCGAATAGAAACCGTACTGATCGTAGACCTGGCGCTTCTTAGCGTCGCTCAGAATATCGTAAGCTTCCTGAACGCTCTTGAAACGTTCCTCGGAGGCCTTGTCACCGGGATTCACATCGGGATGGTACTTGCGCGCCAGCCGGCGATAAGACTTCTTGATCTCATCCTGACTGGCGCCCTTGTGCACCTTTAGCGTTTCGTAGTAATCGTGCTTGGGAGACATAGAGCACCGGTGACTGGTGGCTAGGGGCTGGTGGCTGGTGGTTTAGTCAAGCCCACCATCACCAGCCACTGGCCACTACTTTTTATCGTCGACGTCCACAAACTCGGCGTCCACCACGTCGTCTTTCTTCTTCTGGCCGCCGTCCCCGGAATCGCCGGGTCCGGGCTGGCCGCCGCCGGGCGGGGTGCCCCCTGGGCCAGACGTCGATTTGTACATGGCCTCCGCCAGCTTGTGGCTGGCTGCGGTTAGTTTATCGATGGCTGCGTTGATGGCTGCGACATCGTTCCCCTGCATGGCTTTGCGAGTCTCTTCGATGGCCGCTTCGATGTTCTTCGCTTCCTCATCGCCGACCTTGGCGCGATGCTCCTTCAACGTCTTTTCCACGTTATAGATCATGGCGTCGCCGCGGTTGCGGGTTTCGATCGTGTCGCGCTGCTGCCGATCCTCCGCCCCATGCGCTTCGGCGTCTTTAGCCATCTTGTCCACTTCGTCTTTCGACAGACCCGAAGAGGAGGTGATGGTTATCTTCTGCTCGTTGTTGGTGGCCTTGTCTTTGGCGGCGACATTCAAGATGCCGTTGGCATCGATATCGAAGGTCACCTCGATCTGCGGAATGCCGCGCGGCGACGGCGGTATGTTGCCGAGCTGAAATACGCCCAGTAAGCGGTTGTGCTGCGCCATGGCGCGCTCGCCCTGGAACACCTTGATCTCCACGGAGGACTGGTTGTCGGCCGCGGTGGAAAATGTTTCGCCCTTACGCGTCGGAATGGTCGTATTGCGCTCGATCAGCTTGGTGAACACGCCGCCCAGCGTCTCGATTCCCAGCGACAAAGGCGTCACGTCCAGCAACAGGACGTCCTTCACTTCGCCGCCCAGCACGCCGCCTTGCACCGCCGC
>Ga0187875_10003797_pt1 | contig 10548 bp, 9 predicted proteins | sample June2016WEW_17_1_2_FD_132978 | JGI IMG/M metagenome (GOLD analysis project Ga0187875, IMG submission 132978) | Peatland microbial communities from SPRUCE experiment site at the Marcell Experimental Forest, Minnesota, USA - June2016WEW_17_10 | ecosystem: Environmental > Terrestrial > Soil >... | reverse complement strand
TTTGTCCAAAGTCGCCGGTGATCGTTTCGATTCGCAGCGCGCACTGCGAGTGACTCCGCGCGCTGGCCTTGGTCTGAAAATCGTCCCCGATCAGGAGTCGCGGGCGAAGCGTGTGCCCGTCCGGCGTGTCGTACTGAAGCCCGCGGGCGGCTTCCAAGATCCCGGCGCATTCGATTAGTGCAATGGATTCGTCCCGGCCTTCGTAGAACGGAAGCACGAGCCGACTCACGGAGCATTCCAGAAACAGCGGCTTGCCGTCTTTAAGTAAATACTTGGCCCGGTTCGGTCGCATGTACGCTTGGGCAATCGGCGCGCACAGTTCCGGCCACAGCCGCCGCAACTTCGTGTTGAATACAAACGCGCGCACGATGCTTTGCAGGTTTTTCCGGGCTTGCCGCGCCGTAGCCGCGAAGGTCACTGTGTAGGGCGAGTGACGGAAGACAGTTCCCCACACCGCGCCCGCCTTGGTTTGTTGCGTCTTGCCCGTTCCGCGAGGCCGCGCGATGGCCTTCCGTCCACCGTTCAAAGCCACGTCCTGAATCTCCGCGAGCGTGGCAAGCTGGTCGTTGGAATGTGGCAGGGAAAACCACTTCGGGAAAAGTTCATCGCAGAACGCTCGGAGGTCGTATCTGTATTTTTCCCGCTGGGCAATCTGTGGCGCACTCGGCCACTTGAAAACTACCTCATTGTGGCGGGCAACGTGTCGCTGTTTGCTTCCAGCGATTTGTGTCCGGCGTGCGGCGGTCGATTTCGGTTGCGCTTGCATTGTTTACTCAGCAAAAATGCCGATGCGTGCGGAGTGAACCTTTCGAGACGGCCCCCCACTTAAGGGAACCTACGGGTGAAAGTGCCGCGTGAATTTTCATGCTCGCCCCTCGCGGCGTTCATCTAGCCGTGACCTGTATCCCGGCGGTGGTGCGGTTTCGCGCCTCCCGTTACTTCCGTTTCGATTGCCCCTCTCGTCGAAATTCCGTTGCCAGTTGCGAAGCGTAGCTTTCCAATCGCTCATCGGGTTCCGGCCTACCCGCCACCCGTTGCCCGTGTAGTAGTCAAGAAACTTCTCTCCCTCAGACTCCGGCAGCCCAAGCGCACGAGCGTAGGTGAACACCTCCTGCTCAGATGGCTTGACGAAACGACTGGCGCGGCGAGTGGTCTTTTCAACTGATTCTTTTCCCTGTTTTCTTCCCTTGTTCTCTTTGGGTAGCGTTTCCGCTACTGGTAGTGGTACTGATTTCGCTACTGGGGCAGTACCGTTTCCGCTACTGGTAGCAGTACCGTTTTCACTACTGGTAGCGTTCTCACTACTGGTTGCGATTTCGCTACTGGTTGTAAGTTCGTACCTGTTGCCACGGCCAGAGGTGCGCTCGACTCGAATTAGCTTTAGGCTTTCGAGTTCCTTCAAATGAGCGATGACGCGGCTCCGGTGGACTCCAATCTCTGCCGCCAGCGTATTGATCCCCGGCCATGCCGTAGAATGTTCTCCCCGATACTGTAAAAGCCGTCCGTAGATTAACTTCGCACTGGTGGGCACGTCTCGACGGCGTAGCAGCCAGTTCGGTATCGGTGCGAATGTTGGTGATCCGTTCAACGGCGCAACTCCATTTCGCGACGCCGGTGCCATTCCTTTGCCACGCGCTCGACTTGTGGGGCGGAGTACAGCTTGGTCAGATTGGTCAGTGTGATACAGTCCAACTTCAGATACTCCGCGATGGTTTTGAACTGCGTGCGGGAGCAGCCAACCTGGTCCGCCCCCTCGCCGCTCGTAAACAGTTTCAATGGTGCTGGTGTCAGTGTCGGAGTCGGGGCAGAGTTTTGCGCGGTGTCGTTCATGCTCGTTAAGCAGACTGGGTTTGAAGCCGGTTCAGGAAGTCCCTTACGGACGCGATTTGAATGAGTCTTTGCCCCTGCTTGTAGCCACGTCTCCGCAAGCAAACGGATTTAATTTCTCCGTCCTTAAGCAAGTTGTAGAGGCTGCCGCGCCGAATGCCAAAAATTCGGAACACGTCCGGTACTCGGCACCACTCCGGCTCGGCCTTGGAAAAATCGCCAACGACAACGCGCGTCGTTGTCAATGGCTCGGCGGCTTTCCCGCCGCGTCTTTTCTTGCCTGTCATGGTGGCACTTTTGCACACCTCTGACACGCTAATGCAGGGAAGCGACGCCCCGGTTTTTCCCCCAATTAACGGCGAGGGCTTAGGCGTCGAATGTAGGAAGGCTCAGCGCGAATACCTCGACAGCGGGAGTGATCGGGACAGTGCGAGGTTTGCCAGCTTGCGCGCGGACGCGAAGGCCAAGTTTCTTGCAGTACTTGGCGAAGTCTCTGGCTTCTGAAAGTGGATGATTCCCATTCGAGTTGGGAAAGCGTTTGCCAGCCAACGACAGAACCGTTGCATAGTTCCATTTCTCGGCTTCCACTAACGGCCACACGAGAAACAGCCAAGTGTCTAATTGGGAGTGTACCCAAGGGGCAGGCCGCGTGCGCTTGGCCAACTTCTGATACAACTCCCACAACTCCGCAGTGACGGTATGTGCGCTGTCCATAAACTCCCTCACGCGGTTATCGCCAGCAGTGAAGCGGTCGGAAGCGAGCAAGCCAGCGAACACAGCCTTACTTGCCGATTCGTCAGTTTGTTCGATTTCCGGGCAATTCTTTTTCAACTCGTATATTCTCCACTGTACCGCTGCCAGCATCCACCGGCAGAACCGGCCATGCAACTTGCGACATAGCTCCGTGTCCTGTAGAGCCGCCTCGATCTCGGCCTTTGTCAGTTCTCCGAAAAATGCAACGGACTCTTTCAACGTGCAGTCGAGCGCCCATGCTTTTGCAGCGTCCACCACGTCACACACTGGTTTCCCGTCACCTGTCGGGCTCGATTTGATGCGCTTGAGAATGTTCGCCGCTTCCGTGATCTCCTGCCCGCACGGAAGGCACTCAGGCGACGGCTTGAGCGTTTTCCTTTTCATTTTCGCCATGTCAGGCTCCCTTCTTCGTCTTGGCCGTCACGCTCGGCATTGCGTTCACCGCTTCGCGCAGCGTGGCCGTGTCAAGGTGCGTGTAGATTTTGCTGACGGCGCTGCTACCGTGGCCGGCAATCGCTTGCGCCACGGCGTCAGAGACACCAGCCGCTTTCAAGAATGACACGCCGGAATGCCGCAGGCTGTGAAACGACAAGGCGCTTGCAGTACGGTGCTTGTCGTGGCCTTCGCCGGTGTCCACGTTCTTTCGTGCCGGCACCAGTCCAGCCGTTTCCATCACCTTGTAAAACTGGTTCGACAATGTGCCAGTGCGCTTCGCCAGCGCCGCGGCCTTCGGAAACACCGGCGCGCCAGGATCGTCGCTGCTCGGAAGGCCGGTGAAGTAGTCCACCAAGTCCGCGGCCATCGGCAGCGGCAGGACGGTGTTTGTTTTGCTGACGTGGAATACGATCTCCTGTGTTTGAAGATTGACTTGGTTCCACCGCAACCGCGCCACGTCGCCAAGCCGTTGCGTGGAGTAAAGCGCCGTCAGAATCAAGCCGCGCCACTCACTATCACCCGCGGCGTCCAATAGCAGCCGGATTTCCGCAGGCTTAAACTCGCGCCGTTTTCCAAAGGTCCGCAGCTTCAATTTCTTTACCTTCGCCGCGGTGTTGGAAGTCAGCAGGTCTTGCGAGTACGCAGCGCCGAAACACACGCGCAACGTCTTGACGGCCAAGTTTGCCGTGTTGGGGGAAAGCTCGGTCGCCAGCTTGTCACGGAAGGCGCTGATTTCCGTGGCCGTCACGCCGGCAATGTTCTTGTCGGCCTTCGCGCCTAGGTAATCGTAAAACCTACTCAGGACGCCGGCATAGCGTTCATGGGTCGCCGGCGTGTTCTCGATCAGCTTGCTTTCCAGCCATTGCTTTCCCCACTCGCGGACCGTGTATCGTTTCATCGGCTCGCGATTGCTGGCGAGAAAGATTTCTTCCAGACCAGTCGCAAGAATCTCCCGCGCCTTGTCCGGCGTCAAAATGCCCGCGCGTCCAAAGCTGATTGACTTGTCCCATGCTACCGCGATGGACTCGGCTTGCTTCCGATTGCTCGTGCCTGTAGTGCGCCAGTGGCCTTGTCCGGTCGCGTCCATCCATCGGACGTACCAAGCTTGACTGCCCTTCCGTTTGTAGAGTGTCGCCATGTTCCGGGCTCCTTCCGTGTTCTTTTGACTACTGTACTGACTACTATCAAGCCTGTCAAGAGCGTTTAAGAGTATTCATTTTCTTAGGAAACTCGCAAATCGTGCGGGCCTGTTGCCCTCGCGAGTTCGAATCTCGCCCCCTCCGCCAACTTCGTTTTCCCTAATGAAATGGCGCTTTTTGTGAGTTCACACCGTCCAGAATGTCGAAAGAATAACACGAAGGCATAACAACGGCTTTTGCGGATCGGTCACTGCGGTAGTGTCGTGCTGTGGATCAAACGCGGCGCTACAACGGCCCCGGTTGCGCTCAGGATGCCTGCCAGTGCTGGACTACCCCCCGTCAAAGGAAAAAACTATTAACGCCCGCGCAGTGCGGCTGACGGTTCGGCGCGGCGTGCTCGACCAATTCATGGCCGGAAAAACTCTTGAACGTTAAACCACCCCATGCAGGCCGTCACCCAATCGCCGACTGTCAAGGCGGCCAGTTCGCTCACACGAAGGCTTAAAGCTGTATCTTGCAAGCAAAAAGTACGAGAACGTGCATTCCGGCCAATAAAACCAACCTCCGAGTTTACAAGGGAAAACCCTACAATAGAATCAGGAAACCCTGATAGACAGCTGGGTTACCAGCGGTTCTCTGTCGATGTGGGAAGCGTTAGTCGCCGATCCTGTAAATGAAGAGCGTGTAGCCGACTCGGTCAATCGGTTGGTGTTCCTTGCGCAACCACGCCCATTCGGGGCGCATGAGAAGCATCGCGGGGACCACGAGCGTGCCCTGTTGAAGGTTGTGCGCTTCCGTCGCATCCACGGAGGTGGACTGGATGCCATAGTACGTGATCGCCTTCTCCAAGCCCGAGAAGGCTACGTAGCAGTGATTCACATTTCGGCCGGCCAGGTACTTCTTCAAGCGCTTGACGTCCTGGCCCCAATCGAGATTGGAGTCGAGCAGGTATTTGTAGCCGTTGCGAGCGCCGCCGACAAACCCGTTGAAGTATTCGATGTAGAATGGATGAGCGCAAATGCTCACCACCGCCAGCCAAGCGACCAGAACAAGGGTCGCGACTCTCGACGGTCCACGAAGCGGCGCCAACTGTGAAGCTACGGCTACGGACAACAGCCCGTACACGGGCAGGAGATGGCGGACGCCGATGTCCATCTTGTTGTGCATCGCGAGCGCAAAGAACATGGCGGCGGCAATCCAGGGAACGAGTTGTTCGGCACGGCGGGTTCGAATCTGCCAGAGAAGAACGATGAGGGCCCCAGCCGTCAGCGCAAGGAACACGATCGGTGTCTTCAAGGCAAATGCAACGGGGTAATAGTACCACCAACCCTCAGGGCTCCACTCTCCGAACAAGTAACCATTGTGCCCCGCGTCGGCCGTGCCTATCAGCAGCGCCACGGCCTTGAAGAAGTCAGGCGGAATCAGGATCAGGCGTAACTCCTCAAACCACGGTGGGACATTCAGCCACGCAGCTTGCCCTTTTTCCAGAGGCGGCGCGGGCGTCCAGCGCGGTGCGTAAACAATCAGGATGACGGCCCAAGTGCAAACAGCCAAAACGGGGATGAGACGGACGAACTGGAGGGTGCGCCTCTGCTCTGCCTCCAGCTTCCACCACACGAGTGCGGCCACGACGACGAATGTGGGCAGGAGCAGGAGTGCTGACAGCTTGGTTGCCAGCGCCAAGCCGAACGCCAGTCCCGCGATGACCGCACTACGGAGGCGGGGATGTTGCGCGAAATGGGTGAAGCTCCATACCGAGGCGAGCATGGTCAGCGTTCCGCCCCCGTCTGTCTGCACGATATGGCCGTGCGCAAGTGCGACCGGGTTGAAAACCCAGAGGGCACAGCCGACGAGCCCGGCCAAAGTGCCGCCGAGTCGATTGGCCCAGAGGAAAATCAATGCGGCAGTGAGCAGGGCCAGCACCACCTGCATCAGACGAGCTGCGGTCAGCAATCGATCCGCATCGTTTTCGCCACCGTACAGGAAAAACTGGCCAAACCGATCGCCTTCGAACCAAGGCCAGTAATACCAATTGTCGCGACCTGCCGGGAAAAGTTGGGTCGACTGCTGAAAGGGACCACGCCATGGACGATCCAGATGATAGCCAGTGCGGCCTTCGAATAGCGACCGGCATTCCTCTGGAATCTGCACCGGCATGAACATCAGGGGTAACGCCGACCACATTTTGGCCAACGGCGGCTCGTCGGGATGCATGCGGAATCCCATGCCATTGCAGTACGTGTAACCCGCGCCGAGAATCCACGCTTCATCAGCCGTCGCACTCTCCTCGTGAATCGGCTGCCACATCAACCAAGCCATGGTCGTTGCGAGGAGCAGGAATCCGATCAATGCGCCCAATTTTGCGGGCCGAATCATCGGAAATACCCTAATGACTTCGCAGACGCGTGACAAGCCCGTTCGGTTCTCGATAGGAGAGGTGAGCGCCTGCATGCTCGTAAAACAAAAATGTCTTGCTACGCTGTGACTAAGAGCGGGCAAAAAGGCCTTCCCAGTGGGCACGGGTTGGGGAAGAAAGTCGCTTATGGATAGCGTTCGCTCGAGCGCATCGGAGAGCGCTTCGCCCTTGGTGCATCAAGACTTGCATTGCGATTACTAATCGCCAGTCGGCCTTGGACTTTGCAGCGTTATCTCAAGACCGCATCGGGGCGAGCATTCGCCAAGAAGCGTTTGTAGCGAAGCGTTGCGGATATCGTCACACAACAACAGGCCGGCAACGGCTGGTGATCACTGCCTCTGGCGGCCTCTAGCAAGGCGGGGCTGGGCATCCTGGGGACACCCGTGATCGTGCCTGCGGTTCACAACCGCGGGCGGGCGCAGCAAACTCACGCGTCTGTATCCATCAACCGAACTGTGCCAAGTCACTACACGTACGCTTTTTCGCCGTGCAGGGCTTCGTCAAGACCCAGCTCTTCTTCCTCGACCGTGACTTGCACGCGGGTGATCTTGTTGATGATCCAGAGCATGATGTAGGTGAACAGGAACGCGTACACTGCCGCGCCCACCACGGCGACACATTCCTTCATGAAGAAGCTGCTGTCGCCATGGAGCAAGCCGTTGGCGCCGGAATCGTTCATCGCTCTGTCGGCAAAGATGCCCAGACAGATCACGCCGAGCACTCCGCCCACACCGTGCACGCCCCAGACATCCAGGGCATCATCCCATCCCAGCCGGTTCTTCATGTTGATGGCAAAATAGCAGACAATGCTGGCCGCGATGCCGATGACGACCGCGCTCGGCGTGCTCACGTAACCGGCCGCCGGTGTGACAGCGGCAAGGCCGGCAATTGACCCCGTAAGCAAGCCCACGAACTTCGGTTTCTTCTCGAAGACCCAGGCCATAATCAGCCACACAATCGCCGCGAAGGAAGCGGCAACGTCGGTATTGAGAAACGCCAGCGACGTCACGGCGTCAACCCGCAACTCGCTGCCGGCGTTGAACCCGTACCAGCCGAACCACAGCAGCCCCGTGCCCAGCGCCACCAGCGGAATACTGTGCGGCCCGGGCGGTTCGGGAATCCGACGCCGGCCGACAAACATCACCGAAGCCAGCGCGGCAAACCCGGCAATGCAGTGCACCACAATTCCGCCGGCAAAGTCGAGCACGCCCCATTGGGCCAGCAGCCCGCCGCCCCAGATCATATGCACCATCGGGAAATACACCAGGATCAGCCAGGCAACCAAGAAGATCAGGTAGGCGGGGAATCGCACGCGGTTCGTAAAGGCGCCGGTAATCAAGGCCGGGGTAATCTGAGCGAACATCATCTGGTAGGCGATCAACACGAACAGGGGAATCGTCTTGGAGCCGGTGAATGGGTCCATCGGGTTGAGGCCCCGAAAGAAGGCGTGGTCGAGATTGCCGATGATTCCGCCCTGGCCGCCGCTGAAGCATAGCGAGTAGCCGAAGGCGAACCAGATGACGGTGGTGACGCCCATGGAAACGAAGCTTTGGATCATGATGGCGAGCACGTTCTTGCGGCTGACCAGCCCGCCATAGAAGAAGGCCAGCCCCGGAGTCATCAGCATGACCAGACTCGTTGCCACGAGCATGAAACCGGTGTTGCCAGTATCGAAGGTGTTAGAGATCACGGTGTTCCTCCTTGGTAAATGTTCCAGGGCGTGAGAAGCACATCGGTACGCCAAGCAACATTACTTTGATAGCGTCCATTGATTGTCTGAAGCTTGCGGCGGATTAGCTCACACCCCCCTTCAAAACGCAAGGTTTTTTCTGCTCCGGCCAGACGGGGGCGCATTGGAGGACGGCCTCGTGAGGCGGTCCCGCCGTTCGCGCCATCAACTTCGCACGAATTGTCGATACAACTCCGCGTACGCACCGTTGGCGGCGAGAAGTTGCCGGTGGGTGCCGCGTTCGACGATCTTGCCGTGGTCGAGCACGAGCACGAGGTCGGCGTGGCGGATGGTGCTCAGCCGGTGGGCAACGACAAAACTCGTGCGGCCTTTCACCAATGCCGCCAGCGCGCGCTGGATTCGCGCTTCGGTCATCGCATCCACGGAACTCGTCGCCTCATCCAGGATCAAAATTCGCGGGTCGGCCAGCATGGCGCGCGCGAAACAAACGAGCTGGCGCTCGCCGAGGGAGAGATTCGTGCCCCGCTCCCCCGCCTGGGTCGAAAAACCGGCCGACAGCGAGCCGATCACATCGAGAAAATCCAGTTTGCGGACGGCATCCACGACTTCCTCATCCGTTGCCGGCGGGCGGGCGAAACGGATGTTCTCCATCACCGTACCCGTGAACAAAAAGTTCTGCTGGCTGACGATGCCCATTTGTCGATGCAATGAGTCGCCGCGGATGTCCCGCGTGTCGAATCCGTCAATCAACACCTGGCCACGCTGCGGCAGATAGAATTTCGTGATGAGATTGACGATCGAACTCTTCCCGCTGCCCGTGTGACCGACCAGCGCGACCGTCTGCCCGGGTTCGGCCACAAAACTCATGTCGTTGATCGCCGGCCGGTCGGCGACATAGCTGAAGATCACGCTGTGGAATTCGACGCGGGCACCCAGTGTCGTAGCCGGGGCAGGCCGTCGCGCCTGTCCGTGGGTCGCGTGCGCTTGAGGGTGTAGATGGACGTCCGCTGCGACACGCGGATCATGGAGTTCGATCGCCTCCGGCGGTTCCTCCCAATCGGGTTTCGTATCGAGCAACCGAAACACGCGCTCGGCGCCCGCCATCGCGGTCAGCGCCTGGCTGAACTGCTGGCCGATGGGTTGGATCGAACTGAAAAACATGTTCGCCAAGAAGAAGAATTGAATGAGCGTGCCGACGTTCATGTGAACCGTAGGGCTCAACACGCGGCAGCCCCCGACCACGATCAACGCCGCCGCAAACGTCTGGCTGCTCAGTTCCAGCATTGGCAAGAACACGCCCGACGCCCGCGCGACGCCGAGATTGTAGCCCGAGTGGTCCTTGATCAGGTCGGTAAACAAACCCGCATTCACGTCCTGGCGGACAAATCCCTGCGTCACGCGGATGCCCGTGACCGATTCGGCCAGGGTCGCCGTCACGCGGCTCCAACTTTCTTGCACTTGCCGGTTCGCCAGGCTCAGTGAGCGGCGGAAATGATAGTTCAACACGCCCAGCACGGGCGCCATCGCCACCACGACGAGAAACAACACCCGGTCGTACCACAGCATCAGCAGCCCCGAGATGATCATCTGCCCGGCCTGGACGGCGGTGATGAAGAACACGTCCTGCCAGCCCACGCGCATCGCCTCGGCGTCCGACGTGTAGCGGCTGATGATGCGCCCGATTTTCGTGCGGTTGTAGAAACTCATCGGCATCCGCAGCAAATGCTGGAAAATGTCGCGTCGCAAATCCTGGATGACCGATTCGCCCAATTCCAACGCCAGCCGCTGGCGGAAGTGGAAACAGAATTGGGTGACCGCCGCGAGCACGAGAAAGCCGATCGCTCCCCATATGATGCCGCGCGGATCGTGGCGCGAGATCGGGCCGTTGATGACCGCGCCCAGCGCCCACGCCAGCATGGGCAGTTGAATCGAGCGGAGAATCACCAGCGCGAACAGCCAGTTGCGCCGGCGCGCGTGGGGTTTCGTGTAGCGGAACATCCGCCAGATCAGCGCCAGTTGCAGGGGCCGCTGGCTGATCTCGTCTTCGTCATTCGGCTCACGTCGAATGTGCGTGATCGTGACTGGAGGTTTGGTCGTCATGGGTGCCCCTACTCGGCGAATTGGACCTCCGCGGTTCGCCGATACGGGCCGTTTACGCGCATCAATTCGTCGTGCGTGCCCGTCTGGACGATTCGTCCGTCTTCCAAGACGATGATGCGGTTGGCGCGGCGCAACGTGCTGATGCGGTTGGCGACGATAAACGTCGTGCGTCCGCGCATGGCGTTCTC
>Ga0187875_10003796_pt1 | contig 10551 bp, 8 predicted proteins | sample June2016WEW_17_1_2_FD_132978 | JGI IMG/M metagenome (GOLD analysis project Ga0187875, IMG submission 132978) | Peatland microbial communities from SPRUCE experiment site at the Marcell Experimental Forest, Minnesota, USA - June2016WEW_17_10 | ecosystem: Environmental > Terrestrial > Soil >... | reverse complement strand
GCATGGAACCCCTACGACCTCAACCTTTATGCCCTCTCCTCTGGCATCACCCTGCCCTACGGTGCGCAAATTTTCCTCGATGCGCAGCCAGTCAGCGCCAACGCCACAATCGCCACCGAGCCCACTCCGGCCACAGGCACCGTCACATTCTCCGACAAGCTGGGATCGGCAACCATCTCCTCAACGCAGCCGCTCAACGCCGCCGGCGTGGCGGAGTGGTCCACGGGTGTCTTCGCGCCCGGCAACCACTCGGTCAGTGAATCCTACTCCGGCGACCTAAGCTATAACCCCTCCTCCGTCACCACCGCGGCCTCCTTCACGGTGATTCCGGGCAGCACCAGCCTCACCATCATGCCGCTGGTCACTTCCGTTGCCGCCGGAGCCAGCTTGACCGTCGATGTCCTCCTTACCACTGGTTATCTCTCCCTCTACGGAGCACTGCCCACCGGAAACGTAACCGTCACTCTGGGCACTCAGTCGATCTCCGCCCCTTGGCAACCTTATGGCAAAACCGGCAACGCCAGTCTCGAAGCAGTGGTCACCTTCAGCAATCTCCCGGCCGGCATTCTGCCCCTCAATGCCTACTACCAGGGCGACAGCAACTGGCTAGGCTCTTACGACAACGCCGGAACCATCATCGCGTTGTCCAGCAAGCTCACCCCCGCAGTCGTGCTCACCACCAGCTCTGCCAGCCCCGCGCCCAGCCAGAACTTTACTCTGACGGCCACCGTCGCCGGCGTCTCCGGCAAGCCAAACCCCACCGGCACGGTTACATTCTTCTCTGACGGCCAGAGCCTCAGTGCTTACGCCGTCCTGAGCAACGGCACGGCCACCCTCACCATTCCCGGCTACTCCGCCGCCAACGGAACCAACATCTTCACCGCCTTCTACCAGGGCGACGCCAATTACAACGCCGCCGTCTCCAATGCGGTGAACGTCACCATCACGCAATCGGATTTCTCCCTGAACGCCTTGATCCCTGAGGCCCAGATCTCTCCTTCAGGATCCGCTACCAGCACCCTTTCGCTCGCGCCCATCAACAACTTCAACGGTACCGTCACGCTCTCCGCCACTGCGCCCGCTGGTATCACGGTGACTCCGGCCGCAGCCTCCCTGGCCCTCAGCGCGCCCGCCACGGACGTGCTCACGCTCAAGGTCGCCGCCGCCACCGCTCCCGGAATATATCCGCTCATCATCACCGCCAGCGGCGGCGGACACGTGCACACTGCGCAGATTCTGGTCCGCGTTCTGGCTGTCGCGGCGCCCCTCTTCTCTCTGACGCCCGGAACCTTCGCCACCGCGCAGCAGGTCACTCTCACCGACGCCACCGGCGGCGCGACCATCTACTACACCACCAACGGCGCCATCCCCACCGCCTCTTCCACCAGGTACACCTGCGCCATTACCGTCTCCGCAACTGAAACCATCCAGGCTATCGCCGTTGTCAGCGGCTACGCGCCCTCCACCGTCTCCTCGGCAACCTACACCATTGAGACTCCCGCCGCCACTCCCATTCTCTCGCTGGCCTCGGGAATCTACTCCGCGGTCCAGATCGTAACCATCACCGACACCACCCCCGGCGCAGCCATCTACTACACCACCAACGGAACCGCGCCATCAACCAGCTCGACTCTCTACACCGGAGCAATCACCGTCTCAACCTCTGAACCCATCGAGGCCATCGCCGCGGCCTCTGGCTCCTTGCAAAGTGCGACGGCTTCCGCCATGTACATCATCAACATGGCCGTCAACGGATGCCCCACCGGGAGCGGCAGTTGCGTGGATAACTTCACCGGAACTTCAGGCACTCTGCTGCCCGCATATAACTCCAAATGGGTATTGGCAGGAGGCACAAACTCCATCTACACCACCGGCGCAAACAGCGCGCAGGTCTCCGGCTCAGCCAGCGCCGTCTACTACTACTCCGCATCCTCCTCTGATACATCGCAGATTACCGCTGCCCCATCCAGCACCACCATCGGCTACGAAAAGCTGGCGTGTGTAAGAGTGTCGTCCGGCATTCCAGGTTATTGCGTGGGTTTCAGCGCGGCATCCAGCGGAAACTACACCGCATGTTATGTCATGAAGAACTTCAAGTACCTGGGCGGGGGAAGCTGCGGCACAGTTTCCGCCACCGCAAGCCACACTCTCGGGCTGGTCGCCTCTGGCACTTCCACAGTCACTCTATCCGTCTATTTTGACGGAGTTCTCAAGGGCACCCTCACGGATAGCTCCAGCCCTTACACCATTGCCGGTTCGGGATTTGGATTGCAGGGTGATGGAACGCCCGCCGACAGCACCGTGGACGAATGGCAGGATTACAGCGGCATCTCCCCTGTGCCTGCGCCCATCTTCACTCCGGCATCAGGCACATATACCTCGGCACAATCAGTAACCATTGCCGACACCGCTCCCGGCGCCGCAATCTACTACACCACCAATGGAACCACACCGACAACCAACTCCACCCTTTACACCGGAGCAATCCCTGTCTCTGCCTCGGAGATAATCGAAGCCATCGCAACCGCTCCCGGTTATACGCAAAGCGGCGTCGGCTCGGCAACTTACATCATCAGCCCTCCTTTCTTTGGCTGCCCCGCTGGCAGCGGCAGTTGCGTGGATAATTTCACCGGCACTTCAGGAACGCTCCTGCCCACATATAACTCCAGATGGACATTGGCCGCCGGAACTAACTCAATCTACACTTCCGGCGTCAACAGCGCGCAGGTCTCCGGCTCTGCCGGCGCTGTCTACTACTACAACGGCTCCGTCTCCGACACGGCGCAGATTACTCTCGCTCCCTCCAGCACCACCATCGGCTACGAGAAGCTGGCGTGCGTCCGAGTCTCAAGCGGCATTGCCGGATACTGCGTAGGTTTCAGTGCTGTGTCCAGCGGGAATTACTCCGCATGTTATGTAATGAAGAATTTCAAGTACCTGGGCACCGGAAGTTGCGGCACGATTTCGGCAACCGCAACTCACACACTCGGACTGGTTGCATCCGGCACATCCACCGTCTCTTTATCCATCTATGTCGATGGCGTTTCCAAAGGAACCGTCACGGACAGCTCCAGCCCTTATACCATTGCCGGATCTGGATTTGGATTGCAGGGCGACGGAACGCCCGCCGACAGCACCGTAAACGAATGGCAGGACTACAGTGGAGGATTTCCGGCGGCTACGCCCACCTTCAGCCCGGCAGCGGGAGCATATACTTCGGCGCAGACGGTGACTATCTCCGACACGACTTCAAACGCAAATATATATTACACCACCAACGGATCCGCGCCCACTACCAGTTCTACCCTCTATAGCGCGCCGATTACCGTCTCTGCCTCAGAAACAGTTGAGGCAATTGCCGTTGCCTCCGGATATTTGCAGAGCTCGGTGGGCTCGGCAGCTTACACCATCAACATACCTGCCATCCAATGCCCTTCCGGCAGCGGCAGTTGCTCTGAAAATTTTACCGGCGCTTCAGGAACGCTGTTGCCCGCTTACAACTCCAAATGGGTGCTCGCCGGGGGCACGAACTCGATCTATACCACCGGCGCCAATAGCGCGCAGGTCTCCGGCTCCGCCAGCTCCGTTTATTACTATTCCGCATCCTCCTCCAACACGTCGCAGATTACCCTTGCCCCTTCCAGCACCACCATCGGCTACGAAAAATTGGCGTGCGTTAGAGTCTCTGGCGGCATTGCAGGTTATTGCGTTGGCTTCAGCGCGGCATCCAGCGGCAATTACTCCGCATGTTATGTGATGAAGAATTTCAAGTACCTGGACGGCGGAAGCTGCGGCACAGTCTCGGCAACCGCAACGCACACTCTCGCCCTGGTCGCATCGGGAACATCCACCGTCAGCTTATCCGTCTATGTGGATGGCGTTCTCAAGGGAACTGTCACCGACAGTTCCAACCCTTATACCGTGGCAGGGTCGGGGTTTGGATTGCAGGGCGACGGAACGCCCGCCGACAGCACCATCAACGAATGGCAGGATTACAGCGGAAGTTCCCCGGCGCCCTCGCTCACCATCAGCCCGGGAACCGGCACATCCGGCGTGGCGCATCCCACGTCCATCAGCAACAAGACCCCGACTATGGTGGTTGAATAAACCGCCAGCGGAATCCCTCCCACTAGCAGGAACGGCCAGCCCTTAGGGCTGGCCGTTCCTGCTTGCTGGTTGAATGCTGATTAGTTGTCTTTGTGAAGAGCCTTCTTGCCCCAGGAGAGAACCTCCAGATCAACCTTGGCAACTCCGGGCTTGATCATCTCCAGTTTCTGGGCAGCGCCATACGATAGATCGAGGATGCGCCCGCTGTAAAGGTAGCCGCGGTCGGTAATACGCACCACCACCGAGCGTCCGTTTTTGCGATTCACCACCCGCACCACCGTGCCGAACGGCAGGGTTGGATGGCAAGCGGTCATCGCGTACATGTCGAAGCGTTCTCCACTGGCCGTCTTCCGGCCATTGAACACGCCGCCATACCAGGAGGCGACGCCGTGGAGCGCGTGGGTTGTTGAGTTTTCCGCGGGTTCTTGCGGAGCAAGCATGGCAGGCGTAGCACTCGCTACCGGTGCCACTGGGGGCGCCGTTACCGCCGGCTGGGATAGCCGGGCATCCGCCTCTACCGTCCTTGGGGAAACGGCCAAAACCCCCACGACCAGCAAGACAGAGGATGTTCCCGCTGCCAGCCAGATTCGTAGCGAAGTTTTCGCGTTCGCTTTGCTAGATTTTCGTCTTTTCTCCATCTGCCTATTTTACCAACTAGACACTATTTATTCGGCATGTTGTCTAATTGAATACGAGGAAAACTTGCCCAAAATGGCACCATTTTAGGGGCTTTCCCATATAAGTTCTTACCTCCCAATCACTTAAAAGTTGCACAAAAAATGGTGCAATTTGGCGTTTTTTTTGCCTCGAAACGATGATTTTGCACCCTTCATCCCCAAAACCCCGGGTGTAGCCTGAAACTCACATTTTGCCTTCAGGGGGGCCGGAGCCGCGAAAAACTCCCCCGCCCATCACCCCTGCTGCCCACGCGGCAGCAATTTCCGCGCCGCCGGAGCTGCCTGGACGAGTGTATTTTGTACTCAGGGGGTACTCCCGATGAGCCGCATCGGTCCTGGTTTCCGTTTTCTTACCTGTTTTCTCCTGTTTTCTTCCTTCGCCGCCCTTGCCCAGCAGTCGGCTACCACTCCACCAGGCCCTGTCCCGCCGTCCATCCTCGCCGCTAAAAAGATATTTCTTTCCAATTCTGGCGCTTACTCCTCCTTATATAGCGGAGGTCAGGATCGGGCCTACAACCAGTTGTATGCGGCCCTGCAGGCCTCCGGCTTCTTCGAGATGGTGGGTGATCCGGCAGAGGCCGACCTGGTCCTGGAACTCCAGATCTCCGACCCGGCCCCCCCGTCTGCCACCTTCAGGCTCCTCATCTATGACCGCAAAACCCACTTTCTCCTGTGGACACTGCTTGAACCAATCACAACTTGCGGCCGGCAAAAGACCTGCGACAGCAACTTCGATGAGGCTCTCCTGGTTCTCCTGTTGAACTTCGAGAAACTTGCCGGCAAAGCACCAAACGCTCTTCGCTAAGACCAGCCCACAACCCTTATGAACTCCCGGCAATCTCTCCGTGCCCATCCTTTCGCGCTCTTTGCAAAAGGGTGGGAAACCGACACAGTTCATATCCCGAGCCGAAAGCCTGCCCTGAGCGTAGTCGAAGGGGCGATCAGCCGCACCGCAGGTGCCCGCAGGTGCTTGCAGATTATTTCCCCATTCCTGCTAGCGTGAAATTAACGTGATCTAAAAAAAGGAGAGAAACATGAAATTCAGCGCCGCTGGAATGGAGCTACTGAAGAGGTCCGAGGGCTTTCGCAATCGTGTTTATCTGGATGTTGCCGGTCTGCCAACCATCGGTTACGGCCACCGGCTGCTGCACTCCGACTCGTTTCCCAACGGAATCAACGAGCCGCAGGCCGCCAATCTCCTGGCCTGTGACGTACGCGACGCCGAACAGGCTGTCGAGCGCCTGGTGACGGTTCCGTTAACCCAGGGCCAGTTCGATGCTCTAGTGGACTTCACTTTCAACCTGGGCTCCGGGCGGCTGGCCACGTCCACACTCCTCAAGTCTCTCAATGCGGGACGCTACGATGATGCCGCCGAGCAGTTGCTACGCTGGGATCATGCCGGCAGCCAGGAAATCCCCGCCTTGAAGACTCGTCGCGAGGCCGAAGCCGAGCTTTGGGGCAACGCCTCGGCGCGGCAACAGGCAGCGTAGACCCCCTACCCCCCCCCTGAATTCTCCGTTTCTTCGCTTAGTGCTGGGTGTCTTGCATTTGAATCGCTCTCTGATTCCGGGGTGGAATTCACTGCACACGAAGCAAAAAGATCAACCAGCAACCCCGCCCATCTCCATCACCTCAAGCCGCTCGCCGGGCTTCAGGTAGCCCTTGCGGCGAAACCAGTCTTCCATGGCCGGCTGAAGACGATCCAGAGGCACGCGCGTCCCCGCTTCCATCACTCCGTCGGCTTGAGGCAGCGTGTCGTCGAAGGCCGGGTCGTTAGTGAAGTTGCGCATGGCAAAGTTGTCGATCCAGCCAATCGGGCACGCGTGGCGAAGGCCGCTCGTGTCGATGCGCTCGATGGAGAGTTTGCGGGCAAACATGTTTTCACTGTAACGGAAGCGCCGGCGCTCGCCGTAATCTGGCTACGGTTTATTCTCCGGCACAACCTTGGCGCCCTTTCCCTGCTCAGCCTCCACGCGGAAGCGTTTGTAGTCGTAGTCGCGCTCAGTAAAGTGCTGACGGTAGCCTTTCACCAGCAGCACCCGGGCCTGCACGCTTCCCTCAACGCCGGTTGGAAGCCAGATCTCGCCATTCACCTGCGCCTGATCAAAATGAAAATTGGAGCCTTTCTGGATATTCACCACAACTCCGCCGGCAATGTGAAAATTGTCATCGAAAGCTGCATCCACATGGGCGACCTGGCGGTCGGCCTCATCGATCCATATCGTACCCTGCAATTTCTTTGAAACATCTTCGAGCAGGCCGTGTGTCTGGGCATCCTTGCGGCCCACGAAATCAAAGACGATCGCCGGCCGCCCGCGATAGCTCTCGCGACGCTCATTGCGCACATCCATAATCTCCAGCAAGCGGCCGACCGTGATCGCATGGCCTTCCAGCGGCTGATCCGGCGGCGTCTCTTCCGCCTTCTCTACCGTCTTGCTCACGCGCTCGCTCTCTTTCTTCTGCTCGTTGTCCGTCAGTGGCTGGCCGTTCTTCTTCACCTTGCGCCACACCTCGTGTCCGTTCACAAAAAACTCTTCGTACTCTTCCCTCTCGGTCTTGTTCACTTGCCCTTTGCCGTCGATCTCCTGAACCTCCCGCGCGACACTGTAGGTGTAGTTCTCACGTACTTTATCAAGCTGCTTCTGGTGTTCGAAAACCTCTTTCATGAGTCGCGGAATGGCGGGCAACGGCGGTGAAGCTGCCGTCTGTACCTGGGCCGTCGCGACGCCCTGCCCACACAATCCCGTGGGCAGCAACGCCAGTACAAGCCCTGCCAGAGGTCTCTTCATCGGTCGCAACTCCTCTCGTAACTCCCGATAAGATGATTGCAGCGCGGTCAACGCTGATTAGGTCATAATAATACGCATGAAGCCGTGAACTCTTTGACTGCTTCCTCGTTCTTTATCAGGTAGAGTTGTAAAACACGCTTTTTCTTCAGAGGAAGTTTCTATGTGTAGAAACCAATTTGTATTCAACGTTTCAGTTTTCGCCCTGGCGTTTCTCTCATTTCATACCATGCTCGGACAGGATACTCCTGCTGCGATTCAAAGTGGCGGAGGCAGCAACGCCGCCGCCCCGCTGAACGGTGGAACCGGGCTCCCAGCGCAGGTGCCACAGCCTGCGCCCGCAGCAGTGGAGGGCCGCATCCACCTCGATGTGGTGGTGACCGATAAGTCGGGCAAACCGGTCTCCGGCCTCGATCTCAAGGACTTCACCCTGTTGGACAACAACCAGCCCGCGAAGATTCTCTCCTTTCATGCCGTCGGCGGAACTGTACAAAAAGCCGAGCCGCCGGTCGAGGTCATTCTGGTCCTCGACACCGTAAATCTGCCCTTTCAGGCGGTATCCATCGTGCGGCAACAGATTGTTAACTTCCTGCTCCAAAACGGCGGCCATCTTGCGCAGCCGGTATCTCTCTTCGTGCTCACCAACCAGGGCCTGGACGTGCAGCGCCGGCCAACTCTTGACGGAACCGCACTAGCCGCTGAAGCCAGTCAGCTCGACAACAAGTTACGTACACTGCCCCGCTCGGCTGGCTTCTGGGGCGCAATTGAACGCTACCAGCTCTCCGTCCAGTCGATGTTACTGATCGCCCAGGATGAAGAAAAAAAGCCGGGGAGAAAGTTGCTGATCTGGGCCGGTCCCGGCTGGCCTCAGTTCGACAACACAAGACTTAAATCCACTTACAAGGATCAATTGCAGGACTTTGATTTAATCGTTCAGCTTTCTACCCGGCTGCGCGAGACGCGTATATCCGCTTACAGCATTTCGCTGGGGCAACCCAATTTTGAGACATTGCTTTATAAAGATCATCTGAATGGGGTCAAGACGGCTGGGCAAGCGTATCTCCCTAACCTGGGCTTGAAGGTGCTTGCCGTCCAAAGCGGCGGAGCCGTCTTCGGCCCGGATAACGACTTGACCGCTCAGATCAACCGTTGTGTCCGGGATGCGCAGGTCTTCTATACCATTTCCTTCGACCCGCCGCACGCGGCTCAGGCCAACGAATATCACAAATTGGAGGTGCGAATCGACAAGCCGGGGTTGGAGGTCCGCACCAGAGCCGGCTATTACAACCAGCCGTAACGGTGTATACTCCTCAGCGAAGAATCCAATTGAGATTCAAGCGAGGTAAATTCCATGACTCTGTCGCGGTGTGCCTGCCTGGCGCTCGTTGTTTGCTTGCCGTGCCTTTCCTGGGCGCAACAGAATCCTGCACCACTGACAACTGCACCTCAAACCGCAGCTTCATCGCAGTCCGCGCCTCAGCCTTCACAACCCGCGCCCGCGGCAGTGGAGGGCCGCATCCATCTCGACGTGGTGGTGACCGATCAGTCCGGTAAACCGGTCTCCGGCCTCGATCTCAAGGACTTCACCCTGTTGGACAACAACCAGCCCGCGAAGATTCTCTCCTTTCGCCCCATCGACCAAACCGCTCACAAGGCCCATCCGCCGGTTGAAGTCATTCTGCTCATCGATACATTAAATGAGACGCATCAGCAAGTCGCCTATGTGCGTCAGGAAGTCGCCAGATTTCTCCGCCAGAACGACGGTCATCTCACCCAGCCGGTATCGCTCTTCGTGTTGACAAGCGACGGTCTCGATGTCCAGCGCCTGCCTTCCGTTGATGGCAACGCGCTGGCCGCCAAGGCCGATCAGATCGACAACGCGTTTCGTACAGTGGGCCGGGTGGGCAGCGTGTGGGGCGCTGACGATCTATTCCAGCGTTCAGTCAAGACGATGACGGACATTGCCGACGCTGAAGCGAAGAAGCCGGACAGAAAGTTGCTCATCTGGGCCGGCGCTGGATGGCCGATACTCGATTCGCCTCGCATTGAGACTTCACATCAGGGTCAACAGCAAATCTACGATGTGATCGTTCGGCTTTCCACCAGGCTGCGCGAGGCGCGCATCTCCGCCTACAGCATCTCGTTCGGGACCCCTGTATTGGGCACATATCACTACAAAGATTTCCTGAAGGGGGTGTCGTCGGCTCTGAAAGCAACTCCCCCCAACCTCGGCTTAAAGGTACTTGCCGTCCAGAGCGGCGGACTTGCCGTCAGTCCGGATAACGATTTGACCGCCCAGATCAACCGTTGTGTCCAGGACGCCCAGGCCTTCTACACTCTTTCCTTCGATCCGCCGCGCGCGGCTCACGCCGACGAATATCACGATTTGAAGGTGCTCGTAGGCCAGCCTGGGTTGGAGGCCCGCACCAGAACCGTCTATTACAACCAGCCGTAGCGGTGTATACTCCTGAGCGAAGAATCCAATAAGGTTTCAAGCGAGGTGAATCCGATGAGCCTGTTGATGCGCGCCAGTCTTGCGCTCGTTATTTGCTTTCCGGCCCTATCCTGGACACAACAGAATTCCACTCCTCCAACAGCACCAGCTGAGACCCAAAAAACGGAAGGCCGCATCCACCTCGATGTGGTGGTGACCGATAAGTCGGGAAAGCCGGTCACCGGCCTCACGCTAAAGGACTTCACGCTGCTGGACAACAATCAGCCTGCCAAGATTCTCTCCTTTCACGCCGTCGACGGATCAGCGCAAAATGCCGAGCCGCCGACCGAAGTTATTTTGCTCCTCGACGCCGTCAACATCCCCATCCAGGCGGCGTCCACAAATAGGCAGCAGATCGTGAATTTCCTCCGCCAGAACGGCGGCCATCTGGCGCAGCCCGTATCGCTCTTCGTCCTCACAAGCCAGGGCCTCGATCTCCAGCGCCAGCCACTTCTCGATGGGAACCAACTAGCCGACGAAGCCAGTC
>Ga0187875_10003792_pt1 | contig 10560 bp, 10 predicted proteins | sample June2016WEW_17_1_2_FD_132978 | JGI IMG/M metagenome (GOLD analysis project Ga0187875, IMG submission 132978) | Peatland microbial communities from SPRUCE experiment site at the Marcell Experimental Forest, Minnesota, USA - June2016WEW_17_10 | ecosystem: Environmental > Terrestrial > Soil >... | reverse complement strand
GAGCCGTAAGTCGTCAAGGCGTTCTCGTTTGGACCGGTCCTTCAACTGCTTCCCGTGAGCGATACCTTCGGTTTCAAGTTTTCTCCATTCTTCGAGAGCACGCCGAACCGCCACTGCGGCGTCCCTCAAAGCGGTTGTGCCGCCTCGTTCGAGCGCCGCCCGGGCATTGGAAAGCTCAACCCATACTTCCTCCCACCCGTTCGGCGGCACTGCGGGTAGCGGGATTTGAATCATTATCGTCTCCGATATCCCCAAAGTCCGGAGTGCTTTAGCCCAGATTTCCGGCGAGTATTCGACCGTGCCATGCCCCATAAATGTTTCGGGTGCGGTGTCGAACTTGAGGGCCTCACCCGCCTCATCGCGTAGAAACGCGACGTCGCCGAGGACCGTGACGTTAAATGAAGGTCGCATGCACTCACGCAGCTTTTCGTAGACTGCCAGATCATCCAACCGTCCTGACCACCGAAGCGAACACTGGCAGTTTGAGCACGTTCCCTTGAACATCTGGTCACAGGCGGGGCGGCAGAGTTCCATTCCCTGTCCCGCTCCTGCCCGGATAGTAAAGATCGCCCTGAGACCGGTCAGGAGCGGAAAGCGCTTTCGTTCGAGAGTGCGCCGCAGCGTTAATATGACTGGAAGTTCGAGGTGAAACCCGGATACGGTCCGGGCAATCGAGAAATGTTCGCCTGGATCGACGAAACGAACATCACCAATCGTTTCGCCTCCCACCGTTATTTCGACCGACGTGTCCATTGTCCCCCCTCGATCAGTATGTGGAAAACGGTTTTATTTGGCTCGATGCCGCAATCCATATTATGTCGGATCGGAGGGCAGCCGCCTCTGGCGTGTGTTGCCTTTTATCAGACACCGCAAGAGCGCTTGGGCCTCAGGCACTACTGCACAGACAGCGTCACTAGGGCGGGGATCGAGAGCGCTTGAGACGGAGGAAAGCGTCTGCGATCCCGCTGTGGCGTTTGGGTGGTATCGACGTTCAGCTACCCGCGGCCACAAGGATGCAGCGCGTCGATTGGCACATATGTTCGCGCACGGGCTTGGCGTAGCGCAGGACACCCAAGAGGCAGCCAAATGGGAGGCCCTCGCGGAACAGCGCTCAGCCGTTGAACTGGATCCGTACGGCGGTACGGATGAGAACTGGCACGGCAATCCAGGCTGGGGTGGTGGCCGTTAGAACAGGAGCATTACCTCCCGGCTCATGCTGGTTTTGGACAGCAAGCCGTTCGCAGACAATTCTGAACGGGTTATCATGCTTGGTCGCAGGAGTGGTCGCATATGGCACGGGGTTGCGACCAACTCCGCTCGCTATTGCCCTTCGTTGAACAGCGCTTCGCTGATGTCCACCCTTGGCAGGTTTCCTCCAACCATCTCGTGGAGAGTAACAGTCAACTCGGTATATTGACCACGCTCGCCTTCCGTTGGCTCTATTTCCTCAAAGTCGAGTTGCCGGCCGGCCTGATAGAACCATGCCTTTTGCAGAAACTTCTGGGTCTCTGAATCCCAGTCTTGGCCCAACGTAAAGCGGAGCAGATAACTTCCGGCTCCGATTCCGTTAATCTCTTTTTCTTCGTGTGCTCTGATGTATAAAAACCAGACAAGTCTCCGCGGAATAGGGGACGTTACTAGCTTAACCGCCGAATCCAGATCACTCCCATTCTGGATTCTTAGCACCCCATGTCCCCCAGCTCCGCGTGGCTTCATGATCCATGTACCTGTGGACAAAGCCGCGGCCACCCGCGCGGGAGTGTGTTCAGGCTGCGGCGGAACGATGGGGGGCGATGGTGATGATGTTGGTGCGCGGTCAGTGCTCTTATCCTCTGTAACCGGTTCGCGGTTTGGAAGTCTTAAGACTAGCCACGCGAGGACAATGGCGAGCACCACCAAGCCGCCGATCGCGGCAGGGGCAACTCCTGTCAGCCGTCGCCGCCATTCCAGAGGCGCGAAGATGGGAGTTGACTGAGGGGCCGAGGGAGGCGACGGGTAGGGAGGTTGGCTTGGTAGACCTGTGGCGCCGGCGTGAATAGTCATAATCCGCCCGCATTTCCGGCACATGATCTTACGCCCAATGTGCTGCTCGTCAGCATGATACTCTTCGCCGCAACAGCGTAGGGTTATCACGGTAAGCTGCCCTGCCTTTCCCGACGCAAATTCTAGCACCCGGCATTGCGCAATTGCGCAATGTTGAAACGATCTCCATACCAGGATTTAAAAGGTCAAGACCTTTAACACTCAATAGTCGCCAGAAGCTTGAGCCCACTTATGCGAAGCTTTTTACTGCGTGACGTAGATGCTGCGCAGATGCCCTGCAATGCCGGACCAGATGTACCCGGCGGACGGAAGTACGAGATTTGCAGCTGCTATTTGGAGGCGGATTGTGAAGCAGCCTTCGCCTGAACCTCCGCCACTACCTCTGCATTGATGGCGGCCTGGTTCTTTCCCCACGCTGTTTCTGTTTCGAAATAGCGGATCAGCGCCTGCGCCGTCTCCGGGACGGTTGAGATGACTTTGCGCCGCGGGTCGAGCGGTCGGCGTGGCGGAACCGTTCCCTCAAACAACCCGTGCAGAAGATTGTTTTGCGCCTCTACAGTGAGGTCGTAAATGTAGCACCCGATTTCGTCCACGGCCGCTTTGTACTGCTCAGTCAAACGTTTCAGCGCAGAGAGAACCTCTGGAGAGGGCGGCGGATGAATAATTGTGGGTTTGCCGGTCTCACCCGGCGGAGGGTCCATTGGAAGAATCTGTAGAAGAGCCGCAAACAGTGGTGGAAAAGACTGCCTAACGTCGTAAGCGGCGGCGTTCAGAGCAACCTTAAAGACGTTCAGGCCGGGAAATGCGATTGACCAAGATTCAAATTCGACTATCAGCTCTGCCAAGTGGCCCGCGGCTTCGAAATGCAGGTCGGAGAAGGCGGGCGCACGCTGTTGCATGGGTGACGGCCGGCGTCCTGCGGAGTGTTCCCGCTGGTAGTTCTCTACGGCAGGGAGAATCCCGAACGCGTACATCGAGGCTGCGATATTTGCGTCTGAAAGCGTGCGAATCCGCTGGACCAGAGTCTCATAGATGCGGAGCTTTAGAGCCTCTCGGGCGTTTTCGCGCTGTAGCGCCAATGAATTCTTGTGCTGCTTCTGCAACTGCCAGACAACCGTACCGGCAGCCGCGATGAGGGCAAGGACCTTTAGGCCGTCGCCGATCAGTTCGTTCGCATTCGCCTGAAGCCAGTTCATGTGAGGCCGACCAGCCGTTTCATGTCTTGATGATAGCCTTCTAAATCGGGCAAGGGCAATTGACCTCGCCCAAATGTTCGGGCGGTCGCATTTGTCGAATCGCCTACCACGGCAAGTTACGCCGTCACTTTTGAGCAAAGAATCGAAACCCATGATGTGCGCCAGCCAGAAGCCGGCCAGCGACGAGGGAAGGATGGCTCCGCCGAATGCTATTACCATCGGCAGCCACACCCCCCTTGAACGACGGCTTGCCCTGGATCAAACGGAAGGGCCTGGTTCGCCGTGGCAGTTGTGGGAGAACGGGAAGTTTCAGTCCCGATTGCGGCAAATGCGTGGGAGAATGCTTGCGTAAATCCGCCCGCCCCCAGCTCTCATCCCTGGCATTGAGCCACGGCGGGGGCTGGACGCGGTTCGCGTCCGCGCCGCTCTGCGGATGCGGAGGCTCCTGTCCCGTATCCATCGGCCCTATCGTCGCATGTGCGTTGGCAGAATCACTGGACAGCCACCGTCGCCGTCGCTGGACTGGACAAATTGCCGACGGTGACAATCACAGGGAGCGCGCTACCGGTCGGCGTGTTCAGCGAAAGCTGAATGTTTAACTGTAGGAAGCCGTCGATGTAGGTCGGAGCAGCGCCATCGAACGCCACCGTCGCCGCCACGTTGCCCACGGTGACGCTGGCCGTCTGGGTTAGCCACTTAAGCGTTGTCGACCCGGAGATAGAACCCGTGGTGCCGGGCGGATTCGTGAGACCACCGCCGGTGAAATACAGCGTCACGTATGAACCCTTCGGCGCCGGTGAAGATGGGCCGTTGTATGTCCCGTCCTGATTGGCGGCGGCAGCTTGCCCGCTACCGCTCGCATTGAACGTGAACACGCCCGGAGCCGCGCTTGCGCAGGGTACGGAAGTGCCCGCCGACATTATCCCCTGATAAGCGACCTGGAGCGTCACCTGCGTGCAGCCGGCGATCTCATAAGGGACGACAGCGTTGATCTGCGTGGCGGACACATAGAGCAGCGGCGCGGGAACCCCGCCAACCGTCACGGAAACGCCTCCCACCTGCGTCTGCATCTTCCCGGTTGACGGATCTATCGAGCCGGAAAGGCCAGCAGAAGGTCCGAGCAGCGAGCCGCCTATCGTGACAAGCTCTCCCGGCGCTACGGTCCCATTCGACCAACTCGCGGAATTCACAATTCCCAGAACCGTGGGACTGGTCACCGGCGCGCTGCTCACGTTCAGGGTGATGGAGATGGTTTGGGGCGTATTCGACGCGTCGGACGCGGTTACCGTGATAGCACCGGTATAAGTCTGCGCCGAAAGGCCGGCGACGTTGATTCCGAGGCTGAGCGTCCCCGCCCCGGTGCCAGACGCCGGTGAAACCGTCAGCCAGGAACTATTGGAGCTCGCGGACCAGAAGAGCGTCCCGCCGCCGCCATCCGAGATGCCGACTGTTTGAGACGAGGGAGCGCTGCCGCCCAGCGTGTAATTGAAGCTCACCTTGCTCGCGGACAGCGAAATCGACGGTGCCGCGGCGTTGACTGTCAGGCTTACGGAAATAACTTGCGGGCTGTTGCTGGCACCCGCCGCCGAAATCGTGATCGTGCCGGTGTAGCTTTGCGCGCTCAGCCCCACCGTGCTGACGCCGATCGTAAGCGTGCCCGCACCCGTGCCGGAGGCCGGAAAAACGGTGAGCCAGGAACTGTTTGAGCTTGCCGTCCAGGACAGCGTGCCGCCGCCGGAATTAGAGAGCCCTAGGGTCTGCGCGGCTGGGGCTGCGCCGCTCATCGTGTATGAAAAACTAACCTGCGCGGCCGAAAGCGAGATCGATGGCGGCTGCGCCGGAGGAGCCACGAATATGTTGATTTCATCCGCGCCGCTGCTATTGCTGACCGAGATGCCAACGAGGCCGCCATATGCGGAAGGGAGCGAGGCCGTAATCTCCGAACTCGACAGGATTTGAGCGGGCAGCGCCGTCCCGTTGGCAAACACGCCAGTGCCCGTCGAGAACCCTGTCCCGGTGATGGTTAGGGTCGAGCCGGAGGCGATGGTGAGGCCCGGAAGCCCCGTCGAGAGGTTCGACTGAACGTTCGAAATCGATGGGCTGTATTTACACCGCGCAATCGAATAGAACCCGGACTGTACCGAAAACGATCCGCAGTTGGCGCTCGTTCCTGATGTCGTCGTTGCTTCCAGGGTTCCCGTCCCATTGGCGAATTCTTCGAAGAAAAAAGCGTCGTTCCAGCCTGTCTGAAAGGACACCGAGCCCAAAGAAACGCTTTCGAGGGCGCCATACTGCGTACCAGCCGCGTTTTCCAAAGCGAAGTAAACGCCGCCGTATTGACTCTGGCTGGAGTTCCCGATGGTTTGCCAGAGAGACGTATTCTGAACGAAGGATAGGACGATGGCGGCCGTGTCGGCCGCATCGGCGATGCCCGGCCCGGTACAGTCTATGAACCCGCCCGCCCCCGATGCTGAGTCAACGTGGCAATAGGGAAGCACCCTCGTTCGCAAGGTGCTACGCGCGTAGCTGAGCGGAACGAAGCCGATCGACGCGCTCGTGATCGACACGACGCCATCGCTCAAGTTCGACGTCTCCCCAGAGAAGATATTCGGCTGCCAATAACCGGAATCGCCGATGATCGCGAGGCCGTCCACGCCCCGGAGATCGTCGCCGCGCTGGTTCCAGGTCGCCAGGTACCATAAGAAAGTGCTGCCCGGCACGAGTTCGGCCGTCTGGGTTCCGCTCGGAACTAGATCGGAATAATTCGCGGCCAGGAACGACCCGAAATTCGGCGTAGCGATTTCAACCAGTTTGCGCACTCTGGGATTGAACGGCGGCGACAGGGCCCCGTTTGTCTGGAGGCCCGAGAGATAGGCTCGCGCAATCAGCCCGCCCATGCTGTGGGTGACGAGGTCCACCTGGGGAACCAGGGTTCCGTTCTGATATGTGATGAGGTTCAGAACCTGACCTAGGACATTGCCGAGATTTTCAATTAGGCCGTTCGGGTCTTCGACACAATTGTCGAAGAAATAGACCACCGCACCCTCGCCGTCGATGGTCGGGTATGCGGTGTTTCGCGCCGAACCCGAAGGGCTCGCCGCAAGTTCCGTTCCCAGGTCTCCGAAAGTATCGGACACCTGGGAGACGGGGCATGTGCCCGCGCTCAGCAACTCGCCGATGCTGGTCGGGAACTGCCAGCCGTTGAGCAGGATGACAGGGGGCACTGTCGAGCCGTTCGGAACCGGCTGCATAGGATCGAGCGTTATGTCCACCGCGGCCGCACGGACTTCTCCGGTGTGACTCGTCGCTGAAACGGTCAAGGTGTAATTCCCCGGCTTCGTCGTTAGCGAAGCAGCCAGCAACACCTGATCGCCGTTCACGCTCGGCCCCACCGCAAAGCCGCGATGCTGATCCTGACCGGCTGTCGCGATGCGAGTCTTGGCTGTGCGCAGAAAAGCCAGCGTCTCTTGTGTTGCCACTATGGCCAGTCGGTCGCCCGCGCGGAGGCGATATTGATTTTGCAAGAATTCAAGCGGGCGGGAACCGCCAGTACGATTCTGAGCGTGTGCTGGTACGCTCCAGCAAGCCAGAAGGCAGAGCGCCCAAACCCAGCGCCATGAGCGAATGTAAAACACTAAGTTCTTCACGGCCACCTCGAACCGACGCCTACACCATGATCCCGAATCTCCCTGATTATAATCGCGTGTCAATTGCAGGATCTATGCACTTAAGTTATCGACATTCGCCCGCTGTGGAACGCGCGGCCGAACTTCGCGGTGTCGCCGTCGGCGGCCAGGGGCGCACGGCCGCGCGCGGGTGGCCCATTACGTCCTGGACGGCCCCCCGCGCGTTCCTGGCCGCCCCGAGCCCAACAACGGAGCGTTCGAGGCGTGCTCGAAATGAGCTTGAGGGTTGGCTGGATTGGATGGTCGCCAGGAGCTGAAGTGCGGCGCCGGGAACCTCGTGGCAGCTTTGTCCCAGGTGCAACGCCGCTCCCAGCTATACTGGAAGGCTCAGATCCCGAAGCTTGAACTCAAGTTGTAGTCGCTCTTTCAGGTAGAGTTTGAGCACCACAACCTCAATCTTGTTCGGACTATACGGGTCATCGAGAAAAAACCGAGTGTAGGCACCAGCTTCCTTCGGATTCTGAGGAGGCTGAATCTTTAGCATTCGCTTCATCTGTGTGATGTCCTGCACCTCGTCATCCTGTTGCAGCTTCGTGTTCCAACACACAATGCTCCGCAGGTTTTGAAAGGAGTGGTTGAACGATCCAGTGAGGACATATTTATACTCCACATAAAACTTACGGGCATTTTGGATTGGCGTAGTCGCATCACCCTTTACCAGCACGTCATAACCAGAGTGGCTGTCGTAATCCAAGATTGTGAACGGGAACAGAGCAGGTTCGAGTAGGGCAAGTTGGGCAATCATCGCTAAGACACCGACCTCACTATACGGCTCGATTAGAGTTACCCCTTTGTACTCGGCCACTTGCGCTTTCTCGGCACGTTCTTGCCGCTTCTTGAAATCCTTCGTCTCTTGATCAATAGTCCTGCGAACAGCCGCCTGCTCTTCGAGATAGTCGAGCATCTCCATATCCTCACCTGACATAATTTGGTCATAAATGCGGCGGATCTCTTCGTTGATGGCGTTCTTTACCGCTTCTGGGGTAGGTTCAGCCGAACCACGATTTGCCGACAATCGAAGTGCTTGGCAGTTGAAGAAAGCGTGGAGCTTAGTGTACTCACTGCCCTTATAGCTCAAAGGCATTGCTTTATTGCTTCGCGAAGAAGCTCCAGAGGCTGGCCGAAATCCGACGCAATCTCCATAAACTCCTTGGCTTGGTTTACTGTCGGGGTGATAGTGAACGTTGTCATGATGTATGGTGCCTCCTGTAAAGAGGGTGCGATGCACGTTCTCGAATCGAGTTTCCTGAAATCTCCTGCGCCATTTGAAGGAAATAGACTAGCACAGCGATTCGCTCCTGGCACTGGACAGAACTGAACGTCCCGAAACCCGAAGGATGCTCTTCTCGGATTGGTGGTAATCGAGGTCCTCGGAGACGAAGAGATGACCGCCGCACCCGGGCGCGTCTACCGGTCGAGTGTGACGCATGCCCCTGAGCGTGGTGATCACGACAGCCGGGCGTCAGGACAGCCCCCGATCGGTCGGGCTTCCAAACTCACCTCGCCGTGCGCAGCGACAGGATCCGGCCCGCGCTCCCCCCGTTGGCTGCCCCCGCGCGTTTCTGGCAGCATGGGCGCGCGGCGGCCCGCCGGTGAACGCGCATGTCCTAGCTGGCGTCCGGCGCGTTCCCGGCGGCCCCATGGCCGACTCGCATCAGAAGGGAGTCTACGGTTTGCTTTCTCGGCCTCGGAGTTGTTTGAAGTTACGGACGGAACCGTGGAATTGCTGGCCAAACATGGCCACGGCAATTCCCAGACCGCCTATCCTCCTCGCTTCGGCAGAGATGGTGGCAGTGTCGGAGGTGATCTCCAGCCCGGCGCGAGAGATCAGTGTGCCATAACGCTGGTTTGGCTTGAGTTTGATCATCGCGTGAACAAGTCGGTTTCTGAATTCGGCCGCAGCCCGAAGCCGCTTCAACAAGGCCGGAAGTTGACCAATGCTTTCCGCGGCCCAAACATGAACTTGGTCAGCCGTGGCGGCTGCCGCGTCTGGCATTGCCAACGACTGCCGGAAGTGCTTCACAACAGCCTCCAGACGGCTGACCTTCGCATCAAAGCCCAGACGAGCCGTTAGAACGCCGATTCCATGTGCATCGGGTGGGCTGATGATAAAGGAAATCGCTTCATCAATGCAAGACTCCAGAAAGTTGAACGACAATGCCAATCTGCCTATCGCTGCTGCTTGTTCGTCTGTGACGTGGGCCACATCGAGTTCTTCGACGTCGAAGATCGCCATTTGAATCTTTCCGCCGTCACCATGTTAACCGGGTCGTTTCACCTTTCGCCAGGACATCGAAGGGCGAAGTCGGCCGAGCAACGCGCAAAACATAACGTCGGAGTAATCGGGCTGGGGCCGCGATATCATTGAGTTCTGTCGTGATCGGGCTCGTTGATAACAAAGTCTCGCTGAACAGCCGAGAGATCGGAGAATGTATTTACTGCGGTGCACGCGGCGGGCCGCTCGGCACTGAACACGCCGTCCCGTACGGCCTAAACGGACCATGGACTCTTCTGCGAGCGAGTTGTGAAACGTGTGCAAAGGTTACTCATCGCTTTGAGCGCGATGTGATGAGATGTTTATGGCCAGATGTCCGCAATGTTCTCGCGATGCAAAGTCGGCGTCGGGACAAGCGTTCGCCGACGCTGCCGCTCGTTCTGCAGCGTGACGGCGTCAAAGAAGTGGTCCAAGTGCCAAGGACGGAATATCCAACCTACCTGGCCACGCCGCTCTTTCCTCCGCCGAGCAGTCTTTGGAGCGGCAAGCCCGTGAGGGGCGTGTTCGCGAACCTTGAAATGATACATCTGTGTGGGCCCACGTTTCAGCAAGCAAGCAAGGACTATCCTGGGGCGGATTTCGTCGGAGCTCATAAGAATTTCTCAGCCGAGGATTTCGCCCGGACCCTAGCGAAGATCGGCTTTTGTGCAGCCGTTTCCGCCCTGGGGCTTGGAGCATTTACCCAGACTCCAATCCGAAAAGTGATCCTCGGGTCCGATCCTTGCATTGGATACTGGGTAGGCTCCTGGTGGGGAGAACCCGTCAATGGCACGCACGATGGGCTTCATGAAATCAGAGTGATGTGCAGTCAACCCGGATCACAGATCCACGCATTCGTCAGGCTGTTCGCTCAGTTTGGCGCACCCGAATACCATGTCTTGCTCGGCCCGGCCGATCCAGCATTTGTGGCTTCAAGTGCTTGGCCGTCGGTTTGGGATCCGGATCGCCTTCTGAATGCATTGCGAAACGAGGCTGCGTACTTCCACTGGCTCTCGCGAGGTCAGCCAGAAAATGATGACTGGGCTGACTGGTTCTGGGCGACTACGGAAATTCCACAATTGCCGTGAGGCCTGCGACCCCATCGAAGTTGTGTGCCCACCCCGGCCGATTCCGAGAATCGGTCGCGGCATGGCGTTGTTGCTCCCGGACGGAAAACGCGCGTCTCGGAGATTGGCTCGGAAGGCCGGCAGCACTCGGGGATAGGTGATTCCTCCTGGTGAACGGGGCTCACGGCAGTCGGAGCATTCGCCGGTCCATGTTGACGTATAGTCGCCCGACTAATGGCACTCGAAGGTACTCGGACTGAAGGCGAATAATATTGGCCAGCTATCCCGGGCGCGCGGGAACGGAAGGCCAGCCG
>Ga0187875_10003790_pt1 | contig 10562 bp, 5 predicted proteins | sample June2016WEW_17_1_2_FD_132978 | JGI IMG/M metagenome (GOLD analysis project Ga0187875, IMG submission 132978) | Peatland microbial communities from SPRUCE experiment site at the Marcell Experimental Forest, Minnesota, USA - June2016WEW_17_10 | ecosystem: Environmental > Terrestrial > Soil >... | reverse complement strand
GAAGTGAACGGCAGCTTCCAGCCGCCGACGGACTACACCTATAAGTGCAAATCCGGCCTCGGCGATTTCGACGGAGACGGGCACCAGGACGTGCTTTGGCAGAACAACAGCACTCACCAGATAAGCGTGCATTACTTCGACGGGACGCAGGGCGTGACATATATTGGGTGGAATTGGCTGAACAGCACCGGCGAGCCAAACGGCTGGGTGCTGGTGGGAGCGGCGGACTTCGATGGCAATGGCGTGCCGGACCTGGTCTGGGAATACATGCCGACCGGACAAGTCACGGTGAACTACTATGGCGGCCCGGGCGGGGCCACGTTGCTGGGTTGGAACTGGTTGAATGAAGGTGGTAATCCCGGCTGGACGGTAGTGGCGGTGGCGGATATGAACAATGACGGGGTGCCCGACTTGATTTGGGAAAACAACACCACAAATCAGGTCACCGTCAACTATTACGGCGGTGCGGGCGGCGCCACGCTGACCGGCTGGAATTGGCTCAACAGCGGTGGTGAGCCGGCCGGCTGGCACGTAGTAGCGGCGGCGGATTTTGACGGAAACGGGACGCCGGATCTGGTGTGGCAATATACTCCGACGCGCCAAGTAACGGTGGACTATTACGGCGGGACCGGGGGCGCGACGTATCAGGGCTGGAACTGGCTCAATAGCGCCGGGGATCCGGGGTGGACGGTTGTGGGAGCCAACGACTTCAATGGAGACGGCGTTCCGGACCTGGTCTGGCAAAATGATACGACCGCCCAGGTGACCGTGAACTACTATGGGGGCGCAGGAGGGGCAACGATCACTGGCTGGAACTGGCTGGCGCAAGTGGGCTACCCCGGCTGGACAGCCGTGGTCCCCAGGTAAATTTGCGCGGCGTTGCTGCCGTCCAGCGGGGATTGACAGTATCGTTCGGCGAACGCGACACTCGGCCTGGCGTGTTATCGTTCCAAAACCTCGGTGAAGCTCCTTTCGGCAGTGCCGGACCTTAGATCGCCAATGGCGTAGCCCTAAGGCGGAGGGGTAAAAGTACCGATCTAGTGGGCATGAACTCGATTTTTCGGGTCTGCCCACTTTTGGTTTCCAGTTTAGCTCACGCGCTCTTTGCGGGGAATAGCGGGGGAATCGATGCCGCGGCTTACGGCAAGATGCCGCTGACATTTGAATGGCGCGGGCCGGGAGCCGGCGGACAGCCCTTCGTCGCGCATGTTTCCGGACACACCATGGCGTTCGCCGCTTCTGGCGCGGTTATCGAGCGACCGGGCCCAGGCGGAACTCATCAGCCTGAGACCATGCTCCGGTTCGTGGGCGCGAGCCCAAACGTACGGCCGCAGGCAGTCGGAGCACAAGCCGGGAGCGCCAACTACCTTGTGGGCTCACATCCGGAGCAGTGGCGCACCGGCGTGGCGCTCTTCAAGAAAATCAAATATCGGAATCTCTATCCGGGCATTGACCTGATCTACTATGGAAACCAAAACCGGCTGGAATACGATCTCATAGTAGCGCCTGGCTCGTCCTGGCATTCCATCCGCTTGGCCTTTGGCGGCGCCAAGAATGTCGAAATCGACAGGGAAGGCAATCTGAAATTGCGGACCGGCTCAGGATGGGTAACGCACGGCCGGCCGGTGGTCTACCAGAGTTTCGGGAGCGGCCGGCGCCCAGTGACCGGGCTGTACGTCCTCAGAGGCGGGCTTCAGGTTGGGTTCGACATCGGCGCGCATGATTCGAGCCGTCCGCTGATCATCGATCCGACGCTGGCAATTGTTAGCTATCTGGGCGGCAGTGGCGACGATTATGGACATGCCGTTGCCATAGATAGCTCCGGCTGTGCTTACGTGGTTGGAGAAACCGGGTCGACGGACTTTCCGACGGTTGGTCCGGAGCAGGCATCGATGGCCGGGGACACGGACGTATTCGTTACCAAATGGAATGCGACCGGGACCGGCGTGGTGTACTCCACCTACGTGGGCGGCAGTAATCGGGATGTGGCGCTGGGCGTGGCGGTCGATGCGGCAGGCGACGCGTACGTTACCGGCTTCACATATTCGGGAGATTTTCCGACCACCAAGGGCGCGTTGCGAACCAGCTTCATGGGTGACAGCAAAACCTTCGTCTTCAAGTTGAACCCGGGCGGCAATGGGCTGATTTACTCGACTTTCCTGGGAGGAAGCGGGAACGACTACGGCGCCGGAATAGCCGTGGATGTGGCCGGCGAAGCGCATATTGCCGGCTATACGGCTTCCGTCGACTTTCCCACCACGACGGGCGCGTTTCAGCGGTATTATGGCGGCGGTTCTTATGACGGGTTCCTGGCCAAGTTGAACGCCGCAGGCTCCGCTTTGGTCTATGCGACCTATCTTGGCGGCACCGAGAACGACACAGCCGCCGGGGTTGCGCTGGACCCGTCCGGGAACATTTACGTGACCGGCCAGACGCAATCGGCGAATTTTCCGACCTTGAATCCGTGGCAGGCGACCAGCAGCGAAAGCGACGCCTTTGTGGTGAAAATGAATGCTTCCGGCCAGGTTCAGTACTCCACTTATCTGGGCGGCACAGGGCTGAACAACGGGACCGCCATCGCCGCCGATGCCGCTGGGAATGCTTACGTCACGGGCTTTACCGATGCATCGGATTTTCCGGTTACCTCCAACGCATATCAGGGCGCCAACAATGGCTCCTACGACGCGTTCGTAGCCACGCTCAACGCCTATGGGAGCAGCATCCTGAACGCAACCTACCTGGGCGGCTCCGGGGCGGATATCGGCTATGGCATCGCGCTGGACGGTTCCGGCAACATCTACATCGCCGGTTCGACCAATTCGATCGATTTCCCGATGTCTGCGGCCACGCAGCCGGCATACAATGGCGGCGGCGATGCGTTTGTGGCCGCATTCAATAACCAGTTGACCAGCCTGGTGTACGCGACGTATTTCGGCGGGAGCGGGGTCGATGTGGCGGCCGGCGTCGCGGCGGACTCTGCGGGAAACGCATACATTACGGGACGGACCAGCAGCGGGGGATCGTCTATAGGGCTTCCGGTCACACCGGGAGCATTTCAACCCATGGGCATGGGCGGCATAGACGCCTTTTTTGCGAAGTTCGCCGTTAGCGGGGGTCCTCTGGCCTGCACCACCTCCACGCCGCAGGTTTTGACTGTCCAAGCCGGCAGCGCCTCGGCTTTGGTTGGCGACCTCCTGCTGAGCTGCACCGGCGGCACGATCGGGACCCAGACAACAACCAACATCCAGGCTGCCTTGAACACCACTGTTGCGGGCACCCAACCCGAGGTATTCGTTGGCTCGAGCACGAATCCAATATGGGGCGTCGCGAGCGGAAGCACCGCCGTTCTGTTTCAAGGGATATCGTTCGCAGCCCCTGGGCCTTCGGCCAACATCACCCTGCGTATCACCAACGTTTGGGCAAACTTGTCGTCGATCGCGGTTGGCGGGCAGGTGATTATGACGGTGAGCGTTCCAAACTCAAACCCGTCCTTAACTGTCTGGCCCGCCCAACAAACAGTGGCAATCGTTCAGAATGTGCTCACGGCCCAGCTTCAGCAATTAGTGCTCTCCACGGCATCCGCTCCAGCCAATTGCTCGGCCCCACCTCCGGCCAGCGGCTTCTTAATCAGCGACGCGGCAGTTATGGTGTGGTTTCTGGTAGGCAACGTCTCGGCAGGCGATGTGGCCAAGGTGGACTGGTCCGCGCCATCAGGAGGGATATACCAGAGTCATTCGTTGACTGCCACCAGCAGCGGCACGCAATGCCTCTGGGATTCGATGAACATCTCCGGGGCACTCCAGCCGATGGCCGGAGCATGGGATGTGACCATCTACTGGAACGGCGGATTGCTGACGTCGGTGCCTTTCAGCATATCGACAACCGGCGTCAAAGAACTCGTCTGGCAGAACACTACCACCCGCCAGGTGACCGCCAACTACTACAGCGGCACAACCATGGTCGGCTGGGCTTGGCTCAACTCAGCCGGGGTTCCAGGCTGGACGGTGGTGGCGGTGGCCGACATGAACGGCGATGGCGTGCCCGATCTGATCTGGCAGAACGACACCACCCGGCAGGTGACCGTGAATTACTACGGCGGGGCCGGCGGCGCTACCATGACCGGCTGGGCCTGGCTGAACTCAGCCGGGAATCCAGGCTGGACGGTGGTGGCCGCGGCCGACATGAACGGCGATGGCGTGCCCGACCTGATCTGGCAGAACGAAGCCACCCGGCAGGTGACCGCGAATTACTACGGCGGAACTGGCGGCGCCACGATGACTGGGTGGAACTGGCTGAACACAGCCGGGAATCCCGGCTGGACAGTGGTGGCCGCGGCCGACATGAACGGCGACGGCGTACCCGATCTGATCTGGCAGAACGACGCCACCCGGCAGGTGACGGTGAATTACTACGGCGGAACTGGCGGCGCTACCATGACCGGCTGGAACTGGCTGAACTCGGCCGGGAATCCCGGCTGGACGGTGGTAGGAGCTAGCGACTTCAATGGTGACGGAACACCCGATCTGGTCTGGCAAAACAATAGCACCGGCCAGGTGACCGTGAATTACTACGGAGGCACGCAAGGCGCGACGCTGCAGGGCTGGGGGTGGTTGAATGCCGTCGGCGATCCCGGATGGCACGCGTTAGTATCGCCGTGAAACGGTCACGCCTTGCGAGCCAGCGCTAATAGGGACGTGCCGATCGGCAACCACCACCGCCGGCGAATCCAACGGGTCTCCGGCGACAAAACAACGGACAGCATCCCGTTCAGCAACGGGAGTACCCGCAAATCGCGTTCGACCGCCAGCGCCATCTCGCCCGGCCCGCTGCGTTTGCCGAACCGCCGGCTAAGCCATACCAGCGGGTAGATGCCCGCCATATACGGAGTGAGGTATTCAACTGCATATCCGGACTCCCGCAGCTTCTGTTCCAGATCCTCCTTCCGGTATCGGCGGACGTGGCCGGATGCCTCATCGAAAGCGCTCCACAACGCCGGGCCGGCCGGAACCGTTAATAGCAACCGGCCTTGCGCATCCAATATGTGCCAAAGATCGCGCAGCACTTGCCGGTCGTCGGGCAGATGTTCCAGGACGTCGAACATCCCGATCAGGTGGAACGCCTTGCCAAACGGCGGCAGCTTGAGGTCGCCCTGCACCAGCGGGCAGGAACAGCGGCCACGCGCGTAAGCAAGCCCTTCCCGGAAGTAATCCATCCCCACCACCACTCCGTCCGGACAGGCCTTCTCCAGAAAGCGCAGCACGTTGCCGTCGCCGCATCCCACTTCGAGTACTCGATAGCCCGCCGCAAATTCCGTCACCGCTTGCCTGGCCAGCAACGATATAATCCGATTGCGCGCCCGAAACCAGAAGTGCCGGTCCTCGACCGCTACAAGCCGCGCAAAGTGGGATGGATCATAACCGCCTGTCATGGGCCATTTCAAACGAGAGGATCGCCTCAATGACTTCGTCCTGCTCGTCCTCGGTGAGGTCGTTGTAAAAAGGGAGCCGCAACAGGCGGTCGCTGATCCGCTCCGTCACCGGACACTGCCCCGGTCTCCCGCCAAACCGCACCCCCATCTCCGACAGGTGCAGCGGCAAATAGTGGAAAACGCTGAGAATGCCGCGCCGCTTCAGGTGCTCGATCAGTGCCTGCCGCTGGGCGAGCGACGGCATGACCAAATAAAACATATGATAGGAGTGCTCGCATAACGGCGGCACGCACGGCAACTGCACCCCACGTTGTGCCGCCTCGTCTGCGAACCCCTGCCGGTACCGGTTCCAAATCCGGCAACGGCGCGCGTGAATCCATTCGTGCTTTTCGAGCTGCGCATACAGAAAGGCAGCCAGAATATCGGAAGGCAAGTAGCTGGAGCCTATGTCCACCCAGGTATATTTGTCGATCTGGCCGCGATAAAACCGGCTGCGATTCGTGCCTTTCTCGCGCAGGATCTCGGCACGTTCCACATACCGGGGATCGTTAATCACCAGCGCCCCCCCCTCGCCGCAAATGATGTTCTTGGTTTCGTGAAAGCTTTGCGTGGCCAGGCAGCCGAACGTCCCCAGGTAGCGGCCCCGATAGCGCGAAAACAATCCGTGCGCATTGTCCTCCACCACGGCTATGCCATGCTGCGCGGCGGTCCCCAATATAGTCTCCATCGCACAGCCCACCCCGGCGTAATGCACCGGCACAATCGCCTTCGTCCGCGGAGTGATCAGGTCCGCGAGTTGTCTCTCGTCGAGATTCAGGGTATCCTCCCGAATATCGGCAAAAACCGGCTTGGCCCCGCGCAGCACGAAGGCGTTCGCTGTGGAGACAAATGTAAATGAGGGAACAATCACCTCGTCGCCAGGGCGAACCTCCAGCAACAACGCCGCCATCTCCAGTGCGTGCGTGCAGGAGGTCGTGAGCAGCGCCCGCGACGCCCCCAGAGCGTTCTCCAGAAACTTGTGACACTTGGCGGTAAAGCTGCCGTCGCCCGCGCTGTGGCCGAGCTTTATGGCGTCGGCCATATAACGCAGCTCGTTGCCAACCAGGCCCGGTTTATTAAATGGAATGCGGTAAGTATTCATGCCGGAGGATCCGTCTTGAACCAGCAGTGGTACCAAAGCTGCACGGACTGAGTAAGAAACCCGCAGCGCTGGTAGACGCGTTGTGACGGTACATTACGCCCTTGCGTAACAACCGTAGCCTGTTGCATTCCATTTTGGCGAAAGTACTCTAAAGCAGCGCCAACCAGTTGCCGGCCCAGCCCTCTCCGTTGATACTCCTGGGCCACGGCAAACAGACCGATCGATCCCACCCCTGGAGGAGCCAGATGACACGAAATATACCCCGCTGGCGCGCCATCCCACTCCGCGACCAGAACGGCGTCCGCCCAGCCCCCAAAACTTCGCTCGATCCACGCCTCATATAGAGCATCGCACTGCGGTCGCGCGAATTGCGCGTCATAGTAGAAGCGTGAATCCCGGTGGCTCACGCGCGCGATTGCGCGCAACCCAGCAGCATCCGCGGGCTGAAACGGTCTCACCGCAGGCGCCGGACCTATTCCGCCGCCCAAACGGCGCTCCAGCGTGAGGCGAATATCGACGAGCTGAAAAGCATTGATCTGCGCAAGCATCACCGTCTCAGCGTCGCCAGAGTCTGCGAGAAAGTAAAGACAGTCGATTTGATTCGCCCGGCACCAACACCGCGCGGACGCCAAACTGCTGGAGGTGAGGCGGGGTTCAGTCAAGCGCGCGATCCGTAGTCCGAAAAACTGCGAATCCCATTCGAGGAGTTGACACGCGCCCCGGCTCACCTGGGACATTACGATCCCGCTCACCGTGAACTCCGCGAGGATACCCCCTCCCGTGCGGGAAGCGGGCGATCGCTTCGATTCACCGCGTCCCGCACGATGTACGGCGGCGCTTCGGTGATCCGCACGAACACGCGCGCCAGATATTCGCCGAAGATGCCCAATGCAAATAGTTGCGCGCCCGAGAAGATGGCGATAATAGAGGCCAGGAACGGAAAACCAGGCACGCTGTCGCCAGCCGTGAAATACCGGAAGATAACCACTGCCAGCACAGCCAGTCCGATCAGCGTAAAGGCAAAACCGATGTATGTGGCAAAGCGCAGCGGCAAGGTGCTGAAACCGGTCAGCATATTCAGCGAATGCGCCACAAGTTTGCGAAACGTGTAGTTGGAAGCGCCCACTGTGCGCGGCTCGTGCCGCACCGGGACCGCGCCAAATTTCGCGGTTCCCCAGGTCAGCAGGGTATCGATCGAGACGAACGCTCCGCGATAGTCCGCGAACGCCTCCCGCACCCGCGTGCGGAATGCACGGAACGCGCTCACCTGGCGCGCCGTTTGCGCACCGATAGCTCCCTTCAGGGCCAGCTTGGTCGCCGTCGACGCCAGATCCCGCCACAGACCATGCTGCTGCCGAACCGGAGTGCCGTAGACCACATCGTATCCCTCTTCGAGCTTGGCCAGCAGCGTGGGGATCTCCTCGGGAGGGTTCTGCAGATCGTCGTCCATGGTCACGATGGTGCCGCCGCGCGCCGCCCGTATGCCGCACAGCAGCGCATTGTGCTGCCCGTAATTCCGCATCAGGTTAATGACCATGATCCAGTCGTGTTGAGCGGCTAGTTGCAAGGCTGTCTCCCAGCTCCGGTCCAGACTGCCATCGTTGATCAGGATCAATTCGTATGGGTCTCCGGTCTCCCCCAAGACGGACTCCAGACGGTTCACTAGAGCGCCGAGAGTGCCCTCGCTGTTATACACGGGCACCACCACGGAGATCGACATGGGACCAGTTTAACAGGCTCCGGCCGCTGATTCCGCGGAAGCTGAGCTTTAGTTCGCCTCAATCAGGTGCGGCGCCAGCAAGGGCTCTCCATAGCGTAGATCTTCTACGCGAAAAACCAACTTGCGAGGATCGTTCGGTGGAATCAGAGGCGCCGCCGGACTGAAGAAGCGGATCACCGAGCTGCCCTGGGGAACCAGAAAGCGCTTGGAGAACACCGCGCCAACTGGATTGATAGTCACCGATTCGGCGAATCCCGGCCCGGTGATCGAAAGCGGCGCGGGCCTCGCTTGGCTGGAAGCCACGATCATGCGGATATCGGTTTCGCTGGCGGGCCCAGGGTTCCGGATGATCAGTTCGCCCGATGAAGAGCACCAGTGCCAGGTCCTGCTCTCGTCCTTTTCGAGCGGATAGAAGCCCCCGCTCCAGACGAGCTCCGGCACATGCACCGCATCCGCGGGATCCGCGCGGAAATTGTCGATACGGAACACTAGTGGGCGCGGATCGGTGGATATCGGCAGCCGCCGGCAATCGCTCCGCAGTTGGACGATTGACGTGCCGGGCGGTATGTCCAGGCTGTGCGCCAGAGGCTGCGGCGAGGAGCTGTTCAGTGGCAGCGTTTCCGCCCAGCCCGGACCATCGACACGGAGACTGCATGCACCAGCGGTACCCGGCACGACCGCACCGTGAATCTCTACCCTCCGGGCCTTAGCGGAAGGGTTCTCCAGGGTGAATTCACCATGGCTGCCGCACCAGCGCCAGTCGTGCCCGGCATCGCCTTCCAGCCCCGAACATTCTGGCAGCCACTGCTGAACGAGCGGATGGAGCATGGCGTCCTGCGTACGCGCCCAGTTCTCCGGCGTGAACTGGGCCTGCATGCGGATCGCGTACGGCCGGATGTCATACAACCAAGACCGGCCGTTATGGGCTGCTATATGTGCGAGACCCAGCGCGCTAAGTCTGGCTCCAATGACCGCTCCGCTATCTGCATACCCGTTTCGATCGATGTATATGGCGCCAAAGCCGGCCACGGCGGCGGCATCCAGTGTGTCCTCAATGGGCAGCGAGGCCATCGGAGCTTGCCAGGCGCCCCAATATCTCCCTTTCATTGCACCATAGCTCCAGCGCAAGGTTGTCGAATGCAGGAATGGCAGGAGGGGATCGTAAGCTTTCATGGTGCCTGGGGCCGGAGCCTCGGGAAAGGCCATGAAAGGCAGTTGTAGAATCATCGAGCCATGCGGCAGCCAATGTTCCGCCTGTTTGGCAAACTCTGCGTCGCTGCGATATTGTTCTCTCGCAGACTGATAGGGCGGCACATCGGCGGGCGTGGTTTGATCCAGTATGCCGGCCACCAATATACCGGTGAGTGCGCCTCGAAAAATCCAGCCATACACTCCCGGTCGAACCCATCGCTGCAGCACTTCATCCAGTACCGCGGCAGCGGCCGCGCACGAAAAGAAACTAATGAAAATGCTGATCCGGTTATAAGCGCGGATCTCGGGCGTAACCGTCCAGGCCACCAGCGATCCGATGCCCCCCAGCGTGCCGATCAGGAACGCGCACAAGCTTAGCAGGCTGAGGTGGCGGACCAACTCACGGTGCCTGGGCCAGGGATATCCGGCAACTGCCACCAGTAGCAGAAAACAGAATCCCGCTGCGCCGAAGGCGCCCAGCGCCGGGTCCTCCGCAACGTCGATCGGACCGGGCTGCGAGTCAATGTAAGTTGTCTTGAAATCGGCCAGCGGCGGAATACGATGGCCCGTGACCGGTATCACTAGTTGTATCAGCTTCAGGGCGTATCGCTCGGCGTCGTCTGGCCCGCGCACCGCGACGGTAGGGTTCCTTCCGTCCATCAGAATGTACGCGATATTGGGCAGTAGGTTCAACACGGCCGTCAGCACGATCATTCCAACCAGGACGGCGGCCGGCCTCGCGCGGCGGAAGCTGCGTCCTTCGAAGGCCCGATACAATCCGGCGCCTATCAGCAGTAAGATTGTGAAGAATGCGTAGTAAGCGCCATCCGAGCCGAGCATGGCGCAAGCCACTATGGCTACGGCGCCTTTGCGCGACGGTACGGGAAACACCCAAAACCTGCCGTGGCGCACCGGCGCGAACAGCCGCTCGCCCGACATCACCCATAGCATGAGCATTCCGGCCAGCGGAATGACGAAGTATGCGCCTAGCAAAAGATGCCCTTCACCCCGGCAAAAGTGATACGGCGCGAAGGCAAACAGTAGCGCGGCCACTACGGCTGGGGCCCGTGCCATCCCGAAAT
>Ga0187875_10003786_pt1 | contig 10570 bp, 10 predicted proteins | sample June2016WEW_17_1_2_FD_132978 | JGI IMG/M metagenome (GOLD analysis project Ga0187875, IMG submission 132978) | Peatland microbial communities from SPRUCE experiment site at the Marcell Experimental Forest, Minnesota, USA - June2016WEW_17_10 | ecosystem: Environmental > Terrestrial > Soil >... | reverse complement strand
GGGGGGGGGGGGGGGGGGGGGGGGGGGGGGGGGCTGGGGGGGGGGGGGGGGGTGCTGGAGCCCGAGTCCCCGGACTCGAGGTCGGGGTGCACGTAACGGCCGCCCCGCAGCAGCGATGCGACCCCGGCCAGCGCGGCCAGGCCCGCCGCCACGGCAAACACCACGGTCAGACCGTTATGGAAAGGCTGGGCGATCAGCTGGGGGAAGAACTCACGGCCGGTGAGGACCCGCTGGGCGGCGGCCGGCAGTGACACCAGCACGCCCGCGGCGGAGAGCAGGTGCTGGATCGGGTTCACCCCCAGCACCGACGCGAACAGCGACGACACCGGCGGCAGCGATCCGGCGTGCGCGGCCACGCTGTGCGGGACGCCGTACCGGACCAGGCCGCTGGTGAGCGACTGGGGGAGGCTGCTGGCCAGCCCGGCGATCATCAGGGAGAAGAACACCCCGATGGACAGGGCCGTGCCGGAGTTCTGGAAGGTGGAGCGCATGCCCGAGGCCGCGCCGCGGTGCCGGGCCGGGACGCTGCCCATGATCGAGGAGGAGTTCGGGGCCGCGAACATGCCGCTGCCGATCCCGTTCGCGGCGATGAGCAGGGCGAAGGCCCAGTAGGAGAAGTCCACCGGCAGCAGCATCAGGCCGATGAAGCTGCCGCCGAACACGACCATCCCGGCGGTGGCGATGCCCCGGGAACCGAACTTGTCGGACAGGGTTCCCGACACGGGGCCCGAGACGAGGAAGCCGGCGGTCAGCGGCAGCAGGAAGATGCCGGCCCACAGCGGGGTCTGGCTGTAGTTGTAACCGTGCAGCGGCAGCCAGATGCCCTGCAGCCAGATGATGAGCATGAACTGCAGGCCGCCGCGGGCGATGGCGACCAGCAGCCCCGCGATGCTCCCCGCGGTGAACGCCCGGATGCGGAACAGGCTGAGCTGGAACATCGGCTCGGCGATCCTGGTCTCGATCACGGCGAAGATGGCGAGCAGCGCGATGCCCCCGAACAGCAGGCCGAGGACCATGGGGTTCTCCCAGCCCATGCTGTAGTGCCGGTACGGCTGGATGCCCACGGTGATGGCGATCAGGACGGCGCTCAGGCCGACGGCGAAAGTGACGTTGCCCCACCAGTCGATCCGGCCGGGATGCCGCTCGCCGTTGTCGCGGAGCTTGCGGTAGGCCCACACGGTGCCGAACACGCCCACGGGCACGTTGACCCAGAACACCGCCCGCCAGTCGATCGCGGCCAGCAGGCCGCCGGCGACCAGGCCGACGAACATGCCGGCCAGCCCGGCCACCTGGTTGGTGCCCAGCGCGAAGCCGCGCCGGTCGGCCGGGAACGCGTCGGTCAGGATCGCGGCCGAGTTCGCCATGAGCATGGACCCGCCGACCGCCTGCAGCACCCGCCAGCCGATCAGCCACAGCGCGCCGTGACCGCCCTGGTACGGGTCGAACGAGAGCAGGATGGAGGCCGCGGTGAACACCGCGAAGCCCGCGTTGTAGATCTTGACGCGGCCGAACATGTCGCCGAGACGGCCCAGCGTGACCACGAGCACCGCCTGGACCAGCCGGTACCCCATGATCATCCAGAGCAGGTAGCTGATGTTCCCGGCCGCCAGCGGGTCCAGGTGGATGCCGCGGAAAATGGCCGGCAGCGCGATGATGACGATGGAGCCGTCGAGCGTGGCCATGAACATGGCCGCGGTCGTGTTGGCCAGGGCAACCCACTGGTAGCGCTCGGTATGGCTCGCCATCAGATGCTTTCGGCCAGCCGGTCGAGCAGCGGGGCGGCCGCCATCAGCTGGCTGATCTCGGCGGGCGTGAACGCGCCCGAGAGGGCCTCGGCCAGCTGCGCGACCCGGGCGCTGCGCTTATCCCGCAGCACCTGCTGCCCGGCGCTTGTGAGCGACAGCACGGCCCGGCGGCCGTCCTCCGGGTCGGGACGCCGTTCCACGAGACCGCGGGCTTCCAGCGCGGCCAGTGTGGCCCCCATCGACTGCGGGCTGATCTGCTCGAGCTTGGCCAGCGCGCTGGAGGTGGCCGGGCCGGAGCGGTCCAGCCGGGCCAGGGCCGAGGTCTCCGGCAGGCTGAGCTCGCCGTCCGGCCGGACCTGGCGCAGCCGCCGCAGCAGCAGGCCGATGCTGACCCGCAGCGCCGCCGCGACCTCGGTGACGTCGCGTTCCGGGGGGCTGGACACTTCCGCCATGCCCTAAGCCTAAACTGATAAGGCTGGGCTTAGCAAATTGGCAGAGGGACACCGGCCGGGTGCCGGCCGGGTCCGGAGGGTTTCCTACTCGCTGCCAGCGATCGTGGTCAGAGCCTCGATCCCGGTGCTCCGCTCGCCGCGGGTCGCCCAGCGGTAGGCCACATAGCCCAGCGCCACGACGATGAGGGACATCGCCAGCATGATCGTGCCCAGCGCGTTGAGCGCCGGGCCGCCGTTGCCGCCGTGCTGGGTGGAGTAGATGATCACGGACATCGGCGTGTTGCTGGCACTCGACGACAGCAGGTCAACGATCACGAAGTCGTCGATGACCCCGGAGAACACCAGCACGGCGCTGGCGAAGATGGCCGGTCCGAGCAGCGGGATCATCACCCGGCGCATGGTGGACAGCTGATTAGCGCCCAGGTCGGCGGCGGCCTCTTCGTACTGGCGGCCCAGCGTGACCAGCCGGGCCTGGACGATGATGGCCGGCCAGCTGACATTCCAGGTGACCAGTCCCAGGACCTCCGCCAGGGTGCCCAGGTGGACCGAGGTGAACAGCACAGTGAAGACGAAGAACATCGCGACGCCGAAGATCAGCTCCGGGATCACGAAGGACAGGATCATCACGTAGTTGAACGTCGAGGAGGTGAAGCCGCGCCAGCGGTTGATGCCGAGCGCGAACGACACGCCCAGCGGGACCGCGATGATCGTGGTGAGCACGGACAGCCGGACGGTCTGGATGACGGCCGCGTGCAGCTGGGGGTTGTGCAGGACCGAGTTGACGGGATCGCTGAAATACCACCGCCAGGAGAAACCCTGCCACGCGCTCTGCGACTTGCCGTTGTTGAACGAGAAGAGCACCGCGATGCCGATCGGCACCAGCGACCAGATCAGGTACAGCCAGGTGAAGCCCTCCAGGAACCACGGGTGGCCCCAGGGGTTACGGCGGGGCATCAGCCGGGACAGGCCGCTGCGGGCCGCGGTGCCCGAGGGCTCGGCGGCCCGGGCCGGGGCGCTGGTCGCGGTCACGCCGCCTCCCGGGTGGATCGGTTCGTGGCGATCACGTAGTAGACCATCGGTATCAGCAGCACCAGAAGCAGCAGCAGAGACAGCACCGCGCCCTGCCCTTCCAGCCCGGGCGTGCCGAGCTGGCCCTCGATCAGGTTGCCCACCATGGACGTGTTCGCCGAGCCGGACATCAGCTGGTTGGTGAAGTAGTCGCCCAGCATCGGCAGCACGGTGATCAGCATGCCGGTCAGGATCGGCTGCCGGGACAGCGGCAGGGTGACCCGGGTGAAGGTGCGCACCCGGTTCAGGCCGAGGTCCCGCCCGGCCTCGATGAGCGCCGGGTTGATCCGGTCCAGCCCGGCGAACAGCACCAGGATCAGGTACGGGATGTAGCCGTAGACCAGGCCCAGCACCACGGTGTACCAGTGCCCGCCGAGCCAGTTCACGGGCTGGGAGATCAGGCCGAGGCTGGACAGTGCCTTGTTCACGTAGCCGTTGGTCTGGAGCAGGTCGATCCAGGCCAGCATGCGCATCATGTAGCTGATCCAGAACGGCGCGATCAGCAGGATCAGGAACAGCGCCTTGCGGCGGCCGGAGAAGCGGGCCACGAAGTAGGCCGCCGGGTAGGCGATGACCAGCGACAGCAGCGAGGCCAGGGCCACGTAGAAGATGGTGCGCAGGACGATGGGCCCGGCGAACGAGGTCGCGCCGAACAGGTCGTGCCAGACGTTGATGACGTTGGAGGAGCTCCACCGGAATGGGTTCCAGACCGCGATCGGGGACTCGAACAGCCGGTTGAGCTGGCCCATGGCGATGGCCAGCACCGCGTAGAACGGCACGATGAAGAGCAGGGTGAGCCAGAGGATGCCGGGCAGGGCCAGCACTATCCAGAAGACCCTGCTCTGCCGCTCCGGCTTGCGGCCGCCAGCCTGCTGGGTACCGGTCTGCTGCGTGGCTGTGGCCATGGCCGCCGTCCCCTAGATCCCGTTGCGCACGACTAGATCCCGTTGCTCACGACGAGCCAGGCCTGCTGCCAGAGGGCGTCCGCGTCCACGGGCAGCTGCAGTTCGCTGACGCCCCGCCGGAAGTAGGACGGCAGCACCGCGGTGGAGATCAGGCTCTTGGGCAGCAGTTGCTCCTTGACCAGGCGCTGGGGCGTGCACTCGTTGAGCGGCTGCATGTAGCCGTTGAAGCTGATGTTCTCGAGCACGTTCGGCAGGTCGAGCATGTAGTTCAGGAACAGGTGGGCCAGTACCGGGCTGGTCGACGAGCGGAGCACCGTGAGGGTGTCGTTAGCCACCGGGCCCCGCCCGTCGGTGGGGAACCAGTAGCCGACCGTCTCCACCGGGACGCCCTTGGGCATGTAGTACGGGGCCGCGGCCATGTCGCCGGACCAGGCGTGGTGGATCCACGTCTGGCCGTCCGGGACCTCGGTGTAGTCGTTGTTGTCGATGTGCACGTCGACCAGGCGGGACAGATCCTCCAGGGATCGCCGGGACAGGGCGATCTGGCTCCGGTCGGTGGTGTTGAGGTCGAAGATCCCGTTCTTCATCAGCCCCAGGCTGATGCCCTCGCGGTAGTCGTCGAGGATGGCCACCTTGCCCTTGTACTTGGGCTGCCACGGCATCGCCCACGGGTTCCGCATCGTGTACGGGTTCTCGTGCACGAGGTCTTTGCGCCAGGAGATCCCAGTCGTGTAGATCGTGTACGGGCTGGTGTACTGCCAGTGCTGGTCGTAGAACGGGTTGGTGAAGTCCGGCCACGCCTGGCTGATGTTCGGGATGTAGCTGTGGTTCAGTGGCTGGATCAGCTTGGACTCGATCAGCTGGCCCAGCACGTCCACGGTCACGCCCATGAACACGTCGAAGGACAGCCCGCTGCGCAGCTTGGACAGGGCCTCGTTCATCGTGTTGAACGTGGTCACCTGGACCTTGCAGTTGTACTTCTTGGCGAAGTGATTCACGCAGGCCTGGTTGACGTAGGCGACCCAGTTGAAGATCTGCAGGGTGGCCCCGGTCTCAGGCTGCATCCCGCTGGCGATCGGCTTGTTCTCGCTGTAGACGGGCCACATGACCGGGTTGTCCGGGCGTGGCAGCGGCACCTTGCCCGCCCCGGCCAGCGCGGGTGCGCACGCGTCTAGGAGCGCGCCGCCAGCCAGGGCGGCCAGGCCGGCCCCCCCGCTGCGGGCCAGGAAGCCACGGCGGGAGAACAGCGGCGGGCGCGACCCGTCCTTTGGCCAGCCTTCTCGCGGATGCACCAGCTCGCTTCTTCCTCCGGGGCTCTGGATCTTGCGGGGTCCTTGGGCCTGGCGGGTTCCTTGGGCCTCTGGGCCCGGCCGTCCAGCCGGATGAACACTGACTGAACAGTCCGTCAATAAGAGGTACTACTGCGACAGCATAGGCGCAAGCGCCCCCCGGCAAAAGGGTCACTCATCAGGCGAAACACGACCGAAACCTCCGCGTTCAGCAAAAGCTCAGCGGGGGCTCAGCTCGTCACGGCCGTCGCGAACGCCCCGAAGTTGGACACCAGAAGGTCAATGTCCGATTCATCGTGCTGGACCGAGATGAGCCACTGCTCGATCTTGCCCCATGGAGGCAGGAACACCCCGCCGTTGTGCTGGAAGAGCCAGTGCGCGTGGCTGTAGCGGTCGTCGATGCCGAGGAAGCCGCGGTAGTTGCGGACCGGCTCCGGGGAGAACACCACGCAGCCCTTGGCCCCGACCGCGACCACGTGGGCGTCCAGGCCGGTCCGGGCGATCTCCCGCTCGATACCGCTGACCGCACGCTGCCGCAGCGCGTCGATCCGCTGGTATGCCTCGGGGGTGGCCACCTCGGTGAGCATGGCCCGGCAGGCGGCCACCGCCAGCGGGTTGCCGTTGAAGGTGCCGACCATCTCGTAGCCGTTGTTGGCGACGTGCGCCATGACCTCCTCCGACCCGCCGACCGCGGCGATGGCCACGCCGCCGCCGATGGCCTTGGCCAGGCAGATGATGTCCGGCGTGACGCCGGTCAGCCCGGTGGCGCCGCTGGGGCCCGCGGTCAGGCCGGTCTTGACCTCGTCGAAGGTGAGCAGCGCGCCGTGAGCGTGCAGCAGGTCCTTCAGCCCGGCCAGGAAGCCGGGCTCCGGCTCGATGATGCCCGCGTTCATCATGATCGGCTCGATGATCATCCCGGCGACCTGGCCGGGGTGCTCGTCCAGCAGGCGCTCCACGCTGGCCAGGTCGTTGAAGGTGGCCACCAGGGTCAGCTTGATGATCGCCTCAGGGACGCCCGAGCTGGAGGGGGACTGTGCTGGCCGGTCCGCCGGGCCGACCTCGTCAGCCTCAGGCGTCACCGACACCTGGACCGAGTCATGATGGCCGTGATAGCAGCCCTCCACCTTGATGATCAGGTCCCGGCCGGTGATCGAGCGCATCAGGTGCACGGCGTCCATGGTGGCTTCGGTACCCGAGTTGGCGAACCGCCACAGTGGCAGGCCGAAGCGCCGGGCCAGTTCCTCGCCGACCGCCACCGCGTTCTGGGTGGGCTGGGCGAAGTGCGTGCCCAGGCCGACCTGGCTGTGCACCGCCTCCACGATGGCCGGGTGGGCGTGGCCCGCCAGCGCCGCGCCGTAGCCGCCGTGCAGGTCGACGTACTCGTTACCGTCCACGTCGTAGATCTTGGAACCCTTGCCGTGGCTGAGCCAGACCGGCTGCGGCACGGTGATCTGCCAGCTGGAGGTCACCCCACCGGCCAGGCTGTGCTCGGCACGGTGGGCCATCCGGGCCGACTCCGGCTGCCGCTCGATGAAGATCTTTTCTTGCTGGGCGATGACGCTGGTGAGGTCGTTGGTGGCGAGGTCGTTGCTGGTGAGATCGTCGGAAAGCCGCGGAGGGCTGTCCTGCTGACTCGGCACGGTGCGCTCCTTCACGCTGACTGAACGTTCAGTCTAAATCGGGGGGCCGGGGGCTGGCAAGGGGGTATCGGGCCGCTGGCAAGAGGGGTGTCGGGCCGCGGGGCGTGGGCCGTCGGCCGTAGGCCGTGGGGGTGCCGTGGTCGGCGGGGCGTGGGCCACGGGCCGTGGGCCGTGGGGGTCCCGTGGTCGGCGGGCCGGCGCCCACCCGAGGCTGCGGTCCGGTGATCCCATGGGTCCCGCAGGCCCCACGGGCCCCGTGCGTCATGCCTGGCGGCGGGGCTGCGGCGACCTTTCCCGCGCGCCGTGCACGTCAGAGGGTGATTTGCCTGGTTTGGGCGAACGTCCCGCGGGAAAAGTCCTGCGTCGGCCCCTCCCGGGGGGCTCAGATCGCACGAGGGGGACTGGGCCCCAGGGGCGCTTGGTTGCCTGGATACGTTGATCACCGTTATGTTGCGGGGATGCGTGACCCCCTTCGTGAGCCCACGTTCCTGATCCTCGCCGCGCTGGCCCCGCAGCCGCTGCATGGGTACGCGATCATCGGTGAGGTCGCCGAGCTGTCCGGCGGGCGTCTGGCGCTGCGTCCCGGCACCCTGTACGGCGCACTGGACCGGCTGGCCGAGGAAGGCCTGCTGGAGCCGGACCGGGAAGAGGTGGTCGAGGGCCGGCTGCGCCGCTACTACCGTCTCACCGACGGCGGGGCGGCTGTCCTGGAGCAGGAAGCCGCCCGGCTGCAGCAAAACGCCGACGCTGCGCGGAAGCGGCTCGCCCGCCGGCAGCCGCACCGCGTGGTGCCGCGGCCGGCGGGGGGATTGGCATGAGCCTGGATCGAGCTGGCGTCGGCCGCGGCTGACCCGGCCCGGTCAGCCGCGCCGCGCCGTCCAGCCGCGCCGCGCCGGCCCGTCCAGCCGCGCCGCGCCGTCCAGCCGCGCCGCGGCTCTCCCGGTGAGTCAGCCACGCACCCAGGCCGCGGCTGGGGGAGTGACGGTGCCGGGGGCGGTGCGCCACGTCATCACGTCGAAGCGGTAGAGCCCCTGCCGCACGCCGGGATCCTGCTCGATCAGCCGCCGGACCTCGTCCAGGGAGTCCTTCTGGTACACGCCGAGCCCGCAGATGTCCTCAACCTCGGCGGGACTGTCATCCACCGGGCCGGCTGCGAGCTGATCCCCGCCCGCGAGCAGGCTGAGCGTATACGCGAGGTGCTCGCGGAAGATCCGCTCCCTGGTCTCCTCGTCAAAGTCGCGGCCCGCGGCGGTGTGCCGCAGCAGAACCACCTGGTAGGAGACGAGCTGGGGTCCGGTCATCGGGCAACGCTAGTGAGAGCGAACTTTAGGGTCAACTGTCATAAGTCTCGGGGCGGCCCACTGCCACACCAGCCGCCAGCCGAGCTGGAACAGCCCGAGGAAGGCCAGCGCGACCAGGATGAACGCGAACGCGGTGCCCTGGCCGACGAGGACCCGCAGCGTCATGCCGAGGGCGACGCTGCCGAGCCACACGCCCAGGCCCGTCGGCACCACCGCGAGGGGCCGCCGCCAGAACCGGGTCGCCAGCATTCCGGCCGCCGCCCCGGCGGCGAACGGCCAGAACGTGTGCCAGAGCCCGGCGAGGCTGCCGCCGTCATGGTGGTTGGCCCGGCCGATCACGACGAAGAGCAGCACACAGCAGAAATCGGCGAGGGCCGCGCCAGCGGAACGCATGGCGCCAGGGTAGTGCCGTCCAGCCGCGGCGCACCCCGGCGCGGCGCACTCCGGCGCGGCGCCCAACCTGGACACCGTCCGGCGGCCGCGCGCTCGGGCCGCGCACTCCGGGCGTACACTCGCCAGGTGCCAGATCATGGGCGAGACAGCACGATTGTCCGAGTGCGATGGCCCGGCTGCTGATCGTTCACCACACCACCTCCCCGTCCATGCAGGCGATGCTCGAGGCGGTGCTGGCCGGCGCGGGCACCGACGAGATCGAGGGCGTCGAGGTCGTGACCAGGCCCGCGCTGACCGCGTCCGCCGTCGATGTGCTCAGCGCGGATGGCTACCTGCTCGGCACCCCGGCCAACATCGGGTACATGTCGGGGGCGCTCAAGCACTTCTTCGACGGGATCTACTACCCGTGCCTTGAGGCCACCCAGCGCAGGCACTATGGCTTGTACGTGCACGGCAACAACGACACCGGAGGCGCGGTGCGGGCGGTGGAGGCCATCACGACCGGGCTGCGGTGGCACCGCGCCCGGCCGCCGGTCACGGTCGTCGGTCACGTCGGACCCCAAGACCTGGAGTCGTGCTGGGAACTGGGCGCCAGCGTCGCCGCGGAACTGGTCTCGTGATCCTCACTGTCGCGCTGAACGCGACGGTGAACGTGAGCTATGAGGCCCAGGAGATCGCCTGGGGCGCGCCCAACCACGTCAGCCGGATGACCTGCCGGGCCGGTGGCGGCAGCCTGGCGGTGGCGCGGGTGCTGGCCGGGCTGGGCGAGGACGTGCTGGTGGCGGGTTTCGCCGGCGGGGGCTCCGGGGACATGATCGAGGCCGACCTGGCCCGCGCGGGCGTGGCCACGGCCTTCACCAGGATCGGCCGTGAATCACGGCGGGTGATCGACGTGCTGGACGAGGCGCGGGAGGAGAGCACCCGGCTGAGCGAGCCCGCCCCGTTCATCACCACCGAGGAACTCGGCCGGTTCGCCGGCGAATTCCGCAAGCTGGTGCCGGGCACGGACGCCGTGGTGCTGAGCGGCGGGCTCCCGTCCGACCTGCCGATGGACATCTACGCGTCCCTGGTCAGCTATGCGGCGGAGGCCTCGGTGCCGGCCATCGTCCACGCTGGTGGCCCGGCCCTGTGGCGCAGCCTGGACCGGCACCCCGCCCTGGTGCTGATCGCGTCGACGGCCGGGATGCCCGGTGCCGGGGTATCCGTGAGCCCGGCCACCCTGCTGGCCCGGGGGGCGAAGGCGGCGGTCATGCTGTCCGGCGCGGCCCTCCTCGCCGCGGCGGCCACCGGCCCCGCCGGGCAGTGGCGGGCCGCGCTGGAGGGCTACCCCGGGCTGTCGCTGTCCGCGGAGGCCGTGGCCGCCGGGCTGCTGCCGGCCGTGGCCCAGGGATGGTCGTGGCCGGACGCGCTGCGGCACGCGGTCGCCCTGGGCGCGTCCGCCGACCTGCTCGGCGAGGTCGACCTGGACGCCTACGAGCTGCTTTCGCCCGAGGTCGTGCTGGCCCCGGCGGGCGGGTCTTCCCCCGGCTGACCCCGCTGACTTAGCCGACCCAGCTGGCCCAGCTGGCCCCGCTGGCCCCCCTGGCGGCGTTGACCCAGCCGCGCCGCCCCGTCCAGCCGGCCGCCCTGCCGTCCTGGCCGCCGGGCCAGCCCGGCCACCCCGGCCAGGCCCGTGACCAGCAGCGGCACGACGGTGAGCCCGGGCCCGGGTGCCGCGGAGTGTGCGGTAGCCAGCAACGACCCTAGGAAGACCAGGTAGGCCCCGATGATGAAGGCC